>ERZ808259.190-NODE-190-length-37808-cov-4.169841_pt1 | contig 37808 bp, 30 predicted proteins | sample MGYA00521279_ERZ808259 | MGnify/ENA primary metagenome ERZ808259 (study PRJEB31516, sample SAMN03275586) | gut metagenome | biome: mammalia-associated habitat; material: feces | host: Papio cynocephalus | place: Kenya | collected 2012-07-27 ... | reverse complement strand
TGCCCGGGAGGGAGGCGCCTAGCGCGCCGCCCCGGCCAGCTCCAGCTCCAGCCTCAGCCTCGCGTTCTCCTCGGCGAGCTCCTCGGCCCTTGTCCGCTGGAGCAGGAGCCCCTCCGCGTACGGGAGGCTTCCCGCCCATGCAATGAAGTTCGTGAGCTCCGGCCTGTCCTCGCCCGACCACTCGTTGAGCTTGTGGTGCCGCCTCTGTCCGCTTGAGCACATCCCGAGCAGGTTCTCGTAGTTCATCGTCACGGTGCGCTTCTGGAGCCACGACTCTGGCAGAAGCCTTATCAGCTCTTTCCAGTATCTCTTCTCCTTTGTCTCGTTGAATTTTACCCGCAGGCTCTCGAGCATTTGGATTATGGTTTTCCAGCCTGCAGCCGCGTCGATGGAAGATTCTTCCGTGCCAATCTGGACATCTGAGAAGTCGTCAGTCTCGAAGCAGCTGAGAGTTATCGGGGTCGAGGCGAGCTTGTGCATCTTGCTCGTGGAGTTCGCGACAGTTCCGACTTTGTATGTGTCGAACTCGCTCCACCAGTACATCGGGGCTGTGATGTCCACCGAGACAAAAATCTGCCGCATAAACTTTCTGTGCTCTGAGCCGCTTTTTATCAGGGTCTGCATTAGGTTGAGGTCTGCTTCTCCAATCCTGAAAGTTCCGTCGTCGTTGTATCCGCTGTCTGAGCGCGCCCAGCTGTTCTTCGGGTTTCTCATCCCACGGATTGCGTGCTCGAATCCCCAGACTTCTGTGTTCTCGAATTTCATAAATGCTCCAAATTTTTAGTTCAAAAGTTCAAAATGTGCGCCGTTTTCAGACACTCCGATTAGTTTATCAGAAAAAAAACATTCATAAAATATGATGATTTTTGCGTTTTAGAGCTGTTTGTCGGAATCTAGTAATTTTTTTGATGAATTCTGATTTTTCAGAAGATTTTTTTGAAAGGCGTGTCTTTTATTTTTTAACTGTCAATAATTTTTAGCTTTGCGCTTTTTTATATTTCATCTTTTGAAATTTTGATTATGATAAGCCGCTTTTTGAAATTAGAATTTTTGATTTTTCTGAGTTCCTTCAAAAATAATCAGACTGATTTTTGGTCATTATTTCACATTTCGGACGGCAGACTTGGTCATGAGGAGGATTTTAAGATGAAAAAAATTTGCTTGCTGCGGCTGCGGATAGCGAACTTGATTCTGGAAAATTTTTAAATCGCTTTCTCTTGTTCTTGAATTTCTGGAGATTTTCCGCCGCGCGTTTTTTTCTCGCAGGCTAGCATTTTTTCATCATTTCTTTTTTGCTTTTATAGAATCTCCTTTCTTCCCGCATCGGAGTCGATATGAATTCCTTTGTTCGCTTTTTCTTTTACATATCATCAAAAAATGATAGTCTTTTATCCGCATCTTGAATGTCGGCTTTGACCGGCAGAAAAACGAAAAAACGGGGGTGAGAAAATGTCTCTTTTGCCTTTTCAGTCTGACTATATGGAGGGGGCGCATCCCTCAATCATCAAAAAACTTTCCGAGACGAATCTTTTTCATACGGTGGGCTACGGCTCGGACGAATTTTCAGAGGAGGCGAGGACTTTAATCCGCAAGGCATGCGGCGCTCCTGATGCGGAAATTCAGTTTCTCGTTGGCGGAACGCAAACAAACGCCGTTGTGATTGACTGCATCCTGAAAAAATGGCAGGGCGTTATTGCCGCTGACTCTGGACACGTGGCGGTTCACGAGGCTGGCGCGATTGAATTCACCGGGCATAAGGTTCTTCCGATAAAGGGCGAGGACGGAAAGCTCAAGGCCGCCGCGGTTGATTCATACATTTCTGACTTTTACAAGGACGCGAACTGGACTCACATGGTCGAGCCTGGAATGGTCTATGTCTCGCAGCCTACCGAGCTTGGAACAATGTACTCAAAAAAGGAGCTTTCAGAGCTTTCGGAAGTCTGCCGCAGGCGCAATATTCCGCTTTTTGTTGACGGCGCGCGTCTTGCCTACGCTCTTGGAAGCGATGAGAACGACATTTCTCTTGAGGACTTGGCGCGCCTTTCTGACGTTTTCTACATCGGCGGAACAAAGTGCGGCGCGCTTTTCGGCGAGGCTGTCGTTCTTCCGAATCCGAGCCTGATTCCGCATTTTGTAACTCAGATTAAGCAGCACGGCGCGCTTTTGGCAAAGGGAAGAATCTCGGGAATCCAGTTTGCAGAGCTTTTCAAGAATTCGCTTTATCTGGAGCTTGGAAAAACCGCCGACGCTTTCGCGCAGAAAATTCAGGACGCTCTTGTCCGCGCGGGCTACCAGCTTTACTTCAAGTCGCCGACAAACCAGGTTTTCTTCATCATCGAAAACGAGAAGCTGAAATCTCTCGGCGAGAAAATCCTCTACGGCTTCCTTGAAAAATACGACGAGAACCGCACCGTAATCCGCTTCTGCACAAGCTGGGCGACAACCCAAAACGACGTGGACGCTCTTCTTGAAGTCATAAAGACAATGTGATTTTTTGAGGAGAATTTCAATAAAATCAAAGAAATCAGAACGGACATTTTGCAGAGCAGCGGGCTTACGAAAATTCCCAAAAAACGCGGAAAAAGCTGAATCGGATTGAATTTGCGTTTTCAGCGTTTTTTCCGCCGTAAAAAAAAATTCGTAAGCCTAAGTTCTTGTAAAGCCGCCAAATGTCCGGCTCGGCAAGCGAGCGCAAAGACGCGCGCCGGTTACAAGCCCTTCCGCTCCGGGTTCGCTCGCGCTCATTGAAGGGCTTTCCGTTTTTTTTAATCATCTTGCGTTGCCTGAAATCTCAACTTTTAAAAAGTCTTTCTTCCTTTTTATAAATCGCCCTTCAACTTCCGCCCTCCGCGTCAGGCGTAGGCTCTTCTTCAGCGGGGTTTCCGATTTCGCTTTTTCTTTGTATCTTTAAAGCATACCTTTTTAGTAGATGTTTGCCCTTAAAATCCGAAAACTGCGTTTTTTGCCGCTTCGGATTGCAGCGTCTTTTTAGGTTGACTGGAGTTTTTAAGATGGAAAAGGCAGATTGCCGGAAATTCACGGGCGAGCGCGCCGAATATTTCGCGGAAAATGTAAAATACGAGAGCTGTGTTTTCTCGGACGGAGAATCTCCGCTTAAGCATGCTAGAAATATCGAGGCTGAAAAATCATCGTTTGAGTACAAATATCCTTTCTGGAATGTTGAGAACGTCAAAGTCAAGAATTCGGTTTTCCACGAGCTTGGAAAATCCGGGCTTTGGTACACGAAAAATGTGGAAATCTCGGACACTGTGATTGAGGCTCCGAAGGAATTCAGGAGAAGCAGCGGAATCTTTTTGAAAAATGTCTCGTTCACGGACGCGAAGGAGACAATGTGGTCTTGCCGTAACATAAGGCTTGAAAACGTTCAAGCGAAAGGCGACTATTTCGCGATGAACTCAAGCGGCTTCTACGCGGAAAATTTTACTTTGGACGGAAACTATCTCCTTGACGGCGGACGCGACATCGAAATCCACAGCTCAAAGATAATCTCGAAGGACGCGTTCTGGAACTGCGAGAATGTCGTGGTCTACGACTCGCTGATAAGCGGCGAATATCTCGGCTGGAACTCAAAAAATCTGAAATTCGTGAACTGCACGATAGAAAGCGACCAGGGGCTTTGCTATGTTGACGGCCTCATGCTTGAAAACTGTACTCTCGTGAACACGGATTTGGCTTTCGAGTATTCGACTGGAATCAGCGCGGAAATAAAAGGCAGAATCGACAGCGTGAAAAATCCTTGCGGCGGAAAAATCAGGGCGGACGAGATTGGAACTCTGATTTTGAATCTGAAAAGATGCGGTTTGAGCGCGACTGAAATCGTCTGCCCGAAAATCGGCGAGAAATTCGAGAAAGACCCGAACGAAAGCGAGAACAAATACGATGGAACTGCCCGGCCGATTCCTGAAATTGCTCGCTGAAAACACAATGAAAATTTCTTGGCAGAACGGTGAGCAGGCGTCAGTCTGCAAGGCTTAAAAAAGGGTTTTAATATGGAAGAAAAATTCAATTTTGACGAGATAACTGACAGGCGCGGAACTTCCTCATTGAAATGGGACGTGGGCGAAAACGAGCTTCCTCTTTGGGTTGCGGATATGGACTTCAAGACCGCTCCGGCTGTTCAGGAGGCTTTGGAAAAGCGCGTTTCCCATGGAATTTTCGGCTATTCTGTGATTCCTGACTCATGGGCTGAAAGCTATATCGGCTGGTGGCGGCGCAGGCATGGCTTTGAAATCAAGAAGGACTGGCTTATATTCGCGACGGGAATCGTTCCTGCAATCTCGACTTGTGTCCGTAAGCTCACGACTCCGGCGGAGAAAGTCCTTGTTCAGACTCCTTGTTACAACATTTTTTTCAACTCAATTGTGAACAACGGAAGAATTCCTGTTGAAAGTCCGCTTGGCTTTGACGGGAAAAAATATTTCATCGACTTTGAACGGCTTGAAAAAGACTTGTCAGATCCGCAGGTCTCGCTGATGATTCTCTGCAATCCTCAAAATCCGACAGGAAATATCTGGTCAAAAGAGGAGCTTTCAAGAATCGGCAGTCTTTGCAAAAAGCACGGAGTTTTGGTTTTCAGCGACGAGATTCACTGCGACATCGCAAAGCTCGGAAAAAGCTACGTTCCGTTCGCGAGCGCGTCTGAGACTTGCGCGGAAATTTCGGTCTCTGGAATCGCGCCTACAAAATGCTTCAATATCGCTGGAATAAATTCTGCGGCGGTTGTCGTTCCAAATCCGGTTCTGCGGCACAAGGTCTGGCGCGCGCTTAACACTGACGAAGTGGCGGAGCCGAACGCTTTTGCGGTTGACGCGACTGTTGCCGCGTTCACAAAAGGCGAGGGCTGGCTGAACGCCTTGAACAATTATCTTTTTGAGAACCGCTCTTTTGCGGCGGACTTTATCAGAAGTCTTGACGCCGGATTTACTGTGGTTGACGGCGATGCGACTTATCTTCTTTGGGTGAATGTCGGCGGAAACGGGGACGAATTTGCGGAGAATCTTCGGAAGAAGACAGGCTTGTATGTTGCAGGCGGAAGCGAGTATGGAAAAGCCGGGCGCGATTTTGTGAGGATAAATCTTGCCTGCCCGAGAAAGGTCCTTGAGGACGCGATGAGCCGGCTTAAAACTTTTGCTGAAAGCATAAAATCTGGAAACTGAGATGATGAAAAAACGGAATTTTCAGATTGAAGTGAAATGCAGAAGATAGAAATTTCGGAAAAACAGCGAAAATGAAAAAAAATGGCGGAAACATAACGTTCCGCCATTTTTTTGTTTTTCAAAAGAATTACTTGATTACTTTGTATCCTGCGTCCGCGATTGCTTTTTCAAGCTTTTCTTCAGGCACATCTTTTGAAAGCTTGATTTTCACTTCGCCTGACTCGTGGCTTGCCGCCGCTTCCTCAACGCCCTTTATTGCCTCGAGCGCTTTTTTTACGTGGTTCTCGCAGTTGTGGCACATCATTCCCTCAACTTTGAGCGTTTTTTCCGTGATTTCCCTAGCCATTTTTCCGGCCTCCTTTTTGATTTTTATTTTGCCGCGTTCCGCTTTCCTTATGTTGAACAAATTCAGACGAAGCGCGTTTGTCACTACGCAAAAGCTCGAAAGGCTCATAGCCGCCGCTCCGAGCATCGGATTCATGTCAACACCGAGAAGTTTATGATATGCTCCAGCCGCAACAGGAATCAGAATTATATTGTAGAAAAATGCCCAGAAAAGATTCTCGCGGATATTCTTCAGCGTGAGACGGCTGAGCCTTATCGCCGCGCAAACGTCAAGCAGGCTGCTTTTCATCAGGACAACGTCCGCAGCGTCAATCGCGACATCAGTTCCAGCTCCGATTGCCATTCCCGTGTCCGCGATTGTGAGCGCCGGCGCGTCGTTTATTCCGTCTCCGACCATGCAGACTTTCCCTTTTTTCTTGAATTTTAAAATCGCTTCCGCTTTTCCGTCAGGAAGAACACCCGCAAGAACCTCGTCAACTCCGGCCTTTTTCCCGACGGCGTTTGCGGTTTTCTCGTTGTCGCCAGTGAGCATTGCGACGCGGATTCCCATTTCGCGAAGCTCTTTCACCGCCTGAGCCGAGCCGTCTTTTATGACATCTGCAACCGCGATTATTCCGAGAAGTTTTCCGTCCTCGGCGAAGAAAAGCGGCGTTTTTCCCTCGAGCGATAGCTTGTCCGCAGTTTTCCGTATATCGTCTGTTACCAGAGGAGACTTTTCATCATAATTCTGATTTTGTGGTTTTCCGGCTGAATTTTTAGTTTCCTCAAGACTATCCTGATTTTTTTCCGTTCCGTTCAATTTTTGACTTTTTGAGTCTTCTGAATTTTTTGAATTTTCCGATTTATTCAGAATGCTTTCGATGAATTTCAGGTTTCCGCCGAAAATTTTCTTTCCATTTAAGACCGCCGAAAGTCCGTTTCCAGGAACCGCATTGAAGTCCGAAGTCTCTTTTAACGCGATTTCTGACTCTTCCGCCTTTTTGATTACGGCCTTTGCAAGCGGATGCTCGCTTTTCGCCTCAAGGCTCGCGGCTTTCTCAATCAGCGATTTTTCATCTTCATCAGAATCAAGCGGAATAATGTCCGTGACGACTGGCTCGCCTTTTGTGATTGTGCCGGTTTTGTCAAGAACGACAATCTGCGTTTTTCCTGCCTGCTCAAGAGATGCCGATGTCTTGAAGAGAATTCCGTTTTTCGCTCCCATTCCGTTTCCGACCATAATCGCAACGGGAGTCGCAAGACCGAGCGCGCAAGGGCAGCTCACAACGAGAACCGCAATCGCATGGCTTAGGCTGAATGCGATTTCCGCGCCCGCGACGCTCCAGATTATGAATGTGATAAGCGACAAAATCATAACCGCCGGAACAAAAACACCTGAGACTTTATCCGCGATTTTTGCAATCGGGGCTTTTGTCGCCGCCGCGTCGCTCACCATCTGGATAATCTTTGAGAGAGTTGTGTCTTCTCCGACCCTTAAAGCTCTGCATTTTATGAAGCCCGACTGGTTCATTGTCGCTGCGGAAACTTCATCGCCTGTGCTCTTGTCAACAGGAACGGATTCGCCTGTCAGAGCAGACTCGTTTACCGCGCTGCTTCCCTCGATTATGATTCCGTCAACAGGAATATTTTCTCCGGGGCGGACTGTGAAGATGTCATCTTTTTTGACTTCATCAATTCCGACTTTTTCCTCTTTCCCGTTCCGAATCACGGTCGCGGTTTTCGGAGCGAGCTTCATCAGGCTTTTCAGAGCGTTTGTCGTTTTTCCTTTCGATATTGACTCGAGAAGTTTTCCCACGGTTATTAGCGTTACAATCATCGCCGCACTTTCAAAATAAAATCCGTGCATGAGCCGCATTGTGCGCTCTGTGTCGCCGGAAGCAACCGAGTCTGTCATCGCAAAAAGAACAGCCACGCTGTAAAGGAACGAGACTCCAGAACCCATCGCCACGAGCGTGTCCATGTTCGGGGAAAGGCGGAAAAGGCTTTTGAATCCGCTCACGAAGAATTTTCCGTTTATTATCATTATCACGGCGGAAAGAATCATCTGCAAAAGGCCCATCGCCACGTGGTTTCCGCCGTTTCTCATAAGCCAGCTCGGAAGCGGCCATCCCCACATCATATGCCCCATGCTCAGGTACATCAGAACGAGAAGAAACGCCGCCGACCATGCGAGCCTTTTCTTGAGCTTTGGAGACTCTGTGTCCTCAAGAAGACTTTCTTCAATATTGTCTGCGGAATTTGCAAATTTTTGAGAATTTGCGCCGGAGATTGAAGATGAATCCAAAGACGATGCGGAAGCCTCCGCAGATTTTTTGCTTTTCCTGATTTCCGCCGCCTTGTAGCCAGCTTTTTCCACGGCCTTTATGATTTCAGACGGTTTCGCAGTTCCCTCGACTCCCATCGAATTTGTCAGAAGGCTTACCGTGCATGATGAAACGCCCGCGATGCGCGAAACTGCTTTTTCAACGCGCGAGACGCACGCCGCGCACGACATTCCTGTAACCGAATATTTTTCCATATCTTCTCCTTTTTGCTTTTCGTTCAGATTTCACGTTTTCCGCAAAGATTTCGCATTCTGATTTTTTGACCGCGCGAAATTCTCGCGAAAACTTTTGTTGCGAATTTATCTCATCATTTTCTGGAGAACTTCGCAAAGCTCGTCCACAACCTCGGTTTTTCCATCTTTTATGTCGTTCACAACGCAGGTGTGGATATGATTTTTCAAAAGAAGCTTGCTGAACGCGTTCAAAGCGGCGTTCGCCGCTGACACCTGAACAAGAATGTCAGGGCAGTAGGCATCGTTCTCGAGCATCCGCCGGATTCCTTTTATTTGCCCCTCGATTCTGTTCAGGCGGTTCATGAGAGACTTGAATTCTTCAGGCGCGCGTTCTTTTGTCTTTCCAGAGCAGCACGGCGGAATCTCGTTTTCCTCAAAAAGAAGCCCGGAGCTTTTTTCAGAGGATTCACAGCAATTTTCTTGGCAACATTCCGAATTTTCGCAGTTTTTTTCCATAATTTAGAAATTTCCGTTTTGTCAGATTTCCTGATACCCACAAAGGGTATGTGATGAAATATATACCCGGCTAAGGTATATGTCAAGATTTGATTTTGACTTGTGATGAAAACTATCCTTGCGGTGTGATATAATGCGGAATCGGAAACCTTTTTGGTTTCTGGAATGCAAATTTTTGGTAAGACGACATCTCGCTTTTTTTAGATAATTGAAAAAGCGCGGAAAACGCTGTAAAACATAACCGTTTGGGAGATTTTAAGAATGTGGCTTTTGTTTGCAGTCGGCTCGGCGGTTTTTGCCGCTTTGACATCTATCTTGGCTAAAGTTGGAATTGATGGCGTGAATTCGAATCTTGCGACCGCAATCAGGACGTTTGTTGTTCTTGCGATGGCGTGGGGAATGGTTTTTCTGACTCACGCTCAGGGCGGAATCGCTGCAATCGGGCGGAAAAGCTGGCTTTTCCTGATTTTGTCGGGGCTTGCGACTGGGGCTTCATGGCTTTGCTACTACAAGGCCTTGCAGGTTGGCGAGGCTTCAAAAGTTGTTCCTGTTGACAAGATGAGCACGGTCTTGACGCTGATTCTCGCGTTTGTTTTTCTGCATGAAAGCTTCAGCGTGAAGTCGGCGGTTGGAATGGTCTTGCTTGCCGCAGGGACTTTGGTTATGGTTCTTTAGAAAGCGAATGCGTTAGGGGGTGGAGTCGGCGCGAAGCGCGTGCGCAGCACCGCAGGCGAGAGCCGGAGCGGCGGAACACCCGACCCGAAGCGGAAGCTGAGGGGAACGCCCAGAAAATCCTTAAAAATCAGTGTCCGCTTTGATTTGGAATTTGTACGCTGTTTTTTTTCAGACGCTGAACTAAGCGGGCGCGACAACGAATGAGTGCGGTTAAAACCGCGAATTCAGCATTGCTATATTTTTGCAGGACGGAAAATGGAGATTCAGTATTTTCTTCCGGGAGAAATCGAGAAGCGCAGTTTTGAGATAATCGGCGAGGAGCTTTTGGCGCGGAAAATCGTTTTGCCGGAGATTGAGCGGCCTGTTACGATGCGCGTTATTCACACGAGCGCGGATTTTGACTACGCGGAGACTTTGAAATTCTCAAAAAATGCGGTTGAGACTGCGGAAAATCTGATTCTCGGCGGGGCGGACATTGTTACGGACACGAACATGGCGAAGGCTGGAATCAGTGGTAAGACGCTCGCGAAGTTCGGGGGCGAGGTGCACTGCTTTATGGCCGATGATGATGTCGCGTCTGAGGCGAAAGAACGCGGGACAACGCGCGCGGCGGTGAGCATGGAAAAGGCGGCGCGGCTTGCGGCGGAAAAAGGGAAAAAGCTGATTTTCGCGGTTGGAAACGCGCCCACGGCTTTGATTTCGCTTTACGAGATGATGGAAAAAGGAATTTTCCGCCCGGACTTTGTGATTGGAGTTCCTGTGGGCTTTGTGAACGTTGTGGAGGCGAAAGAGCTTTTCTTGAAGAGCGATGTTCCTTTCATCGTGAACAAGGGACGGAAAGGCGGAAGCAATGTGGCGGCGGCAATCTGCAACGCGATTTTGTACGGTCTTGCGGAAAATCAGGAAAGAAAAAACGGCAAATGAGATTTGGATTCACAACCGGAAGCTGCGCGGCGGCCGGGGCGAAGGCTTCCTGCTATATGCTTTTGACCGGCAAGGAAAAGCGCGAAATTGTCATCACAACGCCGAAAGGGCTTGATTTCAAGGCGGAAATTCTCGATATAAGGCGTTCTGAAAATCAGGTTTCGTGCGCGGTTGTGAAAGACGGCGGCGACGACCCGGACATAACGACAGGCGCGCATATTGTCTCCACGGTGCGGTTTTTGGGAAATGATTCTGAAAAAAAATCCAGGCAGCACGCGTTTGTCGTGATAAAAGGCGGAAATGGCGTCGGAAAAGTAACGAAGCCCGGACTTGACCAGAAAGTTGGAAACGCGGCGATAAACCATGTTCCGCGCGAGATGATTGAGAAAGAGGTTCTCGAGGTTTGCGCTCTTTGCGACTACAATGGCGGAATCGAGGTTGAAATCTCCGTGCCTGAGGGAGAGAATCTCGCGGAAAAGACGTTCAATCCGCGTCTTGGAATTGTCGGCGGAATTTCGATTCTCGGAACAAGCGGCGTTGTTGAGCCGATGAGCGCGCAGGCGTTGAAAGACACGATTTTTGTTGAGCTTCGGCAGAACAGGGCTTTGGAGCGGAGCGCGGTGTCGGTTTCGCCTGGAAACTACGGGCTTGACTTCATGAAGCGGACTTTTGGTTTTGACATTGAAAAAAGCGTGAAATGCTCGAATTTCATAGGCGACACGCTTGATATGGCGCGCGGGCTTGGCTTCAAGAAAATCCTTTTGACAGGGCATATCGGAAAGCTGATAAAAATCTCGGGCGGAATTATGAACACACATTCGCGCGAGAGCGACTGCCGCATGGAGCTTCTTTGCGCGGCTGCGCTGAAAGCCGGCTGCTCGCTTGAAACTGCAAGGACGATTCTTGGCGCGGTTTCGACGGAAGACGGAATTTCAATCATAAGAAATGAGAATTCGGAAAAAAAACAGAAATCGGAAGAAACAAAGAAGATTGAGAATATTGGAAAGCCTGAAAAAATCCAAAAGGAAGAGGCTTTTAAGGATAAGAAAAGCGAAAGTCTCGTTACGTTAGAATCTGAAAACGCGGAAAAATCTCTTCTTGAAAAGACGATGGATTTTGTGATGGAGCGGATTATGTTTTTCCTGCGGAAGCGGGCGGGCGAAAATCTTGAAGTCGGCTGCATAGTTTTCTGCAACGAGTTCGGGCTGCTCGGAAAGAGCGAAAATGCAATTTCATTGCTCGAGGAATGTAAAAATCAATTCTGACGATGGCGGTTTGATTTTAGTTCGCTTTTGCTTCTTGGAATTGTTGTCCGCGAAATTATTTTTGATTGCTGTAAAAAAGTTCATTGGCTTTCATTTGAAAGCAAAAAAAATCTTTCTAAAAACTGTCTTGTTTTTCATACATCTTCATTATGTTTGTGTCTTTTGTTTTCGTTTCATTTTTTACGGCGTCTTGTTTCTGTCATTTTTGAAATGTGGCTTTGATTCCGAAGTTTCTCCGCCGCGTTTTCAATTCACAGATTTTGCAGTTCTGTGCTAGAATCTGCCTATGGTTTATTTTGTTGGCGCGGGGCCTGGAGCTGCGGACTTGATTACTGTCCGCGGAATGAATCTTTTGAAGAAAGCCGATGTGATAATTTACGCAGGCTCTCTTGTGAACCCGGAGCTTTTGAATTACGCGAAAAACGGAGTTCAGATTTTCAACAGTGCGAAAATGACGCTCGATGAAGTTCTCGAGGTGATTTTCAAGGCTGAGTCCGAGAAAAAAATGACAGTCAGGCTTCACACAGGCGAGCCGAGCATTTACGGAGCGGTGCGCGAGCAGATGGACGCTCTCGACGAGAAAAAAATCAGATATGAAAGCGTTCCGGGCGTGAGCGCGTGCTTTGGCGCGGCGGCTTCTCTTAATCTTGAGTTCACTTTGCCAGAAGTCTCGCAGACTTTGATAATCACACGTCTTGCCGGAAAAACCTCAGTTCCCGAAAACGAGAATGTCGCTTCCCTTGCAAGCCACAAGGCTTCGATGGCGATTTATCTGAGCGCGGGAATGTTGGAAAAACTTTCCGGGGAGCTTATGAAAGGCGGCCTTGAGCCTTCGACTCCGGCTGCTCTTGTCTACAAGGCGACCTGGCCGGACGAGAAAAAAATCATCTGCACGGTCGGGACTCTTCAAAAAGCCGCTTCGGAGAACAAAATCACAAAAACTGCGGTTGTTCTGGTAGGAAATGCGGTTTCGCAGACCGGCTACGCAAAAAGCAGGCTTTACGCCCCCGACTTTGAGACTGAATTTCGGAAAAGAAAATAGTGCGGATTCATTTTTTGATACGATTCCATGCTGAATTCGCGGTTTTAACCGCACGCATTTTTGCTCGCTTTGATTAAGAAGCTGTGCTGAATATGATTTTAAATTTCCAAAATCGTGGTCTCCTAGCCGCGCATTTTCCTGTTTTCCTAAATTTCGAGATGACGCTTTTTTTTTCGCGAGGATTTCTATGATTATAAAAATTGTCTCGTTCACGGACGAAGGGAAAAAAACTGAGAATCTTTTGAAAGAAAAAATCCCTGAAATTGTCTGGCGGCAAAAATCCGAGAATGAAGATTTGCGCGGATGGACTGAGGACGCGTTTTCAAAGCGGATTCCGCTCGTTTTTGTCTCTGCGGCCGGAATTGCGGTTCGGACAATCGCTCCGTTTGTCAAAGACAAGCTTTCAGACAGCCCTGTTGTCGTCGTCGATGAAAAATGCGGCTTTGCAGTTCCCGTCCTTTCCGGGCATTTCGGCGGCGCAAACGAGATTGCAAGGTTTATTTCAGAGAGAACCGGCGCGCAGGCGGTAATCACAACCGCCACCGATGTCGAGGGAAAATTCGCGGCTGACGTTTTCGCAAGGAAAAATTCGCTTCAGATTATGAACCGCGAGGGAATCAAGAAAGTTTCCTCGAAAATCCTGAAAAACGGGAAAATCAAAATCTGGATTTGCGATGAGATAAAAATCCTTGAGGCTTTGGAAAAAAATCTTCCGGGCGAAATTGAAATCATAAGGCAGAAAACCGAGCCTGAAGCAGCCGACATAAAAATCTGCGGCCAAATTTCCGCTGAAAAAAAATGCTCGCTCTGGCTCCGCCCGAAAAATCTTTGCGTGGGAATCGGCTGCAAGAAAGGCAAGTCTTTTGCCGAGCTGAAATCGTTTCTCGTGCAGATTTTTCAGGAAAAAGGCTTTAATATAGAAGAAATTTCGTGCTTTTCGTCGGTTGACATCAAAAAAAACGAGACTGGAATTCTGGAGCTTGCGCAGTTTTTCGGCGTTCCTTTTCTGACTTTTTCGGCTTTGGAGCTTCAAAACGCGAAAGGAGATTTTTCAGAATCGGAATTTGTGAAAAAGATAACCGGCGTTTCAAATGTTTGCGAGCGGGCTGCGGCTCTTTCGTGCGGAAAAAACGCGGAAAAAACGCGGCTGATTCTCAAAAAAACTTCTGGGAACGGAATCACGCTTGCAGTCGCGGAAAAAATGGCTGAGATAAAAACTTGGAGATAAATTTAAATTGAAAGCGATTTACATTGTCGGAATCGGGCCTGGAAAAATCGAGATGATGACTTCTCAGGCTGTCTCCGCGATAAAAAATTCTGATGTTGTCGTTGGCTACACAACTTACATTGACTTGATAAGGGAAAATTTTCTGGAAAAGGAATTCAAATCGACTCCGATGCGGAAGGAAATCGAGCGTTGCCGTCTCTGCTTTGACCTTGCGCTTGAAAACAAAAAAGTCGCTCTTGTCTGCTCTGGAGACGCCGGCGTTTACGGAATGGCTTCCCCGATGTTTTTTCTCCAGAAAGAAAATCCTGAGTATGAAAAAGTCGAGCTTTGCGTTGTTCCGGGAATCACGGCGGCGAATTCTGGGGCGGCTGTTCTCGGCGCGCCGTTAAACCACGATTATTGCGTCATAAGCCTGAGCGACCTGATGACTCCGTGGCAGGCGATTGAAAAGCGGCTTCGGGCGGCGGTTTACGGCGATTTCGCGGTGGCGATTTACAATCCGCAAAGCCATAAGCGAGACGACTATCTGAAAAGAGCCTGCGAGATTATGATTGAAGCCGGGGCTGAAAAGTCGCGGGCGTGCGGTCTCGTGGAAAATATCGGGCGGAGCGGAACGCGTTCTGAAGTCTGTACTTTGGGCGAGCTTATGGAAAAGAAAGTGAATATGTTCACGACGGTCTTTATCGGAAATTCGCAGTCGGAGATTCTTGAAATCAGGAAAAATCGGCTTTCGGAAAAAGATTCGGACAATTGTCCGGAATCAAAAAAATATCTCGTAACAAAACGCGGCTATAAAATATGAGCAAAATCCTGATTTTCGGCGGAACTACAGAGGGCAGGCGGCTTGCCCAGATTTTTGCGAAAAACGGAATCGAGACGGAGCTTTGCGTCGCGTCTGAGTACGGCGAGAAGCTCATGGAATTTTCTGATTTCGAGGAGCTGACCGCAAACGAAAATTCTCTTCTAAAAATAAAAACAGGGCGGATTTCAAAAAGCGAGATGGAAAATCTCTGCAAAAACGGATATTCCGCCGTTGTTGACGCGACGCATCCTTTCGCGGCGGTGGTAACAGATTATATACGGCAGGTTTTTCCGGCGGAAATTCCTGTAATCAGGCTGGAGCGCGAATTGTCGCATGCAGATGAAAATTTCTGCGATTATTTTGAAAACGTTTCCGAGTGCGCGGCGGCTCTTGAAGAATTTTCAGCTTCAAATCCGGAGTCGAAAATCCTTCTTACAACTGGCAGCAAGGACTTGAAAACTTTCTGCCGCAGCGAAAGATTGCGAAAAAATTTGGTTGTCCGCGTGCTTCCTGCTTTGGAAAGCATTGAAATCTGCATGGAAGCGGGGCTTGAAGGCAGGCAGATTATCGCGATGCAGGGACCTTTTTCAGTCAAGATGAACGAGATTCAAATCAAGGATTTTGGAATTTCCGCGATTGTCACAAAAGAAAGCGGAAAAACTGGAGGCCTCGACACGAAAATCTTGGCGGCGAAAAACTGCGGAATAAAATGCTTTGTCATAAAAAAGCCGGAAACTGAAAAGCGTATACAAACTGTTACCGAAAATGCGGCTGAAAACTACAAAAAGACGGCAAATATAGAAGAAACCTGCGAAATCTTGGGAAAAATCATCGGGAAAAAGATTGAAATCCGTCTGAAAATGGAGCTTTTTCTTTGCGGAATCGGCATGGGAAGCGCAAATTCAATGACTGCTGAGGTAACAAACTATATACGGCAGGCGGATTTTGTTTTCGGAGCGGAGCGGATGCTTCAGAATCTTGAGATTCAAAACCTCGACACGAACGCGGAGAAAATTCCTTTTTATCTTGCGAAAGACATTATTCCGAAACTGGACGAAATCAGACGCGGTGCGGAAAAGAGCGAGATAAAGGCCGCTTTTCTTTTTTCAGGCGACACAGGTTTTTTTAGCGGCGCAGCAAAATTAAAAAATGCGCTTGAAAATCATTACAAAAATGACAATTCTGTGAAAATTTCGGTTTCGTCTGGAATCTCTTCTCTTTCGTATTTGAGCGCGAAAACAGGGCTTTGCTATGAGAAGACGAAAATCATAAGTCTTCATGGAGTTGATGAAAAAATCTGGCGGCCGAATCTTGAAAAATCTCTTGAAAACAACGAGATGATTTTTTTCCTGACTTCTGGCGTTGAAGATGTCAAGAAAATCGGGAGAATAATCAAAAACATAGAAAAAAGTGGACATCTTGATGAAAAATTCAAGGTGATTTTAGGCTTAAAGCTTTCGTATCCAGACGAGGAAATTTTGGAGCTTTCGTCCGACGAATGTCTGAAACTAGAAAAAAAAGGGCTTTGCTCGGGATTTATAATTTATGGAAGATAAAATAATTGCGCCTGGAATTCCTGACGCGGAATTTATACGCGGAAATGTTCCGATGACAAAAGAGGAGGTGCGCGCGGCTTCAATCTCAAAGCTCCGGCTTGAAAAAGACTCGGTTGTCTACGACATCGGCTCAGGGACCGGCTCGGTTTCGGTTGAGATTGCGCGGCTTTCAAAAGGCATAAAAGTTTTCGCTGTTGACTCGAATCCCGAGGCTGCGGAGCTTACGAAAAAAAATCTTGAAAAATTCGCCCTGAAAAATGCGGAAGTGGTGCAGGGCGAAGCTCCGTTTGCGCTCGAATCGCTTCCTTTTCCGACCCGCGCTTTTATCGGCGGCTCGGACGGAAAAATTATGGAGATTCTTGATGTCCTGAAACGGAAGAATCCGAAAATCCGGGTTGTCTTGAACGCGGTTACGCTTGAGTCAATCTCAAAAATCGATGAAATCATAAAATTTTACAGCTTGACGGATTACGAGATTGTGCAGTTTTTTATAACAAAAACTCAGAAAATCGGAAATCATAATTTTTTCAAGGCGAACAATCCTGTTGTTGTCTTTTCGTTCTCTTTTTCTGAATCTGAAATCTGCGGAAAAAAAACGGGAGAGGAAAAATAAAAATGAAAGCTCCGAGAATCGTGATAAGCGCGCCAAAAAGCGGCAGCGGAAAAACCCTGATTTCGGTCTCGATGATGAAGGCATTTTCAATGCTCGGAAAAAAAGTCTCTGCGTTCAAGTGCGGGCCTGACTACATCGACCCGATGTTCCACAAAAAAATCCTGGAAGTTCCGTCAAAAAATCTCGACCTTTTTTTTACGGACGGAAACGCGACCAAAGACATTTTTCTGGACGGAAACAGCGCGGAAATTTCGGTAATCGAGGGCGTGATGGGGCTTTACGACGGGCTTGGCGGAACGGAAGAGGCTGCTTCAACTTACGCGCTTGCCCGTGCGCTGAAATCTCCGGTTATTCTTGTGATTGACGCGCGCGGAATGGCGAGGAGCGTGCTTGCCGAAATCGCGGGATTTTTGGCGATGGACACGGAAAAGCTTATTCGCGGCGTGATTTTAAACAATATTTCATCGTCGCTTTTTAAGGTTCTTAAGCCCTTGATTGAAGAAAATCTTCCTGTGAAGGCTCTGGGATTTTTTCCGCATCAGGACGAGATAAAAATCGAAAGCCGCTATCTCGGTCTGAAACTTCCTGACGAGATAAAATCAATAGAGGAAAATGTTGAGAAAGCGGCTGAAAAGCTCAAGAAATCTGTAGATTTGGAAGAGATTCTTAAAATTGCGGAATCTGCGCCGGAGCTTGATTTTTCAGAAAATTATGAGAAAACAAACGGCGGCGAAATGGCTGAAACAGAAATTTCGGCGAGAGTTCGGATTGCGGTGGCGAAAGACGAGGCGTTTTGCTTCTATTATGAAGACAATCTGCGGCTTTTGGAAAAGTTCGGCGCGGAGCTTGTGTTTTTTTCGCCTTTGCGCGGCGAAAAGTTGCCTGAAAATATCAGCGGGCTTGTTATTGGCGGCGGCTATCCTGAAATGTTCGCGGAGCAGCTTGAAAAAAACGAGTCCATGCGGAATTCCGTGAAAAACGCGGTTGAAAATGGAATGCCTTCGCTTGCGGAATGTGGCGGATTCATCTATCTTCATAAAAATCTTATTGACAGAAACAAGAAATCCTTCAAGATGGCGGGCGTGATTGCCGCCGACACATTCTGGGCTGGAAAACTTGTTCGCTTCGGCTACGTTTCAATCCGCGAGAAAAATCCTCTGTTCCTGAAAAAAAATCCTGAGATAAAAGGACACGAGTTCCATTATTTTGACAGCGGAAAAAACGGCTCGGACTGCGAGGAGACAAAGCCTGTCGGCGGAAAAATGTTCGAGGCGGGATTCGTCGGTGAAAATCACTGGTGGGGATTCGCTCATCTTTATTACGCTTCAAATCCCGAATTCGCGGAAAACTTTGTTGAAGCCTGCAGAAAATGGCAGAATAAATAATAAAATTGTTGATTTTGCTTGTTGTATACGTTTTTTATGATTTCTATAATGGCGATTCTGTCTACCTGAAAAGAAAAGTCCGTCCGTGGACTTTTCTTTTCTACGAGAATCGGAGATTCTCTCTTTGCTTTTTTGCCGCGTCCATGCGGCAGATTTGATTTCTTACGAGAATCAGAGATTCTCTTTTGCATTGATGCGCACGTCGTGTGCGCGGAGCTTTATTTGATTTCTTGTTCAAATATTGGGACTTTCTGTTTCTACGAGAGCCTACGGTTCTCTTTTGCTTTGTTGCACGACGCAACGCTTGCTAGCGTCGCACCATGCGGCAGATTTATTTTCCCCTTTTTCAATCTGTCTTGGTCAAAAATCATTTGTATGAAAGTCAAAAAGTTGGCACGGTTTTTGCTATATATTTAGTGTCAGCTTGAGGGCGGGCGAAAGCAAGGCTTGAAAGGCTGGCGGAAAAAACAAGCACAGAACGCAGCGGTTGGCTGCAAGAATATTTTGCTCAGGAGGCAAGAACTATGATGGACAAACTTTTTAACGAATGGCTTTTTGGAGATGACGGCTACTACGGATATTCAAACAGCAGAACTCCGGCGGTAGATATTACAGAAAACAAGGACGCTTACATCTTTGAGATGGATTTGCCTGGAAGAAGCGAGAAAGACATAAATATTGAGCTTAAGGACGACATTCTTACTGTTGAGTCCGCAAAGCAGGAGAAATCTGCGGAAAATAAAGAGAACAAAGAGAATGAAAACAAATTCCTTATCCACGAGCGCAGACATCCGGAATTCGTGAGACGCTTCACATTGCCGAACGATGTGAGCAGCGATAATGTAAGCGCGGAATTCAAGAACGGAGTTTTGACAATCAGAATCGAGAAATCTCCGAAGACAGCTCCGAAGAGAATCGAAATCAAGGCGATTAACTAAACTAAAATTGCTTTGCACGGATTTTCTGAAACTGCGATAAAGCAGCCTTGACATAAGAATCCGGCTGGAAACATTTCTTTATGAAACGCTTTCCGGCCGGATTTTTTTTGATTTTTCTTTTTCTAATCCAAAAAATCTGAGTCTAAAAGTCTGGTTCGGCATTTTTTAATAATCCGGAAATCTGAATCTTAAAATTCAGCTCGCAATTCTTCCTTAAAAATATTCCGATTTTCAAGAATCTAGCTCAGCATTTCTTCGCTGAACCCTTCGGGCTTTCCCTGCCAGATTAGCTTCCCTTTTTTTATCAGGATTATCTTGTCGCTAAGGCGTTTCGCCTCCTCAATGTCGTGCGTGACCATGATTCCAGTGAATTTGAATGAATTTTTCAGCTCGAGAATAAGCGCGGAAAGCTTTTTGCGAAGCGGCGCGTCAAGGGCGGAAAAAACCTCGTCAAAAAGAACGAGCTTCGGGCGGACAATCAAGGTGCGCGCAAGGCTCACACGCTGGGACTCGCCGCCAGAAAGGGAATCCGGCATCCGTTTTTCAAATCCTGCAAGGCCGAAAAGCGTCAAAAAGTCCGAAGCCATCTTTCTCGCGACCTTTTTTCTGATTCCTTTTGACACAAGGCCGTAGGAAACGTTGTCGTCAACGCACATATGGCTGAAAAGCGCATGGTTCTGGAAAACCATTCCGATTTCGCGTTTCGCAGGCGGAAGATTTGAAATCTCTTTTCCGTCGAGAATTATTCTTGCTTTTTTTTCTGACTCGCCGCATTTTTCAAGCCCGGCAATCAATTTGAGGATTGTCGATTTTCCGGATCCTGAAGGCCCGACAATCGATGTGATTGTCTCTTTTTCGCAGGCGAACGAGACATCGATTCCAACGGAGTCAAAATTCTTAACAAGATTTTCAGCTGAAAAATATTCGCTCATTTTAACTTCCTTTTTTTATTCTGACGCTCTGGTGATTTTTCCGCGCTTGCTTCGCAGCTCTTTACGCTCTTTTCCATCGCTGCCGCGTTTTGCAAGCGAGAACATTGCCGCGCATAAAACCGCAAGCACAACGCCCGCCGCGCAGGATTCCCCGAATTTGTAGCTTCCCGCGAGCCTGTATGTGAAAAGCGAGAGCGTGCTGAAATTCGGGACAGAAAGCACAAGAGGAAGAGATGTGTCGCCCGCGCTCATCGCAAAGCAGAATCCGAATGCGCTTAGAATTCCGCGCCTGCAAACCGGAAGATAAATCCTGAAAATTATCTCGGATTTCGACCTGCTTAAAATTCTCGCCGCGTCAACTGCGGAATTTGGAATTTTCGAGATGTAAGGAAAAATCTGCCTGAACGCCATCGGCCAGAACAAAGCCGACTGCGCAAAAATCAGAAGAAGGAAATTTCCGCGCGGAAAAAGGAGAGAAAGCCCGAATCCTGTTACAATGCTCGAGACCGCCATAGGAAGCATTGAGGCGACTTTAAGGCAGAGACGCTGCGATTTCCTCAAAATCACGGAATAAAAAAATCCCGCCGACACGCAAAGAAAGCCCGTTGAAATTGCGGTCAGAAAAGTCCAGCCTAAAGACGAGAAGAACGAGCGCGAGGAAAAAATCCTCTTGAAATTGTGGAAGCGCGATGTGTCAAAACGGCTCGCTGAAGTGAACGCGTTCAAGAGATTCGAGAAAATCGGGGCAAGAAAGAAAAGCAACACGAGAAAAATCAGGGCAAAAAAGACGTATTTTTCCTTTATTCCCTGAACCGGCTTTAACGCCGCAGTCTCGCAGGCTAGAATTCCTTTCTGGCTTTTCGACTTGTTCTCAAGGTAGACATAAAATCCCACGACCGCATAGGCAATCAGAGTCTCTGTCATCGAAAGGATTCCTGCCGTCCTGAAATCGAGCGTGTTTCTCGCCGCCTGATAAATCTCCACCTCGAGAGTCGAGCAGCCGATTCCGCCGAAAAGGAGAACCATCATAAAGCTGAAAAAGCAGTAGACAAAAACCGGAATGCAGGCTGAGACAATCGACGGCATAAGCTCAAAGACTGTGACGGTGCGGAAAATTCTCCACTCGCCTGCTCCCAAAAGGCGCGCTGAGTCCGCCTGCTCGCTTGGAAGCCTTGCCCACGCGTCAGATACTGTGCTCATCACGAGCGGAAAATTGTAGAATCCCTGCGCCACAACAAGGCCGAAAAAGCTGTACAAAAATGAGAACGGCGGCTTTTCAAGGCCGAAAACCGCCATGAAGAATCTGTTTAGAAAACCTGCGTTCCCGAAAAAAGTTATGTAGCCTAAAGCCACAATCAAAGTCGGAACGCAGAGCGGAACTGACGAAAGCGAAAGGAGAAATTTCTTTCCGAAAAAACGCCGTCTTCCGCAGAAAAAAGCCATCGGAAGCCCGATTAAGACCGCGACGAAAAGCGACGCGAGCGCCTGAAAAAGCGTGAAAAAAGCGACCCGAGCGATTCGGGCAATTTGCGCTGAATTTGAAGCGAGCGAAAGTTTCAGCGGGCTGTTTTGTGTTTTTAAGACTGAATCAAAAGAGAATGCAGGAAGAACCGCCTTGAAAAGGCAGAGCGCAAGAAGCGCGCACAAAAAGGCGAAAACGAGAGCCGAGAAAGCGAACAGCAGCGAACGAAAAAAGTCAGCCTTGAATCTCATAAAATATCCGCCTGAAAACTCCGCTCCGTTTTGTTCTGTCTCCGCATTTTTCCTGTCCTGAAAACGGATTTCCGCGCAAGAATGATTTTTTATTCCTCAATGCTTCAATGCAGCAGATTTTTTCCACAATGAAAATATTTTATCCTGCAATGTTAGCGGATTATTCCTTTATGATAATCGTTTATTCTACAATGTTAGCAAATTATTGCTGTGGAATAAATTCATAACGTTGTGGAATAAATGTTTTTTCTTCAAGATAAGTTTTTGCGCGACGCTAAAAAATTCGCGGAAGCTGGAAGATTGCTGAAGTTGTTTTCTTTCTATCTTTCCGCGATTTTTTATGGTTTTAAGATTTTTCCTTACTGCGCCATGATTTTTGCAACAGCCTCGGAAACTTTTTCAGAATCTGCCGAGACTGTCTTTGCCGGAGTTGCCGCGCCGATTTTGTAGCTTTCAGGAAGCTCCACGTTCTTGTTCGCAGGATACATCCATTGCGTGAGCGGCAAAACGCTCTGCGCCTCGTCGGAAATGAAGAAGTCCATGAATTTCTTCGCGCCTTCAGGATTTTTCGCGTTCTTTAGAATCGCCGCGCCCTCAACCTGAATAGGATGCCCCTCGTCAAAAACAAGCGCCTTGTATGTTGTGCTTCCGTTGTATTCAACTGTTGCGGCCGGGCTTGTCGTGTAGCTTATTACAAGCGGAGCCTCGCCTTTCTCAAACATTCCCCAGCCGCTCGACCAGCCAGGAGTCATCGCCAAAATATTCGGACGCAGGGCTTTCCAGTAGTCAAGATAATTGTCTCCGAAAATCGCGACTGTCCATGCGGCAAAGCCAAGCCCCGGAGTTGAGGTTCTCGGGTCCATGAGGATAAGCGATTTCTGGTATTTTGAATCTGTCAAATCCTCAAGGCTTTTCGGAGCCGGAATTTTAGATTCTGTGTTATAGATTATTGCAAAGTGCGAGTAGTCGTAAGGCGTGATTTTCCAGTTTCCGCCGAGCGCGTCTTCAAGCTCTGCCGGAATAAGTTTTTCCGCGTTCTCAGGCTTGTATTCCTGCAAGATGTCAGCGTCAATCGCCTTTTTCGCAGTGTTGTTGTCAAGCCCGATAAGAATGTCAGCGTTTGGATTGTCTTTCTCAAGAATCGCCTTGCTTAAAAGGCTCACCGCGTCCTCTCCCTCTACAAAAGTCAAAGCAAGGCCGGTCTTCTCCTCGAAACGCTTTTTAAGCTCGGCTCCAGGCCCCCACTCGCCCACAAAGCTGTCGTATGCGTAGACCACAACTTCATTTGAATTTTTGACAGAAGAGACTTTTGAGCAGCCGCCAAGAAAAGCAGCCGCAGCCGACATTGACACAAAAGAGATGAATTTAAAGATACGTTTCTGCATATCTTCCTCCGCTGGTATTATCCAGTTCAGGTTGGAGCCTCATGCGAAGCTCTGCGGGTATGTTCTCAGCAACTCGACAGCCGCGCCGTCTTTGAAGCACCCCGGATAAAAAAATTAAGGAAGCAAAGCTGTTTTTAAGACAGACCTGCTTCCTTTAGAGTGGAGATAACCGGAGTTGAACCGACGACCCTCTGATTGCGAACCAGATGCTCTACCAACTGAGCTATATCCCCGAAAGTGTTTTTATCATACATTTTTTTGATTTTTTATGCAATCGGATAATTTGGGGCTTCCCGCTTTGCGGTCGGGCTATGCGCACTTCGCCGTCTTGCGCGGCTCATCCGCTTCGCGGACGCCTTCGGCGGTGCTACTATCCCTAAGCCGCAGGCTTAGGTGTGCGCGGTTAGCGCGTTGGCGTAACCTTATTTCAGCTGACGAAGTTTTTAGTGTTATAATGTTCTATGGTTTTCAGAAGAAGCGTTAAAAATTTTGCCTGAGATTGCGTCAAAGTTTTTATTGTTTTGCCCGCAGTCTTGCGCTGCGGATTTTCAATAGGAGAACAAAATGAAAAGAAAAATTCCGTTGCCGTTCAGGGCGGCTTCAAAAAAAGTTTTTCAGCCGCTTATGATTTTATCTCTTGCGGCTGGATTTTGCGCTGGGCTTGCTTCCTGCTCAAAGTCTTCAAACTTTTCAAAAAACGAAGTGAGCTTTGCGGAAGATTCTGTTGAAAGCTCTTCCCCGATGCTTATGGCTTCCGCGCCGAGAACGGCGAAAATGAAGACAATGGCGTCATCAGGTTCTGCCTCGAACTCGTCTTATCTTGGAAATTCCGGCGGAGAAAAAAGTCTTTCAGAATCAATCACCGGGCGCAAGCTGATTAAGAACGGAGACATCTCGGTTGAGGTGCAGAATCTTTCTCTCGCGGAAAAAGCGGTTAGCGAGTGGGCTTCAAAATTCGGCGGCTACATCGAGTCGTCTTATTCAGGCGAGACAAACGGAAGCATTACCGTGCGGATTCCTGCGGAAAAATTTGACGAGGCGATGAGCGAGGCCGGAAATTTCGGAGCTGTAAAGTCTCAGAATATCTCGACCCAGGACGTTTCCGAGCGTTTTTATGACTTGAAGACTCGCCTTGAATCAAAGAAAGTCATGCGCGAGCGTCTCCAGAAATATCTCTCGCAGGCAAAAGACGTTAAGGATATGCTCCAGATTGAGCGCGAGCTGAATTCTGTCGTTACGGACATTGAGAGCATGGAAGGAAGCATGGCGCGCCTTTCTTCCCAGATTGACCTTTCCACAATCACGGTGAGCTACAGCCTTCCTTACCGCGCGGACCCGGCGGGCGGAAGCTTCAAGTGGCCTAGCTTCGGCGAGGGATTCCGCCATTTTGTCTCGAATCTCGTTGACTTTTTCGCATTGCTTTTGAAGATTGTTCTTTACGTTGTAATCTGCGGAATTCCTGTTCTCGCGCTTTCGGGCTTTATGTTCTGGCTTCTGTTCGGTAAAATCGGACTTGTAAAAAAGATTTTCAGGAAACTGAAATAGAAGAGTCAATCCTAAAACTGAAGTTTTAATCTTGGCTTTTTATGGGAGAAAAATATGGGCGAGACAGTCAAAAAAATCGAGTGGGACGACGCGTATCTTCTTGGCGTTCCAGAAATTGATAACCAGCACAAGAAGCTTATCGCTATTGCGAACGAGCTTTACGACGTTGTTTCAGGAAGCGAGAGCGACTACAAGGAAAAAATGCCTGCTATCCTGAAAAAACTGACGGACTACACGCAGTATCATTTCACGAGCGAGGAAGAGCTTCAGAAAAAGATTGGCTACATCGGGCTTGCCACGCACAAGTCTGCGCACGACTTTTTCATAAAGGAAGTGAATTTTCAGATTCAGAAGCTTTCCGCTGAAAGCAAGGCGAATGTTTTGAGCTTTTACAACTACATTGCGGGCTGGGTTTTCAGCCACATTGCAAAGGCGGACAAGCTCTGGGCAAATTTTATGAAGAATGAAAAGTAACCGGGGCTAATACAGCGTGATTTCTGAAAATCCGTTTGCTGAAAACGGAAAAATGCTTGGCAGGAGATTTTTAAGCGCGGGCTTGCGTTTTTAAGTCTCCTGCCCTTTTTTGTTTCTGCTTTTGTTTCTTTGTTATTTTAGGAAACCAAATACAAAATGACAAGGCTGCAATCTTCATCAGACCTTGAACTGGTTTATCTTGTCTCCAATCTGCTGGATTGAGTCTTTCATCTGCACGGAGATTCCGCTGAGCGCGTTTCCGTCGTCGTTTATTTTCTTTGCTCCGCCGGCCATCTGCTCCATGCTGACTTTTATCGCGTCTGTCGCTTCCTGAAGATTGTGAACCTCGTCAAGAATCGCCTTGTTTCCGACCGCCATCTCGCTGCTTGCGGTCTTAACCTCAACCGTGCTGTCGTTCATTATGTGGAGCGCGTCTCCAATCTGCTGGGAGCCGATTGTCTGCTCTTCCATCGCAGCCTTTATCTGCTGAACAAGCTGGTCGGTCTCGCCGATTTTTCTTGAAACCGTGCTGAAAGCGTCGCTCGACTCCTGCGAAGCCGTGACAACCTCGTTTATCGAGTCCTTGATGTTTGAAAGCTGCTCGCCGATTGTCTTTGACTGAGCCGATGATGTCTCGGAAAGCTTTCTGATTTCGTCCGCAACAACCGAGAAGCCTTTTCCGGCCTCGCCCGCGTGCGCCGCCTCAATCGCCGCGTTCATCGCAAGAAGATTTGTCTGCTCCGCAATGCTTGAGATTGCCGAGTTCGCCTCCTGGAGCATTTCAGACTGCGCCTCAATCTGCGCGACACGCTCGTTCACGTCCTGCTGCTTTGCTGCTCCCATCTGCGCCTGCTTTTGAAGCTCGTCAAAAGATGAAGCCATTTTGTCAACCGACTGGTTCACGGAAGTGATGTTTCCAATCATCTCTTCGACCGCCGCCGAAGCCTGCGAGACTTGCTCCGACTGCTTCTGAATCATATTTTCAAGCGACTCGATGTTTGACGCAATCTCATTCACCGCGCCTGCCGTCTGCTCAACGCTCGTTCCCTGATTTTCAATCTGCGAGTGCACATCTTTTATGTTCGAGATAATCTGGGTGATTGAAGCCGCCGTGTCTTCCGCGCTTGCCGCCATTGTCTCGCCCGCGAAATCCAGCGCGTTTTTCGAGCTCACAACGTCAGATATGATGTTCTGGAGCTTTCCGCAGAATTCGTTGAATCCATGCACGACCTCGCCAATCTCGTCTTTTGATGAAATCTTGATTCTTTTCGTCAGGTCTCCGTTTCCTGTCGCAATCTCCTTTATTGACTCCTTTAGAATCTGGAGAGGCTTAAGGCCGCGCGAGACTGTCAGAACGCTCAAGATGAGCGCCGCAAGAAGAACCGCCGCCGTGAGAATCAGCATCGCGTTCACAAGGCTTGTTATGCTTCCGAAATATTCTGCGTAAGGCACCATGCAGAAAACCGCCCAGTCGCAGTTGTCGCCGACAGGCCTGTAGGAAGCGACCATTTTCTTTTGTCTGAAAGGCTCGTAGAACGCGCGGTAGCTTTCAGAGCCGTCCATCGCGTCAAGAATCGCTTCGTTCATTTCGCCCTGCGTGCTGTTTTTTAGAATCTGCCCTTTTTTCACGTAGCTTGAGTCAGCGTCTGCAATCGTTCTGCCAGAGCGCATATTTATGACAAAAGGATGGCTTTCGTCTCCGATAAAGCGCTCGGCGCACGTCTGTGAAAAATACTCGCCGTTGACCTGCGCCGCAAGAATCCCGAAAATCATTCCCCGCGGAGAATAAACCGGCACAGAATAATAGAAAGAAAGCTCGCCTGAATCGCCCGTAACCGGCTCAGAGATAAAGTCAACGCCCATCGACGCGCCTTTAACGTAGTCCTTTCCCGAAAAATCGACAGGATTTCCGTTCTCGTAGCCCTCGCCGTTTTTCTTGTAGAACAGAACTTCCTTAATATTCTTGTTCGCGCTCCGTGTTGAGAAAAGCACCTCGTTCTTGTCTGAAATCTGGACTTCCTCGCTTTTTATCACGTCAAGGCCTGCAAGCACATGAAGAATCGAGAAAATCTCCTCGTTTTCCTTGTAGACAAATTCCGCGAAGCTCAGCGAATTCGAGCGGAGAACCTCCTCAACGGACTTTTCAATCGCGGGCTTTGTAATCTTGAAAGAGATGAACCCAAGCAGCGCGTTTGAAACTGCGACAATAAAAAGAATCATTATGATTAGCTTGAATTTCAGGCTTTTTGTTTTTGATTTTTTTTCAGCTTTCATTTTGGATTTTCTCCTGAGTCTCTTGATTCGGTAAGATATTTTAAAATATACCACACAAACCAAGCGCGTACAATTTTTTATGATTTTGATTTTTATGAAAGAAAATAAGAGAAAACTGAAGAACGCTGGAGAATTTTAAGAAGATTTTTCAGAAAGATGATTTTTTCGGAGAAAAATAGAATTGCGGAAATCTGGCAAAAGCAAAAGATTTTGTCTCTTCCGCTTCCGCCGGATTTTTTTATGTTTTTTTACGCTTTTGAGAACTGGCCGACAAGCTCAGGAAAATCGAAATTCTTCTCGATGAAATATCTGAGGTCGAAATCCTCGTGCGTAACAACAACGAGAATCGTAGCATGCACCGCAAGATAGTCGGAGATGACTTTCATAACGTGAAGCCGCGTGTCAAAGTCGATGTGCGCAAACGGCTCGTCAAGAAGAAGAATGTCCGGCTTTGCCGTGAGTGCGCGCGCAATGTCAACACGCTTCATCTCGCCTGACGAAAGCGACTGCGGATAGTTTTCAAGATGAGCTTTTGTAAGCCCCACTTTCTCAAGATTATCCGCGAAATCCTCAAGCGTGCCTTCCGCCCCGGCTTCCTTAATCTGCTCGAAAGAGTCCTTGATTTTAAGGTCGGGGAAGAACGAGAACCTTGAATCCTGCTGCACAACCGCCATCCGTTTTCTGAACGGCTTGAATTCCTTCGGGTCTCGTCCGTTTTCAAAAGGCTTCAATTTTACAAGGTCGTTGTCTTCCATCAGGATTTTTCCGCCGGTCTCGTCAAGAAGACGGAGAATGGCCTTTATCGTTGAGGATTTTCCGCAGCCGGACGGGCCTGTGATTCCGTAGACGGTCGAGCGTTCAAAAGTCAGGTTCAAGCCCTTGAAGGCCGTGAATTTCCTGTCTCCGAAAATTCCTCGCTTGTTGTACGACTGTGAAACGTCAATCAGCTGGATTGCAGTTCCCGACGCGCCTTTTTTCGCCTCCGGCTTCTCGTAGCCTTCCATTTCAGGCAGAACTTCAAGCTTTTCAAGGTTGCCGTCTTTCAGAATGAAATGCTGCGTGAGCGAAAGCCGCTTGATAAAGTCCAGGTCGTGGCTCACCATCAGAAAAGTCTTTGTCTTGTCGTTGAGAATCTCGTTGTTTAAAAATTCAACGAAATTTTTTCTAAGGTTTCGGTCAAGATTTACAGTCGGCTCGTCAACGAGAATCAGGTTTCCCTGCCTTGAAAGCAGAATCATCAGCGTGATTCTCTGCATTTCGCCGCCCGAGACCTCGTCAGGATAAAGACGCGCGAAAGCCTCGAAATCCATTGCGAAATATTTTGAGAGACGCTCCACGATTTTCTCGCGGCAGCCCGGCGCAAGAAGCGAAAGGTTCTGGTCGAGCGTGAGGGACGGATTCATAACCTGCGCGGTTTCCGCCGGAATAAACATAAGCCCCGACTGCTCGATATTCGCCCACTGCTCAAAATTCTGCTTTTTTCCGCTGATATATGCGTCGATTCCGTTCACTTTCATGCTTCCCTCGAAGCGGAAAACGTTCATCGGCAAAATTCCCGCGATTGACTTCAAGAAAACGGATTTTCCCGTTCCTGTCGTCCCCATTATCACAGTCGAAGTGCCTTCATCAATGTTGAAGGTTGTCTTTTTGAGCGTTGTTCGCTCTCCAAGATGAATGCAAAAATCTTTAAGTTCTACAGGTATCATCACGACTCCTTGTTGTCATTCAGAATAATGAGGAATGCGACGCTTATCGCCACAAGGAAGATTGAAGGAATCCAGAACATGAGCGGCGTTCCGTCTGTGTTCCAGAGAATCGTCTTTCTGAAAGCTGCAATAAGCGCGCCCGGGCTTTGATGGTTCGGAGTTCCGTAAGTTCCAAGTCCGACCTGAATCACGAATCCGAAAGATGTGTCAAGAACAAGGGCTTTGAGGAGAATTCCTGCCGTCACGCGCTTCAATGTGTCTCTTATCAGGTCTGTCTTCATCAGGACCGCGAGAATTCTGTTCTTCGTGAATCCGTATGAGCGGAACGAGACGCTGTATTTTCGGTTGTAAAGGTCTGAAAGCGGAATCGAGATGCTTCTGACCGCCTCAGGCAAAGTCGTGGCAGTAGCCGCAAGCACGAACACAACGAGAGAAAGCATTGTGGACTTTGTGTTTGACGAGCTTGCGAGCGCGCCGGAAACCGGAGCGTAGCAGAAAAGCGCAATTAAAATAGAAGGAATCGATTCGATGACGCTTAAAACATTCGAGAACGCGCGGCCTGCCCTCATCGAAAGAACGCTAAGGTAGCCGAGCAGAATGCTGATTGCCATTGCAAAAACCATCGTGCTTAAAAGTGTGATTCCAAGCTCCCTGAACGAGACAAAAAGAGCGGGAATATAGCCGTCCTGAAAAAGCGGCGAGCGGCTTCCGTACTGGTTCTCGACCATCGGATAAATGCTCTGATAGACGCTTTCAGGAAGCCACGCGAGAATCAGCGGCAGAAGAAGAACCGCAACGAAAATGTATTTTAGGATATTAGATTGCTTTTTCATACCATCTCGGATAAATCAGAAAGAGAATTGCTTTTACGAGAAAAGAAACCACGGCGTTCACGCAAAGAAGAATAAAAACGGCTGTCACAAGAAGATTTGTATTTGTGTCAATCAGAGCGTCAATCAGAGTGCTTCCAAGGCCCGGAAAACTGTACGCGATTTCAGCGATTGTGACCGAGCCGATAATCGCCGGAACTTTTCCTGCAAGATAAGGGATAAAGCGCGGAAGGCTCGACTGGAAAAGATAGCCGGAGTAAGTTCCCGGAATCGGAAAGAACCGCCCGAGGCTCCGCCCCAAAGTGGAGAACACAATCGCGTGAGTCTGCTCAACCTGGGCGAGCATGTCGGTCTTCAAAAAATTCGCCGCGTCCCATGAAAGTCCGCCGCAGATTACAGTCATCAATGCGATGAAAAGAAAGTTCACAGTTCCAATCCACGCGTAGGCGACCCAGAATCCCACAAAAAGCGGAACCGCCGCAAGAACGGAAAACATAAGGCTTATGATGTTTCCGAAACGCTCGCCGCCCTTAACGTCAAAATGAACCGCCATGTAGCGGCTTGTTACAGAAAAAGACGCGCTCACAAGGGCGATTATGATTACAAAGACAAGCGATATAAGCGCGAGCGGCAAAGTCACAGCCGCGCCCGACGCGATAATCTGGCCGGAAGTGAAGCCCGCGCGCATCACAGAATAATCCTCCTGCCCTGAAATCAGCATGAGAAACGATTTTCCCGCATCGAGAAAGTCGCTCCCGGAAGCTCCAACGGCAAGAAGATACAAGACAGAAAGAGCCACAGTTCCAAGCACAGCGAAAAGAACGCCGTGAAGAAGAAGCTCCTTGACCAAAAAGCGCAAGAAACGCATTTGAACTCCAATAAAAAACAAGGGGCTTTTCCACCCCTTGCAAATGAAATCTAAAATAAAATCAGACCAGAAACAATATCCTTGATGACTTCAGCAGCAAGGATATTAGCCTTAATGAAGACAGTTCCAAAAACGTCAGTCTGAAGAACTTTTTTCAGTCCAAAAGACTTTATTTTTCAAGATGTCAATCCCAAAGACGCTAGTCTTTGAATTTCCAGTCCTCTGCTGAAAGGAACGGATTGTCTGTCGCAATCAGAATGTTTGAAAGTCCGCGCGAGTAGACATCTTTCTGCAGCGAGCAGAGATAAAGCGCCGGAGAAAGCTCCGAGACTCGCTTGTTGATTTTCAATGTAAGGTCAATCCAGTCCTTTGTGACATTTGTCTTCTCCCATTCGTCAAAGAGAGAGTCAAGCTCCTTGTCGGCGATTCCTGTAACGTTTTCCGCGCTGCCCGAGCGGTAGTACGCGCCCATGCTTGAATAAACGTTGTCGAAGCCCTCTCGGTAGACAAGCGCAAGTTCGAACGATTTTTCCTTGTTCACCATGCGGTTGAAGACCTGGTCTCCAGTGCGGCGTGCCTCAACGTTCAGGCCGATTTTTGAAAGCTGCGCAACGATTCCTTCCGCCATCTGCTTTCCGAAGTCTCCCATCGAATCAGGATAGATAAGAATCGCGTTCTGTCCTGAAATTCCGCCTTTTTCGGCAAGAAATTTCGCCTTTTCAAGATTGTACGGAAGAAGATTCGGAACTTCGTCCTTGTAGTAGTCTGGAACGCTAACCTCAAAGAGATTTGACGGGAACGGGCCGTTGTTCAGTACAACTCCGTCTCTCTGGTCTGTGATTCCAGGAATAAGATTTCTCTTGTCGAGAGCCATCGCCATCGCCTGCCGTCCTTCCGCGCTCTGGAAAAGGCTTGTGTTGATTTCCACATCGTAGAACGCGTACGGCATATACGAATTGATGTCAACATTGTCAATTTTTGCGACTGAGGCTCTGTCCATCGGGTTTGTCTCGAGAATCATATTGATTGAGCCTTTTCTAAGCTCGTTCATTCTTACAATCGGGTCGATTGTTCTCTTGATTACGAGAGAGTCAGCCTGCGGAACATTTTTCACGCTCGAGTAAAGACCGTTCGCGCTGAAAGTGAGCCATTTTCCGATTTCCCAGCTTGCAAGCTTGAAAGGTCCTGTTCCGACCGGTGAAGTCGCGAAATTTCTCTCGTTCTCGCCCTCTCTAAGATTCACGCTCATCTCCTGTCCTTTGTAGAAGTGCGGGATAATCTTAAAAGTGAGAACAGGATAAGCGCGGAATTCCGGAATCGGGTTCTTGAACAGGATTTTCACAGTCTTCTCGTCAACCGCCTGAACATCCTCAATGAACGAAAGAATATAGTCTCGTTTCGGAGAATTGTTCTCTGGAAGAACATACGCCTGATATGAATAGGCGACATCGTCAGCTGTCACAACGTGCGGCTTTTCCGCTGTGCTGTCGTGCCAGTAGACATCGCGCAGAGTTACAGTGTAGGTCTTCTTGTCGGAAGTGTCCTGCTCGATGTATTCCGCCAAAGCGAGGTCGGCATAAAGAACGCCGCGTCCGCTTGAAGAGTCTTCTGTAATCTCAAAATTTGTGAGTCCGTCAAAGACAAGCTCGTCCGCGTTCAAGCCTGAAGTGTTCTGCTCAAGAACCGGGTTGAGCGAGTCAGGAAGCGTGGAGACTGCGACAGTCATTCCTTTCGGCTGTGCTTTCCAGACTGCGACTGCCACAACCGAGGCTACAACGGCTGCGGCGACAATTGCTATAGCGACAACGCTTTTTTTGTTCATCTTCATAATTGTTAGCGACTCCTTGTGATAAATGAGCTGTATACGACAACTTCGCCAGAATAGCTGTCAGTTTTTCCTTTCTGGATTTCAAAGAAATATTTATCGGATTTGAGCTGGCTGCCCGCGTTCATTACCGGCCATGAATTTCCGACTTTGTTCGCGCGGCTTACAAGGTCTTTAAGGCCTTTCTTTTCAATCTGCTTGCCGCTCTTTGTGTTCTCGTTGAACACTCTGACTGTTCTGTTGTCCTTGAGTGTGATTACCAAGTCGTTCATCTGTCCTTTTGGAATTGAGACCATTCCCCACCAGTATTCGTCTTTCTTTACTTTTGACGCGCTGAATTTCGCCGGGCGGGATTTCTTGCTTTCCGCTGTTGATCCTGGAGCCGGGTTGAACAAGCCAATCATAAGCGGCATTACAGTTTTTCCGCGGCTTTCGATTTCCTCTTTCACTGCAATCTCGTTGTTGATTTGCCGGATTTTTGCCTCAAGGTCTTTTTTCTGTGAATTCGCCTCGTCGATAATCGACTGGTCAACGTCTCCAGGATATTTTGATGAGAACGCGACAAGCTCGTCATAGATTGTGTTCATATTTGTCTGCACAGACTTGTAATGGTCGCGGATGTCGTAGACTGTGAACGCGCCGTTCTTTCCGCTTCCTGTGCCTTCCGCCATCTCTCGCGCGAATTCCTCGCCCATCTTGTCCTTATATTCGTAGGCTTTGTCGCGGAAAAGTCCCTCGCGGTAGATTGCAACGTCCTGTCTTGCCTTTTTCAGGCTTCTGATTCCAGCCGCGACTCCGGCAGAATCCTTGACTCCGGCCTTTGCCGCTGCCGAGTTTGAATCGTTCTCAGCTGCTGTGTATGCGTCGAGAGCCGCGCTCAATGCCGCAACCTGTCCGTCAAAGTCAGCGACAGCCTTAGCTTTTTCAGTTTGGGAAGCGAGCGCGGATTTTTTTCCGCTGATTAGGCTCACAACTTCAAGCTGCTTTCCTGCGTTCGCCAGCGCGTCGTTCGAGCCGTATACTTTCACTGCTGAAGCGTGCATCGTCTTTGCCTGAGAAATGTTCTCCGCCGCAAGAAGCTTGCTTACGCGTTCCGCTGTGATGTTCGCGCCTTTCTCGCAGACATCGGCAGGAAGTTTGAGCTGCGCGTCGAGCTTTGAGAAATTTGACAAAGCCGTGTTCGCAGCCGCGCGGATTTTTGTCTCCTGGCTTGTCTTCATTGAATCGGTGCTGTCCAAAGCGGCAACGCCCTCGTTATACAATGCGACATAGTCAAGATACTGCTTATTGAGCTTGGCGTCTGAAATGTCTTTCCAGTAGTTTTCAGCAGCCGCCGGCTCGCGTGTGTTCCATGCGTTCACTCCGCTCGCGATTGCCTTCTCGTCAGCCGTTCCGCCGCCTGTTGAAGCGCAAGACACTGCGAGCAGCGCAGCAAGAGCCGCCGACAATATGATTCCTATTTTTTTCATTTGATAATCTCCTTTAAAAATTCAAGATTCCAATTTCAAGATTGAATTTTTAAGCAGTTAATAAAAAAGTCTGCAACGCAAACTTATGAATAAAAACTTTGGCGATGTTTCATCAAAGTTTTTATCGATTCTCCTTTATTTCAAATCCGCCAGAAACGGCGGAAAACCGCAAAACTTATTTTTCTCTTACAAGACGGAATCCCACATCAGGATAGCCCGACTGGCCGTCAATTTCCTTGAAGTTTGAAATTCGCAAGTCAGCAGGGCCGTCCATCCAAGAGCCGCCTTTCACAGTGCGGATGGAAGAAGCCTCATCGTTCGAGCGTGATGATGAAGTCCATTCCCATACGTTTCCAGCCATGTCAAGAAGACCAAGCTCGTTCGCTCCGTTCTCAAATGCTCCAACAGGAGATGTGAACTTGAATTTTCCGTTTCCCTTGTAGTTTGCGCACTTGCTCTTGTTCGGAGCCTCGTCTCCCCAAGGATAAACGATTTCCTTTCCGGCGCGGGCCGCTTTCTCCCACTCCTCTTCTGTCGGCAGCCGATATTTCGCGCCTGTCTGCTCTGAAAGCCACTGCGCATACGCTTCCGCGTCAGAAACGCTGACTCCGATTACAGGCTGGCTAGCCTGATTGAAGTCAGAATTGTCTAAATATTCAGGGCGGCTCTCAGAACGTGTGGCATGAAGGAACGCCGCAAACTGCGCGTTTGTCACAGGCGAAAGAAGAATCTCGTAAGCTCCAGTCTCCGCCTTGCGCGAAGCCTCGACTTTCCGGGCTTTGCTGTCCTGCGAGACCGCTCCAGCCATGAACTCGCCCGCCTCAATTCCGGCAGCTGCAAATTCTTTCGCAATATCTTCTATATAAATGTAGTTTCCATCGACTGATGACGAGACATCAAGCTTTTTCATCGCGGCGGTAGCTGTAGGATTGTCCGCAAAAGCCGTCGAGACCGTCAAAACAACGCACTTGTTCTTGAAATCATCAGAAACAGTATATTCAATCTCCGCGTTTCCGAGACTGTCAGTTTTCACAGCTGAAATCACGCTTGCAGGAGTCTCCTCCTCGCCAAGAAGAGCCGGAATTTCCCATTCCGCTTTGAGATTCAATCCCGCGACAGGCTTTCCGTTTGAGTCAGAAGCCGCAACATAGAATTTTGAGCCGGAAGCGACAAATCCGTCCTTGGCCGAAAGCTCCAGATTAAGATTCTTCACCGCGTCAGCGCATCCTGCCTCGACTTTCCGCGCAAAAAGCTCCGTTCCGTTCGCCTGGACAGTCAAAAGGTCTGTAACGCCGTTTGACGCAAGAATTCCGAGAATCTCGACTCCCGCGTTGAGCTTTTCCGCGATGTCATTTTTGCCCGCAAAGCTATCGTATTTTGGAGCAAGAGACGCCCTCAAAGAATCGCAAAATTCCGTCTCCGCCTTCTCCCAGTCCTGCGTCTTGATTCTGTAGACAACTTTTGTTCCCGGCTTGTCCTGCGCAAAAGGCTTCGCCTTTGGAAGACGCGCCGCAGCAGAATCATCGCTAACTTTCACGCGCGAAGCTTTCGGATTCGACTCGCGAACCGCAGCAGTCAAAGCCGACTCGACAAGGTCTTTCTTTCCCTCGGCCTGCGCCTCCTCTTTTGTCGCACCTTTTCCGTATCCGTAATAAAAACCGGCTTCCTCTTTTACAGCCGTCGGGTCGTCCTTTGCAAACGCCGTTCCGCCAAAAACAATGCAGGCAGAAGCAGCAAGAACCGCAATCCGATTCCTAACCGTCGCACCAATCATAAGTTTTCTCCTTTTTAGATTTTGACTTTCGAATAATAAACTTTTTGAATAAACTGATTTAAGACTTTATGCAATGAAAAAAATATCCCGTTGCCGGGAAAAATATTTCTAATATTCACATTTTAAGATTCTTCTGTCAATTTAAGATTGAAAAATACTCATAAGAAAAAAGAAAAAAGCAATCAGACGCTAATCAAAATTAGAGATATTAGATTTATTAAACGGATTTAAGGTTTAAAATCAAAAAAATCAGCAAAAAAAAGCGTTTCATAATTTTTTTCTGGACGTTCCAGCCTTGCGCAGGAAGCCTCGCAGGAAAGAAAGGCTGTCGGGTGTTCCGCGGCTCCGGCTTTCGCCTTCGGTGCTCCGCACGCGCTCAGCGCCCCAGCATGCTTTGCATGCAGGCACCCCCTAACGCGCTCACGAGCTTTCTGTTTTCGCTGCGGCTTTTCACCGCGATTCTGTAGAATCCTTTTTTTAGTCCTTTGTAGTCCGAGCAGTCGCGGATTAAAATTTTCTTTTCAAGAAGCCGCTCTTTAAGGTCAAAAATCCTTTCGCTTTTAAAAAGAATGAAATTCACATCGGAATCAAAAACCTTAAACCCAAAATCTCTCAGCTTTTCCGAAAGAAATTTCCGCTCCTTTTCAATGAGCCGCACAGCGCGCAAAAGATATTTTTCCTCAAGGATGCACGCAAGCCCGATTTCCTGCGCGATATTCGAAACGTTCCATTCGGGAAGCTGCCGCTGAACTTTTTCCACTGTTTCGTTCTGCGAGACAAAATAGCCGAGCCGCACGCCCGGAAGCGCGAAAGTCTTTGTGAACGCGCGCAAAACCGCAGAATTTCTGAATTTCCCGATTTTTTTTATAAACGAAAAATCCTTGCCGGACAAAGCCATAAAGCACTCGTCAATCAAAAGCCGCGTCCCAGATTTTTCGCAAGCCAGAGCGATTTCTTCCATATAATTAGGCGGAATCAGCTTTCCGTTCGGATTGTTCGGAGTCGTCATTATCAGAATTCCATATTTTTTTGAAAGAATCCTAGACTTCAGATTTTCCGCGTCGTGTTCTGAAAATGCAAAGCCGTTTTTCTCATCTAAAAAATAATATTCGGCTTGAACTTCAGAAGATTCGAGAGCCGCCTTGTAGCCGGAAAAAGACGGAGCCAAGAGAAGCGCGGCCTTTGCCTTGCTCGCTCGCACAAAAGCGGAAATAAGCTCGCTCGCGCCGTTTCCAAAGCAAATTGAATCTTCCGAAACTCCAAGCTTTTCTGAAAGAGATTTTCTCAAGCCTGAGCATTTTTGGTCAGGATAATGAACCGCGTTTTTCAAGGCTTTTTTGCCCGCCGTTCTCGCTTTCTTCGGAATTCCAAGCGGATTCACGTTCACAGAGAAATCATATTTTACTTTGACTGAATAAATATCGCCGCCGTGCATTTTACAAGAATCATCAATAGGCAAAAAATCGCTTCCGCAAGAAACGCCGACGCGTACAAGAGACGGTTAGCCTTTTTTATGTCGCCATGCCCGATTTTTCTTAAAGAGTCGCCCAAAAACGGCTTTTTTTCAAGCCTGCCCCCGTAAAAAGCAGGGCCTGCCAGCTGAACACGCAACGCTCCGGCGCACGCGCTTTCTGTCTGCGCGGAATTCGGGCTTTCATGCTTGAACCGGTCGCGGAGAAAAATCTTCCATGCGTTTTTAGCGTCAAAATCTTTTCCAAGAAAAAAGCACGAGAAAACCATGAGCAGGGCGCAGAATCTTGACGGAAGAAAATTCACAAAATCGTCGAGCTTTGCCGCCGCCCTGCCAAAATCAATGAAACGCTCGTTCTTGTAGCCAATCATCGAGTCCATCGTGTTCACGCACTTGTAGAAAAATCCTAGAACCGGGCCGCCGAGCGCGAGAAAAAACATAGAAGCCACAACTCCGTCCGAGGCGTTTTCCGCGACTGTCTCAACCGCCGCCTTAGAGACTTCCTCATAAGAAAGATTCTCCGTGTCGCGCCCGACAATCATCGACACCGAGAATCTTTCTTATGAGGAAGTCTCTAAG
>ERZ808259.189-NODE-189-length-37808-cov-5.773316_pt1 | contig 37808 bp, 56 predicted proteins | sample MGYA00521279_ERZ808259 | MGnify/ENA primary metagenome ERZ808259 (study PRJEB31516, sample SAMN03275586) | gut metagenome | biome: mammalia-associated habitat; material: feces | host: Papio cynocephalus | place: Kenya | collected 2012-07-27 ... | reverse complement strand
CTGTCGCCCCAGTCAAACGCAATCTCAAACTCTGTGGATGGAATTGCACCGTGATAAAATGCCAGCGTTGCCGCTGCTGTAATCGCTCGCCGCAGGGCAAATTCTGTCTGCTTCTGCAGGGCAGACACAAACACATAGCTGCGTTGCTTGGACGATTCAATCTCGGTCGCCGTCTTTGCAACTTCTGCAGGCTCTGACAGCGTTCCATAGGCAAGTTGGCAGGAAAATTCAATCCGCTGCAAAATCTTATTTAAGCCGTTGAAAAACGATGCATCCCGAATTTCCGGCGAGTACGGCATGATTTTGTCAGAATCATCATCGCCGATGGACAGCATCTTTTTGTATAGCCGCTTATCATGTGCGGAAAGTCGGTCAAATCGGTTGAAAATGTCCTGTGTTGCAAAGACTGCGGTTTCTTTGGATTCATATTCCCACAAGATTTCCGACCACAGCTTATCCGCCTGCACAATCTGCGGCAGTGCATCCGCAAACACGGACACGCCTAAAGCAGAGGTCGGGTCTTTGCTGTTGGGCTTCGGCACACGGAAAAAGCCGAATAGCGGCGCATCTGACTGTACGTTGACCAGCGGCTCTAATCCAGCCCACGGCGTTTCTGACAGCTCGCAGGGGCTACCCAACGTGTCTGCATCGTATGCGTGATAGGTGTAATTCTGGATGATGCACTGCTTTTTGTCGTTGTCATAACCGTGGCACTCTAGCCTTGTGTACCAGTCCTCGCCACTCCGGAACGTATCCGCAAATACAGCAGATTGCATAGACTGGTCGGAGGTAAACGCAATCGGAAACACTCGCTGCACGGGCACCCATTCCAGCGATACACCGCCGTTTGCGTAGTATGGCTTTATCACCATGCCACCGCTGGCAAGCCCTGCGGAAAAGCTAGTTTGCAACGCCGACAGGTGGTTGTCTATCATGGATTGTAAATAGTCTGCCGTCTTGCTGTTGCCGGTAATTTCAATTTTTGATTCTGCAAAAATCAGCCGTGCAAACTCAGTGCAGATTGCAGCTGCAAGATGTAATCCCTCTTTTTGTTCGCGGCTCTCAGAATTGCCGGAAAACAGCGTTTCCCACTGTTCAATGTACCCCCGCATCAGCGGAGAAATGGCGGTCTTAACGCCAAGAACCGCCTCAATATCTGCATAATTGATTATAAAATCACCCCCAATCTTCTGTTTTCCACCCCAAATGTCGCAGGATGGTATAGCAAAAATACCGGATGTCATCCATTGCATGGTCATTTTCTTTGATAACAGCATCCTGCTGCTTTTTGTCATCCCAGCGATACAAGCCAAATTCCCGAATGGTGTCCGTGCAAGTGTCTGCAAGTAAAATCCGCTTTTGTTTCAGCAAGGTCATCGTGTACCGGATGCCGTCAATCACGCTGTTATTTGCTTTGCGGACGCTGTAGATGCCGTGGTGCTGGATGCAGGCAATCAGGCTTGCCGCAGATGGGTCTACTACAATCTGCTGGATGTTGTAGCCCTCTGCAAGTCTTGCAATCTCCTGATAATGCTGTTCATCGTCTTTTTGCTTGCCGGCTTTGCGTGCATCGTAATAGGATTCTTTCAACCGTACCGCAAAATCATCCTCGACCGCCCACAATCCGATAGAGGTCGGGTTCAGTGTGCCGTAGTCAATGGACAAGTAAAAAACCGCCCGCTCGGACGGCTTATAATTAGAAATAACACTAACAGCCGGGTCAAAATCCGGATAGACAAGCCCCTCAGCCACTCGCCACAGCCCCAATACATAGCGGTCGTAAAACGCCCCAGCAGGGTATACAGACGCTGCACGCTGGATTTTTTGCGGTGTCATGATGGGGTTATCCTGCATCGTGAAATGCAGGTGCAAAACATCGTTCCGCTCGCCGTTGTCTGCCTTTAAAATCCACTGCTGATAAAACCAGTGCTGCGGATTGTCTGGGTTGCAGTTAAACCACAGCCTTGCATCTCCGACAGACAGCGTTCTGGCGATTGCTTGATTGACAAAGGATTCCGGCATTAAAGCAACCTCATCAAAAAGGACACCACTCAGCGTGATGCCCTGAACCAACTTGTAAGATGCTTCATCCTTGCCGCCAAATACATGGAATTGGTTTTGCTTGCCATTGCCTTTGACAGTTAAGATGTGCTTGCTGCCGCCGATGTAGGACACGTGAAAATAATGCGTGATGTCTGCCATTTGCAGCAGTTCCATGATGATGTTCCGCTCTGCAGACTGCACCGTGTTGCCACAGATGCCAAACCGGGCACGGTCAAACGTTGCCATTGCCCACAGAATAAACGCACATGCCATGGATGCCGTCTTGCCAGACCGCACAGAGCCGTCACAAATTAAGGCGTATGCATCTGGCTTGTATGCCCAGCGAAAGACGGTTTTTTGTTTTTTGGATAGCTTTATAAACGTCAATCTGCATCATCCTCCTGCAATGCCTGCAAGAGTTGCGGCAGCTCTGCAACGTTTTTTTGTCCGCTCTGCTGGGCAAATTGCTTTTTCTTGAGGGCAAGTTCTTCTCGCTGTACGGTCTCGCCAATGAGGTCTTGCAACTTGTCAATCGCTTTCACATTGCCTTTTTCCGCTTCCTCGTAGAGGGCTTGAACCATCCGCATAGCGGCGGTGTCGTTTTCCTTGAAAAATGCCTTAGCAGCTTGTTTCAGGCTCTTGTACGCCCGTCTGGACGCTCCTGATGCAATGCCACCTTTTCTTGCAATTTCTCTTTGTTCTTCCTCTGTACGTTCATTCATTGGAATTAAGTTCTTCTCATTCGCCATTTCCTCCACTCCGTTACTGTAAATAAAAAAAATCCGGCAGGGGACACCTACCGGATTTGCATTTTTCCATGTTATTATTATAGCACAACAAAAGGGGCATGAAAAGGCTTTTTTGGGCTTTTTAGGGCTTTTTTGGGCTTATTTTTTTATTCTCCAGCATTTTTAGTGCCTCACGGTGCAGGCGCTTGGATTTTGTCTCCGAAATAAATAGCTTGTCGTTGACATCCTCCCACCGCATGCCGTCAATGTACCGCAGCCGCATCAACACCGCATGGTCAGACGGTAAAAACAAAATCGCACGCTCTACGCAGATGATACTGGTCTGCAGCTCTGCCTTTTTTGCCTCATAGAGGGCTGACAGTTCTTCCAGCCGCTCGATGTAAGTTTGTACAGCCGGGATTGGCTCACCACGGTGTTTTGGCTCATCACTGTAACAAATCGCCTTGGTACTGCGTGCATCTGCTCGCAGTTTGTCAATCCGGGCATCAATCTGGATCAATTCCTTTTGCTTCGAGCGGCACTGCATCAACTCTTCTTTCGTCACGGTTTTCAACCATCCTTTCCACAAAATGTTGATAAGTGATTGTTATTATTATACCATATTTTGTGGTTTTGTGCAAGTTTCAACACCGTACGCCTTGCGTTTGTTCATGCAATACTGTTGTAAATCCAATGCTTGCATCGTCAAAATGCTGTAGTAGATACTCAGCAAATCATTCTCTATCATCTCGATGCGGTGCAGAGATTCCGGCGTGCCGTTGTCGCTCTGCAAGGCATGCTCGTACTCTACCATGGTTGACCGCACAATGTATGCGGCGAGATTTAAATAGCAGTCATTGACATTGCTACACCGGACACCTGGCGTTAACTGCTTGCGTGCTGCTCCTGTCTTGTCCTGTAGGTTGGATTTGTGTGCTTTGTAATACGCAATCTGCATTGCGTTTTTGCACGCTTTGCAGTAACTCTCGTAACGCTTTGTTACGTTTCCAGTGCGCTTGTTTGTATAAATCACAACCCCGTTGTCTGGCAGCGGTTGACCACACCGCTTGCACGCTTTCATTGCTCTTGCTCCATCCGCTTTTTCTGGCGGTCAAGCTTGAACGTCACCATCTTGTTAAACTCGTACGGGGACAGCAGTTTCCGAAGCTGCATCACCATGATGTAGCAATCTGCTGCTTCTTCGATAACGTGGGATTTCAGTTCTTCCGCTTGCTCCGGTGTGGATGCAAGCAGGAATTTCGCAATGGCTGTTTGCAGCTCTCCGGTTTCCTCCATCGTTTTGACAAGCTGGTTCTGCAGCCCGTAATGGATTGCAATTTCGTTAATTGTGAATTGACTACTCATTTCAACCGCTCCTTTACTTGTAATTGGATTTTTGTAAAATCAATCTGGTAGTCCTGCTTAAAATGTTGCATCTGTTCCAGTATGTCGGGTGATTTCCCGAAAATTGGCGGAATTTCAGCGATGGATTGCAGGTTGTCAAACAGCCGCTGCAACCGTTTCTCTTTCCACCCATAGTGCCATTCCAACGCCACGAATACCATCGCCATGCCCTGATAGATTGCCATTTTATGACTGTATGCCACTTCGTCCTTGCTGTACAGGTTTTTCCGCTGTAAAGCTGGGTTCTTCATTTTGATTCCCTCATCTTGTTTAGGATTTCTGCTGCTTTTTTGGCGTTTTCGACGGTGTCAAAAACTGCCGTGCATGGATTTTCCCAACTGGTGCTGCTGCCTACTCTCCAATTGTTTTGTATGTAACTAAAATAAACACAAAACTTTGCTTCGTCGCTTTCCCAATCCGGCTCATAGTCCGGGCAAAGCATATCATGCAATTGCTCCAACCGTAACAACAACCGCATTTTCTTTGCGATCTGTTCAGCACGCTCTTCCGTGCGGAAACAGTTTCCAATCTCAAAATTATGATTATCTACTTCGTCATTTTCATTCCAATAGCCGCTCGCATAAAAGCTATCTTTGACAAAAAAGTATTGTTCTTCAGTTTTCGGCTTCCACAGCTTCAACGCTTCCTGTTCCTCTGCTTCTTTTTGCAGTTCTTCCAGCTTCCCCAAAAATTCCGCTTTCAGGGCTTCCAGTTTCTTTTCGATGTCGTTCATTCTGATTCCTCCGTTTCACTTCTCCGATTCCATGCGTTTTCCGCTTTCGTGCCATATTCCGTTCCATAAAAACAAACATCCGCACCGCATACGTTACAGATAAACATCTGTGTACCTTTCAAAGGTGCTGTCACTTGCTTTACGTTCTTATTGCCGCAGAACGGGCATGGCTTCAATCTTGATTTGGCTTTCATAGGTTTTCTTCCTTTCTCTTTCTTTCGGGTTCTTTTGCTTCTATCGTTGCTTTACCAAACACAAGCCTATGGCTTCTGGGGCTGCCTTTTATCCTTTCTCGTCCATTCTCCAATTTGTGCGTGGCATTACGGTAACATTTATCACATAGCTTTTTATTTTCCGTGTCCTTTCCGCAGATTGCACAGTGACAGCCATCACCGAACAAAATTTTCGGAACAGCCCCCTTTTTTCTTCTGTATTTTTCAGCGGTTCTTCTGCTTTTTAGTAAACATTCTGTGCATTGTGTCTTTCCGGCTACCGCCATCTTCTTTCCACAACGAGTGCATTTTCCTGCTACTTTTCGCTCTGCGTATTTTTTTTTCTGCCTTTTGTTTCTTTTTTCTTTCGCCGCTTCCTTTTGTTCTTCTGTCATATTCGCCTTGTAATTGGCAGTCCATTCGGCTGCTTTGTCCAAACAATCCCAACAACGTTTTCTGTTTGGTACGGCTTTTTCATGCCCGCATACCACGCAAATTCCGTGTTGGATGTACCAATCTCTCAATTCTTTATTCATTTGGCGACACCTTTTCCAACGCATCTAAACCGCCATGTTTCCATGGCTTCAACGCTTCCTTTCTCTTTCTTTCAGATTCTTTCGTTTCTTTCGCTGCTTTCCCAAGCGCAAGCCTATGGCTTCTAAAACCACCTTTTATTTTCCCTCGTGCGATTTCCAAAGCATGCACAGAGTCACGATAGCATTTATCACACTGCTTTTTGCCGTTATCAATATCCTTGCCACAGATCACACAGTGGTAGCCATCGCCAAACATATATCTGGGTAAAGCCCCATTTTCCCGTCTCTTTTCCATATGCCTGTTTGCATCCCGCTTTGCACACATCACGCACACGGCTCTTCCAGATGCTGCCGGCTTTTTTCCGCAGTGTGTGCATTTCCCAGCAGCTTTTCGCTCTGCATATTGTTTTCTTAGCTTTTCGTTCCGTGCTTGCTTTTGTTCTTCTGACATACTGTGATAGTATTTCATATTTCGTTCAGCTCTTTTTTCTAAGCATGCAAAGCATTCCTTTCTGTTGGGTGCAGCTTTTTCTTGCCCACAACTTGCACAAATCCCATGCTGAACATACCAATCTCGCAATTCTTTTCCCATCGTCATTGCTCCCATCCATACCACTGCACTTTCAGTTCAGCCGCTCCGATGTTATGTAATCCCCGTAGCTTTTTCACCTGCGACAGCTTCGCATTTGCCCCATACATCGTTGAATATAGCCATGGTCGCATGATTCCGCCATGACAGAGCCGTTGCAGCCATGTTCCATTTCTAGGGTTATAGATACCATACAAGGGCTTTTTCTGTGCATTCATCGACAAAATTTCCGTTTTCCAATCCCCAAAGTAGGAGACTGCTTTCGCCTTTGCAAGCTCTTCTTCCGTGAATGCTGGTGGGTTCGTAAGATAAGAGGCACTTTTGGCACTGAGTGCCCGATACAGGGAAGTCGTACCAATGTGGTACTTGCATCGGATAAAGTCCACGGTTTCCCCGTTCCGATAGTCGGCAACCGCTCTTCTCATTCGCTTCTCGCTCCGCTTCCAGTTCCGCACGATAGCGTCCCGAAACTCGCCCCGATGGTCTCTACAGAATCTGTAAACCGTATCAGACGGAATTTCATACCGGTCACCCAACTTTGCGATACTCTCACAATCTACATAGTGTTCAAATGCAATCTGCATTTGCAAGTCTTCAGAATATTTCATAATAACCTCCATTACATCGGCTCATCCAAGTTTAAAATCAGGCTTGCATAAGCTTCAGCGTTTTCTGATACCGGTGTTTCTTGTTGCTGTTTCTTTCCCTTGTGTGGCGTTCCCTCTGTTTCGCCCCAATATTGCAGGGTCTTTTTCCAATTTCGGATAAAATTCCCGTTTTTCGTCTTCCAATCCCTTTCCGTGTAATAGTCATAAAACTTTTGTACGTCAATGTGAATACCTTCTTGCTCTGCAAATAGCCGGAGTTCTTCCAGCGTTGGTGGAAAATTTTTGCTTTCTGCATCTAAGATAGATAGATCATTATCTTCTTTATCTTCTTCTATCTTCTTATTCTGTTGCCCTTTGCTTGCCCCTTGCTTGCCCTTACCTTGCCCACTGCTTGCCCCGTTGCTTGCCCCTGATTGAAACATATCAAAGTTTTTCACAGCAAATACGGTACATTTTGCGTATGTTGTCCTTGCCACATACCCTGCCGCTTCAAGGTGTTTTATCACAGTTCGCACTTGTTTTACAGACAACCCTGTTTTCTCTGCCAGTTTCGCATAACTGGAAACCATTCCGCCCCTTGGCACTTCGATTCCGTGCCAAGTGTTCGGAACAATATCTGCTTCAATGAGCAGACGAAGGAAAACGGCTACTGTATTTGCATCATCAGACCATTCCCAATCCCTAAAAAATAACCGTGGCAATATAACATGACCGCTTTCCAACATCCGCCATCACCTCTTTTCTTAGAATGGTACGTCATCCTCGCCGAGAATCTCTTCAAAATCGCTCAAATCAATCTCCGGCGTTGGTTTGCTGGCATTTTTAACATCCGCCTCATAGGTATGTACAATGCTCTGCGACTGATTGACGACATCCTGCATCGGGTTGCTGTAGGGCTGTGTCTGCGGCTCGCTGTAAGCCGTTTGCGGTGCAGGCTGGTAGTTTTGCGGTTGGCTGTTATAATCGCTCTGCGTGGCGTTCTGGGCTGTCTTGCTTTCCCCGAATGTCACATTGTCCGCTTGTACATCCATAGCGTAATGTTTCACCCCGTTGCTGTCCGTGTAATCAGCGTTCTGCAGCTTGCCCTCTACGATAATCATCGACCCCTTACGGAAATACCGGTTGACAAATTCTGCTTGCTGCCGCCAGCTGACAATGTTGATAAAGTCCGCTTTCTGGTCGCTGTTCTTGCTGTACTGCCGATTGACCGCAATCCGGAATCGGCAAACAGTAATGCCGCTCTGTGTGCTTCTGAGTTCTGGGTCTGCACACAACCGACCCATTAAAATCACCTTGTTAATCATGTTTTTGCTCCTTTCGCAGCGGCGCAACCGCTCTTTCGTAATTCCGATAGTAATAGTAAAAGATTTCCAGCAGCTTTTTGGCTGTATCTTCTTTCCGTACAAATGACACCTGCAAGCCACACCGATTGCCTGACCGGAGCGACCGCAGGGTAAAATAGACGGTTTCGCCGATGCGTTGCACCTTTCGGTTCTGGGCAATCATCTGCTTTTCTGGGATTTCAAAGGCTTTCAGTTCTTCTTCAGATGTCACGCCCTCCAGAATCAATTCCATGTGCTGGGCATTCTTTGCAGCTGCATCGAACTCTTTTTGAATGCGTTCCCGGTCGTGGACGAAGTTCCCGAAGAGTTCGTCCACGCTTCCTTTCCGCTCAACGATACAGGAACGCTCGAAGCACTTTCCATTGATTTCAAAGGAATAATCGCCAAAATCCAGCTTGCGGCTTTCCGTTGTAATCCCATTTGCGTGTAAGAATTGAATAATGTGCTGATTGCATTGCTCTCGGGTGTCGCAGAGAACTTTGACTTTCTTTGCAAACGCTTTTCTGTCCGTCATTTTCCTGCCCCCTTAGATGCTTGAAAACAGTCAACGCAAAGCCCTCTGCATTGCTTGTAAATATCAATTGGCTGATACAATCGCCCATCCTTGCCCTTTGCGGCTTGTATGGGCTTTTTGCAGTTGCTACAGTAAATTTGACGGGGCTGCTGCTGTATCGCTGTGGAGGCGTTTCCGGCGGTCTGGTAAGCGTCCGTGTCTGCGTCCTTTGCATCGTCAATGCAGAGCAAACCATTCAGTGCATACTTTCGGGCGTAACTGGATGCCGTGCCAGTAATCTGACTGGCATCCATGCCTTTCTTGTCGTCTGGCTCTCTTGCGAAAGCCGTCACTGCAATGGGGGTACATCTGCCGGTGACATCCTCCGCCGTTGCAGTTGCCTTTACATAGATGCGATTGCCGACCATGACAATATCATCCGAGCAGTAAATTAAAACGCTGTGCTGCTCTGCAAGCGGTTTGACCGCCTCTAAGATGTCCTCAGCACTGCGGTATTTGTACTTCCCGAAGCTGTTGTACTGTCCTTTCGGGGCTTTTAGTTCGTTCTGGATTGCCAGTAACCGCTCCGGCAGCCGCCGTTCATCGGGTTTCTGTTCCATCTTCTGTTCGTCCATGCTCTTCACTTCCTTCTTCTATCAATTCCAATGGGCATTCAAAGCCCACATAACGGGTCGGCTCTACAATGTACTCTCCGGTGATGTTGCAGCGATTCTTATACTTGTCATACATCTGACAATATGCACATTCGATGTGTGCAACATCGTGAAACGTCACCGGAAAGCCAAACTCATAATTGACCCGCACGAAAACATACTTTTTCACGCCGGATTCAAACATCTTCTACATTCATCTCCCTTGCAAGGTCGGCGGCGTAGGTCGTGACTGTGACACTTTCCACCCATTCTGCAAGGCAATCCTCGCAAAGCCAAGCATCATCGTTGCCGACAATCTGAATCAGTTTGCTGTCGCCGGATACTTCTGCACCGCATCCATCGCAGTAAACATGCGGCACACGTTTTGCACCACAGTTTCCGCATCGCTCGCAACAGCTGCAATCGTTTTCAATCTTTATCATCTTGCATCCTATCACTTTCCAAAAAATCCAGCTGGCTGAGATTCAGGTCGGATTCTTCTTCAACCTGTTCCGCCAGTGTCTGCAAGTCTGCATCTACAAACGCTTGTGCAGCTGCATCCAGTTCGCCGAGAATCCGATACAGCGGCTTCATGACATCGAAATGGCTTGTCTCTTGCATCGGGTCAAGCGTGGTATTATCTGCATGCATGGCTTCCACGCACATGATTGCAACCTTCATTGCGTTCTGTCTTAAAAAAACTTCTCCTTTTTCCATCTTGACTTTCCTTTCTCCCTGTGTTAAGATTGGGATGTTCTTATTTTTTTGCTATCCCTCGTCACTGGTTGCCACCGGTGCGAGGGTTCTTTTTTGCCCGTTCTTGCAATAGCTCTTTTTCCAGAGTCTCACATTTTTCTTCTGTCAGTTTCAGTTGCTTCTTCATGGCGTTTCCGAGTTCGCCAACTGTCACTTTTATAACGTTGTACGCTTCTTCTTCCGACCATCTCTCAGACAATTTCTGATTCATTTTGCGTTTTCGATAACGCTCTTTTGCTTGTGCATCCTGTTCTTTTTTTACCACTTTTCTGCATGCTTCACAGTATTTTAACGCAATGTGGCTGTGGTAGCTGTTGTGGTAGATGTCGCTGATTGGTTCATTGCATCGCAGGCAGTATTTGATAACTTGCATTTGCATCCGCTCCCCTACTGCGTTTTTCTTCCTGTTTTTCTCCTGTTTTTCTACCCAAAAAGACGGGTTTTTTCTGTTAATCGTCGGCAGGTGGGGGAGTGCTGCATCGCTCTGCACAAACATCCAGCAATCGGCGTGCAAAGTCGTTGACAATCTCCGGTGGAATGTCAGTCAGCGTGGTATGTACTCGCCGTCCTTCGTTGTCAAAATGAGTAATCTCAATCGGCATGCTCTCGCCCGTCTGAATCGCAACAACACTGTCATTGATTAGCTGATTGCACTGCTCATACTGCCGGAGGTTGTCTTCCATGCGGTCTGCTTGCTCTCTTGCTGCCTGATAATCAAACCCAACCGGAACAGGTTTCAATGCTCTGCCGGACGCTTCTGCTTGCTCGTCCAGTAGGCGATTGTGTCGCCGCCAGGCAACCCAGCAGAGAACCGCAGCAATGCCGCCTAAAATCATTGTTTGCATTTTTTTCTTTTATCTCCTCTCCTGCAGTGTTCGCACGTTAAAAGGTTCGGGTCTTCTCGCTTCCTGCCGCATCGGGTGCAAAGCCCAGCGGTTCGCCGTGCCTCTCTGACTGCCTTTTTTTTTGCCGACCGTTCTGCTTTCTCTTCAGGGGTTAATCCAGCATACCAGAAGCGATGTCTTGCGTTGACAGCTTCCCGGCATGCTTGGCAAGTGACAAACCCATCCGTTGCGGAAGCGTTACGGCATCGCACACAAACATGGTGGGCTTTATACCAGTTGTAGCTTTCCAGCGATTCCTGATTCTTCTTCTGCCGCTGTTCTTCTGGGGTCATTTGCTCACATCCTTGCTTAATTTGTCCAGAATCTGGCGTGCTGCATCCATCGCAATCGCACATTCTACACGTCTTCCTTGCTTAGCAAGAGCCATTGCCATACCTGCAAACATTGCAAGTGATATTTTGGCAGCTTGTAAAGAATCCATGTTCTCCAGTTCCTCAATACGCCAGCTGCCTTTGTCAGGTTCAATCGCTGTTGTTCCCATCTTCCTGCTCCTTTCTATCATCTTCCAGGAGGAAATCATATTCTCCGGAAGTATCATTCCGAACCTTGTCCGCAAATCCGCAGACATTCACGCCGAAGAGCATCCGCAGCAAGTCATCCGTTGTGAACTGCATTTCCGGATTCACACGGGCGCTCCAAACGACAGGTTTCGCCATTAGCTTCACACTCCTTTTCCTTCTTTCGGTTCTTCATCTCACACCATGGGCAAATAAAGAACCCTGTTTTCTGAATCGGAACATTAAAATCCAAGTCGCACTGCTCGCAGTACATGTATTTGTACCCGTTCCGATACTCAACTTTCCGGCTCATGCTCTGCCATCCGTTCTGGATGTTCTACGAACTCCGGATTCCGTTTGTAGAACTCCACAATCAGCATTGCCAACGCTTCATAGACCGAACGGTCTGCCTGCTCCTTCGCTGGCACAACGCTGACTTCCATTGGTTTTTTCATGCTGCACCTCCTCCACAAACCGTATTTCTGTTTGCATTTGCAATTGCCATCCCAATTGCAGCCCATGTAACCTGTTTCTGTTCTTCCTGCGGCAATACGCCAAGTACAGTAAGCAGCGTAGACAATTCCTGCACATCCACCGATAAATGCGCATTTGTGCAAATTTGATGAATGGCAGCTAATGTGCTTGCATTCAGCATAAAGATTCCTCCTTTCAGACTGTATCCTGTTCAATCAGCGGCAACAGCCCATTCGTCTTCAGCAAATCATAGATAAACAGCCGCCCCTTTTGCGTCCAGTAGGTATGGACTTTGGTGTGCTGCTGCCCGTCCGCTCCGGGGAACGTCTGCGTTTTGGTGCTGGTGTAGCCCTTTTCTGCATACTTCTGATACAGCAGCCAGTTATTTCCCTGCTTGTACTGCACGCCGTTCTGATTCAGATAGCGGTTCAGCCAAACGTCAGACTTTCCGTAGTCCTTAGCGATGGAAGTAATGGAAAGCAAGTCTTTGCAGTTCAGAACCACATCATAATAGCTTGCCTTGGGCTGTAGCTCTGCAATCTGCTGTTCCTGCACAGCGACGGTGGTTTCCAGCTGGCAGCAGTGCGTTTCCAGCTGTTTCAGTTTGGCATTGGAGAATTGCAAGGCTCTTGCCATAATCGCTTCGGGGCTGTTCCACTGTTCCTCAACCGCAATAAAGTATTGCCGCATCTGCTTGCCCTTGTCTGTCCGCTGGAGCATGCACAACTCTTTCGCCATGGGGATTGTCAACTGGTGGTCGGTTCTGGTGGTGTACGGATTCTTCGGATTATTGGTTTCACATTTTTGTGATACCAATGCGAAATCCACATTTTCAGAGAATCCATATTCCGCCATGCGTTTAAACCACTGTGTGTATGGGGTTTCTACCTCCAGAGCCTCCCACAGTTCCCGACCCGATACGGTCGGGCGGTCTACGTTCTCGTAGTTGACTTTGATGAGTTCATTCATAATGATACTTCCTTTCCGGCTTTCGCCGTTGTTATTTGTGCCCTTACGGGCTGGGATGCCGCTGATACGCTCAACGGCTCAGAAGCGTTAGTATAAAGATGGTTTTACACTTCAAAGTGGATTTTAGCAGCTTCTACAAGTGCAAGATATTCTCTTGCAAACTTATTATTTCCATGTGTTTCTTTCACTTTGCTTTCAAACTCTTGTAATGTGCCACTAAAGCATCCACAAGACACACAAATGTTTCCGCTCTTTTCTTTGAACATTGTCGTGCTGCGATTGTGAGAACCGAATCCACTTAGTAAAATATAATCAGCATTGTCACTCACACAAGCATCGCCATACACCCAAGCATTGCCATACACACAAGCATTGCCATACACCCAAGCAGTGTTAGCCTGTGACAGATTTTCTTCCTTTTCTACATAGCCACCCAAGCTGCCAGCTTTCACATCTCCAAAATCAATTAGAGCTTTAATGCGGTACAAAGTCGTACCACTTTCTTCGATGCTATCTGTTGTTAATTCAAATTTTTTCATAATGATTTTCTCCGTTCAATATTTTTTACCCTTACGGGCGATGGGTCGGGATACGCTCCCGACGGGCGTTGTTAGTATAAAAGGCAAAGGTTGGAGGTAATTGCCCACGATGCTGCCACATCGTCCCCGTATTGCCGGTAGGTCAGCAGAACGTCAAAACAGCATTCCGTTGCTTTTGATATGCATAAAACCAAGCACACTTAACTCTGTGCTTTCTTTGTATCCGGAAAAGCCTTTTTCCCTATAAACCGCCTGTCTTATTTCATATCTTTTTCCATAACTTCTGGTTATTTCCAGCAAGATAAAGCACATCTCACCTTTTCTCGGTTCTTGGTCGTCCGTGTATTGACCATGCCATTTTCTGATGGTGTTTGCTGTCCCATCAAAAATAACCTCATACGCTTCAACGACTGCACCATGATGTCTTTCAATGTATCTGTGCCCGACTGGATAGCCTATCATAACGACGTTGCCGCCGTCCTTATTGCAATCATAGTCGACATGGCACACATCATACAAACCATCAGCAAATTTGCATAGTACCGCAGGATAAACCACGTTGACACCGACAATTTCTTTAATTGTCATGTTTTTTGTTTCTACAAACATTTTCGTTCCCTTTCTCCCCGTGTTGCCGGTAGGTCAGCAGGTGATTAGTCATGTTGGAATAACTGGTTTACAGAAACATCCGAAAAGAATGTTTCCTGAATACGGATTGCTTCATCCAGCGAAAAACGCAGGTTTCCATTCAACTTTAGTGTGAATGTGTTTGGCTGCACATCTAAAAGCTGGTAGATGTCCTTTTTTGAAATCTTCCGCAGTATGATTTCAGATTCCAGAACCGGATAATAGGCTGTTCCATCTCGCTTCATGTCGTCACCACCTTTCAACGTTTTTATATGTTGCGTTGACGAAATATGCAAAGTGTGGTATAGTAGTATGGAAGGGAGGTGAATAGAATGGAAACGATAAGCATTATGTTCAAGGGAACTGACATTGGAGAAATTACATTTGAAAATGTTTCATGTGTGGAATATGGGACTCCCGAAAGTGGCTTGAAAAAAGTAGAAGGTGCTGCTTTAGCCACACATATGTTTGGAACGGGGTATAATTTGTACCACATTATAGGCAATGGCTTGAATGTGACTTTTTCAAGTAATGAAATCTTCTACGTTGAAGTGCAATGCACGCCTATTCCATTTTAAACTTCTTTAGGCTTAACACTTTTCTTAGGCTTAACAACACTTTTCCCAAGTATCTCAGCTTTCAGGGAAACCTCTAAGCTGGGGTATCTTTTTTCAGCAAAGCTTAAGAACGTCATGAAGTCTTTCAATTCTTCGCAGGTGATTGCATTGCAAGTTGTGATTTCGATTTTCATATTCTCACCACCTTTCTGCTTTGGTTTACAAGCATTTTTTCTTTCTGCTTGCTTGCTAAAGGCATTATAGCAGTTCCTTAAACCGTTCAACTGCCTTGTCATTGTAGCGGAACGCATCCACTTCTTTGCAGGAATAAGGCGACTTATCTTTATAGAATTCTCCATATTCTTCCGTCTTCATGCCGTACTGGCTGGAGAGCCGCCCGATCTTCTGAGCAGATACCCCGAACATTTTCCCGATTTCTGTAGCGGTATACATTTTCTGCTCCGACTTTGGCAGCGGCAAAATCGCTTCCCCTGCAAGCACTTCCGCAGCCTTTGCGATCAGAATACTTTTGTAGTCCTTTGACATCGACGTTTCCGCATTGGCAAGCTTCAGGAACTGGTTCGACATCCGCACACGGGCGTTCATCTCTTTCACTTCCAGAGCCTTTGTTCGGTCTGGATGCTGTGGAAGCTGCCCCTGCTCCCGAACGCTGAAATAGGTATCTACCAAACATTCATACGCCTGCCATGCCTGGTCGGTGTTCAGGCTCTTGGCGTGCAGCAATGCTCCCTTTTCCGTCCAGAGGTAAAGAGAACTTGCATTGGGCTTAACGAGTTCCGAATTTAGGAAGTCGTCCTTAAACGCCTTCAAATCATCTCCAGTTAAACAGTAATAATGTTTGCCCTCTGTGTAACGCACTTTGTTTGCACTAAAGTTCTTGCTGATTCTGTCAGCTGTAGTTCCATACTGCTCCGCAATCTGTGCGGTAGTCAGTACCCGTTGGTTGTTGGTCTCAACGACCTGTAAGCTGTTGTTCATGATAAATCTTCCTTTCTGTGCTGGAATAGCACTTCAATCGGCGTTTCCGGAAACCACGTCTTCTGAATAAAGATGGCAAACACCAAACAAACGAGCAAGTCTGTTGCTTCTAAGGCTTCAAAGATTCTTCGTGACGGAAGCTATAGCAAAACCTCGAAGTCTGTAGCAGGCAGTGCACTTTCTCAGACAAAGAAGGGCAAGTAAGAGCAACTTGCAATTCTTTTTTTGCGGTGAAAACGAGGCGTGGCGACTGTGCTTCGCCTCATTTTTGCTGTTTTCAGGGAAATTATTTCTTCCGAATCAGCCACAGCACGCAGCCCAAAACGCCGACGCTGCACAGCAGGCTGATAACATCCAGAACGATTTTCAGCGTTTCCATGTGTTCACCTCCCTTCTTTCTAAAAGGTTGACACCGTGCGGAATTTGTGTTATACTATTCCCGAACCCTTGCCGGATGTTCGTTCCATCCGGTTTGGATTCAGTCTTTTTTAGTTGATAATGTCACGCATCAAATCAATGATGGTTTTTATCAACTGTAGGATGGCGGTAATCAAGAGGATCGTTTTGGTTGTTCGGTCTTGATTGCCGCTTTTTTTCTGCCGTTTTTTCGGCTTTCGCTGTTTCCCCACGGTGTCCGCTCCTTTCTGTGGTTTTCAGCTTTACGCATTTTGCGTTTGCTGTGATTATATTATACACTCGTTTTGTGTTTATGTCAATAGCAAAAAGCAAAAAAATAAACACAAAAAGCGTTTTCTATGTTTTGCACAAAAAGAGCCTGTTCTGTTTGCTAAATATGCTCTATTTGCGTTTTTTATTTTATAGTGCTTGACAAAAGAACGCATTTTGCGTATAATAAAAGTGTAGAAAAGGAGGTGACACCATGCTGAAAGATACCATGAAAGCATTAAGAGAATCAAAAAAGCTTACAAAGAAACAGGTTGCAGATGCGATTTGTGTTACAGAACGTGCATATATTACATATGAATATGGGCAACGTGATGTAAGCACCGATACTCTACAAAAACTTGCCGACTTTTACAGCGTGACTACGGACTATCTGCTCGGGCGAGAGCCTGCTCCAGATGACCCGATTGAAATGCTCTCCAGAGAATTAAATCTGAATCTGTACGAAAAAGCAATTGTGACAGCGTATCTTGCAATGGACACAAAAAGCAGGACAGATTTGGTAAAAATGGTGCAAACTGTAGCAGATGCCGTTCAGAGCGGGGCGGAATCCAAGTATACATACACCATACAAGTTGCAGCCCGTGGCGGAGAACCACCGCATACCGAAGAAATGACGCAGGCAGAAGCAGAACGAATTGCAAACCTGCCACGTGTGCCGGATGATTTGTAATGCATAAAAAACGCCCTCGTGTTACAATAACACAAGGGTGAATTATGTTGTATTATGGAAGATACCAGCATATTAGGAATGCAAGCTGGCAATGCCTGATTGATTGCCATGTGGCGGAACTGCCGCTGAAACCCGTGCAGATTGCCGCACAATACCAGCTGCAATGCGTTTATGATGAAATTGAACAGGCTGGGAAAGTGACCAATAATGGTATTATCTTGCTAAACAAGAGCCAATCTGTGCAACGGCAGCGGTTTACTGTCATGCACGAACTGGGACACTATCTATTAGGTCATGTTGGCAGTGACCCACGCTACCGGGACAGCAGCCGCACCGCAGAGGAACAGGAAGCTGATCGTTTTGCAGTGGGCTGTCTGATGCCGGCTTGCGTGCTGTGGGCGTTGCATGCCACCACAGCAGAAGAAATTGCCGTAATCTGCAATGTGTCCATGCAGGCGGCAGAAATCCGTTCCAGAAGGATGCAAATCTTGCTTGCAAGAAATAAATTCTTAACGCATCCGCTGGAACGGCAGGTGTTTGAACAGTTCAAGCACTTTATCAACAGCAAATAAAAAAAGCCGCCCTGCAAGGAATTGTGGGGCGGTACAATTAAGGAGCGATTATGAAAAGAGCAGTGTTTTATGGTCGTTATTCCAGCGACCGGCAGACCGAACAGAGCATTGAGGGGCAGCGGCGTGTCTGCGAAGAGTTTGCAAAGGCAGAGCAAATTCAAATCGTGGGCGAATACATCGACCGTGCGACCTCCGGCACTTCTACAGAACATCGGGAGCAGTTCCAGAAAATGCTAAAGGATAGCAAGAACGGCGGCTGGGATTATGTGCTGGTTTACAAACTCGACCGATTCGCCCGTAGTCGCTATGATAGTGCCATCAGTAAGCAGCAGCTGAAAAAGAACGGCGTAAAGGTATTATCTGCGACAGAATGCATCACAGACAGTCCAGAGGGCATTTTGATTGAAGGCTTGCTGGAATCCATGGATGAATATTTCAGCCGGGAGCTTTCCCGAAAATGCAAGCGTGGCATTCGAGAGAGTATTATAAAAGGGCATAATTTCGGCGGTCGGGTTCTATATGGCTATGACCGAAAAGACAAGCGGTTTGTCATCAACGAAGAGCAGGCGGCGAATGTACGGCGGATTTTTAAAAGTTATCTTTCCGGCTGCACGATTCAATCCATTGCAAATCAGCTGAATGCAGAGGGATACCGGACGAACTACGGGAATGAATTTAAACGCTATACCGTTTCCGACATCCTGCACAATGACAAATATACAGGGATACACTACATAGACGGTATCGAAGAGCCGGAAACCTGTCCGGCAATCATCTCACAGACGACATTTGACCGGGTAAAGGAAAAGTTGAATCAGTCTGCCCATCGTTCCAGAGAACACGCCACAGGGCATACTTACGCACTGTCAGGGCTGTTGCAGTGTGGTGTCTGCGGAAGATATGTCTGCGGTTCGTCTGTAGAACGAAAGTATTTCTATTACGCTTGCCGGAGCAGGGAACATACAGAAAACAGCGTGCACATCCATGCAGAAAAACTGGAGCAAGTGGTGATAGATGCCCTGCAAACCTTTTTCACGGAAGAGCAGGTTTCCACACTGGCGGAACGACTGTACCAAATCTATACCACGGGGATGGATGGGAAACCAGACCGCAGCAAACGGCTGAATGAGATTGAAAAGCAGATACAAGGAACGGTGAACGCTCTGATTGCGTGTCCAAGTTCCAAGGCATTGCAAGAAAAATTGACCCAGCTGGAAGAACAAAAAGCAGAGATTGAAAAGATGCCAATTTTACAGCCACAGTTGAAAAAAGAGCACTTTGAAAATTATTTTCGCTGGCTGGCTCTTCGTCTGGAACATATCGAAGACCGTCAGGCATTTTTCCATACTGTGATTCACAAAGTACTTGTTTATCCAGAAAAAGCAGTTATCATCTTGAATATGACCGATGAAATGGCAGACCCACCAAAGAGAGAACAGGTTGAAGCGTTTATGTCTAATGTAGGGGAAGTGTCCCCTTGTCCTACACTATACAAACTTTATGTTACACCGTTTGCTATTTTCATTCGTGCAGCGCTCATAAAATAAAAAAAATACCGCCTTACCGGATGACATCCGATAGGGCGGTTTTGCATTAGAATAAAGTAAAATTTGCGACAAATACAGTATATCATACTTTTTCATGACTTGTCAATAAAATCACTTGTCGAATTTTGTCGATGAAAAGTTACAGCTTTTCGTACAACGAAGCCACGTGCTTCAGGATTTATTTAAGGATATCATCATTGCTCTTTTCCTTTCTTGTTATATTTTTGTATATGAAGTAGTAATTGTACAAATATTTCTGGCAACATATGAACAAAAGCACAAACCGCAATATTAAGATAGCTGTGGCAACTGTTTGTTGGCTTGTCTATGTGAATAGTTCAATAAAAACACGCATAAAAATCAAACTCCTTTCTTGACTTTTTTTTATATGAGTGTGGTATAATTATAAAGTAACAATTTTTTATTTATTCGCCAACAAAAAAAGAGGTAAAAAATATGAAACCTAAAAGTATAAATGCACTTATGAGCTATATGAGAGATGTGAAAAAAATTCAGATATCTGGTAGTATACAAAAGAAAAAATTGCGATATATAGGTTACTTTCATGGATATAAGGGCTATAGATATTGTAATTCCCCATCTTCTTTGTTACATTACAGCAATTTTAATGAGTTGCAAGCTGTATACAATTTCGACATGCAAATAAAATCTATTTTATATCCTCAAATTATGTTTTTGGAAACTGCACTAAAAAAATTATGCTCTCGAAGTAATACTTGATAATGCTAAAAGTGATAAGTTTGCAGATGTATACTCAACATTAATGAATGATTATAAATCTTATCCTGTCCGTTCAACTGGTTATAAGAAATCAATTTCAAAACGTATGGCTGTCAGAAACAAAATCTATGGAAATATTTCTCGAGACTATGGAAAAAACAATATAATAGTTCACTATTATGACAAAGATGAACCTGTTCCAATTTGGGCGATTTTTGAAATAATTAGTTTAGGGGAATTTGGAAATCTTATTTCTTGTTTAAATAAAAATATACGGCAAAACATCTCAACATCAATAGGGATAAACAGAAGCGTTGATGCCGATGGGAAAATGACGGAAATTATAGTATTCTGTTTAAAAGATTTAAGAAATGCAATTGCACATAATAACACTGTATTCGATACAAGATTTAAAACAGGTTCAATCAGCTATCGAATTGCTAAATATTTGTCATCAGAAATAGGAATAGGCAATATTAATTTTAATTCAATCGTCGATTATGTAATTCTAATTTCTTTTATGCTAAACCTCTTCAAATGTAACAAAAGTGAAATATTGTTCTTTGTACAGCAATTTATAAACGCTTATGAAACACTTAAAAAAAATGTGCCTATTCGTATTTCTTCACGAATCATATACACTGATACAAAGAATAAACTTGATGCCTTGAAAAATTTTCTTTAAAAAAAATAAAAAAAGACTTGCATTTTTTCTTTGATTATGGTATACTATAATATAGAATTGCGGTGGACGTCTTCGGACTACACCTAAAGGAGTCAGATGCGTCTGACTCCTTTTTCTTTATATACTCATAAAATAAAAAAATACCGCCCTATCGGATGTCGTCCGGTAAGGCGGTTTCACTATTTCTATTCTGGATACGGTTCGGATTTACAGCTTTTCGTCTATGTTTGCCACGTGCTTCAGAATCTGCTGCAGCGTGGATTCTTCGGTGTCTGGTTCGGGTGTTGGCTCTGGTTCTGGCTCGGTCGGCTGCGTTGTTTTCGTGAATCCGTTTAATCCGGCAGCCTTAATAATGGACGGGTAATCGGTGTAACAGTAATCCATATCACATTCCCCAACGATGCCAGAAATACTTTTCTGTCCAATAATATCATGCTCTGTGCTGCCGGCTACATTATATTGCCAGATGCCGTATGGATTTTGATACGTGCATTTACTTGCATACTGGGCACACCAGACCGTATAGCGGCTTTTGATGCTATCTGAAAGGTAATTATCTAAGTAGTACGTGCTGCAATACAGTCCGGCAAAATATCCAGCCTGTTCCAGCGTGTTCAAAAATGCATCTACTATTGCAGAGCAAGCAGCTTTGCCTAATGCAAATTGTTTTTCGTTCTCCAAATCCATATAAACCGGATACTCAAACGATTTACCTTTAATGGTCTGCAAAAATACCTGAGCCTCACGTTTTGCCTCGTCTGCCGACATTGCGTAACTAAACCAGTATGCACCGCAGGGGATACTCAGACGCTTACAAGCGGCATAGTTACGGTTAAATTGTGTATCAACTTGGTTTGCCTCTTTGCCGTAGCCTGCCCGTAAAATCGCAAAGTCAACCAGTCCGGATGCCTTTGCAGCGTCCCAGTCAACCTCGTTTTGACAGTATGACACATCAATCCCTTTTAAAACGCTTGTTGTTTCGGTGGTCTTTTTGATGCCAAAATACTTATAAAAATCCTCTGTAACAGTGCCATTGCCTTTGACCTCGTCGCCTAACCAGCGGTATCCTGTCCGCACGTCCAAGTGTGTGTACTGATAACTACTTGTAATGTTAGCGATGCCAGTAAAGCCCAAATCCTGAGCCTTGCAACACACCGTCTTGCTGCTGATTGGCTGCCCGTCCTGCCCGTAACAGCAGACATCCGCTGCAGTGCCTTTTGTGTGCTGACCGCTGCTCGTACCGCCTACAGCTTTATCATGGTCTGGGCAGCGATAACCGCTTGTCACAATGATTTTACTGCAGTTCAGAGCGGTATAGAGGGCTTCCAGCTTATCAACCAATTCAGATGCAATCAAAGTTTCATGGTTGCCGCCACAACTGCACCGAAATTCTCGTGCATTGAAATGTGGGGAAAGCTGTGTTTGGTCATCAAATTTGTATGTAAGAATTGCCATATTGCACTCCTTATTCGACTTCTGGCAATCCAGCAACGCTGGTCAAAACGGACAACACCCCAGCCAGCAGAGCCGCACTGCCAACGGCGATCCAATTGACATCTTGCATCACAGCAGCTACGCCGATGGTCGCCACGGCAGTCTGTGCCATAGTTTTCACGGCTCTGACTGCTGCAGCCTTTGCCCAAAGTTTCCAGTTTCTCATGTTATGCTCCTTTCTCGTCGGTCGGTAGTGCCATGAACTCCTCGTGCAAATGCGTCATCACACCATTGCCGCCCAGTTCGTGATACTGCCGATACATATTCTCGTAGTTTTCCTTCGCATAGATGGGTGCAAAACCTGCATCAATATACTTGTTATAGCAGTGCAACATCCGGTCACGGAGCAGGGCTTGCACGCCATGTTCCAGTGCTTTTTGTCTGGCATCCTGCTTTTGCATGCGGTTTAAAATCGACCTTGTACCGATACCCAGAATGCCAGTTGCGGACAACACAGAAATCGCAATGGTGATAATCTCTCGAATCACACAGCTTCCTCCGTTTCTTTCACATCTTTCGTTTCTTTCTCTTCGTTCACGTCATAATCGCCGGAAAGCAAAACGAGCATTTCCGGGGTCAAATCGCCACTCGCAAAAATCTGATACTGTCCATTTTCAAGCTGCACTGCCTGAATTTTTGCGTTGCCCCAGTTGCTTCGCTGGATTGCCTTGCCTTGTTTCAATGCCTCGACTGCTTCGATAATGTTCACTATATTTTCCCCCTTATAAGATTGTAATTGACTGAATCAGCGGATGGCTGTTGTTGCTCCGACCGACCCAAACCAAATAGTATGTGCCTGCCGTTACGCCCTCGCACGGGGTCAGTGTTGTGATGTAATCCGTGCTGTACAGCCATTGTAAGGACAAGTCGATATAACTGCCCTCTGTTTGCGCTTTTTCGAGAATGTCCGCAGCCGTGCCCGTGTCAGACTGCACCAGCCGCAGAATGCCAGCTTCGGTGCTGCCAGCGAGGAAACGAATTGCAATTTGTGTGGATGCCGTCACGCTGATGGGCAGCGAGCAACAGGTGTATACCTGCAAATCCCATCCAAAAACGGTTGTTCCGTAGTTAAGGGCATAGCCGTTTTTTTCGCTGCAGAAATCCGCATGCAGGGCGGTAAAGTCTGCAACGCTGTAAATCGTATCGTTATAAAGCAAAGACACCTTGTCCCGATGCGTTGCATCATATAACACCGTTGTGGTTGGGGTTTCGCCGCCCGAAATTTCTAGAATCTTTGGGACAAGCGTGTTGAACTTTTCTTCTGCATTTGCTGCAACGCCTTTTGTGGTCAGATTTGCGGCAAGCTGCTGCCGCAGCTGGTTTAGTTTTGTCAGCTGTTCTGCAATTGTCACCGCCATGTTACACCTCCACCATCGTTGCAAGGGCTGTAGATAGATCGCCAACGCTGTCCTCTAAGGCTTTAATACGGGTTGCGAGGTTGTTGTCCGCTGCTTCTCGCTCTGCCGTTACTCTTGAGTATGTGCTATTTAGGTACGTTTCAATTCCGTCCAAAAAGTCTTTATTGTCGTGCGTATGTGCGGATGCTTTGAGCACATCGACATCCGGCGACAAGTCCAGCACAAAAAGGCCGTCCGGTACAAGGTCTAAGGCGTTATGAGTTACTGTACTGATGGAGGGCGACACCCGCCATGTTTGCTTGCCTGTTACGGTCACCAGCGTTGCAGTGCAGTATTTTTCAGATTCTCCCTCTTCGCATCCCTGCGTATAATCGCCCCAAATCACAGACTCACCGCTTGTTCCGTTTTTAACAGTCGCTGTGGTTGTTCCGTTTTTGTCAGTGATTGTAATGGTTGCTCCGGTGTCTGTTTCGGTAACGGTTGCAGTCGGGGAATAACCGTCTGTACCGTTCTTCCCGTCAATCCCATTTGCTCCGTCTTTTCCGTTTACGCCGTCTTTGCCAGGCTTTCCGGGGTCGCCTTTCGCTCCGGCTTCTCCCTTATCACCTTTATCTCCCTTTGCAGGCTGTCCGGAATCCTGATAAGCCCCTGTTGCAGCGTCGTATAGCCACCACGTGCCGTTCTGGATAATCGGAGCTTTCGCAATCAACTGCTCTGCCTGTGCAAGAATGGACTGCATCTCACGCAGAGCCTTGTCAATCGCATCAATACCGCCGTGATACTGCTCTAAGATAGAGTTGCGGACAATCATCGGGGTCATCTCGTACTTAATAACAACGGTATCCTCTTTTTGACCGACAATTTCCGGCAAAAGCTGACCGGATACTGCTGTAAAGTCCTCCGTGATTGTCCATGTAAGGATGATTTGATTTTCTGTGACCTCTTTTTCCAGATTTTGCATGACCAATCCGCCACCACTGTTGACCGCTCGCAGCGTAAACAGGCAGTCAGATAAATCTGTTTGATGGTAGTACCGGTCAACGGCAATTTGAATTTTATCGGCATTCTTTTCACCAGCACCCAGCAGGTGCTTAATATTTGCCGTATCAATGTATTTTTGATTTGCTGTTAGCATAAAATTCCCCTTTACAACTTGTTGATTTCATCCCAGAGGGCGTTGATTGCGTTTTCAAATTCTGTGTTATCAACTTTGTTATTTTCTAAATTCTGTATATCTGATAAGTTTTTGCTGGCAGCAGTTGCTGCATCATTTGCAGCAGTTGCAGCATCTTTTGCAGCGGATGCAGCATCATTTGCTTTTGTTTGTGCCGCTTTTACATGATTATCCAATCTTGATGCGACTGTATTGGTGTATGTTTTGCCGGTGTTGCTGGCATGGCTTGCAAGTGATTTCTTGGCTGCTTGCGATAAAACACGGTTGTCACTTCCTGTGCAGCCCAACTCCCAGCCGCCCCGAAATTTCCAGATTGCTTTTGTAATGATACTATCTTTGATTTTGCCGTCTTTATCCTCAATCTTTATTTGCATGCCTAATTTCGGATATTCTTTCCAGTCTTGAAATACTTTATGGCATTTCAGGCTAAACGGTCGGGCTTTTAACGTCCCGACATATTCGCCCAAAACATTGGACACCTCGAAAACATTGCAAGCAGGGTCATTGCACAAATTGGTCTTGTGGTCTCTGTCGTAAATCTGTAACCCATGATGCCGCCCGTTTAAAAATGTATTGTCTGTTATGTCAATCGTGACGTTCCCACCGTATTTTTGTGGAGCAGAATAAGAAGACCACGTTGTTTCATCAAAGGTGCGTACATAAGTATTTTGAAAATATAACTTATATCCGGCAATATTCAAGGAATCGCACTCTATCTCACTATATTTGATAGATAAAGCACCATAGCCTTGCGATTCATTGAAATATCCAAACGGAATAATTTGTATCCGTGGCTGTTCTAACTCTTTTTCTGTGTTTTCCGTGCAATTTCTGCCGGTGATAAATCCGGCATATAGTTCCGCAAGTGCTTTTGCATATTCACTGGGAGATTGGCTGTTGAAATATCCATCGTTTTGGTCTAGGATACCATACAAACGAATATCATCGTTTTCCGGGTATCTTGGCGAGTTGTTTCTAAAAATGCCTGTCAAATTTTGCGGTTCAAGCAACGACTCTTCCAACTTATAAAGTCCAATTTCATCAATACTCATCTCTTTCAATTCTTTGTTGGATAATTCTAAAATTTTTTCGAGGTTATCGTTTAACGTCCTGTGTTTTCCAATTAATTCTTTGTCAATCGCTGTTTTTGCGTTTGTTTCTTTGACACTTGTCCCGTTGCCAACGTAGCTGCCGGAATCCAACCAAATAACTGCATCTGATGCACGCAGTGTATAAATATTTTTGACATGCGACACGGATGTGACCCAGTAAAAACCACGGAACACCCAGTCCGATGCAGTTGGGTTTTGCTTGTAACAGCTGAAAAGCGTGATTTTTGCCCCATACAGATTGTAAGCGTTGACCCCCTCGCCATCTAACCGCAGTTTGATGGACAGCTCTGCAGAGCGGACACCGCCCAGCGAAAACGTGTTGTCATCGCATGCACGGGCGGTGATGGTGCAGCTGTCTTTGATGATGTCCTCTTCGGTAAAATCAATGTCTGCGGTACGGTTTGCAAAATCGCCATTGTCGTCATAAATCGGTATCACAATCGTACCTTTGACGTGCTCGTGAATCACCATGGCTTACACCTCCTCTAGACTGACAGAAAACTCATATGCTCCCGTGTGATAGTAATTCCCCTTGTAAAATTCATAGAGCCGTTGCTGATAATTGCCATATTCCGAATCAACATCGCAAAAATAGGATGCATCATCAAATAAGTGTATGTTATGGAAAACGCTCTCATTTGCAGCCGTCTGAATCTGAACATCGCTGGTTTTGCGAAATGTCCCATGCTGTTCTTCAATATCTGTCGTGCTGCGATAGAAGAAAAAGCACTCCGGCTGCGAAAAATAGTCTTTCAGCATGATCAAACCTTGTAAATCGGTTTCAATTTTCAAATCAATTTTTCTTTTTCCAATCCGGATTGGATAGGCAATGGTCTGACCGCTTTCGTTTTCATAGGTGTTGACGGTTTCCGCATAGGACACATCAAACGTCAAAAGATTTCGCATTAACATATTGTCGTAGTAGATAATCCAAACACGAATATTTTCTTCCACATCCTCATTCCAATAGAATGTATTTCCGTTTTGGTCGGTACAAGTTCCCGGAAAATCATTATCTTTGGTATAAATGTCGCCATTTTCACCCAAATATGTGCCATCTGCCTGCTTTTCACATTGCACAGAACAACCCTCAATGATTCCGTTTCCGTTTCTGTCTGCTGGATGTCCGTTGCTGTCTAGCCGGATAGTTCCATCCTTCCGAAAAACCAGCACATCACTGCCGCTTTTTACAATAACCGTATCTGTTTCAACTCTGGTCACTGTTCCCAAATCGTCCAGCGTTGCCCATGTGTTGTTGCTGGATTCATCCCCATCTCGCCGAATGCCAATCACTCGAAGATAGGCAGCATATGGGAATTGTTCTCCGGAAATGATTATCACACGCTCCACCCCCCACTGCTTGCATTGGCTCTGGTTATGGTATTGACAACGACCGTTTCAAGGATTTCGTCGCCGATGCTAACGGGGATAATGATGTCGCCCTGCGGCTGAGAGTTAGACGAAATCACAGTCGATGTGCTTGCTGCTGCAGGGACTGCATACGCTTGTTGCAATATGGGGCTATATGCCGAAACGGCTGCTGCACCTTGTGTATTCATGATGCCCAGCGTGGAAGAAACAGCGGTATTTGCCATATCTGCGGACACAGCGGAAACATCCGGAATTTCTTTTTTCATCCCGATTGTAAGTCCTTCTCCCCAATATTCCGAGATTCCCATCGCAACTTTGGACGGGGAATTGATGCCCCAGAGATGTCTTGTGGTGCTTGGAACGCTGTCTGCTAAACTCTGTGCGGCTGCCATAAGTCTGTTATAATTTTCAGTGCTTGTCATGCTACTTACAAGACCATCTACCCAATAATCGCCGTTTTCAACGCCCTCATCGTGCAATTTGTCTTTTTTGTCAAAAGATTCCGTCAATTCGTCCACTTTTGTGCTTGTAAATTCTTTTAAGTAGGCGATTGCCTCACCTAGCGGAATATCAGAATTTCTCAATGCTTCCGCAAAGTCTTTTCCAGAAATTTCGCCGCCATCACCAAGAATTTTTCCCAATTCAATGGTAGCATTTACATAATCCTCTTTTGCTTGTTCAAAAGTGCTGTCATCGATTTTCATGCCTTCCTGCATCATTTCTGTGATTTCTCTGAACCGGTTGCTTTTTTCTTCATATTGTTGCATCAATTCATCCAAACTTGCACCAGCTTCATCGGTTTTGATTGGCTCAGAATAAATAGATTGCAATTCTTTGAAAGCACTGCTGTAATCGCCATTTTTAATTTTTTGGGATGCAGATTCATATTTATCTACGACGGTAGAGTAAGCATCAACGGTTGCAGATAAATCATCTACGGCTTGCTTTGCTTCACTCACTGCACCAAAAGCAGCGGACACCTCTTCCTCGCTGACATATTTCCCAGTGTGGTTTAGCTGCCATTTGTCATAGTCAACCAACAATTTTTGGTAAGTTTCATTCGCTTTTGCATATTCCGCTCTTGCATCTGCTAACTTTGTAATTTCCTGTGGCAGGTTGGTGACGGCTGTGGTATATTCTTCCTCAGTGGCATTTAACGCACTCTGTACACGCTGTTTCTCAATCAAATTATCCAGCTCAGCAGAAGCTTCTTTGAAATTTGTAATGACTTCACCGTTTTTCGCAATAACACCATCTAAGACACTGTATGATGTATCGGCATAAGCATTGATTTGCTCCAGAATTCCTTTTACTTCTTCTTCGTACCCAGCTTTTACAGTTCCGTCTGAATTGACAAGCTCATTCAATCGGCTTTTTAATTCTTGGATGTTTGCAAAATCTTGTTCTCCGGCAACAAAGTTAACCTGATTATTTTCGATAGATTGGTAAAAAGATTCTAATTCTTCTTTTGATTTTTCCGCTGAATCTTTTACTTTGTCAGATATTTTATAGACGTTATCCAATGCTACTTGTGCTGCTTTTGACTGCTGGCTGTGGTAGTTTTTTAATGCTCCGGCAAGTCCAGCTAATGCACTCACGCCAATTGTAATCCAACCAAGCGGGTTGGATGCATTTAAGGCACTAAACGCCGTTTTGACGGTCTTTACCGTTGTAACCACAGAATTTCCAAAATCTGTGATTTTTTTCACCGCAAACGCTGCCACAATCGCTGCTGCAATCGGCTTTGCATGCTCTACAATTTCGTCCAGATGTTCCGATACGTAGTCAATCGCCTTTTCAATTTTCGGCATGTACTTTTGTGCAATCGGGAGCACCACTTCTGTTTCAATCTGTCGTTTCAGCTTCTCAAACTGGCTGCCCAAATCATCAAACTGCAGGTCAGATAGCTGATCCATAGCATCTGATGTAGTGGAGATTTCGCCCTGCGTGTTCATGAGAGCCTGCACGGCACTTTCGCCAATGTCTTCCCACTGTGTGCCCATCAGCGTCTGACCCAGTACATAGCGGTCTTGCTCGTCCTCCACCTGTGACAACGCTGTCATGATGTCCTGAATGGCTTCCTGTGCATCAGAACCGCCAGCAGCGAGTTTTCCTTTGATTTCGTCCAGGTTGTAGGTCGTTTCGCTGGACGTCTTGTTATACTCTGCCTGTGCCTTTTCCAGGTTGATTTGTGCCTGTTCTGCCTTGTTTAAGGCGTCCTGGTATTCAACGCTTGCACTGCCGCTCTTTGCAAGGGTATCGTTGACGTTCTGCTGTGCCTTTTGCAGTTCGACATCCGCCTTGGATACATCCAGAGCGGCTTGTTTGAGGGCTGCTGCATTGGTTGCGGAGTCTGCAAACCCCAGACCCAACGCCTGTAACGCCTCGTCAGCGTCGCCGCTGTTCAAGCGGATGTTCATTTCTTTCACTGCATCGCCCAGCTTGTCAACCGACCACGTGCCATTCTGTACGCCGTTCGCCAGCATGTTAAACATATCTTCGGCAGAATAACCAAGATTTGCAAACTGCACGGAATACTCGTTTAACGTGTCCAGCATGTCGCCATTCTGGTCGAGCCCTTTCTGTGCTCCCTGTGCAATCAGCGTGTAAGCTTCTTCCGCCGAAATGCCGAATGTATTCATCAGCTGCGTGGCAGCCTGCAGGGAGTCGTTCACCTCATACCCAAACGCATTTTGCAGGGTGTATGCGTCTTCTGTTGCCTTTTGCAGTTCCTCGCCAACCAGCCCCGTTCGCTTGTACACCTCTGCCACGCTGGCAGCTGCATCTTCCATGGATTCTCCGAAATTGTCTGCATACACGTTGGATGCAATGCCCTGCAGGTTCTCCAGTTCCTGCCCTGCTGCTCCTGTAGAAATTGCCACCTGATTCATGGCTTTTTCATAGGAGATGCCCACGTCCGTGATTTCCTTTGCACCGTATGCCAGACCAGCGGCAGCGAGGGCACTTTGCAGCTTTCCGGACAGGCTTTCAACGGATGCTCCTGCATCTTCTGCGGCTGCTCCTACATTTTTAAAGTTTTCGGTTGCATTCGTGCCAAAAGCGTCTGCATTTGCTTGCACGTCTTTCCACGCCTTTTGCATGGCTTCGGATGCATCCATCCCAGCATCTTCATAGGCTTTCGCTAGGCGTTTCGCCTGCTTTTCCATGTTTTCAAAGGCTGCTTCTGCTTTCTTCTCGGATGCAGTGGCAGCATCTGCAATTGCTTCTTCCATCTCGGACAAATCTCTGTTCAAATTATCGGTATTGATTCGGGAATCAAACGCAATCGAGCCATCATTCGCCATTGTTCCACCTCCTTGTTATCCAAACAAGCTACCGACTTCGGTCGCCGTCATCAATGGTCTTGGAATTGCAACTGCCCGTTGGATTTTTGCAATCCGTGCCCGTTCCTTTTTGTCTTTGATTGCTCCTAGATTCACACTCCGGTATGCAATCCGCTGCTTTGTGCTGCTGTCCTCCGGCATGCCCTCAAACAGGGCATTAAATGCAAACCAATGCAGCTGTGTGGTCTGCAAATTAATTTGATAAAACCGCAGGAAATCGGCAAACAAATACGGACTATCGTGCAAATAAGAAAAAACAGGTGCGGTTGCACCTGCCGTTTTTCCTTTTGGTTTTGGCAGTGATTGACACGCTGCAAATTCTTGCAACGCCTGATAGGCTGCAAGGCGGTTTGCCGGCTGCTGGATGTACCAATTCATCGATACATGGATTTTTTCAACATCCGTCAATTCCTTGTCCTCATGCAGCAAGAAAAACGTGACCCAGTCCCGGAAATTGGTGTGGATTGGGTAGCGTTCGCCGTCCACCTCCACACTGTCGGGCAGGGCGTCCGTTAAGATGTTATACCATATCTCCCGGGGCATATCGTTTCACCGCCTCAACCAATCTCAATTTTGCAGCAATGCGCTGCTCGAACATCGCTTTCAGTAACGCCATGAACGCTGCTTCATACTCCCGGCGGTTGTCGGGAACGTCTGCAAAAACGGCATCCGATGTGCCATCACCAAACAGCATATCAAAAAATACCCGAAACGATTTGCAATACTGCCGGATGCCGTCCGCATCGTCTTTGATTGGCTGATTGGGGAGGGCAGCAGCAGCGGCGGCATACCGCTGCATAAACGCTGCATCCTCTGCATCCACGTGTAAAGCAACCCCATTTATAGTGATTGTATACAAGTCCTGCATGGATTACTTTTTCACCTCTACGCTCTTTTCGGTGCTCTTTGCACTCTGGCTGGAAGCATCTCCGCCAACAATGGTTGCGTTTTCACAGTCTGCGTCCATCGTAACCGTAACCGTCTTTTTCGTGCCACGAGACTTAAAGTCACCCGAATAGGTCATGCAATCGGTCGTATCGCCGTTGCTAGATGGTACAATGGTGTATGCCCGCAAAGTCGCACTATACTGTGTATTGGAACCGGTACTGGATGTCATATCCACAACTAAAATATTACGAACTGCATCAGAACCAGTCAATTCGTTTTCTGTAATCTTTACAATTTCGCTCAACGCTGGCTGCCCGATATACTGGTCGAAATTGTAGTTGATGCTTTCCGAATAGCCCTTTACATCTGTCCGTTCAGTGTCTTCGTCCACATACTGTCGGCTATATTCACTTGCATTTGCGTTAAATGTTTGCGTTGTAAAGCCTTCCAGTCGGCAATAGCTGGACGTGTTTCCGGTTTTCACTTCCAGAAACGCCAACTTTTCCGACCGTTTTTTCAGCTTTAAGCCGTCAATTCCTTTACCCATTTTTCAAATACCTCCATGATTCTAAATAGGTCAACCGCAGTTCGATTTGATAGCGTGCGGTTGTTTCCGTGACATCAATGGCATAGCCGCCCGATGTCAACGCAATCGACCGGACAGGGCGTAAATCACCCAAATCCGGATAAATCCCTGCATCGTCATTGCGTCCAATCCAGTCCGCAAAATCCTCGTAAAATGCGGAATTTTGGATACTCTGCACAACATCCCGTCCGTATGCCTCCCGGCTGCTGAACGCAAACTGGAATTGCTTGATTTTCGAGCCATCCACGTATGTTTGCAGCACCGGCTCGCTGGGAAGTACGTCAATGCTGTATTCAATTGCATCCGCTCCAATGCGGTCAACGCCTAAAATCCTGCCGTCTTTTAAGAGGGGACAGGATGCAATGTAGTTGCGTACCGCTTCAATGATTGACAAATCATCCACCTCCTAGCTTTTTTTGTGCCCCTCGCAGGATACTCTCGCCGTGGGCAGTCATTGCCCGTTTTACCCAGTATCTGCCACGCTTGCCCGTTGATAGTCCTTTGTAGTACTGTTTCCGTGCGTACGGTGCAAGCCAGCGGATGCGACCACTGCCAATTTTTGTGCCTAGGATGCCAGAATCTCGCAGCATTCCCGTTTTAAATGGGATGTACGGGTCGCATTTCCGCAAGATTTCGCTATCCACATACTTTTGCACGGGTTGCAGTTTCTTTTGCAGCAGCTGCTTTTGTGGCATGGTAATTTTAAACGTCAAACTCACCCTGCAGTCACCTCGATGTGCTGCACATCCGCAGAGCCATAGCGGTAATCTTCTACCGTCATCACTCTCTTTGCGTTCTCAGGCGGTGTTGCATCCTCGCAGTGTCCGCAGACCAGCAGGTCATCCCGCTTGGGCAGATAGTCGGATAGGGAAGTAGCAGGCATCACGCAAAATATCGTGTTTTGCTGCTGCATCGCCGTGCCAGACTGTGCTTGACCTGCTGCATCCTCCCAGTAAACGGACGGGATAAAATGCCGGATGTAAATTTCCATGCGGTTTGCTCCGGCTGTCCGCTCGTAGACCGTGCAGCCAATTTTATTTACATACAATCCTCGTTGCACCCCCTGTATAGCAGCCCTGTCCGCCCCAGATACTGCATGCAGATGCGGTATCGATAACTTTGCAAGCCTGCTGTGTTGCCGTCCAGAAGAGCCGCTATCACATCTGCTGGCGTGCTGTAGCTGACACTGTATTTCCCGATGGTTTCGGTGGTTTTTGCACCCTTGCCACCTGCAAGTATCCCGTTTTTTGCATCTAAAAACAATGCCCACGCTTCCGCCAGAGCACAGCAGCAATTTTTCACTTGCTCAGTGTATGCCGCTGGGATGCCGCTTTGCAGTCGTCCAAATGTGATACTGTCCAGGTACTCCGATGCACGGGCGGCAGCCGTGCGAAATGCCGCCGCATCCGTGATGGATGTCCCACAGTAAAAATCTTGATAATAGGGAAAATCTGCATAAATCATGCCTTTTCTTGCTCCGTTTCCGGCTTTTTCACCGGCTTTGGCTTCTGTTTTTTCTGTGGTTTCATGCCAATGGTTTTCATTTTATCCGCTCCTTTAGGCAGTCTTGTAAGAGCAGTAAATACCCTTTGCGTGGTTATCCAACACATCGGTCAAGCCGTATGTGCGGTAGTAGAACGCCCATGCATCCATAGACTGGTTGACTTCCGGAGCAATAATCTTAGAGACCACGTGCTTCTGCACCTGCAAGACCGCCGCCTTGTCGATAATCATAAAGTTGATGTCGCTTGCACCGGTCGCCTTCTTGAATCCGCCTGCCTTTTCATTGCTGCTCTTGCCGTCCAGCGTATCAATCGCTGTATAGAATCGGCTCTGCGGTACGGATACGATACCGGAAAACCGTTCCATCATCGCCTTGGATTTGTAGGTATCCATGGCGTTAATCATCTGCAGCAATGTTGGTGTTGCGAACAGATACCGACCAGTTTCGGTGACTTCTGCTTCATCGAGAGCGATGTTTGCGGTCATAATGGCGTTGGTGATGTCTGCCACGGTTGCAAAGGTTTCCTCTTTCTTCTGGATGCCGGTTGTACCTGCATACTGTGCAAACCGCATTGCATCCATTTCCGGTACAACCTTGGTTCGCATAAATTCAGAGGACAGCAACCCGAACGCCAGTGCAATGGATTCTTCGTTGTCCATCGCATCAACTGCAAACTTTCTGCCACGGTCGTAGTTTGGCTTCTTGGTTTCCCATTCCAGCTTAATATCTCCGGCAGCGTAGCCCTCTGTACGGCTGTAATCGCCCAGCCCGTCCATGTCATACTTCGGAATCTTAAATTCTCCGGTGTCCTTTGTCAGCGTAACGATGTCGCTGCCGCTGTCCAGTACCATAGTCTTCGAGGACTGCTTGTAAACCTCGTCCAGCATGGTGACGCATTTTGTCGCCAATTCAATTGTGTTTGCCATTTATATTATCATCCTTTCATTTTTTTACTTGTCGTCAGTAGATAAGCCCATGACCTTCCGCAGACGCTTGTCAAACGCATCGCCTGTGCTGGAAAAGCCCGGTGTACTGCCGAGAAATGGCTTCGGCGGTTCTTCTGCTGCAAAGGCATCCGGACAGGTCTTTTTCAGTTCTTGCACGGTTTCTGTGCCGCCGGTCAGGTTGCCCTTGTCGTCAAACTGCAGCTGCTTGCTGATAATCTGGTTGGTCAGATATTCCGCATAGACATCATTTTTCATGCCCTGCTTTCGCACGAATGCCGCTACATTGTCCCGGTATTCCTTTGCTTTGCGGTCAGCCTCTGCCTGTTCGTACTTCTGTTGCCAGTCCGCAGCAGACTGTTTAATGCCGTCAATGTCCATCTTTTCAAAGGACGACAGCTTTTCCGCTGTTTCTTTCAGGCTGGTTCTCGCCGCATCCAACTGTTCCTGTAGGGCAGTGTATTCCGCTGCAGAATAAGTCTTTTCCGGCTGTTCTGCTTCCTGCTGCTTGGTTTCTTCTTCCATTTTCGCAACTCCTTTCTGTTTTTGGGTATCAAAAAAGCACCTGATTGCTCAGATGCTGATTTGTTGATGTAAGAACGCCGTACCCACAGGCTTGTTTGTTCTTGGTTTCCGCCCTCCGCCAGTTTACCCATGGTCGGGGTGATGATTAAAGTATGATATTTTCGATTGCTGCACGGGCTTCCAGAGCGGTGATATAGTCTGCCATCGCTCTAATCTGCAAATCATAAATGCTTCTCGGGCAAGTTGGATAAAAGTTTAGCTTTCCCTTGTCCCATCTAGCAAGCATGCATTTCAGCTTTCGATACCGGATAGCCACCTGTATATACTCCGCCTTAAAGCGTTCCTTATAGTCTGTGCTGTCCATCATACTTACTGTATCTTTCAATTCTGCTGGTTTGCTTGTTTCCATATTTTTCTCCTTTCGGGCATGAAAAAAGCACCTCAGCGTGAGATGCTTTAATCGTTTTTGTGCTTTTCTGCAAATTCCTTTTTGAATTTTTCGAAATCCGCTTCTAATTCCTCAATAGTTTTTTCAGAACATATTCGCCTGATTTCTTCCATATCTACATCTTTTTCTTTGATGTCAATCTCATCCATCCGGTTACTTCTCCTCGAAGTTAAAAATCAAATTTGCTTTCGATTAAACGCAAAATAGAATCGTTGTTTCCAGAATATTTTTCAATGCCTCGCAAATGAAGTGACGCCGTAGCGAATTCTCCAACAGTAAATGCACATATTCTCAAATAATCTTTGTCTTTTTTCATTTCCTTAATTTTGTTTATAACAGCAGCATCATCAACATGAAACACAGTAGAATGAATGATGGCATTAATTTTTAAAGCGGTATTATTACTGTTAAGTCCAATTTTTATTGCGTCGGCATCACCGCTCAACATTTGATTGATAAGGGTTTGACTTTCACTCATTATAAATTCGTTTCCTTTCATCATCTAATAAGACTAATAACTGTTTTACCACATCATCAAGGTTTAACTGCTTTGCAAAATTAATTTCAATGTCATAAGCTTTTTTCTCGCGTCTGTATCGTTCATCATTGTCATAAAGCACTCTCATTCCAGACCATCCAGCCTCTTCATCATCTTTAACATGTTGTACTTCATGCATCCAAGCGGAGATGCTCGCTTGCTTGTTTAATACAATTTGCCCTGGTTTTCCTGCTGACAGCCCTGGTTGATAACCCATACTTTCGTTTTCATCTCTAATGATTACGTCTACATGAACGGATTTTAAATACTCCATCATTTCTTTTACTTTTTCAGGATGTGACTGTTCTGCACTTCCTAAAATTTCTCGTATTGGGTCGTCTTTTGTGTGGAACATATCTTTTTCTTTTATTATACCACTTCTACCGCCAGAAGTCAACCCACTTTTCTTCGCTGCATGCACCGCCTTTTGTGCCTCGCTCCGGCTGAATCCCAGCACCTGTTCTCTAAACCGGTCACGGTCTTGCCCAGTCTGATTGCAGAATGTTTGCAAATCCTTTTCGGCTGCTTTCAGCTTTGCGGCGGTTGCCTGATAATCTGCCGTGGCAGCTTCTTTCAGTTCCGGCTTGTCTGTCAGTTCTGCGGCTTTTTGCATCTTTAGCGTTTGCCGCTTCAATTCCCGAACATTCCGCTCTCTGGCTCGCTGCATCTGGCTGATTTCGTACTCGGTGTATTTCTCGCCATTCCATGCAATCCGCTTTTCGTCCAGCTGTTCCAGTTCCTTTTTGGTATAGTTCGGCGTGGATAGCCCCGGGAAGTATGGATACCAGTCGTGACGGCAGTTCCAGCCACGGAAGCCGTCGCCGCTGCCGTATCCAATGACACGCAGTGACCAGACTTTCAAGCCGTCAATGATTTTGCCAACGTCTTTTCCGGTCAGGCTGACCAGCTGCCCTTGCCATTTTGCATGCTCGGGTCTTGCACCGCTGTGGGCAGTAATCTCCATCAAATAGCAGCCGTTGTCCTCTGCATTGGTCTTGCTGACCTCTGCCGCCGTCTGCCCGACACCGGTCAACGCTGCACGGCGGACGGCAACATCCAGTTTGTCAACGTGTCCGGATGGATATGTGACCGATAAGCCGCCTTTCGCAGCCTGTTTCAGCACGTTTCGGATGGCTTCCTGATAGGAGAACGCCCCACTTGTAATCTGCATGTAGGCATTATTGCAAGCCTGATAAAAGGCACGCTGCGTGGTCAGTGCCGTGGTTTTCGTGAGGTTATCCATCACGCCCATGGTCTTCTTGAATCCAGCCTCTAGCACCTGCCGCAGGCTGTCCGATTGCCGGATGTCAACCGTTGCAATACCGGCTTGTCTGTAAACCTGATTGTCAATCTCCACAGCCGTCACGCCGGCATCCTCGAACAACGCCCGAACCTGTGCTGTGCATGCATCTGTGCGTTGTGCAATCAGCTGCAAGATGTCCTCGTACAGCAAGCCAGCCTCTTGTAACATCTCCGCTTGGTGTTTGGTTGCTTCGGACACAAACCCCATTCGCAGGATGCGTTTGACCATTGCCGACAAAATCGCATCCTCCAGACGGGCGTACGCTGCAAGTACAGCATCCGTGCATGTTTCGTAATAAATCGGCGGCAGCATCAGCGACCACCTACCCCGAACAGGCTGTAATCCTCAGCGTTGCCAGCGTCCGGAATCATCTTTTTCGCCTCGTCCTCAGAGCAACCGTAATAGCTACTCAAAAAAATCTCCGGCTTTAAGATGCCAGCTTGCACAAACTGCAACTCTCGCTGCGTCTTTGCATCCACGTCTTCCAGCACGCTGTCGCCCCAGTCAAACGCAATCTCAAACTCTGTGGACGGGATAACACCATGATAAAATGCCAGCGTTGCTGCGGCTGTAATCGCTCGCCGGAGAGCAAATTCCGTCTGCTTCTGCAGGGCAGACACAAACACATAGCTGCGTTGCTTGGACGATTCAA
>ERZ808259.187-NODE-187-length-38181-cov-5.634160_pt1 | contig 38181 bp, 49 predicted proteins | sample MGYA00521279_ERZ808259 | MGnify/ENA primary metagenome ERZ808259 (study PRJEB31516, sample SAMN03275586) | gut metagenome | biome: mammalia-associated habitat; material: feces | host: Papio cynocephalus | place: Kenya | collected 2012-07-27 ... | reverse complement strand
GTAGCGCTGTTGTCAATGGTCACATTATGGGTCGTTGGACCAAAGTCAATGTCAACCACTTGCCAAGCTCTTGTACTCACTGTAATGGAGAAGCACTTGCCTGTTGCCTTGTAGCGGCCGCTGCCATCTTGGATGGAGTCAATGTGGATGTAGTTGAGTGTGCCGTCTGGAGCATTTTGTGGGTCCATTGACCTATATAACTGATTGTCATACTTGAGTCCCGCATTAGGATAGGCTTTTAATACATCCAGAATGACTGCCGTTAGTGTTCCTGTATCGGTTGAGGTCTTTTCTATCGTGAATCCATCAGAGAATCCGCCGTAATAGATTGCTTGGACGGGACAGTCATATTCTGCTGAAGTTGTAGCAATTCGGCTGACATAAAGTCTGTTGAGATATGTGTTGCCACTACCATCACGGGCGACTACTGACGAACCTAATGGAGCACCAGTTAGTGTTATCCATTTGATTTTTCCGTCATCATACTGTGGGACAACTGAATTTTTGGATTTGTCAATGCTGATGTAATCCAGTGCTAACTGTGTATCGTCCACTTTTACTTCAATGGCATCGCTTTCGCTGTTGGCATCAATGCTGATGTACTTGCCGGGTAAAATGGGCATTTTGTAGGTCAGTGGGAATGTTTGTGTTTTGGTTGAACCGTCAGTGCTATCGGTGTATTTCAGCTTTGCTGTGGATTGTACCTCTGCTCCAAGGTCTGCGTCGTAGTCCACGCGTTGGACAATTCCAGCGTCGCCGCTGATGATTTGTTCGAGTCCGTCTCCGCCAGAACCGCTGATTATTAAATTTCGTTTTGTCCAGTTTAAGCTATCTTTATTTACAATAATAGCTTTTGCTACTAATTTTCCGTTATCATCGTAATTCAGATTAACAAATCGAAAATCTGAAGGATCACTATCATACGTCCCTTTCATACGATGATAAACTTCATAGTTGTTTGTTATATGAGAAGATGGATAATTAGATAATTTAACCGAGGTACTATAACCGTTAGGTAAAGTTCCAGATTCACCGCTGCACTCTATATCGGAACTTCTCTGCGAAGTTGCGCCAATAATATCCGATACGAGTGTCTGTTCATTGTTATTACTCGCTATTCTTGTTGCGTATATCGTATTTGCCTTCGTATCACCATTACCGTCACGCATCATGATTGAATTTGAGTCAACAGCGCTTGTCGCCAGTGTCCAGTTTACTTGCCCATTTTGACACCTGGGAACGACGCTACTTTGTGTTTTATTTACGGGAATAAAATCTTTACTCAGTTCATTTTTATCTACACCGATCTCAATAAAGTCATTACCCGAATCAGCATCCATCGTCAAACCTTTTACAGCTTTGATAGGAATTCTGAATTCGCTCTGAAAATTTTGCGTTAGTTTTTCTCCAGATACCTCTTCGCTAACTAACGATGACTCGCCAACAACAGTAATTCCATCTGTCGTATCGTATAGTACAGCAGCTACTGGCGCAGTAATATCGAAACTGCTGATACTTTTCATTCCCGCACGGCTACTTTTCGGAGCATATACATAAATCTGTTCTTGCTGAATTACTTTGGGCAATTCAGGTTTAATTGAAGCATATACTTTATTATACTCTGCCATTTATTCCACCTCCTTAATCTGAAAGTTTGGTTGTAACGTGCATTTTTGTCGGAGACAAAATCGTTTGCAGGATACGGTATCCAGTCGGTTTTTCATTCGCATCAAAAGCATCGGCATCCACAAGCGAAATACTCCACAAATATTCCTGTTCGTTCCATCGCATTGTGTCTTCGCTTTCAACAGTGAAACGGATATGTGAACCATCGTATTTTGTCCAAGTACCTTGATGCGCTTCATCTCCTGGCTTAGTAAACTTAAAATAACGATAATCGTCGCCAATATAATACAAGGCTGAATTTGCGTAATCTTCGTTATCACCATAATCTACGTCTGGATAATTGCTCCACGATGCCTCAGGATATTTTATGGCGTTAGTACTCTTAAATCTCGGTTGAGTCATATGCAACCATAAATTCAATTTGTTCTGATTCTGCTGAGTATATCTCGAATTAGCAAACGTAACAAGGAAATACGGGTTCTCTATCTCGGAACTGACAATATAAGGAGTGCCGTCTGGATTCTGAATTTCGAAATCAACAGTAATTTCTTCACCCTGCGAGACGTATATTTCGTTATTATATACTTTCATACGTTACGCCTCCTTATATAGTCTGCGGCGAGAACGCCTCGTCCACCTTTTCCGCTCTGTTCCGTTCATTAGTTCTCTCTACATTAGCCGCGTGCGTCGCGCCGTTACCCTCTGGACCGCTATTAGGTCTTGCTCCTCCACGTCCGTCACCGCTCATAGCAGCTGTTACCATCGCGTACAATTGAGGATTCTGTATAATTGCCTGCTCCACCTCGGCGGGAAGATGCTGTTCCGTCTCCTCAATACCAGCAAGAGCAACACGCGCCAACGGATACTGCAAGGAATCCATAATATTCCAGAAAATTTTAAGCACTCTCGGGTCGCTCGGATTACCGAACGCCCCCTGAACGAATTTATTCTGCGTCTCCTGCCACAATTGCAGTCTATTCTGACTGAATGTTGCCGCAGGGTCGCTACTGAACGTGAAATCGTCACGGTAATAGACCTCTCCAGTGACATCATCACGGTTCAAGAACATATATTTGTTCCAAGTTTCCTCAGTTTTACTGCCATCTGGCAGGATTCTGACGAATTTACGCGGTTCATCGCTGAACGCAAGCAAATATTTGAGCATCAACTCATACGTTCCAGCAAAAGCGGCGCTCTTAGTGACTTTCAGTGACTCAATTCGACCCGCAGATTGCATCGCGGAGAACTCTTTCGCCTTACCAGAGGTGGCAGTTGTGTCACTGATACCCTGAAAACTGTTCGTAATACCAGACGATGCCTTACCGCTGTCATACAGCAGGTTAGCAATCAACAAATCTTGCGAAGTATCAGCCACAATTTGTCTGCACTGAACCATTGATGCTTCCTCAGCAGACCTGACGCCAAACAATTTGAACGTATCATCCGTGTCTCCGACTTTCATTTTCTCAGGTTTAGTAACTACAGCACCAGATTTGAGCGTCTTATCGACGGCTTTACTCATGACCTTATTAATTGCGTCCTGCATATCAAGTGTCACGCGCACGTCTGACGCGCCGTAGATACTATTCGGTACACTTATCGCGGGTCTTGGTACGAACGGCAACTGTCTCACCCGATAGAAAGGTATCTCCGTACCCTCTTCAAGAAAAATTTTAGCCTGATACTGATTCTGCGACTCGTCGTCAGTATCTCCCGCCTCGTAAGGATTGTACGCCTCATACAGCGGCTCACTCAGCACCTCTGTCTCTGCGTTCTCGTAGCGGAATGTCTCCGCCCCGCAGACAGGACAAATACTGCTCTGCGGTGATACTTTACCACACACCGTACATTTACGCAATTTACGAATCTGCCAATCCTCGTCATCTGCAATAACAATGTTTGTTGCTTCCACCCACGAGAATCGACCGACGATGCGGTCACTGTTCAGGTAATAACAAGTAACAATATCTACTGTGTTACCGTCCTGCTGTGTCGGAACAACGTATCTATGATACAGGTCCCAAATACGCGCCGTCGATACAGTTTCTCTCTCAAAAATATATTCCAGCTGGCGGTAATCGGCCACACCAGGCTGCGGTACAATCTGGTCAGCAGTGCAGAATGACACTCTCACGTCACCGCTCCGCTCGTGAGTATTGTCTAAACTATCCCACCAGACCTTGTACCATCCCGTACCGTCGATATATGTCGACCGTTCACTCTTGTCATTGTCGTACCAAGTAAGAACTCTGTCCATCTCAAATTTAAGGAAGTTCTCCGTCGTCTCGACAAGGGGTAGGTCAGTCTTGTATCGCGGTGTAATTTTAGGCATCGGAATACTGTTGTCCACTTTACTCTCAATCAGCTCGTAACACATCTTGCGCAACTGTCTCGATTTACGAGGACTTTCAGTACCGTCCGCTTTCAGCGCGTTCAGCGTACCGTTGTATGCTTTACGCCATTTCTCAAGGTTAGCGGGATTGCACTCTTCTGTTGCATCACGCGCAGATTTAGCCATACTGTACAGCGTAACAAAGCAGTTGACGCGCTCGTTCTCTTTGTCCGTGTTCTCGTATGTCTTAAAACTACCGCTGTGCAGGTACAAGTCAATCCTGCTCGGTTTTCTCGGCATAAGCTACACGCTCCTTTCCGTTTAGTTTACATACTATATTATATGCAATTTATGGCGGATGTGTGATTACTATTTATTATATATCCTCCCACTCCAGCGGTGCGCCATAGGTACGAATAAACTCCTCCTGCTGCGCACTGTTCATCTGCTCGTAGTCCTCCCACATATCAGGATACCACTTAGTGAACCGTGTCCACTTACGCTCAGGCATAGGCTCTTCACCAGTGACAAGTTTTATCATACGACTCATCGCCTGCGACATAGAGTCCACCATATCATCATTTTTAGCGAACGGGAAATGACTCATCTGATACAGGAAACGCCCGTACCCTGTCTCGATACGGTTATCGTCCTCTATCTCCTCACGCTCCCGTGCAGTGAAGTCGACAGGTATATGCACGTTACCCCCTGCCACGAAAGGACTCACCGCCTGCGCACGTGAATACTTACCGCCCAGCGGATTTACCGCGACAATAGGAGGGATACCCTCAGTGTAGCGCAGAGTATCAATAATAGCCGACCCGTTAGCCTTGTCCTCAATTATCAGCTGGTCAATGTTAGGATACTCCTTGCACAGCGCTTTGATGCGGTCTACCGTCTCAGTGAACCCCATGCGTTTATTTATCAGACGATACAAGTAAGCATGACTCTGACTCAGCCCCCAGAGAGTAATAGCCACGCGGTCGCTTGTGTCAGTTTTCTTAAAAGTAGCGTCAACTGACAGACAAGTATACTCCATATCAGCGATACCTATCTCACGGGTGCGGGTGCTCCCGTCCTCAGTGACCCCACCGATGTCGCGGCAGTACCGTTTCCACCACCCGTCACGAAACAGGTTACCGCTCTGCGCGCTTGGATGCCCCTGATACAGCGCGTTCCACACACGCTCACCCTCACCAGCACACACGAGAGTCTTCTTAGATTTTAGCCACGTATTGTCGTTACGGATTCTTTGCGGCAAGTCATAGTCACCCATGTGCTCACCCATCAGAGAGTCACCCATGCGCCGATGCAGCGGGTCTGTCGCAGGGTTCTCGCACTCACAAGGGAGGTTAATATCTGCCCAGATATAGTCCGCCCAGTTATTTTGGATGTATCCTATCACGTCATTCTCCACCCAGCGGGTCTGTATGACAATAAGTTTACCGCCAGGGTGAATACGCGACTGCACGCTCGGACCCATTTCGTCATGTATCTTAGCCAGCACAGTCTCACTCTCCGCGCTCTCCTGGTTCTTGATAGGGTCATCAATGATGAACAGTTCTGCGCCGAAGCCAGTGATACCACCTTTCAGACCAGCGGCACGACAGCGCCCGCCGTTCTCCGTCTCCCACTGCGCTACGCCCTGCACGTTAGGGTTTTCTTTCACACGGAACACGTCTTTAGCATACTGGTTAAACTTGTCACGGTTGCGGCGGCTGAAGCCCTCAGCGAATGTTCCCTCGTAGCCACAAATAATAACATTACCAGTAGGGTTTTTACCAAGAAACCACGAGGGCAGGGTTTCAGTAATAGTGAAAGATTTACCACTCCGTGGGGGAATGCTCAGCAGCAGGATATCCATCGCCCTATCTGTCGGCGCTTCAATGAACGCCTGTATACAGTCACAGACGTATCTGTGCATATGCGTCATATAGAAGCCGTCATTAGACAGTCTGACATACTCTCCATAGTCATTCCTGCACTTACGCCGCTCCAACTCTCCCTCCAATGTGTTAGGCAGGGGTTTACCGCTCCACGAACTGATACCGTAGGCAGTGGCGGGGTATTTGCTGGGGTCGTATGTGGGTATGTTAGTCATAATAGTACCTCTCAGTTATTCCAAGTAATGATTCGACACAAGTATCAGCAATATAGCGCCGATATCTATCGCGGCGGCGGTTGCGCCGGCAATGAGTGACAGTAGCATAGTATCACCCCTCGGAGGTGACAGTGTTACCTGTGACAGTGTCGTCGGTAACAGTCTGCCTGTCACGACTCTCACGGTACGCAGCCAGCGCCTCCAGTTCATCGTCAGTCATGCTCTCGTAGGGGTTACTGACAGTAGCCTCCACCTTACTCTCGTCCACAGGTTTAGCCCCCAATGTGTCACGCACGAACACTGCTGCGCCTGTGTCGAATCTCGCGCGCAATATCTGGCAGCGCATTATCATCTCTATCTCAGTAGGCTCTCGTATCTCACCTGGGCGCAAGTAGGCTGCCTTTAACTTATCAGTGTCGGCAACGAGACTCTTATAGGAGTAGTCCTCAATAGCGCCCTGCAGAGTATCAATGTTTGCAACGGGTGCAACAGCGGGGCTGGCAAGGATGGCTGTACCGACACTCTTCCACGCCTGACGCGCATATTTAGGGTCGGCAAACAGGTTCTTAGCCTCACACTGCTTACGAATCTGAGCGTTCTGGGTTACAGCAGCAACCTCTTTACGGACAATTTGCTTGTTTGTGGGAATTGGAGAGACGGCAGCGTTATTGGGGATGCTACCAGCAGCACTGTTTTTTACTATCTCAGTCATGATATTATACCTCCGTTTACTATATTATACACTATATTTAGCAATTTTGCGACTAATTTTCCGCGATGTGTATTTTTGTCTGGTATATAATAATTTTTACAAGGTATATAATAATTTTTACAAGGTACTACTTTTGACGATTTTTACTGCAATACGACTTTTAATATAGTTCAAAGAGTAATACCACGGTATTAACGAGAGAGGAAATAGTACAATGTTCAGGTATTTTGAGAAATTTTGGAGAGATATTGGTGAAAATCTCCTACCAGCGCCAACGAGAGGGGCGCTCACCCCCGTTTTTTAATATGATTCAAAATTAGTTATGTGCAAGGAAAACCACCCCAGCCCCGAACGGGACACCCTGAAACCGCCCACGGCGGAAACAGTCCCACGGGGTACGGGTTACGGGTCGCGGCGGTTGGTGCCGCCCGTCCCACGGTTGCCGCGCTGTTCTTTGAAAACCGAATAACCGCCCACGCCGTCAGAGTGTAAACGGCAAGCGGTACAAAAATAACGCTACGGCACAACGGGGGCATTGTACCCCAAAAATATAAGGAGGAAACTATCTATGGAAAAAGTTACCATCACACGCTCACACGACGGGGAAACCCCGTTTATTGAAAAAGTCACACTCGCGGCGGGAAAATACTACCTTGTACGCGAAAACACCGCTACAGGCTCAGTTACTACGGCGGAAATAACAGAAACAGTCACAGACCCCCGCACTGGGCGCGTCGACCTTGTTTTGCCTGAGAACGACGCGGGACGGAAATTCCTTGCCGCCTACAAGGTAACGGAAGATAACGCGTTCACGCTTGTACCGCGCTACGGCTACAGCGCTACAGCAGACCCCGCGAGCTGTCGCACAAAAAGCGACCGCTTGCCCTACTGGTTCGATGCGCTGGATGACGCCGACAGAGACGCGTACAACGCTATCCGCGCAAAGGCTATCGCCCGCATGGAGTCGCCCGCTTACGCGCTGCAAGAGCAAATCAAGAAACAGTTGGCACAGCTGGCAAAGCTACAAGAGCAGTTGAAAAATCTACAGGGCTAACACCTACCGAGGGGGCAATCGCTCCCTCAATTTTTGCCCGTCCTGCTATTTTCTTAGGTTGCGAACCTACAAGGAGGAAACTATGACACACAAAAACTTAAACGGCTACGTGAATGCCTACGAGCGTTCTACAGCTACAGAACTGCACGACGTATATGGAAGATGCTCTACGGAAAAGCATAGAGCGCTCAAGTACTGTAAAGAACTGATGGAGGAAGTACACGGCTACAACGGACGCATTATCAGCTACAACACTTTTACATTCACATACGCATTTCAGAACGATGATAATTTCTACGTTATCACCGCTAACAATAACTACTATATGCCTAAAAAGGAGCTTGAATCATGGAAAGAGTAAGTAACGGCTACACTGTCACAGAAGATGAGATGGTAGAACTCATGATGGGTATCATGGAGCGTCTGGATGCACTGGACGAACGCCGTCAGTATGTAGCAGACCGTTTTCACGACTACTGGGAAGAAGAGTACCAGAAGTGCGACGCCATCTACACTGCATTCTACGGTCACAGCTACAAGGAGAGTGTCGAGAATGAACAGGATACCTACTAACTTCTACCGCGTTACGGCGCGGGCTACAGCAGACGGGGAGAAAAACACTAAAGGTGTCCATACTATCAAAACGGGCGACCTGCTGGAAATCTACAAGAACGACTTCGGACTTCTCGCCTACAACCTTAACACTCACAACTACATTTATATCAGCAAAGAATACTTCAGACACTCTTTGACGATACTGGAAGTAGCCGAGTAGTACACGGCGTATATTTTACTCCCTATAACTACTAACAAGACTAATTCTAAAATCAGCCACTCAAAGTAGGTCAATAGCCATGCGAAAGCATCTCTACAACAGAAAGGATAGTACATTATGTTATACAAAAGCGAACAAGAGAAAACAATTGAAGACTGCATCCGCACTACAGCGGAAAAAACAAAAGACCATAACGGAAAAGCATCATTTAATTGCGTAGGACTCCAGTGTGATAAATGTCCATTCGACAAAGACTGCTATGAGAGTGGCTGCTTGCACACAATGAAAGTCTGGATTGAAATCCTGCAAGAAAATGGTGTCACTATTGACCCTGCAGTAGTTGCCGAATACTGTCCTCCTACAGAGAAACCAGTGGGTGAGTTATATCACAACAACGATACAACACTTACTCAAACCATCTACTACCTCCAACAGCAACGCAAGTACATTGAAGAAACGATTGAGGATGAACAGTTGCGCGGTAACTGTATCAAGTATCTCGCCAAAGCATCAGCCTACATTATGAAAGCAGTGGGATATCTTGATCACGCGGACATTTTGCTCCGCAAACAGTGTGGTGAGTAATTATTAACTACTGGTAAACGAATTACCAAAATTGTAAAGCTACATGATTGTCACAGTTAGATAAAGTTTTAGTATCTAAGAATAAAAAAGGCTTATTTTTATATATATATATTTTAAAATATATAAGCAAAAATTTTCTCTATCACTACCTGTGACACAAATGTAATCAACAGTATTATAGTATACTTCATCCAACGATGTAGTGTGAATCTCTGCCAACCTTGTACACTTTAACGAGCATCTAATAGAGCGACCGCAAAGGTAAGTATGCAGACAGCATTGTACAATCAACCGACTGCGAAATAAATATACAAGTGTTGTTTGTAACATTGCTGAAATAGAAAATTTTATGAACACTCGTTCATGGGAAATTCTGTAAAGTTTATATACATTCAACAACTGCAAGTAGCAATCCACTACGACATTTTAAGCACATTCACTACGACAATTTCAACACTATAATATCTATTTTTATAAGTAAAACTTCGCTGAATTTAAAATTATTACTTCAAACTACATAAGTATGAACATTTCCACACAGTAAGTTCAACATATCAGAATAACCAAAATTTACCATACCAAAAACCCCAAAAAATCCAGTAAACGCATTGTAAACGGATTCCTCAGACAGTGCAGGAAAAAATAGTTAATGTCATAAATATATAAATTTTATGAACGCAATAACTAACATCGTAGGTCTACATGAGATGTATCACCTAAATTATGGTAAATATGGTGTATACATGGGTTTCAAGCAGGATATGGGAGGAAAAACAGTCTCCAAAATAACCTAAAAATAGTAAAACCATACATAACTGGTAAAATATGTAATGAACAAAGTGAGGTACAAATATGAACAACAGTAGCGGTAACAGTACAAACAGTACAAACAGTAAAGACAGACGCGTCCCTGCTACAATGTACGCAGGTACAGTAGAGAAACAGCCCGCGCAGAATGATTATTCGCGTGCCCTCTTGCAGACACTACTGTCCCGCTGCAAGAGCGAGATAGAGGGTGCAGACGACATTCTCCTGCACGGTGGAGCACTGGCTATCCACACTGCCTACAGGTACAGTTACTACAATGATACGTACTGGCTGCTCGACGGGGCGGTACGGGAGGTAGACTCGCACTTAACTGTAGATACGCCCACACCGTACGAGCCAGTAGTAACTGTTGACAGTGACGGCACACCCGCTGACGGTGAAACGGGCGAGACACTTGCAGACGAACCGTGCTTGTATGTAGGGGGTATCCTGCTGTCGACAAAAGACATCAGACGCCTGCTGTCTTATGACTACATACTGGACACACTGTATGACGCGTACTGTAGTACGTACATACAAGATATAACTGACAGTATTGAGAGAGTGCTGGACTAATTACATACAGTAAAGTAACATATACAGTAAAGTAATACACACATACGTGAAAGAGAGGTAACAAATAATATGAAGTACACTAAAATTATCCACCCCTGTACTGTTGATACAGGTAATAAGCGCCGTAAGGACGCGTACTGTAAAATTGAGATACGGGACATGGACAAAGGTCCTGCCCTGTCCATCTGCGGCGTAGTAGGTCCGACACCGAGCGGTAATGCGTACTCCTGCGGGCAGTGTGTAGACGATATCCGTGAGGGTACACCTACTAAAATGTGGAGCAAAAGTATGCTCGATAAATTGTGCAACATCTGGGAGCGGTGGCACCTCAATGACATGAGAGCAGGCTGTGAGCACCAAGTAGGTGAGGATTGGGACGCAAGTAAGCGGGTCAGTATGTATAAGTACAAGATGACTCCTACACTGCGTGAGCAGTCTGATAAACTGCATAACCGCGTGACGCGTGACGTGGGTCAGGGGTGTAATGTACGCCTGAGCGGCGACGAACTCAGACTCTACAATGCGCCGTACTTCATTAACAGTGACAGCGCTAATGCTCCCGCGGGATATGAGCTGTACAAAGAGGAGACGAAACCTGTCAGTAGTCTGTACCCTATGGACAGCGACACTAAATGGTGCGACAAACACCCGCTCGGTATTCTTACTAAGCCCTGCCCTGTGTGCGGCTACGAGTGGGGTAGTAGTTGGTGCTACGAGCCGCTACCGCAGGACGTGATAGACTGGTTGAAAAATCTGCCTGACACTGACAAGACACCTGCGTGGTGCTGATTCATATACACATATACTGGAGGTATTATATATGAAACTTTCACAACTAACCGCGCCATGTAAAGCGGAGTATGTAAAGGACGGGAAACGCTATTTGCTGGAGGTACTTAACGACGAGTACCCAAGTCCGCCTATGTTTGAAGCAAGCTATTACTTCATGGGGTCGCTCTCCGAGTACAGTAATGTCGGTACAAGGAGTGACTTGTGGTGCAGTCTTGTATCTGTACTTGTAACGCTCGGTGTAGATTACGAGCGCGACAATACGGAAGAGGAGTTGATGCGGATACTTGCTAACACTGACAGTGTAGTATTTTATCCACTGTTCTGCTACTCTCATAGCGGTATGTGTGTTAGTGCAAGACCGTTCAGTGACAGGTGGGACACTGGGTTCTGCGGGTTTGCTATCTACACTAAATCAGCATTTGAGGCTAACCACCCTGCTACAGATAAGTGGCGTGACATCGCTACTAATATTATCTTGAACGAGATTGAGCAGTTAAACTGTTGTTTGAACGGTGACGTGTATATGTACAAGCTGTCTAAGTACGAGACAGTATGGGATGAAGTTACTTGCCCACATTGTGGCGAGGTGATTAAATACAATGTACACGAAGAGCCCATGTGTTTAGATACTTGCTATGAGTTCTACGGCGCGCACCTTGCTGAGAACGGTATGATGGAGCACTTACCTGATGTAGAAGTAACGGAGGTGAAATAATATGTTCGTAAACAATCACTATGTTGATGAAACCTCCCTGCGCTCAACTGCGGCGGCTATCATCGAGCTGTTTGAAGACTTACTGGATAAAAATAATGTAACTCTGCCCGATATCTACAGGATGGGTGACCCCGACGAGTCATGTATCTTTGGTGACACTTATTATACACTGGAGGACAGTATTACTGGTATCCTTGAACGACTGGTCGCCACTACTAAAACGCAGGAGGATAAATAATGCCTTACAGGCATGAGACGAATCACATCAAACTCACTGGTTTACAAGATAGACGGCGTAAGTTGACAGACGAGCAGTACATTGAGATACGCGAGAAGCGGGAGCAGGGTAAGTCGCTGATGTCTCTCGCTAAAGAGTACAATGTGTCAAAGAAGCTAATACTTCTTATTGTAAATCCTGAGTCCAAACGAAAACAAGACGAGTACATTAAAAACCACTGGCGCGAGTTTAGACAGTCGCAGGAATATTGTACGAGAGCAACCCGTGAAACACGGCGGTACAAACAAGAACTAATGATGAGTGGTAAATTGACGAAAGAGTAATGAGTCGAGCGATGATAAAATTGACTAAATTACAATAGTGAAACTGTTAAAACTGTATGCACTATTGCGTATTGACAACGAACAAGATAAGTGATATAATTGATATAAGGAGAAACACAGATGAATAACAATAATATTTATATTGAGGACACTGGTAACAATAATATTTATATTGAGGACACTGGTAACAATAATATTTATACTGAGGGTATTGGTAACAATACTAACAACGATATTCAGGCAACGAGAGACATTTCTGGAACAAAGCATATTTCTTTCCGCCAGTTAATGAGGCGGTGGAAGATTGAGGCTGGTGTACACGGTGATGTACTGATTGGATTGCATGGAACACATGAGGGTGATAAGTTTGTTCGTACATTAACTATCACAACAAATGAGGTAGCACTCATGCTCGGTATTCGTGAAGAGCGCGCGATGAAGTACAAGCAGATGATTAACTCACACCGTACAGAGGACAATGAAGTAATTGACGATATCGGCTGTATCGACACGATTAACTTTATTGAGAGTAGATGGAAAGTGTGAGGTGATAACTATGACTGAAGCAGTGATTACACGAGAGAACATCGAGAGTATCCTGTCCAACTGTGAGATTGGTTACTGGGGCAGGATTGACGCGAACCCTGACGATTATAGAGCGGCGCGTACTACGCTCGGAAAAGATGACCCAATGTATGAGGAAGTGCTGACAGAGATTCTGTACACTGACGGCGCGTTGATTGTAACTGACGTGGAAGAGCCTGCCTGTAGGTACGTCCTGACACTGGATGGACTTATGCGCGGTATCAATATGGCAATTGACCAACAGTATTGCTACGACCGTACATGGTGGGATGTAGACCGTGATGCGAATGGTAATGTAAACATCGTCCTGTACGATGACGAGATGGACGGAGAGGCGTGTGATTGTATCATCCAGTTGGCGCTCTTCGGAGATGTTATTTTTGGATGAGTGGTAAGAGGTGTGATATGAACAAATACTTGTTGCTTGAAGCAGTGCAGATGTATCTGGTTCAGTGCAGTGACGAACTTGATTCATTGGACGAAGAGAGTGAGAGCTACGAGACGGATGTGGCGTATCTGGAGAACAAAATTGAAGAGCTGAAAGAACAGCGTAAGCTGCTGTTTGAGATGAGGTGACTGTATGGAAAAATACGTATACAATCAAACACAGGTAGAAGCAATTCACTCTGTACTGGTGAACCGCAGTAAATTTTTGGACGACAGTTACAACAGGCATCTTGTGTACAAACAGCAATCACTGGTACTTAGTGATACTACGGCTATTCTCCTGCCGAGAAAGTTAACAGAAATTATGGCTACGAAACATGGTCCGCTGTGGAGAGACGAATGCGCGTTCGACCCGTCTGCGTTGTTTAGTAGTAATATGACCGCAAAGCGCAGAGAATTGGACATCAACTATAAAGTTGTAGCGGCTACCAAAACACAGTCTATTCGTCTTGCGCCAGATTGTAAGATGCACACAAAGTATCTCAGAACTGCAATGGAGGTGCTGAAAGCGAAGAGTATTACAGCAACAGGGTACTTTGACGACGATAAACCTTATATGAGATGTATTACGTTCACGACGGATGTAGGATTCGCTCTTGTTATGTGCGAAAGGATTCCCTCATATGAAAAATAAAATCAAGAGCGCGTGGGATGTGATGAAAGGCTTGCTGATTGTTGCAGCAGTCATCGGCTACATTATCTGGGCGTTCAAAGACGTGCAAATATACAAAGTAATTATTTTCGCTGCGGCTTGTATCTACTTTGGTTTTGAGGTTGGCTACTTTACTTGTGAGGAGAATAATAAGGATAAAACCAACAAGCACAATAATTAACGGAATGAGGATGAAAGATAAATGACAAGAAAACAGATGGAGATTATCCGCAGTAGTGGATTGAATGATGACCGATATAACAAATTAGCTTGTATTGACATGATTAACAGTATCATTTGTTACAATGAGTGCAACAATCCAGAAGATGTGGTATTCCGCTACAGCGGACATTATTTGGATAGCTATATTAGGGAATTTGGTTTGAATAACGTATTGGACATGGCAGCAGAACAGCTGAATGATATTGTCGCTGTTACTCGTAACGTGTACACAGATAATGATGGGCGTACTTACAATAGTCTCGTATTCAGAGATGACGATATTTGCAGGGACGATATCTGAGAGGAGGATACATGAACGAGGAATTACGTGACAAGTTAGTAAAATCTGTAGAAAAAAGAGTACAAACAGTATAAAAGTGCGATGTTGAAGTTGACGGCGAACGACCTGTGGACTTCTGCGGATTATATTGCAACGTATCAATGGGTTCGTCTCGCAATTCAACAGTGTTATTTCACCGATGAAGAAATGGAGAAACTGCTGAAGCACAGCGGAAGAATCATTCTAACGATTGCCGAATACACTCCGTCCTATTCGATGAATGTGCTGAAATCTATGGATAGATTCTTCGGCTACGATGGTATTTTTACAGGAGAGAAATGCAATGAATAACGAACAGAAACAAAAGATCTTGGAAGTGCTTGACAGTTTCAGAGCAACAATTATTTGTTCTGCGGCTGAACGACTGAAGAAACTTGACCAACGCTACAGAACGGAGACAATATGCAATATGGAAGCGCTGCTGAAAGAAATAAATGAGTGTATGGAGGTATTGAGAAAATGACTAAAGGAGTGAAACATGAGGTATTGCTGATTATTGCTAAGTATTACCGTATGCTTACTGCCGAATTGCAACGCCAGTTGAATCTTGCTGCTAAAAATGATGACATTAACGCGATTATGGAAGCATTTAATGAAGATTTACTTACGTGTAACAATGTTGCAGAAGAACTGAGAAAGGAAGACGTAGAATGAGAATTCCTACCGAAAGATTGAAAAGTATGTTGGATGTGGCTAAGGCTACATATGGAGACAACATTGAGAGTGGACTGCGCTGGATTGTAACACAAATTGCTACGTGGGGTAGAGATGAAATTTATTATCTTGGCGAAGAGTTTGGAATAGAGCCTTATTCTACAGACAAACAAGCTGAGGATGCTTTACTCCGTGGTTGTAAAGTTATGCTTCCGACAAAGAAATTCGGTGTAGTAACTCTGACAAAATTTAACAAAGACAGAGTAAAACTAAGTTTCGAACAGGAAATCTTGGAGAAGTTAGACGACCTTGAAAGAGTTACTGACGATTTGTTATCTGGTTATTACTTTGACTAAGGAGAAATACGATGCTTGATTTAACAACTGATGAATTGTGGGCGGTACAGGAATCATTGAAAGCAACTCTTACACGTTACGCTGCTCTGGATGGCACGAGTAGGTCTAACCTGTTGACATTCAAACGTGAAAAAATTCAGAGTGCATACGACAAGATTGCGAAAGTAATTAAGAGTAAAATTACGGTAAGCGATGATGGCATTGATGCGGTGAGCCGTGATGGAGATTGAACATCCTGGCGCTACAGTTATACCTGATGCATTGCGAAAGTATCTGGATATGCCAGTCATGTACGATTTATTGGAACGTGTGTCGGAACGAAGAGGTTTTCCGAAAGAGGGTACGTCCATATTTGATTACATGACTGACGAAGAGTACGAGTATTACAATGCTGCGATTGAAACTGCTATAGCAAAGAAAGAGAAACATAGGAGAGAATAAATGAACAATTGTCTTATTGATATTTTAGACCCCAAAGGTCATACGAAAACACCTTGCAACGCTTATCTTACTTTCATGAATGTAGATGGCGTTACTACACCGAAAGTTCGTTGCTATGCAAGTAACTGTACGCAGGAGCAATTAGCAGTTCTTCTTTGGATTGCGGAAAGTGCAATTGAGCAATTGAAAAATGATATTCCTGATATCAGAGAATCTGTAGATTTAATTAAAGCTGCTGCGGTAGAATTTGGGCTTAATACTTCTAACATTTTTAATTCGGAAACTACGCAAATTAGTATTTTGAAAGATGCTTTAACTGAGGATGATGACAATGATTGAACATTGCTTTAGAGCGAAGCGACTCGATAATGATGAATGGGTTTACGGTTATTATGCTCGCTATGGTTACACTGGTAATACAAAAGAAGTGATTATCCCATTGTACGCGAGCGAATTGTACGCGATAGATGTTAAATCGGAAACTGTTACGAGATGGATAGGTCTTGCAGACAAATACGGTAATCCAATTTACGAAGGCGACATTGTAGATATTGATGAACAAGACGGAGCATTTATTATTGAATACGAGGAGGACGATGCTGCGTTTACTCTCATAAATCGTGATGGAGATAAACTTTCGTTTGTTGAACATATTTATGGAGTCGATTGTAAAATTGTTGGAAACTTTTATGATAATCCAGAGTTGATGGAGGACGAAGATGAGTAATAACTATATCGTAATTAACGGCAAGAAATCAGAACTGACTGAAGAACAGTTGAAACTGTTGGGAATTGAAACGAGGAAGAATCCGTTTGAAAGAGTTTGAGAAGGAAAGAAATATTTTTGCATCGATAAATTTGACGATCTTTGCGGTCTTACCGAATGCAATACTGTATTTGACAAAGAATTAAACACGGCCGGAAATTATTTCAACGATGAAGCATTCGCTAAACAAGTAGCTCTCCACCAATTGCTCTATCGTAAGCTGTTGAAGTTCGCGTATGACAATGGGTGTGAAGATACGGCGGAGTGGGACGGAGAAATTGAGCATTGGTGTATTTATTATGGATGCCGCAGTAATCAATTTGATACTACATTTCATACCTGCGCACACCATTCTGCCGTTTATTTTTCGTCTGACGATGCTGCTGGACGTGCCATTAAAGAAGTAGTCGAACCGTTCATGAAAGAGCATGCTGACTTTGTATGGTGAAAGGAGTAATGGAATGTATCGATGGCTATTAGGTATCTCACTGATTGCGTTAATTGTGGCAACATTTACATCAGGTACAGTTTCCGAAATTTTGATGGCGGTCGGAGTAATTGTCGGAGAAATATTTATATGGATTAACGATGACCACATCGAAAATCTGGAACACAAGATTGAAACGTTGGAAGAACAGATAAAGGAGAAGAGTAACAATGGCAAAATACATTAACACAGATTTGATTGACTGGAAGGCGATCGCAGTACCGATGCTTGATGGTGAGTTTGTGCGCACAACAGAACTCGATGGTTTTTATGCCATCAAACAAGATGTCGATGCGATGCCTGCGGCAGACGTGCAGGAAGTGAGATACGGAAAATGGGCACATCTTGGTGGCGAGGAATGGTGCTGTTCATGCTGCGGATTTGTAAAACTCACAGAAGGCTCTTCGGAAAAACCGAGTGGGAAGTATTGTGAAGAATGCGGCGCGAAGATGGACTTGGAGGAAGAAAATGCCGAAATATATTGATAAAGACAATCTTCTGCAGCTTTTCCGAGACAGTTATTGCGGCTGTAAAGCTGAAATTGCCAAAGGCAGAAATGAATTGGACACCGCGTTTACTGGTTACAACTCATGCATGTCGCTCGCGGAAAATATGCCAACAACAGATGTGCAGGAAGTGAAACACGCGAAATGGGTGCATTACGGAGAATATTGTCAATGCAGTAACTGTGAACACGTATCGGATGATATCTACTATGAAGGCGATATGGATTCTGGTTATTATATTGTATTGCCGCATTATTGTAGTAATTGTGGTTGTAAAATGGAGGAATAAATATGAGTGATTTTAATCAGAGAAATATTTGCTTCACTAAAGGAATTAGCTGTAGCTACGCGAATAATCATGGCGATTGCGAAAGTAGCGCTTGTATAGCAGAAGGATTATTGAAAGATGATATTGTACCAATGGAGAAGACGAGTATGACTAATGGAGAAGCGTTGGAACGGATTAAGAAAGATTTTTATTTTGACGAAGAGGGACTTGATAAATATCCAGAGTCAAGAGGCTGTAAATTGGCAATTGACCTTGCGAAGCAAGCTCTTGAAAAACAGATTCCAAAACCCGTTGTGCAGAGTACGGTGGATTATCCTCGTTGCCCTGAGTGCGGATGCTATGTTGGTATCAATACACAAGAATGATATTGTTCTACTTGTGGTCAAGCATTAGATTGGGGGAATGAAGAAGATGTATGAAACGGTAATTGAAAATTTGAAGTATCTGATTAGTGAAGACTGCACTGAAAACCAGATGGATTATGTGGCTGATATCGAACTTGCCATTGATGCACTGGAAACTCTTGCGCCAAAGACAATGCCGTATAATCCGTTCGATATTAAAACTCAATATCTTTGCCCACGATGCCGTACATATATTGTATCGTTTGCTGCAAGATTGTGCAACAATTGTGGTCAGTTTTTCAAATGGGAGTGCGAGAAGTGACGAATCGTGAATGGTTGAACACGTTAAGTGATAATCAACTTGCGAAGTTTCTTACAAACGGTCTACTTTGTAAATACGATATGGACGACTCAGATTTTACAATTTTAGTTTCATTACGAAGAGTACTTTTCCGTGGTACGTCTTCCGAAGATGCGTTGTTCCGATGGCTATCTGAAGAGCAAGAATTTGAGGTTGTAAGATGATATTTCTATCAGCAGCAGTGTTCGGATGTTTATTCTTAGTAGTATATGTGAGGTTACATAAATGAAAGTAGAATGCAAGTATTGCAATAATAAGATTTTGTCTGACCCGTTCATTTGTAATTGGCATATGAGCGATTCTCCGTATGAAGTAAATTGCAAACAGCTGACGTGGACTGCACGATACTTTTGCAGTAATTGTGGAAGAACAGTAGAGTTTGTGCATAGATGTGTATTTTACCCAGGACAACTTGCCAGAAATTATGAAACGAACGGTAATTATGAGGAGGTGAAGATTGATTGAGTGTACCAAACAGAGGTGAACGCTGTTATTTACGTGACTGGAGAAATTTGCGATTTAACGAATTAACTCACAGTCAATATGAGTTGTTACGTGGCGAACGGTTGTATATCATTAAAGTAGGACAGAAACAATCAAAAATATCCATTAAGCCAGATGCGAACGAAGGCTGGTTTGTAGACAACAGGTTAATTATGACTGAAACAGAACATTATAAATGGAGGAGAGACAATGGTTGGCGTGAGAGTATTGGATTATCGTTCAAATTATGAAGGAATTGAACATCAAATTGAAGTAAAGCCTATGCGAAATGCGATTCTTCTTGTCGAACGGAACGATGCTGCTCCAGACAGGATTTCACGAGAAGAATTTGTAAAATTGAAAGGGTGCATTCCTAACGTGACAAGATTTGAGATTACAAGACCTATGAACGATACTCAAGTCTGGGTGTATGATGAAGAAAGCAATATGATGATTAAGGAGGAAAAATCCGATGAATGATTGTAAGAGTTTGCGTTTCCGATTTCCGTCGGAGTATATTAAAGCGGTTCGTGTACATGGCGGTGAAACGTTTATTGTAAACACACTTGTAGAATTGATGCGGAAAGGTGCTCTTGCTGAAAATGCAATTTATAGCGAACCGATTGATTCAGATTGCCCGCAATGTACGTTAACGGCTACCATTTTGAACCAATATTATTACGTTATCAACCCTGAAATAGAAGTCGGCGGGATTTCGAGACTTTCTCCGCGAAAACTACTTCTGTTTTTTGTACAAACAGAATATTGGAATACTGATGCTTGGAAGAACGAGACAGTCGCGTCGTTCAAAGAAGAAACTCTTGCCACAGTTCACCGCATTCTTAACACATTTGCTACCAGAGGCGCGTCCGAAACAGACCTGCAGAATCTTATCATTGAACTTGCGAGGGAGTATCATGCACCAGTTATGGAAAACAAAATTGTGGTTGGGGGACAATCCAAAGGATAATGCGCGGTTGCTAATGCCACATCTGGATATCTATTCGTTTTATATATGCTACAATAAGCAATACGAATTAGTTTATTATATCTCGAATAATCCAGCGTGGAATACGTTATCATACGATACTGTTCAACAAATTATTGAATCTGACCTCGTGAAATCAGACGGAATTGTTTGTTTCGGACAACCGTCAATTGATTTAATTATAGAAATCTTTGACCCGTTTTTTATGAAACTTGCAACAAACGCAAAACAGCAATTCAAACATTATGAGATAGAAGATTTATACCAGATATGCAGATATGTGGCAAGTTTGCTTTATCAAAAAGGATACTACTTGCATAAGTCGTTAATTGCTACAGCGTTTAGGAATGAACTTCTTTGCGAATCTCGTCATAAATCAATTCAGACAGTTTCTATATATGATTTCTTTGATGATGACGACGAATTATCATATGGCGAAACTATGGAAGATTTAGAATATAAATACGATGAGGAAAACAAATTACACGAACAATCTATGAAAGATATGCTTGATGAAGTGAAATGCTATTTCGTAGAGCGTATTGGTGAACGGGGGTGTTTTCAATTGTTCAGAGAACTGTTATCTGGAAACACTTCGGTGTGGGGGCGCTCAAGGAGAAATCATATTGCCGCCGCATTGAAAGATATAGGAATCACAAAAGATAGTTTGCTGAAAAAATACTATTGGAGGTGATGTTATATATGATTGTTCTATATCAACAATTTGTAGTTAAAAACTTTGGTAATTATGCTTATTGCGAATGAAGCGATTGATTGTGTATAATGATAGTACCCGATTAAGAAAGGAGATTATAAAATGCAGAAAATTTTGGAAGTTGCGTTTAATCAGGAGGACGGCAAATACTATGTTACTGCAGGAGAAGGAAGTAATGTGAACGAGTGCGCCTTTGCTTGTGCGATTCTTGCCAAAATTTTTGTGAAGAATGACTTCATCAAAGAAACGAAGGACTTTGAAGACTTGATTCACAAGTATCTCACTGACCCGCAGTATGATGAAGTAGAAGACAATACGACTGATAAACCCACCCCTGAAGCAAAGGAGGAATCCACTGATGGAGAACAGATTGGTTAAAGGCTACGCGGATGATGCTGGAGCGGATGTTCTGCTTACGGAACCTGTGCATTTCGAGCCACATAGTACAACCGTTATCGATTTGAAACTGAAAGTGCACATCCCTGTACGAGAAGCTGGTTTTTTGTTCGCAAGAACATCTGCTGCTAAACGTGGACTGATTGTTGCACCCTGTCCAATTGACCCGAACTATAGCGGTAGCGTAAGCGCCGTGGTCCACAATGTGTCCGATGCTCTTGTTACTTATGGTATTGGAGAAGCATTCTGCCAGATTGTAGTACTCCCGTTTACCCCTGTAAAAGCATGTAAAGTTAAGAAAGAGGGAACTCGTACTGACGGAGCGTTTGGTTCCACAGATAAGAGGTAAATAATATGGAATTTGATACTTTCACTACCCATAGCATTGATATGTATATGGGAAAACCGAAATCTGGTAAGACGATTATTGCGGGGAGTTATCCGAAGCCGTTGCTTTATTGCGCGGTTGGCAACGATGGCGGTGGTCGTGTTCTTCAAGCAAAGTATCCTGCCGATTGTAAGAACGGAAACATTAAAGTAAAGAATCTCCGCAATGACCCTATCGTTAACGGACGTATCGCGAAGACATCTATCGAGAAATGTGCGGAACTCCTGCGCGACCTGAGACAGTGCGGGAATCCGTTCAAGACGCTTGTGTTTGATACACTTGGGTCGTTCCAGGAAGATTACAAGCAGTATCTTGTGTACAACAAACGTGGCGCTAATCTCTCGCAGCAGGAATGGGGAACTGTTGCCGATATGATGATTAGTATGAAAGACAATATGAAGAAGTATTCCGAGGAAACAGGTACGATTATTGTCTGGGTAACGCACACGAGAGAGTATGAAGTTTACGAAACGAGTGGTCTTACTAAAGAAATGAGAATCATTCCTGATGTTACAATCAATACTGGAGTGAAATTCATGAAAGATGCAAGCAATATTTTCTATTGCTGCCGTAAGACTGTTGAAGAGAATAAGGTGAAAGATACGAAGTTCTTAACTTATGTAGGACCGAATCCTGTAATGGATACAGGAACCCGCGATTTGATTCTGGAACATGGATGCTTTGTGGAGAATTTCACATATGACAAGTTCCAGGAGATGATTGCAAAACAACAGGTTGAAGCTGCCGAAGTGGTAGTTCAAAATAATAATACTGAAGAAAACGAGGTAGAAAACGATGATTGAGAAGTTTGCTGATTTTGAGAAGAGCACGTATTTGTATAAGACTGGTGTATTTACGTTCACCATTACTGACGCGGAGTTGACTAATACGAAGAAAGGCGACCCGATGTGGAAGTTCACCTGCGATAGCGAAGCGGGACAGACAACGCTATACCATGCGATTCTTCCAACCACAAAGTGGAGTTTCAATAGACTGATTGCTGCTTGCTTGAATCTCACCGACGAGCAGAAGAAAACGTTTGAACTCGATTATGAGACTATCGGACGTAAACTCATCGATACGAAGTTTGATGGAGAAGTTGACGAGGAGAGTTACGAAAAGGAGATTAAATCTCCGAGAGATGACGGCACATTTGATACGCGTGTCGAAACGAAAAAGTCTTACAAGATTGTCAAGTACGCCCCCGCAGGTAGTCTTGTTGGGCCCGACGACGGTAACCTGCCGTTCTAAAACAAAAGGGGAGCCTAATCGCTCCCCTATATTTATCGAATCAAGAGTATAGCGTGTGCAACTCACGCGGGTTTGATACAAGACTGGCATAAGTTTTACTTAGTTTTAATTAGTTTTAATTGGTCGCAATTGAGGTCGCAATATGAAACAAGAATTGGAGTCAGTAACACAACGTAAAATAATGAATGCTATCCGCAAGCATGGTGGTTATGTGTATAAGAATCCTCAGTCAGCATTGACCGAAGTAGGTAGACCCGACCTGACTGCTTGTATTCCTGCCAAATTATCAACTTTAGTTCGGTTGCTTGGTGAAGACGCTACTGTGGGTCTTTACTGTGGTATTGAAGTGAAACGTCCTGGCAGACGAAACGAGAAGAATAGCGGTCTTTCAAAAGGTCAACTTGTGGTAGCGAAACAGATTAACAATGCGCATGGCGAATGGGTTAGAATTGATAATCCCGCCGATATAGAACGTATTATGGAAATGTATATTGGAGGAAAAGATGCTCTACGATGAATATCTGAAGAAACGGAAAACATATCAAGCGTTTGGCGCGGAATTCTTGCTCGAAAAGAAACACGCTTGCCTATTTTATAAGCCTGGTCTTGGTAAAACATACCCCGCAATTGAAGCAACACGAGAGATTGTCAAATCAGGTAAGAACAAAGTTCTTGTTCTAAGTACTGCCGATGCTATTAAAAAGATGTGGTTGACAGAGATTAAACCGCAAAATATTCTCCCTGTTGATACAGTATATATGACGTTTAACAAAGCAATTCAGGACGGTACGGCGGATAAATTGTTAAAAGCGCACTGGGATGTAGCAATCGTCGACGAAGTTCACCGCTGCAAGGCTATCAATACGAAAACGTCACGTCTCTTACATAGACTGACGAAGAAAATTGAATATGTATTTGGTCTTACTGGTACTCCGCGAGGAAATACCGATGTAGATATCTTCTGCCAACTACATAACCTCAATGTGTCAGAATGGGGTTCGCTGTCCTATACGAAGTTTGTGTCTTTGATGTGTGATACGAAAAATATATACACTGGCGCAAGAGTTGTTCAGCTGCCGACAGGTATCAAGAGTATTTATAAATCGGCATGGGAAAATAATCTGGCTCAGTTTACGCAGAGAGTGAATTACGACGATGGCGATGTTGAGATGCCTGAACTGAAAGTCAATGTAGTTCCGATTGATTATATTAGAACAAAGGAATATGGGAATGCTTTGGAAGGTATCGTTGCTATTGGAGACGAAGAAACAACAGTAGCAAAACTTGCTGCTATTGCAAAACTTCATGAATTGGCGAACGGGTATCTGTATTATACTGACGCTGATGATAGCAGGAAAGCTTATCGTGTAAACGACAACGAAAAACTCATGTGGCTTATGAAAAATCTTGAAGAGAATAGCGTAGTGGTATATCAATTTGCGCAAGATAAATCTGACATAACAAGAACGCTTGATATGCTTATGGGCTACACGCATACAGAAGACCCCGAGGAATTCAAGCAGGGTAAAGCAGATGTATTATTACTTCAATGCTCCCGTTGTGAATCATTTAACTTGCAGATGTGCAACACGCTGATTTTTTATACAATGGATTACAGTTACATCAAGTATAATCAAATGCTTCACCGAGTATGGCGTATCGGGCAGACGAATCAGGTTGACATTTATATCCTGGTTGCGAAAAATACAATTGAAGAAGATATTTGGGACGCGGTGAAGAACAAGGAGAAACTTGCAGACTTATTTATGAGAGTAAAGGAGAGTTATAATGGATAAATATTTGGAACGGCTCGAGAGACTTTATCCTGGCAGTAAGTACGTATTGATTGAGAAATATGATGCGGCTCGTTTTAAGGACGAACCCTACGATAGTTCCAAAGATTGTAAATCCACGAAAACAAAATGGAAGACTGAAGCACTTGGATACAATGAAGCACAGACTATGGCAGAGCAAGGTTATCGTCTCGGCTGGATTATCCCAAAAGGTTACTGTATCGTCGACATTGACAATCACGACCATCCTCGTTCTGGCGAACTGGTTGAAAAGTTTTTGAAGTATTGGCAGGTAAAGTATAACTACAACTACACTTATCGTGGAATTCATTTGCTGTTCCGTGACCCCGACCAGATTATCAAGACTGCATCCAAGTTGAAGTGCGGGCTTAATATTGAGATTGACACTCGCGCTAATGGCACAGGCTACATTGTTCTCCCTGTCAATGATGAGCATAGAAGATGGGGTAACTGGACTGATTCTGTGGAAGCGATTCCGTATTTCCTGAAGCCCATTGGGTTTAATAATACCAAATCATTCATCGGTTTCGATGACGGCGACGGTAGAAACGACGCGCTGTGGCGGTGGCGTAATGTACTGGAGAAGTCGCATTCACTCAGCAAATCTGAGATTGAGAAAACAATCCGTGCTATCAACGAGAATTTCTTTGCTGTACCCTTGCAGAATACCGAACTATACAGTACGGTTCTCCGTGAATTGAACACCGAAGAAGATAGCAGTAATGATAAGGGCGTTAATAAATATTCCAAGTTTGCAGATGAACTAATCAGAAAACGTGATTTAATTTGCAGTGGTGACTCAATTTACAGTTTCAATGGCTCGTATTATCAGCCGATTACGAATCTTGATTTGGAAGCAATGATTTATGCAGATATCAACTCAAATATCAGCAAGGCGGGGCGTAAAGAGATTATAGAGTTCGTAAAGGTTAAAACGCAGATTGATGATGAAGACTTGAATCGTGAGCATTTCAAGATTGCCTGTCCGAATGGAGTAATTGATTTACGAAACGGGACGCTTGAAACAGCAAACAAGATGGAATTCAATACAGTTGCTATCCCGATTGAGTATGACCCAGACCCGCCATATTCGTCCCGCATTGACCAGTTTATGAAAGAACTCTCCAATGGAGATATGCTCCGTATGCAGTTTATGTATCAGGTCGCAGGCTACTGTCTTGTCAAAGAGAATTTCATGGGTAAGTTTTTCATTTTTCAGGGCAATGGTGGTACAGGTAAGTCAACGTATACCCGTCTGATTGAACGCCTCTGCGGGTCGAATAACTGTTCTCATGTAGGACTGAATAAGTTTGATAACGATTATTACATTGCGTCTACAAAGAACAAACTGGTCAACATTGACGACGACCTTGCTGCGAACAAGATGTTGAATGATACAGGTCGTTTCAAGTCTATTGTCACGGGAGAATCTATTTCGGTTCGGCAGATATATGAAGCAGTCGGAAAGTATCGCCCGTTCTGCACCTGTATTTTCTCATGTAATACGTTCCCTCGTATTGCAGATAAAAGTGCAGGTCTGTTCCGCAGAATGATGCTGATTGAGTTGAATCATAGAATTGAACATCCTGATACTACGTTCATGGATAAACTGACAGAGATGGATATGCAATATTTCTTGTTTAAGGCTGTAGAGGGCATCCGTCAGGTATTGGATACAGGTCACTTCGCTATTACCGCAAGTGAAGCAGAAATGCTCCGTAAGTTTCAGCGTAAGCAATCGCCGCTCAATGAATGGTTGTACGAGAATCACATTACACGTGCAGATTTGGTCGGGAAGAACCCATCTTCGATGTATATGCAGTTTAGGGAGTGGTGTTCAATGAACGGATTCGACAGACCTATCTCGTCTGTTACGTTCAGAGAGGATATTTGCAATATGTACGATGCGTTTATCAGTGGTTCAAGACGTATGGACACTGTTGGAAGTATTGTACAAACATTCAAAGTGCCAGATGGGATTGAATTGGACTTCTTTCCGTTCTAAAAAATATGGAGGAAACATGGAATTACGATTTTTCGACTTTGAGGTATTTCCTGATTGGTGGTGTTGTACATTCGGCGAACTACCGCAGGATTGTACAAGTATCGCGCAATTGACTGATGACCTCAAAGACACGTTCAGAGTTGTAAGCAGTGATATGCCTAATGCACGAGACGCATTGATGAATGAGTTTCGTGACAAGAATATGGTCATGACTGGATACAACATCAAGGCATACGACCTTGAAATAGCGAATGGGATTTATAACTCGTTTGACTGCGAGGATTTGTACACGTTGTCTCAGCTGATTGTCAAGAAAGGTAAACCGAAGAATCAGAAACTGGCTCAGCGGTTACAGCCTTTCGTAACGAAACGTTACAATGGTGCAACGTATCTTGACCTGTTCGATTCCAGCGCTGGCTCTCTGAAAGGTAAGGAAGCGATTCTCGGTCTTGATATTCGTGAATCCAATGTTCCGTTCGGCAAAGAGAATTTAACGGATGCAGAGAAGAATGATGTTATTCAGTACAACAAACATGACGTATGGTCGTCCATGTACTGGTATCTGGATACGGTCAAGCCGTTTGTTGATACAAGATTGAGCCTCTGTAAGGTATTCAATTTACCAGAAGAATACGGTTATAAGAAAACGAATGCTTCACTGATTAGTCTCGTTCTTGGCGCAAAGAGAATGTATTTCGGTGATGAGAATAAGATTGATATTGAGTTGCCTGTGCAGATTCGTTTTTATTGCGAGACAAATCTGCCGAAATATATTTACGAATACATTCTCCATAACGCATCGCCCCTGGAAGTTAAACTGTTTGAGAATGTTGTTAAATTCGCCGATGGCGGTATTCATTCAGAGTACGACACAACAAATTTCGTGATACTGAAATCGAAAGACCGACCAGTGCTTCATATCAAGAGTAATGCTGAATGGGTCTTGATGAACGCTGACGCTGGCTCATATTATCCGTCAATTATGATATTCTTGAAGACGCTGAGTCGTGCGATTCAGAATCCAGAATTGTTTATCAAGATATACAATGAGCGGCTACGAATCAAGCATCTGGAAAATCCGACGCCAGAAGACGTTATGCTTCAGTTGGTCTACAAGTTGATTCTTAATACAACGTTCGGCGCAAGTGGGTGTGAGGATCTTGATTTGTATGACCCGTATATGCGGACCTGTACTTGCAGATATGGTCAGTTGTTCCTCGCAGCGTTCGCAAACAAAGTGTACACCACATTGAAAGGAAACGTGCGGATTATTCAGACCAATACTGATGGTGTCTTGTTCTATTGCAGACGTGTTGACGTACCTGTCATCAAAGAACTCATGCAGGAATGGCGCAATCTTAGTGGTATTACACTTGAAGAGGAATTCGCTGAGGAAATCTGGCAGAGGGATGTTAATAACTATCTCATGGTCAAAGAACACGGCAAAATTAAATGCAAGGGCGGCTGGCTTAATAGTACCAAGATTGTCAAGGGCTATCCCAGACTTGCTCCGCTCAGTTCGTATGCTGTGGGTAAAGCAATCGTTAGTTACTTAACCACTGGTAAAGATGTCGTAGAGTCGATTAAGTCTAATACTACTCTGGAAGACTTCGCTATGACGTTTATTACTGGGTCCACATTCGACGAGTGTGTGTATCGTTATGCGAACGGTTTTGAAGTATCCGCATTGCGTAATAATAGAGGCATTGCGTCTACAGATAATAAACTGGGTTGTTTGTATAAAGTTAAAACCAACGGTGATTCTCGCTCGTATCAGCACGCCGCAGGCTGTCCTGACCACATTCTTCTGCTCAGTCACGATATCCGCAACGATACTCTGTCTAAGTACAGAAACCATCTCGATTATGATTTCTATATCAACATCGCAAAAGACAAGATGTCAGGCTCGTGGCTTGATATGGATGGCTCTGGTGTAGTTCGTACGTCACAGTTTGATTACTTCGACGTACAGAACAGGAATATCTGGTCAAAACGGAGGATGAAATGCTCATAAGCGAATGCGATTTGTTCATGCCAGTATGTTTCGCCACGCTCAATGAGTTTTATGAATTCATCGTGCAGCGGACAAAACGCGCAGGAAAACGCTCGCTAACACGATTGAGAAAAGAGAAAGGGCATCTATTGATAAGATGCCCTATGATAGGAGATATTTTAGATGTCACTGGTACTGAATGGGAATTAGATTGGTTAGACAACGAACTTCGTAAGAATGATTGGTACGCCTTGACTGATGCCGAGAGAAAATCATTTTTTGATAAATCCCTGTAACTTACCAGTAGAGCGATAAATGTTCTTGCGAATTCCAAGAGCAATGAGTCTCTTGTACTGCTCTTCAGAAGCGTAATACGTGTACCCTTGATTTTGAGTCAACTCGTAGATTTTAGAAATAGTAGCGTTATTGGACATGATTCGTTTGATAACGCTATTTTTTTCTTTGTCCGTCATCTGACTGTATTTCTTAGCTACTCGCTTACCGTTCTCGTTTTCGACAATGTATCGAGCCTTATCATCGAACAGATTGTTCAAGTCGGTGTCGTTTAACTGCCCGTAGAAAGTATTGACTCGTTGCAAACCAGATGTGCTGAGTGTGATTTTCTTACCGTTTACATCGTATCTACCAGTGAGTGCGGTCTTTGTAATTCCAAGACGAACCGCTTCTTTTTCGGCAGCACTGACTGTGTTGGGATAAATTTTGACAGTTTGTGATTTGTTGAATGCGTTAATCAAAACTGTACCAAATTCACTGTCGAGATACTTTATCTGTGCTCTACCAGTGTACGGGTCAATCTGAGTGCCTGTGTTGTTACCGAGCAACGGAACGATGTCTGACAAGTACTTGTATATTCTACCTTCAAAATCTGAACCAAACTTCAAGTTACGAGTTTTTGTAATATTGACAATCATTTTCCACATATTAGGAACCATCGTATTCGGGATACGAACAACCTGATTCATAATTGCGTCTCCAGGACTATCTGCCCAACGGAACGAATTGTACAAGTCTGCAATTTCAAATTGATGGAGCAGTTCCGTCAATACGTCTCCGAAGAAGCCAGTGACTGCATCCCAACCATCGCCGCTCTTTACACCTTTACGAACATTGTCTGCAATAGTAACTCCAAGCATGAATCCGTTGCTTGCGTACAGGTCGGAAATATCAATACCAAAATCACCAATCATAATTGTAGAACCATACTTGTCATCATCTTTGAGAGAAATTGCTCCGATTCCAGCAAGAATCGCTCCAGCAATCAAACCGATTGTACCAACGATTCCTTTCGTAATTCCTTTTTGAAGAACATACTTTTGGAATTTAATGTTTTTGATTTGGTGACCTTTCGCTGCGGCGGATTCCATTTTACCAATGGTTTCTTCAAGATGATTCAATTTACGGATATTGTCAATAAGTCCAATAGGTGTGAATTGCAATCCCTCCATAGCCCAGTTGAATCCTGCACCTGCAAAGGGGAAGAATTGTTTATATGCCCACAGAATAGCGTTTGCTTTCTTTGTACCATATTTAGTCTGAAGATTTGTACGTGCTTTACGTTCAAGATAGAACACAAGGTTATCTTTATGCATATACTCGGATGCCGCAAATGCATACGCGTCTACAATGTGGTTAGCAACCTCATCGGTGACACCTTGCGTTAAGTCAACGTTATCTGCAGTAAGCGTTCTAACAAGTACCTCGGAGAATCGTCTATCTACCCACGGGTCATCGCTCAGTCTATTGTACACAAACTCTTGAACGTATCCGAGAACAGTTTTAACATATTCGTCACCGTCTTTACCGACTTTACCAGCTTTCTTTTTGATACGCTCTCCTGTTTTTTTGTAATATTTATAAAATCCGAGGTCACGCTGAAGCCTCATGTAGGTAGAGTCAATAATCAATTGCGAAATACCAGAGCCAGATGCCGCGTTCTTGCCAGGTTCGGTATATTTCATTGCTCCATCTTTGATGAGATTTAGCAACCCGCTTTTAATAACATTGTCGTGTACGAAATCAATAGATTTCTGACTTGCTTTAATGACCGGGAGATTATACTGAGGAACTTTGTGAGTTTCACCAAGAGTCTTTTTTAATTCTTCTGGAGTCTTAACATCGACATATTCTACATCTTTATCGGAGGTCTTAAACAATAACTGGAACAGTTTCGTGATGCCATTACTGGTTTTTGACAGTTCTCGGATAATCGCGTCATTCACTTGATTAAGACCAGGAACAATAGTTTTTCCTTTGATGTTAAGACCGCCGATACCGATATTCGTTTGCCAGTTACGCATCCATGTACCAGGACCGCTTAGCATCGCAGCGCGTTGCCACATAAGCCATTTTTCGGTGAATGAAGCCTTGTATTTAGCGCGTTTCGATGCGAATTCATAAAACTCATCAGCGGCTTTTCCGATTTCCAAAGGGTTTCCTGTTACGATGTAATTTGCCATTTTCTTCGTAACAGCTATGACTTCTGGGTCTTTTCTGTCAAGGTCAAGACTCATCATAAGTGCGTTTTGAATCGTAATAACAGGATTCAACTTTTTCATTACACTTTGGAATACTCTAAGACCTGTAGCATGAAGACTTGCGCTTAGTTCGACTCGTTCTCTTACACCTTTATCATTCTCGGGAGTCAATGTAATAGCGCCCTTGTTAGCCAATTCAATGATGCAAGCCAGCATTGTGTTCTCAACGGTGATGTACAATTTGGCACGATTCGTCTCAGGAATGATGTTTGTATGAAGATAATAGTCAACAATGTCATTCGCGGTAACACTATCCATGCCATTAAGCAACTCTGCGTTTTGAGTAAGAATCTCTTTGACGCTTGCTACAACGTGTTCCTCATTTTCAGCGCTAAGATACGTTACGTTCGTTTTTTCAGTGCGAGTGAACTCAGTATTCAGCACTTGTTTGACCGCCTCAGGCATATCTCTGTCAGTGCTGACATAAATTTGTTCATTGGAGATTTTAACAGTGTGAGACTTAGCATTGATAGTTTGCTCAGTAGCAGGAATTTTTTCAGTCTTTGCTTTCATAGAATCTTCAAGCTGCTTCGTTTGTTTATCGAGGAACTTGTTGAAACGTTTTACTGTTTCCTTATCCGCGTAGACACCATTTTTGATTTCGGTACGAACCACACGAAGTTTCTTATCCAGCTCGTTCAATTCTTCTGCAGATTTGAGATGTCCCTTTTCATCATAACGCAATTCGTTTCTAAAATTGCCATTCTTATTAAACAAATCTGGATGCTGTTTACCGAGAAGTTTTTTCTGGTCACGATTCAAACGAGTATTCACTACCCTGTTCAAAGTGTAATTGATACTATTTGCGAGTTTGTCGGAAGATAATTCAGTATATGATGTTTCGCGTTTTGCAGCAACGACCATTCCAAATTTTTCAAGAACCGAATCGATTTCTTTTTCGGTGTAACGTAACAATTTTTTCGTCATAACAGCTTGCAGCACACTTGAATCCAAGCTGGCAATATCAGCCATTGCTTGTTCTATAGTGCGTTTACCATCGTCATCGGAAGCCACAATCAATTTCGCCAAAGTATAATCATCAGCGCTCTCAATCAATGTGGTAAGCATTTTCTGCTTCGTTTCGAGTTCCAAGTCGTTTAAATCTGTTCTAACAAGAGCGGCTTCGTCGGTATACGTCGGAACCCATGTTTTTGTTATTGCGCCTCGCGCTTTAGTCTCGTCATTAGCATCATACTCATCTTCGCCTCGAATAACGTCATGACCAGTTTTATTACTTTTTTCGTGAGAACTTGTTTTTTTATCGATTGAAGTGCTTGCCTTAGCTGAACCGTAAGTTACTTCATAATCAGTGTTAGCAAGCCATACTGCAGTTTTCACCACAGACGCAATACTGTCCAATGTTCCGTCATAACGAATCATGAGCGCTTTTCTCATATACTGTTCAGGAGGAATATTTTCAGTATATTTTTTCTGCAATTCGGTATACTTACTCTTGAACTTTGGGTCTTCTGTGACCAATTCAATTGCTGCATCCTGAGTATCTTTGTTGGTAGTAGTTAGAAGTTTACGGTCAACATCTGCCAAAATATCTCTAACTGCTCCATACATTCCAGCCTGTCCAACGATATCATTTAATTGCTTATCGTTTGTAATATATTCGTTCTGGAAAAACGCATCGTTGATTGCGGAAAATGTTGCGTCATCGATTCGTTTACGACCAATAGTTTCTAATGTATCGTCACCGATTTTATCACCATCTGTCGCAAAATAATACATGACGTTATGCGTTGTAAGAGTACCTTTTTTGTCGCCGCTGATTTTTTCAATAAATGCAGGGTCTACACCTTTTTCTTTTGCGGTAATAATAAAATTCTGTAACGAAATAGGCATTTGCAGACGTTTACCAGACTTCTTGAAATATTTTAAGTCAGTACCCTCAGTTTTACTTTTCGAAACGGCACGACCTTTCGGTTTCTCTTTGTAATAATAGTGCGCGTTACCAATTCTTGTTGTAGCAGGATTTCCGTTTTTCTCAGTGAAATATTCAACCTTTTTAACGTAGTCTTGATATTTTCGTCCAAGTGTTGTTTTCTTCCAGCGTCCGTCTTTAAGCTGTACCCATTCTGCACCGCTACTAAGGCTCTTTCCTGTAGAATAGGAGCGACGAGTTTTATCTTCCTCGGTACTGTCAATCCGTTTTGCCTGTGCCGTCTGAATAGTACGAGTCTCGTAATCATCCTGCACGTTCAATTCAACGTAAATCTTGTCGAAGTCTGTCGCTTTTTCTGACGGGATAAGAATATTACCGTCGTCATTAGCAAGATAAATATCATCGACTTTGATTTCACCGTAGAACAGAGAAGCATCATCGCCATCCGTATTAGCTTCAGCAAAGTCTTGAATTACTTGACTGTTTTCGGCAATGAAATTATCATAAGTCTGCGTATCAATTACTTTGAATCCAACAGCATCGGTACGATACACTTTGTCGCCATACTGTACCCGAACAATCGGAACAGTGGTATGCAAGTATTTCTCAAACGTCATATCAGGATTCAAGAACTGTCCGCTACCAAGATACAGCGAGAGCTTAGACAAAGTACGCGCTTCAGTGTTGTTTCTCGCAAGGTCAATCAACTCACGCTGTGTAACTTCGTTATTAAAATCTTCGCGCAATGTGAGATACCGTCTCGCGCCATCGGACGAAGTAGTAACGCTGTCCCAGAACATTTTTTCAGACACATCGATAACACTCTGCAGCGTACTGTTCTCGTCAATCGCAGAAGCAATATTTTCCGCAAGAGAAGAACCAAACTCGTCAGGTTTCAACGAGATTTCTTTATCAGTTACATTGTCTTTCAATGTAATAGTAGCGCCATCTCGTTTTACAAGAGAAACGCTGTGAGTACGATTATCCACTTCCCAGTTGCTGTCGTGCTTCTCCATACTCTTGTATTGCGGACTGAAGGTGCTGTTTATCTCGTCAATCAGAACAGTTCCCCACGGGAGTTTGATAACGTGCTGTAATACGCCCTTGTTATATTCATAAGCGGAAATGACAGGGGTAAACTTGATTGCAGGAGAACCAGCGAAACCGTTTGCATCATATTCAGCGGTAGCGTGATACAAGAATGTGTTAATACGACGAAGCAGTTCTGATTTCTGTGTGTAGAATGTACCATCCGATTTCATAATGACTTCAGGCGCGTGCACTTTAATTTCAGCAATCAGCTTATCAAAACGAGGGTCTTTAGTGCTGCTCAATACGTTTCCGCCGCCGTTATTCATAAAGTTAATCGTCTGGTAACAATGCTGTACTTCGTGCGCGAGAATGAATTTCTGGTACTTGACCCCCTCGTCGAGCAGTTTATTCGACAGCTTAATTACGTTCTGAAAACCTTTAGCTGGCTGCTGGTAGCCCACAAATTCACCATCAGCACCAATGCTAACATCGTCAGTGAATTGGACAACGGTATCTTTCATCACGCCAGGAAGTACCGACGTTTTCATGAATTTATTCAACGGATACGAAGTGTCAGGCTGGAAATCCCATTTGATGTTTTTCTTGTACATATCGAGCATATTGGTTCCCTCAGCGAGAACATATGTGCCGTCTTGCAATTCAGCAACAGTAAGTAATTTATCTGGATACAAGTTAGGAAAATAGTCTGTAGCAAGATAAGTTCTAACCGTATCCTGATTCACGCTATGATACTTTTCTGTAATTTTTTTACGAATATCATCGTTAATAAGTCTCGGATTAGCGATAAGGTCGTTTACTGTCACATACGATGCTGTACCAACATTTACTTTGTCAGAAAGCAATTTTTTGATTTCAGCGGTACTCTTACCTTTGAGACGGCTTACGTTCCTATCGTCGAATTTACGCTCTTTTTCCGCAGAAGCCAATTCGCCGATATAACCACTAAAGCCCTCAATAACTTGTCTCTTCCCGTAAACCGTAAGTGCACCATCCTGGAAATCAAATGTGTATTTCGGAGCAAATTTATTGAAACACTCTTTGCGCCAAGAAATCATGTCCATGCCCGTTATTTTCATAAGTTCACGGGTGCCCTGACTGATATTTGAATCGTCAAGCCAATTCTTTAATGTCAAATTATTTGCCTGCAAATACGCATTAAAGATATTATTTGCAAGACTAATAGGTTTCAAGTACAAAGTTCCATCGTATCCGTGGTTCCATACATTGTCTGTTGCAAGGTCCAGCAACTTTACAGCAGCAAGTCTCTGCGACGGCGCTCCGCTATCAATCTGCTTGATTAACTCGGTCTTTCTGTTAGCATTGATGTTGGGTAGATTCCCAATAACGGTACGAATCAGGGTACGGTCGTCATCGCTCATTGTTCCAGCAAGTATTTTTTGTTTAACATCCCACATCCAACGACCACGCATGATGTGTTCTCTCATACTGTTTTGCTGTTTCGCTGGATATAACTCAACAATTTCTTCCACGTTTACCTGCGGAATATTGGTGGCGTAATCAGTAAGAGCAGTTCTCATAGATGACAAGATGTCGTTCAATTTAGCAACAGTAGCGCGGTCTTTTGTGTTATGAACTTCTTCGAGCGTCATATCAGACAACGAGCGCAAGAACTTGTACATATCACGGTTACCATAAGTGAACAGCATCAATCTGAAAAACTTCTTATCAAACAGTAGCGCCTGAAATGCCTCTTCTTCAGTGAGAGAATCATCTCCGCGCATATTACGATATGCGTTCAAAACCATAGCGCGTTCCCGAACTGCATAGTCCATATTTTGAACAGTTTCAACGAGGTGAGACTCTGCTGCAGCTTTCATAATCTCCATAGGAGTTGCGCTCTCTGCAGTAGCCTCATCGACAACGAGAGTGTCGTCAATAATCTTCGTCTCGGTGTCTTTATCGGTAACAACTACATTCTCGACCGAATCGTCTTTCACAAGATTTTTAAGCTTCTCGTAAGTTTCTTTCGTAATCGGGCTATCGCTATCATCAAAATCGGCGGGGTCACTATCGGCGTTAATCACCGTTTTCACCTGAGCGCCAGACTTTTCAAGATGATTTGCAATTTTGTCAGCAGTGTCAGCCTGAATTCCTCTAAGTTGTGAAAGCATTTCTTTAGATAACAGCAACGCTTCATGATACTTAATACCTTTATCGAGATTCTTCTGCTTCACAGCTTCCTGCATTTGCGAAAGAATCTGATTGGCGGCATCAATGCGGTCTTGACTCAATCCGCTGTAAATCTGCGTAATCATTCTGAAAGCAGCATATGCTTCCATTGCGGCAACGGTCGTACTATCTCGAACAGTTTTAAGAGTCTTCATATCTAAATCCGATTTGGATTCTTTACCAGCAAGTACATCATTCACCCAAGCCTGAACACCGTTATAGTTATCCATAACATAAGCGATATTCTGAATGAACGATTCCATATCAAGGTCATACTCATATTGCGAAATCGGATTGAGTGCTTTCTCTACAACAGTACCGTCGTCATTGACTTTAACAACGACTTTTGTCGTACCACGCGCTTTCGCAGCATCTCGTTTCGCTTCCAGATTTGCACGTTTGTTAGCAAGCGCTTCTTCTGTTTTAGTCGCCACTCGTTCGTCAATAACAGTAGGATTTAACGCCCTATCTGCTCCAAGTCTACGATTACCTTCGGCGACTTCTCGTTCCGCTTCAGTACGAATCCGCTTTGTCTCTGTATCCGTAAGACGGATGTCTCCGCTAAGCTGCTTGTCATAATATTTGACCATCTGGTCATTTACTTTAGAAGTAACGTTCTTCGACACAATTTGAGCAGCGTCACCAACAATAGATGTCAACGCTCCCATTGAGAAAGAAGTCATTAAGTTTTCAAAAGAAGCCTGACCTTTGGTGAGATTCTTCCAGTAATCGGTTTTAAGATACGCGTCGAACGCTACGTCAACCCAGTATGTAGAAAAATCCTGAAGCGTTTCTTCAAGACCCTCTTGCCCAGCATCGAGAAGAATTCTACGAATGCCAGCAGAAGTAAGACCACCTTTACCGCTACTAACCGTTTTGTTGAAGAACATTGCGTCGATGCCAGTGACGTTTTTGAGCAAGAGCGATAATCCTTCTTCAACGCCGATTTCAACTGCAGATTTAATTACGCCGTTAAGAATTGCTTTGCCAGTATCGACGGATGTATCATTCGCAAGCATATTAGCATATGCGTCGTCGACTCTCTGCATAGTAATTGCGCCGTAGAATGCTCCCTTAGAACCAACAGTGGCAGCAACGGAAGCTGCTCGTGCGCTACCAGTGAGAGCGCCAACATACTGCCCTGCGCCCTGACCGAAAACCATTCCTGGGAGAGATTGACCAATGGTAAGCATAACTCCATTGACAACTTCACCAGCAGGATTCAAATTACCATGAGCGTCCATAAGGAACGAGTTGCGTTCCATTTCATATGCCCAATCAGACAAGATAGTATTCGGCGTATACACGTCGTGGAAATACGCCATAAAATGGTCACCAGCGCTTTTTGCAGCATTACCCGCCACATTAAACGT
>ERZ808259.185-NODE-185-length-39116-cov-19.849722_pt1 | contig 39116 bp, 29 predicted proteins | sample MGYA00521279_ERZ808259 | MGnify/ENA primary metagenome ERZ808259 (study PRJEB31516, sample SAMN03275586) | gut metagenome | biome: mammalia-associated habitat; material: feces | host: Papio cynocephalus | place: Kenya | collected 2012-07-27 ... | reverse complement strand
GCGTCAGCCGGATATTCGGTTAGTCCATCCACGGAACTACGCCGCTGCCCCAAAATCTTGGCGAAGCAGTTCCTACCATAATTTTTAAACAGATTGCAACAAAAATTCGCAAAGCCTTGGATAGGCCCTCTTTTACAAATGCCGAGGCTACTACATACGTGCGAGAGTTTAAATTAAATAGTCAACCGCAAATTATCTCTTTCTTAAGAAAGACTCAATCAAGTTTTCCTCGCATCTCTCGAATAGTTGAAATGGCTAATTCCGAGAGGGATAATACTGCTGCCTATTACACTCGACAAGATATTTGCTTCGCTATTGTTAATAATTTGCCAGATGCGAAACAATTTACATCTCTTTCAATTTTAGAGCCATCAATCGGAATCGGCAATTTCTTGCCTTCTTTGATTGAAAAATATTCTTCTGTTCAAAAGGTCGAGATAGATGTCGTTGACATCAATCCTGCGTCTATTGAAATTCTGCAGGAAATTATTAGACATATTCAAATCCCTAATAATTTTTCAATCAATTATATAACCGCAGACACTCTACTATTTGATTTTGACAAAAAATATGATATTGTAATTGGTAATCCTCCTTATATGAAATTAACCAAGGATAAAGCCTTGGCTGCAAAGTATAAGTCGGTAGCTCAAAATAAAGATACTAATAACATCTTTGCTTTCTTTATTGAAAAGGCTTTATCATTAGGTCGTTTTGTATCTTTAATCGTTCCAAAGAGTCTCATAAACTCTCCAGAGTTTAATGCGACGCGAGACATAATGGCTAAATGCTCCATAACTCATCTTATTGATTTTGGTGAAAAGGCATTTAAAGGCGTGAAGATTGAAACCATATCATTCACAATCGACACCGCTCGAAAACCGTTGGACACGATTATATATTCGTACATTACTAATTCTGTTCGCCGAGTAAAACAGGAATATTTTACTGACCCGAAATTTCCTTATTGGTTAATATATCGAGATGATAATTTCGATAGGATTGCCAATACCATGACTTTTGGCATTTTCAAATCTTACCGTGATAGAGTTATCACAAAACAGGTTACAAAATCAAACGGAGCCATTCGAGTTCTAAAATCTCGTAACATTGGAAATAATGAAATTATTGATATCGATGGCTATGATTGTTATATCGATGACGCTTTAGCATATGATGTAAGTAAGTTTCTGGACCGCACCGATTGCGTGCTGCTTCCCAATTTAACTTATAACCCACGTGCTTGTTTTATGCCGAAAGGTTGTATTGCAGATGGTTCGGTTGCGATTTTGACATTGTCAGATTCTACACTGAAAATAACGTCTAAAGACCTCGCATTCTATGCCACCGAGCAATTTTCAAAATTTTACGCGACAGCCCGTAATTTAGGCACTCGCTCTCTTAATATTGACAATAATTCCGTATTCTTTTTCGGAAAACTTAATACACAGACGACATGAGAGATAACATTACAAAATTTCTCAATAAGTTCGACCTCGATGTCCGCAAAACTGGTGATGCACGATTCGCTGATCAGAAATGCACTCCTGACGTTGTCTGCTTTATTGCAGACTGTATTCTTAATATTGTTCACTCTGGTCAATCATTTACGGTAAATGATATTTGGGAGTCTCAATATTTTATCAAAAATGCGGTCGCTGTATTTGGTAAGCCACTCCCAACAAATCCTACCGCAAGGCATGAATATGATAAATTCATTCAGCAACCACTCAGATTGCTCGGTTGTGCTCATGTCTTAAATGTAACTAAATCCGGAAATTCTAACATATATTCCATTTCTGACGAAGATATGTTGGATTATATTTCTCGCCGAGAGAGGAATACATTCAATTTCCTTTTCTGCTATTTTCACAAAGTCATGGTTGATAGCGGTATGTGGAAGTATTTTCAGGAGTTCATTGATAAATCTAAGCGAGAGGGAGCTACTCGCTCGGATTATATGTATCTTCGCGATAAATTCATTCGTTTTATGATAGGCAATACCAATATCAACACAAATGTAGAAGTACGGAGAATCTTCCCCAAGATACTCAATATTTTTGCCGTTGATAATGGCATTTGTGGTTCTGAACGAGGTACAATATCAAAGTATCCATTTACTTTCTCCGACCTTATGTATAATCGTAAAAACTGGAGAGATGTAAACAAGGACAAGTCCATGACTCGACAAGAGGCGGCAGACGAAGCAATAGACACCCAGCAGGAAGCTTTCAGTAAATACTACATTCAAAAAGCTATAGCTCTCATACGCAAGATTCAAAAGGAGAGCGAAGTTCACGACCAATGGAGTAATGGACCTGCTACACATGTACACCACATATTTCCAAGGTCGGAGTTTCCGCAAATTGCGCATTATGTAGAGAATCTTATTCTTTTAACGGCAACTCAGCACAACACAAAAGCACACCCAAACAACAATACCCATGTTGTTGACAGAGATTATCAATTGGTTTTACTTCTTGCTAAGTCAGAAACCATTGAAAAATCTATCCGACTCGTAGGCGATAAATATTATCGCAAAGAATCTTTCGTTTACGTTATCAATACTGGATTATCTGTTGAATGGAGCACAACTCTGTCGTTTGAAGATATTAGGCATTTGCTAATTCAAACATATAATGCAGCCTGATGATTTATATAGATCCCCCTTGCTATTTTTGTATAGATTCGTGGACTAAAGTTAGAGAAATTAATACAACTGGCACACGAGATAAGGGCGTATATATTGCGCCTACACATCAGACGTTCTATTTCAAGACATCTATTAAGCAAGGGAAAAAAGACTATCCTTATGAATTTTGGTCTGAAATAGCTGCGTCAAGACTTGGTGTGCTATTAAAGCTGCCAGTCTTGCATTATCATCTTGCAAGCTGTGGTGAAAAGATGGGCTGTATATCTGAAAATATGATTGATATTCAGAGGGAAGAGCTTGTCGAAGGTGTTAATCTTATTCTTGAATTTGAGCCAAACTTCCGCGATATTTGTAAAACAAATCATTTTTTTTGGAAAATTGAAGCGGCTCTTAAGTCAGTGGGGCTAATTGAATACAAACGAATAGCCGTTGAGATGGTATTATTTGATTGTATTATTGGCAATACTGATAGACATTCTGAGAATTGGGCTCTTATTAGAAATAAGAAAGGTGAGGGTATTTATAATAAACTAAAGCAATCTAATTTACTCAAACGCAGTATATTTTATTGGAAGGTTCACAAAGAATTTTCAATTCCATTCTTTAAAATTTCAAAATTGCTTGCTCTTATTAGGCACAGATTTGCTCCTTTTTATGATAATGGGAGTAGCTTAGGTCGTGAACTTCCCGAAGAAAGAATCGAAAAGATGCTAGCTGACGATTCAATATTTGAGAGATTCTTTTCAAAAGGAAATTCTGATGTTATCGTTGGCACTGAAAAGACTACCTTTTTAGAAACCATCGATTTTCTACTTGCCAACTACCCTGATGAGTGTACTCATTTTATATCCAAGCATCTTTCATTGTACAATAAAGAGGACTTTTTTTCGTTAATTAATAATATGGACGCAATGTTCCCTTCTACTGGGTTTGATGATTACCGAATATCAAACAATAGGAAGTTGTTCATTGTTAAACTCATAGATGCTCGCATTAATTACATACTAATGAGACTCAACGAATATGGCAACCAAGTATGATTTTACGAGAATTGCGCTAATGTGGCGTTCTGGTAGAGGACAACGTCGCATTTGTATTGGTTACATTACTGTTCCAAAAAATGGTGATGGGCTTAGTTTTGAGTACTCTGAAAAAGGCGTCTCTGATGCAAAAAAAGTCGATGCAAATTTCATGGGTTATCCTGGATTGCCGATAGGAAATAATAGCTTTTCTTCTCTGCAAATCTCAGAAGTCTTTTTTGGCAGACTGATTAATAACAGTAGAAATGATGTCAATGAGTTTTACGACTTTTGGTTAGTTAATAAAGAGCGTATAAACGATTCACTATATATATTGGCTCAAACACAAGGTCTGTCCTTTAGTGATATGTTTGAGTTCGTTCCACAATATTATAGTTCTCACAAGCCATCTTTTATAACCGATATTGCAGGATTATCGAACAGTGATTTCGATTTATCTTCTCTTTCGATTGGTGACTCTTTAGACTTTACTCGTGAAACAGATAATGAATATGATTCCAATGCTGTTTATGTAAGTTTCAAGGGGAAAAAAATTGGCTATATAAAAAAAGGACACAATTCTATTTTTAATAGAAAGAACACTAAAGGCATTAAATTGTCTGTTTGGAGTTTTACAGATTTACCAGGATTTGAAAAACTCTACATTAGAATAGATATAAAGTATTGATTATGAAGTTGCGGCACCGCCGCCACACTTTCGTTAATCAAGAACGAGATTGCCGCACATCAAAAGGGTGAACTTATCATCAAGGATACAACCCTCGCAGCCATCGGCATCTCCGGCAAAACATACAAGAGAATCAAAGTAACACACCTGATATGATTAGTAGAAAATCATTTTCTAAATATATAATGTGGCTTGCAATTATAACTCTCGCAATCTGTCAGTTTGTTCAAGTTTATCCTATAATAGTTTGGAGTAGCGAAACCTATATGGGTGTTTTTGTTTCGCTTATGGGTATTGCCGTTGCTGTTATAATTGGTTATCAGGCTATTAGTGCTAATGAACTGAAAAATGACTTGAAAGAAAAATCACAAGATTATGAGAAATTGAGAAGAGAATTCTCAACTTATAAGTCAGATGTTAGTACTACTATCAGCAAAATTGAAAATATAGTAAACTCGGATATTGCAACAGTAGATAGTAAAACCGCTGCATTGCAAAAACATACAGATTTAATATTGGTTAGTTGTCAAGAAAGCATAGCGATCCTTAATGCTCTAATAATTGAGAATACCAAAAATTTGATACAACGACATCCTTTGGATAGTTTTGCAAAAATGCATGAGGCGTTGTATTTTAGTTTGGGCTATGATAGTGACAATACTGAGTTTATTTTCTCAAAGTTACGTCAGTATGGTAGCGAAATCCAAACCCAAACTTTTGGCAGCTTCTCAATTACTAGAGAAGGTTTGTTTTATTGTAATGCTCCTTTTGCCGGGCGCTCTCTTAAAGACGTTATCGAATCTGTATTCCTTCCGCCCATTAAAGAAGTTGAAACTAAAATTACCAATCACGATCGGTTTTCTTCAATATCCCATGATTACAAGATATTGATGAAGCAATTTTATGAAAGACTTTCTGTCTGTGCGACTCGGATGTATCCCAAAGATGGCTCTGAAATGCACGAAAAATTCCGTTAGATTTTTTTTGCGTTATGGCTTTGTCGTCAGTCTAACAAGACATAAATTCAAGGCCTTGACCCGATATGGACTTATCTTCTTAACGTACACCACTCGAACATCTTAGATAGGCTTGTCTTATTTGTAATTGTCATTCCAGCATTGGCAAGCATCTGCATCCAATTGTTAGATTGCAAAACACTCGGTTTTACGGCGAAGGGAGAGTGCGGCAGCAGAGTTTGCGGCCATAAGGATGTTGTTAATTGTTAATTATTCATAACGGTGATGTTGTGCTGTTAAATTGTGCGTAAATTTGTGGTGAAGAGGCGAATTGAGCCTTCGATTAGTGCCATGTCCCATGGATGCTTTGTATATAAGCTTTGATTACAGTTGGATATACTACACGTTGATGACAATATACGCCATCACCGTGATAGTGATATTGTGCGTGATAGTCAGCGAAAACCGCAATCCGGTCAAGTCGCTGGCGTGGGTGACCGTGCTTATCCTGCTGCCGCTTGTGGGGGTGGTGCTGTATCTGTTCTTCGGGCGCAGCATCAAGAATACTCGAATGATTTCGCGCCGCAACCGTCGCCGTCTCAGACAGGCCGAGCGCACGGCTGTGACCGAGGTCAATGAGCGCACGCTTTCGGCCGAGGCGCAGCAGCAAATACGGCTGGCCAAGTCGTTGGAGGGTGCCGAGTATTATTCCGGCAACGATATCAAGGTCTACGCTGATGGGGCATCCAAGTTCGAAGCCCTTATCGAAGATTTAGGAAAGGCCAAACGCTACATCAATTTACAGTATTACATAATATCGGACGATGAAATAGGCACTCGCGTAGCGGACGTCCTCATAGAGCGTGCGCATGCCGGAGTGGCCGTACACGTCATATACGACAATGTAGGGTCGCTGGATACCCGGCGTCGCTATTTCAAGCGTTTGCGTTCGGCGGGCATAGAAGTTTACCCGTTCTTCAAGGTTTCGTTCCCGCCCTTTGGTACGCGCATCAACTGGCGCAACCACCGCAAGATATGCGTCATCGATGGCGAAGTGGGGTATATCGGCGGAATGAATATTGCCGACCGCTATATCACCGGAGGCAAGTGTTTTGACAGTTGGCGTGACACACATCTGCGACTTGTCGGGCCGGCTGTGGCATCGTTACAATACTCTTTTGCCGTGGACTGGAACTTTATGGGGCAGCCGCTGCTGGAAGAGAGTGTGGAGCAAGACAATCCTGCTCCCGGGGATATGGGTGCTCAGCTTATCACCTCCGGGCCTACATCGCAATGGAGCAATATCGCAATGATGTTCCATAAGGCCATAGCCAATGCACGCCATCGTGTATACATACAGACGCCGTACTTCCTGCCCACCGAGGGCTTGCTCAAGGCCTTGCAGACGGCGGCTTTGGCGCGTGTGGATGTGCGCATAATGATGCCGCGACGCACCGACTCGCGACTGATGCAATACGCCTCATTCTCCTATATTGCCGAGTGCCTGCGCGCCGGCATCAAGATTTATCTTTATAATCCCGGGATGATGCATGCCAAGACGCTTATCGTTGATGACGAAATAGCTTCCGTGGGTTCCACTAATTTTGACTTCCGCAGCTTCGAGCACAATTTCGAGGCGAACCTCTTTGTGTACTCGCCGCGCTTCACTCAGGAAATGGCGGAGATTTTCCATCGTGATATGCGCCAATGCACGCGGTTGTATCAAGCTACATGGGCACGCCGCCGCCGTTCGCTCAAGGTTGCCGAATCGGTTGTGCGCCTGCTCTCGCCCATATTATAATTTTGTAAAATACAGAAACGCGAAAATATAAAAATGTCAACTTTCACCGAAGAAACTTTAGAACAAAAGAAACAGCGATTTATAGATACCCTTACGGCTACGGGCCGCGAAAATATGGACTACGTAATCCAGGATCTGGAGAGCTGGGGATTCTTTGAAGCTCCGGCGTCCGTGCGCAATCACTTCAATCATCCCGGCGGACTGCTGGAACACTCGCTGTGTGTCTATGATGCGGCTATGGCTGTGCGTGCGTCGCTATTGACGCTGCGACCCGAGCTTGAAACGCGTATGCCCGTGGCATCCATCGCCATTGCGGCATTGCTGCATGATGTGTGCAAAACCGATATTTATCACAAGGTACAACGTGCACGCCGTAACGAAGTGGGGCAGTACGAGAAATATGACGAGTATCAGGTAGACTACTCCAAGTTCCCTCTCGGACACGGCGAAAAGTCTGTAATAATGCTCCTTCGTAGTGGTCTCGACCTCGAAGACGAAGAGCTTATGGCCATACGCTGGCACATGGGCCCTTGGGATTTGGCCACCAATAGCTATGAGCAGGAGCGCTCGTACCGAGCCGCGTGCGCCAAGACGCCGCTGGTGGCGCTGATACATACCGCCGACACAATAAGTGCCCAAATCCTCGAAGCCCCGGTCGAGACGATACAGCAGTAAGAAATACGTGATAGATACGTATTGCAAAGTCTCGTGTCTTGTGATACGTATCGTATTTGGCCGAGCGTTGCTATATAACGGAAAAACAAATACATACGATGCGCGGTTATGTCGAGTGCTTGTTCGGACGGGCGGGCTTATAAATTGATGAAATCGAAAAATAGGAAGAACAAGAGATATAAAAATCGAAAATTTGGTGAAAAAATTTGGTGGGATAAAAAAAAGTGCCTACCTTTGCAACGCAAAAGCGGAAACGCACATTGAAACGCTTGCGAAAATAGCTCAGTTGGTAGAGCACGACCTTGCCAAGGTCGGGGTCGCGGGTTCGAGTCCCGTTTTTCGCTCGAAGAATTAGAACATTGAAATACGCTGCATAGGTCTTTTGAGGCTTAGATAATTTGCGAAAATAGCTCAGTTGGTAGAGCACGACCTTGCCAAGGTCGGGGTCGCGGGTTCGAGTCCCGTTTTTCGCTCAGCGAGAGTTCGCCGCCTTAGACGTCCTTGCAGCATTTGTCCGGATGGCGGAATTGGTAGACGCGCTACTTTGAGGGGGTAGTGATCATTGGATCGTGTGAGTTCGAGTCTCATTTCGGACACTTTCAAGAAGAGTTCTTTATGGCAGCTTGTACATCGCGTACAAGCTGCTTTTGTTTTATGTGTGCGCATAAGCGATTGGCACAAACCGCCAAAGACAGAATATGCGCCGACACGTATCAATGGTCGGCGTGTATCCTGATGTATGGGGAATGATTACAAAAGTCTAATGGAGATGAGCCTTATTTGGCTTGGTCGAGGTTGCGGATGCCGTGGCGACAGGCTGTAACGGTGAGGTTGTTGCGGAACACTTGCTCGTTGGCCTCGACAAATTCTTTCTGGCGGTGGTATAGGTGGAATTCCACGGCGCGGAATTTGGCGAATTTTTTCTTGAGCCCGAGGTTGTTGAGGCGTGCGATGATGTCCGTGTCTTCGTATCCGTATCCTTGGATGTCGGCGTCAAAGCCGTTGACGGCGTACAGATCTGTAAGCCAGGCCGCCATATTGCAGCTGCGTCCGTATAGGGGTTTGCTTTTGCGGTATCCGACGGTGAGCGGCCCGAGCCGGGGCAGGTATAGAGCGTTCATACGGCGGCTTACGCCTTTCGAGTACCAGTGCGCGTGTACCGCCCCTCCGGCGAGCATCCGTGCCGTGGCTTTCGCGCTGAATTTGGCACGACTGCCTATGACGTAATATCCCGGCTGAGCCATCTTTGCATGGTCTTCCACGAAGTGTGGATGCAATATGATGTCGCCGTCGATAAATATCACGTATTCGCCTTTGCACAGGCGTAAGGCATTGTTGCGCACCTCGGCGGCACGAAATCCGAGGTCATCCTGCCACGCGTGTACTATAGGGTATGGAAAGCCCGTGCGCATTTTCTCGATAAGTGCGCGTGTGTCGTCTGTCGAGCCGTCGTCCGCGATGATTACCTCAAAGGGTACAAGTGTCTGGCGCCCGATGCTCTCGAGGCATAGCCGGAGAGCGTCGGGCCGGTTGTAAGTGGTTGCTATTAGCGAAATTTTTGGCAAGTGTTGCATATTTTTTCGGGAAATACGCTAATTGTTGCATTGAAAAAGCTTCCTGCAATGTGCGAGTTTGTAGGTATTTAGCCGATGTTTCGGGCGGTGGCGCGTGCGGCCTGTCCCAGCAGTTCGGCCAGGGTGGGGTGAGCATGTATGACGCGAAGTCCGAGTGTCCTGGCGTCCATTTTGACGCCGATGGCTACGGCAGCTGCGTCAATGATGTCCGAGGCATGCGCTCCGATGATATGTACGCCGAGTATACGTCCGTCCGTGGCATCGGCCACCACCTTGACAAAGCCATCGGTGGCGCCCATAGCGCGTGCTTTACCCGAAGATGCATACATAGCCTTGCCGGTGACGATAGCCACTCCGGCATTTTTGCATGCTTCGGAGGTCATACCGACCATCGCCACTTCGGGGTGCGTGAATACAGCCGAAGGTATTACGGAGAGGTCCACGTCTTCGCCTAAGGCGCGATGAGCCTGCGCCGTAGCGGCATGAGCCAACATACACTTGCCGTTGACATCGCCCACGGCGTAGATGCCGTCGCGCGTTGTGCGAAAGTCGTCATCGGTGACTATGCATCCGCGGCGGTCGATGTCTATGCCTGCTTCGACGCATCCTTCCGGAATGACTGCTCGGCGTCCTACGGCCATCAGTACTACCGGGGCACTGACTTCGGCATCGCGGCCTTTGGCGTCAGTGTATTGGACGTGTAGTATGCCTCCATCGGCATCGCGGCATATTGCCGAGACACGAGCGCTTACCACGAATTTGATGCCTCGACGCGACAGGATGTTGCGCAGGCGTTTGGCCACATCGGCTTCGAAAGCCGGCAGGATCTCGGGACAATATTCGAGCACGGTGACGGCCACGCCGAAGGCGCTGAGTATGTCCGCCAATTCGAGCGCTATTACGCCGCCGCCAATGATCGTTATGGCCGGGGGCAGAGACTCGGCGCTGAGGATGTCGTCACTGGATATTGAGAAGGACGCTCCGGGGATATTCAAGGTTGCGGGGACGCTGCCGGTGGCAATGATTATGCGGTCTGCTGAATATTCGGCGCCGTCCACCTCGACGGTTCCTTGCGGTGTGATTTTGGCCGAGCCGTGTGCCACATTGCATCCGCGCAGCAGTGTGTCTACGTCATCGCGCAGCGCACCTACTACCGCGTCGGCGTTGGCGCGTGCCTGTTGCCATAGGTCGTTGTAAGGGCGCGGCATATCCTCGGCCGGAGGCGCTGACAACAGTCGTCCGGCGGCATCGCTGAGGCATTTTGTGGGTATGCATCCGCGGTTGAGGCATGTCCCGCCGCTGCGGTCGCGTTCGATGACGGTAACGCTTTGGCCTTGTGCAGCTTGCTCGGCGGCTATCTCATATCCGCCCGGTCCGGCTCCGATGACGAGTAATTGGCTGTGTATTGTGCTCATACTTATGCTTCTTTGGCGTGGGACATAAGGTCGCTCCAGGTCAGGACGGGTGTGAGTGCGGCCTCTGTGTCGTCCGGATGACTTACGGGCGTGTCGTGCGGCGCATTCTTCACACGATCCGGGTCGTTGGCCGCTTCGTGTGCGATTTGGCGCATGGCTTCGATGAATGCGTCCAGTGTCTCGCGTGTCTCCGTCTCGGTAGGCTCGATCATGAGGCTTTCGTGGAACAGCAATGGGAAGTATATCGTGGGCGCATGGAAGCCGAAGTCCAACAGCCTTTTAGCGATATTGAGGGTGGTGATTCCGGTGCTCTTGTCGCGCAGTCCGTCAAAGACAAACTCGTGTTTGCAGCGGCCTTCGATGGGCAGCAGGTAGAGGTCTTTAAGGCTGTCTTTGATGTAATTGGCGTTGAGTGTGGCCAGCGGTCCCACCTGAGCCAGGTGTTCGGCACCCATACACAGGATGTAAGCCAGCGCTTTGAGTTGCACGGTGTAATTACCCAGCCATCCGGAGATGCGTCCCATGGCGCGGCTGTCGTCGGCGGTGATGCCGTACAGTCCGGTGGCGTTGTCGAGGTATACGTGCGGATTGGGCAGCAGGTGTTCCAGCCCGGCGCGTACGCCTACGGGGCCGCTGCCGGGGCCGCCACCGCCGTGAGGTGTGGCAAAAGTCTTGTGCAAATTGATGTGCATCACGTCAAAGCCCATATCTCCCGGACGAGCTATGCCCAGCATCGGGTTGAGGTTGGCTCCGTCGTAGTACATCAGGGCGCCGGCGGCATGAGCCATACGTGCGATTTCGGGGATGTTTTTCTCGAACATTCCCGTGGTGTTCGGGTTGGTCATCATGATTGCCGCCACGGTGTCGTCCAGCTTGGAGGCGAGGTCGTCTACATCAATGGTTCCGTCTTCAAGGCTGCGTACTTCCGTGATGGAGTACCCGGCTACGGCGGCACTTGCGGGATTGGTGCCGTGTGCGCTGTCGGGGACGATGACGCGAGTGCGCTGTTTGTCGCCGCGTTCGTCATGGTAGGCATGTATCACCATCAGTCCGGTGAGCTCGCCGTGCGCTCCGGCAAAGGGGTTGAGCGTGAATTCGGCCATACCGCCGATGGCGCTCAGTGCGCGTTGCAGTTCGTAGTAGGCGTGCAACGCACCTTGGGCGTATCGTGTCGGGGTATACGGGTGCAGTGAGGCGATGCGGCGGTCGGCTGCTATTTCCTCGTTGATTTTGGGGTTATACTTCATGGTGCACGATCCCAGGGGATAGAAACCTGTATCGACGCCGAAGTTGTTGGTGCTTAAATTGGTGTAATGCCGTACTATCGTCGGCTCGTCAACCCGGGGCAGCTCGGGAGTCTGGTCGCGAAGCAGTGTCGCGGGGATATCGTCGGCTTGGGCAAAAGGACAGCGCGGCAGCATATAGCCGTGGCGTCCGTGACGCGAGTACTCGAATATGAGGGGCGAATAAAGCTTGCTGTTCATGGCTCGGGTTTAAAGGAGGTTAAAAGACGTATCAGTGCATCAATGTCTTCGGCTGTGCGCTGTTCGGTGACGGCAATCATCAGTCGGTCTTCGCCTACGGCCACACCGGCGAGTATGCCTTGTTCGGCGCCGCGCTCAATGACTTCGGCGGCCTTGACCCCGCGGGGAAGGCGTACGACAAATTCGTTGAGGAACGGTGTGCCGCTGTGTTCGTGTGTGCCCAGAGCGTTGTCTTCGATTTGGTGCAGCAGAGCCGTGGCGGCGCTATGGCTGTCGCGACATACCCGAGCCAAGCCCTTGGCGCCCATAACGGACAGATATATTGCGGCATACAATGTCATCAGTCCCTGATTGGAGCAGATGTTGGATGTGGCTTTTTCGCGTCGGATGTGTTGTTCGCGCGCCTGCAATGTCAGGACAAATACGCGCTGCCCCTTGCCATCGATGGTGGCTCCCACTATGCGTCCCGGCATCTTGCGCATCAGTGCCTTGCGTACGCACATATATCCAAGACCCGGGCCGCCGTAGTTTAGCGGCATTCCCAGCGATTGGGCATCGCCTACTGCGATGTCGGCGCCCCATTCGCCGGGGCTGCGTAGTATGCCCAGTGCCGAGGCGTGTGTATTGATGACCATCAGCGCTTTGGCATTGTGTATGGCGTCGGCCCATCCATCGAAGTCTTCGAGGCATCCGTATCGATTGGGTGATGCAGCTATAACTCCGGCGATGTCCTTGGCGTTGTCGGCTGTGAGCATAGACGTCAATGCAGCTTTGTCGGTGACGCCTTTGCCCGGCTCTTCGGGTATGGTGTCTATGGTGATGCCGTGGTAGCGTGCATAAGTGTCCACGACGGCGCGTACTGCCGGGGACAGGGTGGCGGAGATGAGTACGCGGTTGCGGCGGCGGGCTGCGGCAACGCACATTATCATTGCCTCGGCCGTGGCTGTGGCGCCGTCGTATAACGAGGCGTTGGAGACGTCAAGCCCGGTAAGCGAGGCCATCATCGACTGGTATTCGAATATATACTGCAATGTGCCTTGCGAAATCTCGGGCTGATACGGGGTGTATGCGGTCAGGAACTCGCTACGACGCACGATGTCGGCACATACGGATGGACAGTAGTGGTCGTAGTAGCCGTTGCCGGCGAAGCATGTCAGCGGTTTGATGTCCGCGAACATTGCATCAAAATGGCGTCGCAATTCGCTTTCGCTCAGCGGTCCCTGGATGTCGTACGGCGATCGCAAGCGCAATTCTCCGGGGATGTCACTGAATAGGTCGTCCAAAGTGGCGGCGCCGCAGCGTTCCAGCATGGCCGAAATATCCTCCGGAGTGTGTGGCAGATATGGGTGGGTACTGCTCATTGTGCGTGGTGTTAGGTTAGGGGTGTATCATACGGATTGCCCGCGCTTATGCGGCTCGGGCGTCCGTATGTATTTGCTGTGTATTCTCGGTGGGTCAGTGCTTTTCGGCGGCGCATAATGCATCGTAGGCTGCCTGGTCGAGGAGATCATCGAGCTCGGCGGGATCGCTGATGCTGACCTTGATAATCCAATTGGCCATGGGGTCTTGGCCTACAAGACGGGGATTGTCCTCAAGCGCATCGTTGGCGGCAAGTACTTCGCCGGAGACGGGCGAGTAGAGGTCCGAGGCGGCTTTGACACTTTCGATGGCACCGAATTCCTCGCCTTTGATCACTTCGTCGCCTTCGAGGGGCATATCTACATATACGATGTTGCCCAGCTGTGCGGCGGCATAGGCAGATATGCCGACGTATCCCACTTGGGGTTCGGCGTCTTCGATGCGGATGTACTCGTGTGACTTGAGATATTTGATCATGGCTGTATGTTTTATTTTGAGTAAATGTTTGTTGTGTAATATATAAGTATGTCCGTGCGCTTACTTGTTGAGGTGTAGCTTCGGCAGACTATTTCTTGTAATTGGGTGTATAGAAGCGTTTTTTGACCACTGTGGCCGGGAATGTCTTGCGGCGTACGCGTACCAGCACGTGTGTGCCCAGTGCGGCATGGTCGCGGTCGATGAAGGCCATAGCGAGGTTGGTACCCAAGGTGATGCTGTGGTATCCGGTGGATATTGTTCCGATTACTTTTTCGGGGTCATCTGTATCAAGGACCTCATATCCGTGGCGTGCTATGGCCGGGCCTTGTATTTCGAGTCCTACGAGCCGACGCTTGACGCCTTCTGCCTTCTGACGTGCTACGGCGTCACGGCCCATAAATCCGCCGTCTTTGTCGATTTTGACAAACATGGACAGTCCGGCCATAATGGGCGAAATGTCATCGCCGAGTTCATCGCCATAAAGAGGTAGGCCGGCTTCGAAACGCAGCGTGTCGCGGCATCCCAGTCCGCAAGGCGTCACACCGGCAGCAATAAGACGGTTCCACATATCAATGATGGCGTCTTGCGGTCCGTAGATTTCGAATCCGTCCTCTCCGGTGTATCCGGTGCGGCTTACCAAAATTTCGTGTCCGTTGCGATGAAATTCGCGGCAGGTATAGAAGAGCAGTTCGTTGGCTTCGGCCAAGTCGAGTACTTGGGCCATAATGCGAGGGCTGTCGGGCCCTTGTACGGCCAGCTGTGCAGTGGTGGCGCTGATGTCCTCTATGCGTACGCCGGGAAATTTGGCGGCTTGGACTCGTATGTGCGCTACGTCCTTGTCTATGTTGGAGGCGTTGATTACCAGTAGGTATGCTTCGGCACCTATGCGGTACACCAGAAGATCGTCCACGGTGCCGCCGTCATCGTGCAGCATCATACCATATACGACATCGCCCACGGCAAGGGTGCTGACATCACCTGTGAAGATGTAGTTGACAAAACGCAGAGCGTCCTCGCCTGTGACCATGACTTCGCCCATGTGTGATACATCGAATACGCCGCAGACCGTGCGTACTGCACGATGCTCGCTTTCGATATCGGTGTAATATAACGGCATGTCAAAGCCTCCGAAGGGGACCATTTCGGCGCCCAGAGCGCGGTGTGCGGCGTTGAGGCAGGTGGTTTTGATTTGTTCGCTTTCCATGGGGTTTGCGGGTGTTATGTTGTTTTTGATTGTTTTATCGTTGTCTTTTTATTTTCGTTCTCTGTGCGAGTGGTTGTCTTGTTTATGCTCGGGCTTGGTTCACGCTCGGGTGGTCAGTGCGGTTTGCGAAAGGTCCACTCGTCGGTATACAGCCTTTGGCGTATTTGTTCGATTTGTTCGACTTCGGCATCGGTGATTACGTGAACTTTTCCATCGGCGCCGGGCGCATCAAGGGCGGCGCGCAGGTCGTCAAAAGCCAGATCCGGGTATATAGTACGCAGTCCGGCTACGCGTGATGCCACCGATGCCACGCCGTGGCGTTGCAATTTTTCGGTCGGAGGTGTCAGCACCTGCCGCATTGTGTCCGTGTCGGTGTCCCAGAGCATGGTGCTGTGCGCTACGTATCTTTCGCCGAGGTCGTAGAATGCACCGCCGGAGACTTTGCGCCCGTCAACGCATACATCGTTGCGACCCGAGCCGATGGCGTCTATGCCGAGGGTGTGCAGGCGCGCGCATATATCGTCGGTGTAGCGCGCAAAGGCTTCGGGCACAGAGGTGTCATGTGCATCGGCGATGTAACTGACCATAATGTTATGGGTGTCGGCATATATGGCACCGCCACCGCTGTGACGGCGGCAGATGTCTATGCCGAGCTGACGGCATCGTTCGACATTGACTTCACTGTCAAGGTCTTGGTTGCGCCCTATGACTACGGTAGGGGCTATGACCCATGTAAAGATATAGTCTTGACCCTCAGGGAGGTTGGCGGCCACCCATCTTTCCATTGCCAAATAGAAAGATGCGCGTCGCGGGGTGTCGTGTTCAAGCGTCAAGCGTATCATTGTGCCGGCGTATGTCGTTAGTTCGAGGATAGGACCATGGACATCAATTTGCGATGAATGCTTGCATCTTCATACAATAATGTCTCGCGGTCATATCCACAGCCCAAAAGTAAGCATTTTCCGCGATACGGCAAAACCGGAAGTCGCATTTCTACCTACTGTAGCTATAAAAAACGAGCGCGCAAACGGCATTGGAGAATATCCGGGGCGATGGACGTGCGTTTGCTAAGGCTTCAAAAGTGCCGTTCGGGAGCAATCCGTACTTTCAAAAAAATAGGAAAGAGCTATCTCGCGACAACTCTTTCCCTTAAACCTTTATCTTAATCTAATACTATGAAAAACACACGTGCAAAAATACGGCATTTTTCTATTTAATTAAAATTTTTAAATTGATATTACAAAATATTAACCTATACAATATCTCTATTAACAAATATTAAATATTTGAAGTGCTTTTTTGCTTGTTGCATTGTACGGCCTCAGAAACCGTAGTGCCTTTGGCGATGCGTGAGATACGGCGAGGCTTGTAGTTGGAGATAATGAGTGGAATCGTCTCTACAATGACCGATGATGTGTCCAAGCCCATGGCAGTGCTGTCGCTGACGCCAAGACGGCGCAGACGTTCGTGCCATATCATAAGTCGCCTATCCGTAGGCTTGCAATCGGACGAAGAGGAGAAGACGCGGTGCAGTTCTATGAAGATGAAGTCGCCGGCAATGCCGTGGGCTTTGAGCGATGGATAGGAAGATATAATGGATGTCTTGCCTTGGGAAACCATATCTTCAATGATTTGTCGCAGGTAGACATTTATTCGTGTATCAGTTTGAAAGCCAAGGTATAGTGTGACAAAGTACATTGCACCCGGAATGAGTTCGGAGATGTCATATTCAAGCCGATGCGGTGTATCGCAGTGCTCGATGTGTATCAGCCAGTAATGGTCGGCACGCTTGGGATGGCGGTTGATGATGGAGTACAGCAATTTGCTTTCGAGGCGTTCGGGGTTGGGGCTACGAGAGAAGTATACGACATTGGAAGCGAACATTGGAATTGTTTTATCCTGACGTATATCGTTGATTATTGGCAGCTTATCGTCAGTGTCGATATATTCGATATAGCGTGACCGCATACGTGTCGATGTGAACCATATAGTCATAATCAAAGCTATGACACAGGCTATGAGTATAGTGTACCAGCCTCCGTGAGCAAATTTAGAGAGGTTGCCGATGAGGAATATACACTCGATGATGCCGAAGAATGCAGCGAAGGCGGCGCATATCCATAGTGGCAAGTGTCGATGCAGGTACAATGTCAGCAGTGCTGTGGTCATCAGCATTGTGACGGTGATGGCAAGGCCGTAGGCGGCTTCCATAGCGGATGAGTCCCTGAATACGAGTACGGTCATGACACAACCGACAAATAATGCCGTGTTTACTACCGGAATGTATGGTTGGCCTTTTGCCGCGCCGGGATATTTGATGCGCAGTGCCGGCCAAAAGTTTAGGTTGACAGCTTCGGCGAACATCGTGAATGTGCCCGAGATGAGCGCTTGACTGGCGATGACGGCGGCTCCGGTGGCCATTAATATGCCGGGAATTATTAGCCATTGTGGCATAATGCCGTAAAAGGGATTGACCGGAATGCTTTCATTCCCCGTATTTGCTATAAGCCATGCACCCTGACCCATATAATTGAGGATAAGTGCAACCTTTACAAAGCACCATGAGATAGTGATGTTGCGACGGCCGCAGTGGCCAAGGTCTGAGTACAAGGCCTCGGCTCCGGTGGTACAAAGGAATATTGCGCCAACGATGACAAACCATTCGGGGTTGGTCCACAGCAGGTGTATCGCATAGTATGGATTGAAGGCACGAAGGATTTGCCAGGCCATAGGTAAGCAGCATATACCCAGAATGGCAAGCATTGCGAACCATACCAGCATAAACGGGCCGAAGAACCGTCCTATGCGTCCTGTGCCGAGGTGCTGAGCCGCGAAGAGTAGTGCGATTATAAACAGCACTATCGGAAGAGTCGGAACATTGTCGCCGAAGACTACATTAAGACCTTCGATGGCGGAGGTGACGGTGATGGCCGGGGTGATGACGCCATCGGCGATAAGGGCGGCGGCACCGGCAGCTGCAACGATATACAGCCATCGTCGCGGCAACTTGCGTAGCAGTGCAAACAGTGACAGGATGCCTCCTTCGCCATTGTTGTCGGCGCGTAGGGCGATAATGACGTATTTGAGTGTCGTCTGTAGCGTTAGCGTCCAAATGACGCACGATACCGCCCCGATGATATAGTTGGCGTCAAATTTCGCGTAGGCTCCGATGACGGCTTTCATAACGTACAGCGGCGATGTGCCTATATCGCCGAAGACTATGCCTATGGTGACAAGTAGTCCGAGTGCTGTAATGCGTTTGTGCGTTTCAGAATTCATAAATAGAGTGCGGATAGGTGTGGACATCGGCAGACGATGTACGGCATTGCGCCGTTATTCGGCAGCGAAGTTAGTGTTTTTTTCTGAGATAGCGGTGTGTATTGTGAATATGTTTGTTTTCGGCGTTTCGGATTTGATGTATGTGGTCGTGTGAGTCGCTTCGGGAAGGGTGGAGCCATAGATGTGTATGAGCATATAAAAGAAACGCTTCGTTGCGATCAGCAACGAAGCGTTTCTTCTGTATAAAGAGGTGTGATTGTTAGATTTCGTCCTCTACGTTGTCTTCAAGTGAGGGCGCTGTCTTCACGGTGGGTTTGTCTTGGGTGACGCGCTCAAGCCACTTGACCATAGCGAGCATTGTGCCCATGGATATGAGGCAGACGGCGAGGAATACGGTCCAAGCCACCCAGATGGGGGCGCTGTTGTAGATCAGCGGGCCAATCCACAGCAGCAGATTGCCCACGGCGGTGGCACCGAGCCATAGACCTTGGCAAAGGCCTTGGAGGTTCTTGGGCGCGACTTTGGAGACGAAAGACAATCCCAGAGGCGAGATGAATAACTCGGCAACGGTCATAAAGAAGTAGTATACGATCAGTACCCACCATCCGGCTTTAACAACGGAAGCGTTGCTCGAAATCATTTCGCGGAAGGCTGTTCCCGAAGGATAGTCCATAATCAGCGAGAATATAGTCAGGAACAGATATGCGATGGCGGCGATGCCCATACCGTAAGCAATCTTGCGCGGTGTGGAAATCTGGTGGCCTTTGCGTGCGAGAGCCGAGAAGATGACCATGATTATGGGCGTGAGTACGATCACGAAGAAAGGATTGACGGCCTGCCATATTTCGGGAGCTACGGCGGACGAGTCGACGAAGTCGCGAGCGAACAGCGACATTGAGGTGCCGTTTTGGTGGAATGAGAACCAGAAGAATATGGCAATGCCGAGCACGGCAAAGAGGGCGTACATACGTTGCTTCAGTTCTTTGGCCATAGCAGCTTTTTCGGCTTGGGTGTATTTGACGGCTGCGGCAGCTTCCTTCTTGGCGGGGTTGGGCAGGCCTTTTTTGGTGGTTAGGAAGATGGTCAGCGAAATGAGCATAGCGGCCACGGAGGCGATGAAGGAGAAGTGGATGCCCGAGTTGAATACATCAAGGTATTGTCCACAGAATTCTTTGAGCGATTCGGCGCCGGTATATCCCACTTGGGTGGCAAATGCGGTGATATTGGCGATATTGTCAACGCTGCCGCCGATAACCTGATGGCACATTTCGGGGAAGCTGGCGTTGTATACCATACCGTTGGTGCTGAGCCACCATTCGCGCAGGTAGGGCGCTACGAAGGGGGCGATGAGGCCGCCGATGTTGATGAATACGTAGAAGATTTGGAAGCCGGAGTCACGCTTGTCTGCGTATTTGGGGTTGTCATACAGCTGACCTACTATGGCTTGGAGATTGCCTTTGAACAGGCCGTTGCCGAAAGCAATCAGGAACAACGCCACGCATGTCAGCGTCAGCAGCCAGGAGGTGTTCTCGGCGGTGGCAAGGATTGGAATAGCCAGAAGGGCGTATCCCAAGGTCATGATTATAAGGCCCTTGATGATGGTGCCTTTGTAGTTTTGTGTCTTGTCGGCGATGATGCCGCCGACCAGCGAGAGGATGTAGATTCCGGCATAGAAGCACGAGTAGATGATGCCGGATGATTCCTCGGACAGCCCGAATTTGGAGCACAGGAACAGCACGAGTACGGCGTTCATGATGTAGTATCCGAAACGCTCGCCCATATTGGATAATGCGGCGGGGATCAGACCTTTGGGTTGGTTGCTAAACATTGTTTTCGTGGTTTATGGTTGGTGTTATAGTTAAGTTTCGATGTATGTCGCCGTCTCCGAGGTGCCTTGACCGGATGCGGATAAAACGGCGGATAAAGTTAGGCATTTTTTGCTAATAAGCCAAATTGTGGCTGATATAATATTTTGTGCAGTGCTGTATGGTTGTGATAAATAATGCGTACCTTTGCGGCATTAAGAATAATAATACCATAAATAATACCATAGACCACACGAGATGACACAAATGCTCAAATACCCTTGGCTTATTGAAACCATACGTCAATTCGGACCTCTGACCCTTAAAGAGATTTCCGGACATTGGGAGAATAATCGTAACCTCAGCGAGGGACGTCCGCTTCCGCGCCAGACATTTAACCGCTGGGTCAACGCCATAGCTACGCAGCTCGGTATCGAAATCAAATGTGATGTTCATAATGGATACACATATTATATAGACAACTACGAAGAAGCTGTATCGGACGACAGCCTGAGCCGATGGATGGTGGATACGTACGCCATGTGTGATGTGCTGGCGGACAATCGCGATATACGGCGCCGTATATCCGTGCCGCCTATACCATCGGGACATTCCAACTTGGTCAAGGTGCTCGCCGCTATACGATGCAATAGGGGGCTATGCATTACGTATCAACGCTTCGGCTGCGACCCTTACGAAATCTTTGTATATCCGTTGTGTGTACGTCTATACGACAATCGCTGGTATCTTGTGGGCGAGCGTCAAGACGGCTCACACCGTACTTATAGCCTCGACCGAATTCGTCGGATTGAACTTTCGGGGACAATTCCGGAGGCCATCAAGGCCTTCGATGCCGATGCGTATTTTCGCGAAAGTTTCGGTATCGTGAAAGAGGACAAGGTCAAGTCCTGCATAATCGTCATACGCGCCTACGGCAATCACGCCAACTATATGCGCACCCTACCTATGCACCAAAGTCAGGAAGAAGTCGGGAGCGGTACAGATGAATACGGTGAGTATGCCGATTTCAAGTATTACATGGCCCCGACATACGACTTGGTAATGCATATTGCCGGTCTGGGATGTATGGCACGCGTACTTCAGCCTCAATCTTTGGTCGAAACGATGTGCGAATGGATACAGAATACGGCTAAAATGTATGGCCGATAACTGTCTTTGCTTGAGAAAGCGGCAAAGTGAAACGCACGCTATATTAGTGTGTTGGTTGCATAATGAATATTTTTGAGTATTTTCTATTAGAAAAATGCTATGTAATACGCAAAAAGTTTGTACTTTTGTCGTTGTTATAAAACAACTGCTACGTGGGTGAGAGCCCATGATCAATCCTAAACCAACATTATTCATATTAAAAAATCAATGGACAAACAGAAGCGTTACCTCCTCAGTGAAAGAGAGATACCGACACACTGGTACAACATCCAGGCGGATATGCCCAATAAGCCTCTGCCGCCGCTAAACCCCGCCACCGGCCAACCGCTGAAGCCCGAAGACCTTTTCCCCATCTTTGCCGAAGAACTTTGTCGTCAAGAGCTCAACCAGAAGGACGAATGGATAGAGATACCCGAGGAGGTACGTGATATGTACAAATATTGGCGCGCCACGCCGCTTGTACGTGCCTACGGCCTTGAGAAGGCCATAGGTACACCCGCTCATATCTACTTTAAGAACGAGAGTGTCAGCCCCATGGGATCGCACAAACTCAATAGTGCCATCCCCCAAGCATATTATTGCAAGAAGGAGGGTGTCACCAACGTCACCACCGAGACCGGCGCAGGCCAGTGGGGCGCATCGCTGGCATACGCCGCACGCCTCTTCGGCCTCGAGGCCGCTGTATACCAGGTTAAGATATCTTATGAGCAGAAGCCGTACCGCCGTAGCATTATGAATACTTTCGGAGCGCAAGTGACACCATCGCCGTCCATGTCGACACGTGCCGGCAAGGATATACTTACGGCAGACCCCAACCATCAGGGATCGCTGGGTACGGCCATCAGTGAAGCCTTGGAATTGGCGCAGACCACTCCCAATTGCAAGTATACGCTCGGATCGGTATTGAGTCATGTCACCTTACATCAGACGGTTATCGGCCTCGAAGCCGAGAAGCAGATGGCTATGGCCGGCGAGTATCCCGACATCATCATTGCCTGTTTCGGCGGCGGTAGCAACTTCGGCGGCATAGCCTTCCCCTTTATGCGCCACCTCTTTGACGGTACGCACACGGACACGCGATATATCGCAGCCGAGCCGTCATCCTGTCCCAAACTGACACGCGGCGTCTTCCAGTATGATTTCGGGGACGAAGCAGGATACACTCCGCTACTGCCGATGTACACGTTAGGACACAACTTCCGCCCGGCCAATATCCATGCCGGGGGTCTTCGCTATCACGGCGCCGGCGTCATCGTCAGCCAGTTGATTAAAGACAAGATGATGGAGGCCGTTGATATAGAGCAGCTCGAGAGCTTCGATGCCGGCGTGCTCTTTGCACGTGCCGAGGGTATTATCCCGGCGCCTGAGTCATCGCACGCCATCGCTGCCGCCATTCGCGAAGCCAAGAAATGTGCCGAGACAGGCGAGGAAAAAGTCATCCTCTTCAACCTTTCGGGCCATGGCTTGATAGATATGGGCTCGTACGACCGCTACTTCAACGGCGACCTCTTCAACTACGATGTTACCGATGCCGAAATTCGCAAGAATCTCGCCGCCAGCCCCGTACCTCAGCCGGGCAAGTGATGCTATCTATCTGGTAGATACATAAGATTTCGGAGACATATAGTTATATAAACCATAGACACACAAGACTAAACATCCCGGATCGAGACTCATTTTACCTACTTCCGTCGGGAGGGTGTCGTTGCCGCAAGCAACGCGTCTTTCCGGCGGATACTTTTTTGCGCTTCTTAGCTGAATCTTTTGGCGACAGAAGTCATACAGAGATTTGTTACGACTTTTTTGCATCTCGCGAAAAAGTCGTACCTTTGCAGCCCAGAAAATGCTCGCGGCATCATCGGAGGGCAATGGCACTGCCGGATAAGATGAAGTTGGCTCACTAAACCCTGCCAAAGCGGGTGCCCGTTTCAAGATTATTCGTCTAACACATTACACTACAATGTTATGCAACGCGACCAAATTGACTTAGGTACCGTCAAGATTTCACGTCTTTTTCGCCTTTATTTTTTCCCGACCCTTATGGGAATGTTGTCGCTGTGCGCGGTCACGGCTATCGACGGCATCTTCATAGGGCATAGTGTCGGTAGCGACGGCCTTGCTGCCGTCAACATCTGCGTACCCCCTACGATGGTGATTGTAGGCATCGGGCTGATGCTCGGCGTGGGCGCCTCGGTGGTGTGCTCAATACATCTGGCGCGTCAGCGACTGAAGGTGGCACGCATCAATGCTACGCAGGCACTTATGGCCGGCATCGTAGCCGTCCTGTTGTTCTTGTCTTTGACATTATCGTCGCCACGTACAACCGCATGCATACTTGGATGCTCGGATACGCTGATGCCAATGGTGTTGGACTATATGCCGTGGGTGTTTGGTTGCTGTCTTTTCCAGATGTGCGGTGCTATAGGGTTGTTCATTGTCCGCTTGGACGGCGCTCCGCGCTATGCTATGTGGTGTAATGTCATCCCGGCATTGCTCAATATAGTTCTTGACTACGTGTTTATATTTCCTCTGGGTATGGGTCTTGAGGGCGCCGGTATTGCCACTTTTATCAGTTGCGCCGCGGGAGGTCTGATGGCGGTGGCTTACGTTACCATGTATGCACGTCAGCTGCGACTGATACGCTTCAAGTTGTCGGCTAAGAGCCTGCGTCTTACGCTTCGCAATCTCAGATATCAATGTCGCATAGGCATCTCGGCGTTGCTGGGCGAAGCCACTATGGGCATACTGATGTTTATGGGAAATGTTGTCTTTATGGCATATATGGGTGATGACGGCGTGGGCGCCTTTTCCATCGCTTGCTATTACTGCCCGTTTGTATTCATGATCGGCAATGCAATTGCCCAATCGGTTCAGCCTATCATCAGCTTTAATTATGGTCTGGGCAAGCATCATCGAGTGGTTCATACCGAGCGTCTTGCCGTGACTTGCGCCGGTGTGTGCGGCCTGCTGGTGACGGTGGCTTTTGTTGCATTCCCCGAACAGATGGTGGCGCTATTCCTCAGCGGTAGTTCGCATACCGTGGATATTGCCGTGAAGGGTTTCCCGCTGTTCGCCGCCGCTTTCGTATTTTTTATCTTCAATCTGACTGCTATAGGTTACTTTCAAGCTGTTGAGAAGGTGTGGGCCGCCATAGTGTTTGCGCTGCTGCGCGGCCTGATTTTTATGGTTCCGTGCTTCCTGCTGCTGCCCGAGGTTGCCGGGACAAGCGGCATCTGGCTGGCGTTGGCCCTAAGCGAGGTGTTGACGTCGATGTGTATCATCGGCTACTACATCTACAGCAGGCGCACGGCGCACGCATAAGAGACCGCTATCGGTTTTTAGAGGCTTGCAGCCGGAAATAACGTTGCGTCTTGGCCGTTACCGGATAATGGGCGGACGTCTTGTGCCCTATCACCCATAGGATCGTATCGTCGTGGCATAGAATTAGGGCGCGGCGCTTTTGTTCGGCGGACAGCTTTGCATCGCTGAAAATGTCGCTGACCAGTGTCGTAAATCGTGCTCCGAATGGTTGTATGCGGTCGCCGTGGCGCCAGTGCCTCAGTGTCAGCGGTATATCGTCAGATATGATGGCAGCATCGAGATACAGTACTGAAGCATCCGGTCGCCGTGGACGTACAAAATCAGCTACATCGTGTTCCGTGATGATAAGGCGTATGCCTGCTTCCGTAGCTTCCACTTTGTCGGTGGCGCCGAGCCGGACTTCGGCTATTGTGCCGTCATCGGGTTGTGCTATGTCGCTGCCGGGAGTGAGTATGCCTCGGTCGAGCCGAATGGTGTTTCCTTGAACGCCGACGAATTGCAGCCCCGTGTGTCCGCTTGTGACGGCTGTGGCAATATTGTATGCCACATCGGCGGCAAATCCGCGAGGACGCAGATATTCGATCAACAGCATCGTGCCGTTGTCGCGTCCGTATCGCTCTAACAGTGCCGTCACGTCCAATCGAGAGGCATCGCCGAAGTCGGACAAAGCATCAGCCACCAGGGCTCGGTAAAGGTCGTAATTTTGGCGCACATTGCACACCGAGGCGGCAAGCGTGTCCATGGATTTCGGGCCAAATTCGCGTGCAACGGCGGGCAGCACAACGTTGCGCAGTCGGTTGCGGTTGTAGTCATTGGAGGCGTTCGAGCTGTCATCCACCCATTGCAGACCTTGTTGTTGCAGGTATCGGCAAATCTCCGAGCGAGTGACGTCCAACAGCGGACGCACGACATGCCCGGACCGGGGCGCGATGCCGGCCATTCCGGCGATACCCGTGCCACGCAGCATATTCAGCATTGCAGTTTCCACGTTGTCCTCGCGATGATGGCCTACGGCGATGGCAGCGGCATTGTATTGGACGCGGAGTTGTTCGAACCATCTGTAGCGTAGGCTGCGACATGCCATCTCGATGCTTTGGCCCGTGCCCCGGCGGTATGCTTCGGTGTTGAAGTCAATGACTTGGTATTCGGAAGCGAGTTTGTCGGCAATTTCGGTGGCGTGTTCTCTATCGCGCAGGGATTCAGCGCCGCGGAGGTTGAAGTTGCAATGTGCGGCGATACATTTGTAACCCAACGCCGAAAGGACCGCCAACAGCGCCACCGAATCGGCGCCGCCGCTCAGTCCTACTATGATGCGATCGTCCGGCGAAAGCAACGAATGTCGCTGTATGTAGGCTGCTATTTTTTTCTCAAACTCCATAGAATCTAGCTGTTATACCTCGGCATTAATGCCGGCTGTTAAAAGTGAGAGGGGATGCGGCGATGCCGCATCCCCTCTCGTGTCTCGGTGCTTACTTTTGACACTTGGAATGGGCGTCCAAAAGCGGGCGCAATATCGGAATCATCTTGTTTGCATAGTGCAAGAATCCGAGGTCGGTCAGGTGTATGCCATCTACGGTGCCGTCATCTTCCGGACCGTCAAGGCCTTCGGAGGTGACGTAATACAGATTGTCGGGGTTCTCGGCTTTCAGTCGCTCGTAATTACGACGGAAGGCGGCATTTTTCTTGGGTAGGTATTTGCCGAAGAAGCTGTCATAGCGTGCGTAGGGGTATATCGGGCCTTCGAGCATCACGATGGGCACATCGGGACGCAGTGTACGCAGCGTCTTTACGAAGTTGTAGGTGAGCGTGTCACACATCATCTCGGTGCAGTTGGGCACGGGGTCCAGCAGGAATACGTCCACGTCCGGGATAGTGGCCATAGCGCGAGCTACATATGTATCTTGTTTGCCCTCGCCGGAGAAGCCGAGATTGACGACTTCGCAGTTGAGTTCGCGGCCGATGATATTGGTTGAGGCCATGCCTGTGCGCGAAGCGCAGCCGCCTTGCAGGATGCTGGTGCCGTAAGCAACGATGCGGCGGTTGGCGTTAATAACCTCCGGACGGCCTTTGGTGATTACTGCTCCGCTGTCTACCTTGACGGAGAAGTCTTCGATGCCGTCATACAGGGGGAAGTAGATGACATATTCGTGCATCTTGCCGTCCAGATTGGAGACGTATGTCGATTCGACCAGTTTGGTCTTATTGCCGTTTTCGTCTTTCTTGACGTAGGGCCGGTTGGTGTTGACATGACGCCATACGCTGTCACCTTCGAGAATGTATAAGTCAGTGCCTTTCAGACCGGTGTCGGCCATGTGTATCATGTGCGTATCCCAGAACAAGGTGTATTTGCAGCCTATGCGCGTACTATTGGTGGCGAAGCGTACGGCGATGCCCGACGAGCATTGCTGACGATCCCACAGGTCGCGTCCTTCGGGGATGCTGTCTTTGACGTAGCGTGGCAGACGAGCGTAAGTGCGCTCGGTCTCGCCGGCAAAGGCGTGGTTGATTATGCGCAGATCTTGGGCATCAACGTATGTCCAAGGCTTTTCGGGCTCATCGGCAGCCATGGCCGTGGGAGTAATGCCGATGCTGAGTAATAGCGCTGCTATTGCACCAAGTAGGGTTTTATCGTTAATCATTGTGTCGTATGTGTTAAGTGGATTGGGGTTCGGGTTAGTGCTTCACCCCGAGGTATTTGTCGTATTCCTCTTTGTTTGTAATCACTTCGAGGGCGCGACGGAATACGGGGTTGAGGCGGTTGACGGCGCGCATGTAGCATCCGTTGGTGTAGACATCGCGGGCTATGAGGCCGCGTATAATACCTTCAATCATCGGACGCGAGGTCTCCAGTCCTTTGGCATCATACTTGATGCTGTCGCGTGTGCCGGCAGCCACCAGGGTGTCTATAAGCGCCTGAGGTACCGTAAAGTTGGCGTAATAAGCGTCTTCATCTACATATTGGCGACGAATGTCGGCGCGGTGAGCATCGATATAGTCGGTTACGGTACGGTTGAGTGTTCCGCGTGCCACCAAGTCGCGGTAGTATGTCGAGTACATCGAGGTGTCTACCGGTACAAAGACATCGGGCATGATGCCGCCGCCTCCGTAGACGGTACGGCCGTTGACCAGGGTCTTGGTCTTGAGGCTTTCGTCAAAATGTATCGAGTCGGCGCTGAAAAGTTCGCCGGAGGTGTAGCGTGTGAGCATATCCAGGCGGTAAGCCTCGCTTTCGCCGCGCTTGTACGGCTTCTGTATCAGTCGTCCCGAGGGGGTGTAGTAGCGCGAGGTGGTCAGGCGTATCATCGAGCCGTCGGGGAAGGGGAACGGACGTTGTACCAGACCTTTTCCGAAGGTGCGGCGACCGATGATGAGGCCGCGGTCATTGTCCTGGATGGCTCCGGAAACAATCTCGGAGGCCGAGGCGGAATATTGGTTGACCATAATTACGAGACGGTCGATGTCGGCCGACTTGGGCATTCCGGTGAGCATTCCGCTGAGACCGCGGTTCTCGACACGCAGATATTGCGGCGGCACCTTGTCGCCTTGGGTATATACCACCATCTGACCCGGTTTGAGGAATTGTGATGCAAGTCCGTAGGCGGCGCCGAGAAATCCTCCGCCGTTGTCTTCGAGGTCAAGGATGAGGTGCTTCATGCCTTTTTTCTTGAGGTCGGAGATGGCTTTTTCGACTTCCTTGGGTGTCTCTTCGGCAAAGCGGATCACTCGTATATATCCCACTTCCGAGGTGGCCATATAGGCGGCATCAACGCTGTATACCGGGATGTCATCGCGTACGATGCGGAAGTTGATAAGCTCGGGCGAGGCTCCGCGCTTGACCTTGATATTGACTACCGATCCTTTAGGACCGCGCAGGCGGGCACGTACTTCGCTATTGTCCATCTTAGGATGGGTGAATATGGTGTCGTTGACGTAGATGATGCGGTCGCCCGGCAGTATGCCTACTTTCTCGGACGGTCCGGCGGCAGTAGTCTGCACCACGCATACGGTGTCGCGCAGGATGTTGAATTGCACTCCGATGCCCGAGAAATGACCCTCGAGAGGCTGGGTCAACTCCTTGGTCTCTTCGGGCGTGCTGTACTCCGAATGCGGGTCGAGCGTATGCAGCATCGCGCGTATGGCTTCCGAGACAAGCGTGTCGGAAGCGACGGTGTCTACGTAATAGTTTTCGATGATGGCCTCGGCGTATTGCAATTTCTGAGCCGGAGTGAGGCGATGTGTTTGGCCGTTGGAGATGAGTGCTGCCGGGGTGATGAGTGCCGCCGCAGCTAAGGCCAAAAGTATCTTTTTCATAGTCTTGTGTTGTCTTATTTTGTGTTGTTGTCTTTGGATGACATTGACTGACCGGTCGATGGCCGGGGCAGGTATCGGCTGACGTCCTTGCCGTAGGATGCGATATCGCGTACAACGGTGGAGGATAGTGCCGACAGATGCGGCAGGGCGGTAAGCAGCACCGTTTCGAGCCCTTCGCCGAGTTCGCGGTTGACGTCGGCCATATCGCGTTCGTACTCGAAATCGCGCACGCTGCGTACGCCGCGTAGCAGGAAACGGGCGCCCACTTCGCGAGCGATGTCGGCTGTCAGCCGGTGCGACACGATGACGCGCACGCGCGGCTCTCCGCTGTAGACGGCGGCGATGGCATCGGCACGTTCGCGGGCGTCGGTGTGCGGCTTGTCCGGGTGCTGTCCTACGGCCACCACTACTTCGTCAAAAAGTTCCAAGCCGCGCTCAACGATGGAGGCGTGCCCTATGGTGAAGGGGTTGAACGACCCGGCCATAAGTGCTATGCGCTTTGGCGTGTCGGTAGGCTGCGCGGTCTCAGGAGATTTCTGCATCGTCTTCTATTACAAGGTTGTCTATGATGAATCCTTGACGTTCGAGGGTGTTCTTACCCATGTAGAAGTCCAGGAGTTCGGCTACGCGGTCTTCCTTGCGCATAGTTACGCGGTCGACACGCATATCCGGGCCGATAAATCCGCGGAATTCTTCGGGCGAAATTTCGCCGAGACCTTTGAAGCGGGTGATTTCGGCCGCTGCGCCGAAGTGCTCGATGGCATCAATGCGCTCTTGGTCGCTGTAGCAGTATATTGTGTCGGGTGAGCTGTCGGCGTTGTCGTCTTTTTTGGGACTTTTGCCGCGCGCGCCGCGACGTATTTTGTTTTTGTCGCGCACGCGGAATAGGGGCGTCTGCAGTACGTATAGATGCCCTTGACGTATCAGGTCGGGGAAGAATTGCAGGAAAAATGTAATCAGCAGCAGGCGTATGTGCATTCCGTCGACATCGGCATCGGTGGCTATGATGACGTTGTTGTAGCGCAGCCCTTCAATGCCGTCCTCGATGTTGAGCGCGGCTTGCAGCAGGTTGAATTCATCGTTCTCGTATACAACCTTCTGGGTCAATCCGTAGGTGTTTTGCGGCTTGCCTCGCAGCGAGAATACGGCTTGGGTCTTGACGTTGCGTATCTTGGTGATGGAGCCGGCGGCACTGTCGCCCTCGGTGATAAATATCGAGGTGGCGGCTTTGAGTTCGGCATCGCCGCGTGTGTCGCTGTAATGCACCGTGCAGTCAAGGAGTTTCTCGTTGTGCAGGTTGATTTTCTTGGCTTTCTCGCGTGCCTTACGCGTAATGCCGGACATGGCTTTGCGGCCGCGCTCGCTTTCTTGCACTTTATGCAGGATGACATCGGCTACGTCAAGGTTGCGGTGCAGGTAGTTGTCTAATTCGCGCTTGATGAAGTCGCCTATGAATTTGGCTACCGTCGGCCCGCCTTCCTTCATATCCTTGGATCCGAGTTTGACCTTGGTTTGCGACTCGAATTGCGGCTCTTGGACGTTGATGGCTACGGCGGCGACAAGTCCGGTGCGTATGTCCGAGTATTCGAAATTTTTGTTGAAATATTCCTTGATGGTGCGCGATACGGCCTCCTTGAATGCCGTCAAATGTGTGCCGCCCTGGGTTGTATGCTGCCCGTTGACAAAGGAGTAATACTCCTCGCCGTACTGGTTTGCGTGGGTGATGACGACTTCGATGTCAAATCCTTTGAGATGGATCGGCGGATACAGCGGGTCTTTGGACATATTGTCGCGCAGCAGGTCCAATAGGCCGTTGCGGCTGCTGTAGCGTCGGCCGTTGAATACGACTGCCAAGCCGGTATTCAGGTATGTGTAGTTCTTGACCATGGGGATGATAAACTCCTCATGGAAAGCGTAATTGCGGAACAATTGTGAGTCGGGCGTGAAGGTGACTTCGGTGCCGTTGGGTTCGTCGGTATCTTCGAGCGGCGATGATTCGACTAGCTCGCCACGGCAGAATGTGGCGCTCTGTGATTTGCCGTCGCGTATACTGCGGATGATGTACGATGAGGACAACGCGTTGACGGCCTTCAGACCCACGCCGTTCATACCCACTGACTTCTTGAAGACCTCGCTGTCGTACTTGCCGCCGGTGTTCATCTTATTGGATACATCGATGACCGAACCCAGGGGGATGCCGCGTCCGAAGTCGCGTATCGTAGCCGTTGTCTCGGTGACGTCGATGAGTATCTGCTTGCCGAAATTCATGCGGAACTCGTCAACCGAGTTGTCCACCACCTCCTTGAGCAGCACGTAGATGCCATCGTCCGAAGCGGTGCCGTCGCCCAGTTTGCCGATATACATACCCGGGCGCATACGTATATGCGCATTCCAGCTGAGGGTCCGAATCTTACCCTCGTCATAATCCGCTGCCTCGGTCGCCTCGCCCGTCTCCGGTGCGAATCCCTCCGGCGGGTTGGCGGCATTCTCCGCACCGCCCACGCCGTCTGTTGCGGCTTTTTTGTCGTCGGTAGTTGCAGCCTTGTTGTCGTCTATATCTTCTGCCATAATAGTCCTGTGAGGTCGTATAAGTGCACTCGGACATCTCCGTATATCACGGTGTCCAACGTTCTAAACTGCAAATTTACACTTTTTTTGCGTGCCACGCAATAGCCGCACGACATGCCGAAGCTGATTAAATCGTTTAATACGGCTAATTCAGAACCGGGTAAGGGCGCTACGCCTTTATTCGGAGATTAAGTGAATGAGCCGTGATATGCAGGCGTCAAGGCGCGTCAGTGCCATCGTTATTATTCGCCGGGCTAGCGATGATGGCTATAATAGCTATTATGACTATATAGGCTATTATAGTGATGATGAAAGTGTGTCAGGCGATGTTGTCGCGAACTTGGTCGAGGAAGTTGCGGAGGGCGGCGGCATCGCCGGACTCGACGATGGCGGAGAGCTCGGCGAGTTTGGCGCGTATGGCGCGTAGCTGCTCGGGGGTGTGGGGATTGAAGAGGATTTCGGTGAGCAGGTAGTCGTCTTCGCTCATGAGGCCGCGAGCTATGGCCATGTGGCGTTTGAAGGTGGTGCCGGGTGCGTCCTGGTGTTTCATGACGGCGCCGAAGACCAGGGTGGAGGCGAAGGGTATGGACAGCGAGTAGGCGATGGTGGTGTCGTGCTCGGCAAAGGTGTATTCTTCGATATGGAGGTGCAGGCGGCTGTAGATGTCGCGGAAGAAGACTTTGGCGAGGTGGTCGCTTTCGGCGATGATGATGGCGTTTTCGTCGCCGAGGTTGTCCAGCCGTGCGAAGGTGGGGCCGAACATGGGGTGGGTGGAGGCAAAGGGATGTCCGCATGTGGCGTAAAATTCGGGCAGGCCGGTCTTGACGGATGCTATGTCGCTGAGTATGCACGTCGGCGGCAGCAGCGGCAGCACCTGGCGGAAGGCTTCGATAGTGTATTTGACGGTGACGGCGTTGATGACGAGCTGCGGCTCGAAGGCGCGTATTTCGTCGAGGTTGCTGAATCGTTGGCAGTTGAAGGTGAAGCGGAGGCGCTGCGGGTCGGTGTCGTATACGGCGACTTCGTGCTCGAAGGACAGCAGGTCGCAGAAGAAGCTGCCCATTTTGCCGGCGCCGAGAATCAGTATTTTCATCGTGGTGGGTGTGTCGTTTGTGAGTGGTTGTGAGGTGGAGTAATCCGCTGTGGTGGGGGCTATCGGCGGTTGAGGATTTCGATTTGCTGGCGGACGGATTCTTCGTGTATCGCGGCGAGCACGGTGCGCATAAAGTCGGCGCTCATGCCCATCTCGACGGCTGTGGCTACGCGCGAGTGCATGATGTCGTCGAAACGTCCGGTTTGCAGTACGGGCATGCTGTGTTCCTTTTTGTATAGGCCGATGTCGCGGCATACGCGCATACGGCGTGCAAGGACTTCGAGCAGGTCGTTGTCCAGTCGGTCGATTTCGTGGCGCAGCAGTCTGAGGTTCTCGGTGGATTGTTTCTGCCGACGGATGGTGAGCGTGTCGAGTATGAATCCGAGGACTTCCGGCTCGATTTGTTGTGCTTTGTCCGAGAGTGCGTCATCGGGGTTGCAGTGGCTTTCGATGATTACGCCGTCAAATCCCATATCGAGGGCTTCCTGTGACAGCGGGGCCACCAGTTCGCGCTTGCCGCCCATATGACTTGGGTCGCAGATGATGGGCAGGGCGGGGTAGCGGCGGCGCAGCTCAATGGGGATGTGCCACTGGGGCAGGTTGCGGTAGAGGTGCGGGCCATAGGCACTGAAGCCGCGGTGGATGGCGCCTAGGCGGTGTATCCCGGCGTTGTAGAGGCGTTGTAGGGCGCCTATCCAAAGTTCCAGGTCGGGGTTGACGGGGTTCTTGACCAGGATGGGGATGTCGGCGCCGGCTTCGGCGAGTGCATCGGCGATTTCCTGCATCGCGAAGGGGTTGGCGGTGGTGCGAGCGCCTATCCACAGCATGTCCAGTCCGGCCTCGAGGGCCTGGCGCACGTGTTCGCGGTTGGCTACCTCGGTGGCTACGGCCATTCCGGTGGTTTGGCGTACTTCCTTGAGCCACTGTAGGCCGTCGGCGCCTATGCCTTCGAAGCCTCCGGGGCGTGTGCGCGGCTTCCAGATGCCGGCGCGGAATATGCGCACGCCTTGTGCGGCGAGGCGGCGAGCTGTGTCCAGCACTTGCTGACGTGTTTCGGCGCTGCATGGGCCGGCGATGATGATCGGGCCGGGGCCGGTGGTGCCTTCGAGGCCTAAGGGTTGTATATCTTTCATATTGTGGTAATGTTTTTTAGCGTTGGTTGATTTGTTGGATACGGTCGAGGGCGCGGCGCAGGTTGTGTGGCTTGGCGCACAGGGACAGGCGGATGTATCGGTCGCCGTTGGAGCCGAAGATGCTGCCCGGGGTGATGAACACGCGTGCTTGCTCGAGGATGCGGTCGGCCATGGCTTCGGCCGAAGGCTCGGCTTCGGGGATGCGTGCCCAGACAAACATTCCGCGCTGTGTCGGGTCGAAGGTACAGCCCAGGGCGGTGACTATTCGGTCGACGATGGCGCGGCGTTCGGCGTAGGTGGCGTTGAGCTCGGCGTACCACTCGTCGCCAACGGCGAGAGCGTCCGCCACGGCCGACATCATCGGGGCAAATTGCCCTGAATCGACGTTGCTCTTGACGCGGCGTATCCAGGAGACGTACTCGGCTTTGGCGGCAAGCATTCCGATGCGCCATCCGGCCATATTATGGCTCTTGGACAGCGAGTTCATCTCAATGGCAATGTCCTTGGCTCCGGGCACGGAGAGGATGCTCAGCGGATTGTCGTTGAGTATGAAGCTGTATGGGTTGTCGTTGATGACGAGGATGTTGTGGCGCCGTCCGAAGTCTATGAGACGTTCGAACAATTCGCGCGATGCCGGAGCACCGGTGGGCATGTTTGGATAGTTGGTCCACATGATTTTGACGCCGGACAGGTCGGCATGTTCCAGCGCTTCGAAGTCCGGAGTCCATCCGCAGTCTTCACGCAGGTCGTAATACCGGATGTCGGCGCCTACGAGGCGGCTGACCGACGTGTATGTCGGGTATCCCGGATTGGGCAGCAGTACGCCGTCGCCGGGATTGAGGAATGTCAGTGATACGTGCACGATGCCCTCCTTGGAGCCTATCAGCGGCATGATTTCGCTGTCCGCATCGAGGGAGACGCCGAAGCGCTCGCCGTACCAGCGGGCAAAAGCGCGGCGCATCTCGGGAAGGCCCGAACCGAGCTGGTATCCGTGAGTGTCGGGGCGGCGAGCCTGTGCACACAGGGTGTCTATGGCCGCTTGGGGCGGCGGCATATCGGGGCCTCCGATGCCTAAGGAGATGATGTCGGCGCCGGCGGCGTTGAGTTGGGCCACTTCGCGCATCTTGCGTTGCAGGTAGTATTCGCGTACGGTGGCTACGCGGTCTGCCGGGCGTATGTCTATGGTGTTCATAATCCTATGCGGTTTATAATTCGGGCGTGGGTGCGTCTTTGTAGAATCCCAAGACTTTGAGGTCGCTCATCAGCGGACGAGCGGCATTCAGGGCTTGTCGGCACCGTTGGATATCGTTGAATGTTAGGTCTATATAGAAGCGGTATTCCCATTCGCGTCCGATGACGGGCATTGACTGGATGCGGGTCATGTTCATGTCGTATAGCGCCAATACGGTCAGCACCTTGGACAGCGAGCCCTCGGTGTGCGGCAGCGAAAAGACTATAGATGCCTTATCGGCTTCGGCGGTGGCCTCGGCCTCGGCGCCCGGAGCAAGTATCAGAAAACGGGTATAGTTGTGCTTGTTTGTCTCAATACCATCGGCGAGTACCGTCAGACCGTAGGTCAAGGCGGCTTCGACCGGGGCTATGACGGCCATGCATCGGTCGTCCGGGCGCTCTTCGCACAGGGCTCGTGCGGCCCCGGCGGTATCAAAAGCCTCGGACACTCGCCACTGAGGGTGAGCCTTGAGAAAGCGGTCGCACTGCATGATGGCCATAGGGTGAGAGCGCACCTCCTCGATGTCTTCGAGCCGGTCGCCGGGGAGAGCCAGTAGTGCATGGCTGATGCGCATTTTGTGCTCGCCTATGATGTGTATCGCATTGGTACGCAGCAACTCGTTGTTGGGCAGCAGCGGCCCCGCTATGGTGTTCTCTATGGCCATAGCGGCGTAGTCGGCACGGCCTTCGGTGACGGCATTCACCACTTGCTCGAAGCTCTCGCATTCGACCGGAACAACCGACTGCTGCGTTTCGGTAAAATATCGGCGCATAGCCGAGTCATGGAAGCATCCGGCGATGCCCTGTATGGCTACGCGTAGCGGCGCCGCGGTGCCGATGTCTGTTTCGGTGTCGTTGTCGTTGGTCTTTATGTCGTTGTGCAGTATCATTTTATGTTGTGTGTTTCGGTCTTATGCCGAGCCGCTATGTCGTATATGTATTGAAAAACTGTGTCTGTTTTTTTGAAAATAGAGTCCGAAAAAAATCATCCCGCATGCTTTGCAGCGTGTGGGATGTCGTGTTTGTCTTATCTCAAAAAAATGAGCCTTGGTCGGCTCGGGCGAATAGTAAACATTGTGATTGTTTACACACGAGATCCCGCATCGTTGTGTCCGTAAAATCGGCCATAACGGCAATAAAAGTAATATCGTATGTCTATTCCAATCATTTTGGTGTTATCTTTTCGCCCACAAAGGTAGCAAAAGTTTTTTTCTCCGCCAAAAAATATCTTCAGTTGCTTGTCGAAATCAGATGCACTCAGACGCACAGACTGAAACACGACTTAATTATCTGAAATAAACCATATGGGCTATTAATTCAAATTTACTCGTTGTCAGTCGAGTTTTGCATAGGATGAAGTTCGAAGGTTAGTGCTTCATCGGGGATTGAACATTCTTTGAACAGGACGTTTAAAATAGTCAGCTTTGTCTGGGTGCTATTGTCACTGGAAACGTAGCACCTGGGGGCAAAACATGTTCGTCCTTTTTGTTCCTCTGTATGAAACCATGAATTCTTAGAACAGAGATAGTCAATGGCGTTTTTGTGTTCATCGTATATTAATCCACATAGTTCCAATAACATTGACTTCCATGATGTTACCATATGCTTTTCTCCGTTGTATGTGAAGGCTGCAATGTCGCGTCCTGTGAGTTCAATATCCTCATCATTGAATGTGACGGAGTCGGTTGGCTTTTCCATTGGGGTAAAACAGGTCTGTATCATAGGCCAGATGCTTTTGAAACGAGAAATCAATTTAGCTTGTCTATCCAGTATCTCTGCCTCAGTCCATTTTGTGTATTCTTTAAGGTCTGCGCTAAGGCTGTAGATGCTGTCTTTGAAGCCAATAACTTTATTGCCATCCTTGTCAATCATTCCATCCTTTTTAGTTTTGAATGGAGCATTGCTATAACTTTGATTATAGGCGGACAGGGTTAGATTGGCAAAAGTATGGATATATCGATCATATAATTCTTCATGATGAGGGCCTAATTCAGCTTTCCATTTTGCCGAAAGTGTTTGAGGCATAATATGCTCAATTGAAATTGTGCCATCTTTCATACCGCCGACGATATCTATAAACTCCTTAGATAGGCCATTATTCATTCTCTCAAAAATGAACTGCCGATATGTATTTGGCATCTTATAGACATTCCTGGTTTTCATTTCCTCTTCAACCTTAGTATCAGTGGGAAGTTCAGAGGAGCCCTGTTTCCGTAGAAGAGTATATTTCATCACCTCGTGATAGGTTGAATTGAATATCTTGCCTCGTTTCTGAAATTCATTTATAAGTTTGAGGATGTCGGTGTGAAGGGTGGAGAAAACTTTTGAGAGTGCATTTGCCGGTAGATTACAGATAATACGACGCGCCCAATAACATTCCAATGTGTTAAATACTTCATATATTTCATCAGTCGAAAGTTTGTTCAGGTCTGCATAAATTAGAAACGACATACAGAATGGCATATGAACCGATGATCCGATATATGAGAGCTGAGTTAACTTTCGTTGGAGTTTGGCATCTGACACACTGGCCTTAATGACCTTATTGTATTGGTGAGCATAGATTAGCATATCGGCCATAATGTCTTCCCTGGTTAGTTTTGAAGACTCAGAATATTGCTTGAAGTCGAAATAGAGATTTTCTAATTTTGCAATCTTACGAGTCTTTACCGTTAAATAATCACGGATGAACATTGTGGGTTGATAGTCAGTGGCCTCCTCGATTTTATTCCAATAAGAATTGTATGACCTTTCCTGAGCTGTTGCACTCAACGACATCAGAAGATAGTTCCGTATCTTGTCTGACTCGCTCAAGCCAAGACCGGTAGAATTTAGACTTTCGAATATTAATTGTGGATCATCATCATGTTCAAGACGTACATTTATGATTTCTAACTTCTTTATGGCATCGAGTAACTCTTCCAGTTTAAGGCCGCAGTTCTTTATTTTATCATAAAAAAAACGATAATTCTTGGTGACGTTGGAATCATTGATATACTCATCTGGCTCTTTGTAAATAAGAGCATCAAAAGCATCCATATCATTCTTAATGGGCTTAAGCTTCACCTTTCGCTCATTTTCCTGATACTCGTCAATGAGATAAGCATTCTTTATGAAATTAATGCGGTCTTTTTTATCATATGCTAGGTCACCGGCCTTAGCGGCGTTAATCATAGCTATGAGGATGAGAGATACGGTTGTGATTCGCTGTTGGCCATCTATAATCAATCTCACTTCTTCATCATAATCGGCAACGCAAGAAACAATACTTCCGAAAAAATGACTTTTGCCACCCGTTCGGTGGACGCGTTTTAAGTCTTCAAATAATTGTCTGCAATTATCTTCCTTCCAATCGTAGTTGCGCTGGTAAAGTGGAATGCAAAATCTTTTATCAGATCCTTCAAAAAATTTTATGAGCTTTTGTGAGTCGCCTTTCATAATTTAATATATAGATGATTTGGCAATCATTGCCGGAGGCTTAGTGGAGCTACGGTCGCGAATATACTATGTTAAACTTCAATTGCAGCTATGCCTTTGATGATTGTGAATGAATTCTTATTAATTATTTGAGTTTGCCATAAATTAGTATTGTGCCGTTCTGCCAGAATGATTTTTGACGATGTTGAAAAACTTGGTCTTTTCGTTCTGACATGCAATTCATACTAATTCTAAAATCTACTGCAAAGGTATAAATAATTTCGTTTATAGACGACAAAAGCGCTTTTACCTCTTTCGCTTTTGATATTCTCTGCAAAAATGCGACTCATCTTTGGACTTTGCAAGAGTTATTCTGAATCGGGTCGTTTTCCTTTGGTAAGAGTTTGTGGTGAAGGTCGGGGATGTCATGGGACGATTTCGAGGGGGTTGCCGTCGGGGTCGGCGATGGTGGCGAGGAGGGTGC
>ERZ808259.183-NODE-183-length-39467-cov-59.570004_pt1 | contig 39467 bp, 32 predicted proteins | sample MGYA00521279_ERZ808259 | MGnify/ENA primary metagenome ERZ808259 (study PRJEB31516, sample SAMN03275586) | gut metagenome | biome: mammalia-associated habitat; material: feces | host: Papio cynocephalus | place: Kenya | collected 2012-07-27 ... | reverse complement strand
CATCCCACATCATACGTATAGGAAAACTTGGTGTCAACTCATGGGTAAACGCCTACGTGGTTAGCATAATGTACCGATTATCTACCGTGTATCTACCGTATATCAACCGTGTAAATACCGTAGTTGTCGGCATGAGGTCGGCGGGATGTCAGGGGATAGAGAATAGGGAATAGGGATAATAAACTAATAGAATAACTGAATGGTCAATTAACGGACATTAACGGAGAACAATACTCCCCTACTCTGTTGCCGGAGCAGGGGAGTATGTTAATTATTACCTGTTAATTGATGGTTATTTCTGCCAGTTGTCCTTCAGCGAGGCGGTGCGGTTGAGGACAAGGCGGTCTGCCGTAGTGTCGGGATCAACTACAAAGTAGCCCTGTTTGAGCAACTGGTAGTGGTTCTCCTGAGCAATGCCGTTCTCAATGACCGGTGCATGGAGTTCGCTGCGGAGCGAACCCTCTACCTTGATAGTCTTTATCTCGAGGCTGTTCGGGTTCAGCAAATCGCGGAAGTCGCCTTCCTCCGCCGACGGGTTCTCCACGGCAAACAGGCGGTCGTAGAGGCGTGTTTCGGCATCAAGGCACGAGTTGCACTCCACCCAGTTGATAGTGGCCTTGGTCTTACGATTGCCGCCCTCGGTGCCCGACTTGGAAGCGGGGTCGTAGGTGGCATAGACGGTGGTGATATTGCCATTGGCGTCCTTGTCGCAGCCCGTGGCTTGGATGATATACGCCGACTTGAGACGCACCTCACGCCCGCCCGGGCTGAGACGGAAGAAGTTCTTGTCCGCCTGCTCGAGGAAGTCGCCGCGCTCGATATAGAGTTCGCGGGCGAACTGCATCTCGCGCGTACCGAGTTCGGGGTGTCCGTCAATGTTCTCCGCAGTGATAGTCTCGCCGTTGCCATCATAGTTGGTGATAACCAGTTTCACGGGGTCGAAGATAGCGCAGATACGGGGAGCGGTCTCTTTGAGGCACTCGCGCACGGTGTGTTCGAGGAGACTGACATCAATCATTCCCTCCACCTTGGTGTATCCGATACGGTCGATGAAAGCACGTATCGCCTCGGCGGTGTACCCGCGTCGGCGCAGACCGCAGACGGTCGGCATACGGGGGTCGTCCCAACCGCGCACGAGTCCCTCTTTGACGAGTTGGAGCATCTTGCGCTTCGACATCACGGTGTAGGTGATATTCAGTCGGTTGAACTCGTACTGGTGCGGGCGGTAGTCGCCCGTTACAAACTGGTCGAGGAAATAGTCGTACAGAGGGCGGTGCACCACAAACTCGAGGGTACAGATAGAGTGCGTAACGCCCTCGAAATAGTCGCTCTGACCATGTGCGAAATCGTACATCGGATAGACGTTCCACTTGCGCCCTGTGCGGTGGTGCGGGTGGGTGGTGATGATACGATACATAATCGGGTCGCGGAAGTGCATATTGGGGTTCGCCATATCAATCTTGGCACGCAGCACCATCTTGCCGTCCTCTATCTCACCTGCCTGCATCGCCTCGAAAAGGCGCAGGTTCTCCTCTACGGGGCGGTCGCGGTAGGGCGATGCCACACCGGGTTCGGTAGGCGTACCTTTCTGCTCGGCTATCTGCTCGGCGGTCTGCTCGTCCACGTAGGCTTTGCCCTCCTTGATAAAGCGGATGGCGAGGTCATAGAGTTGTTGGAAATAGTCGCTGGCGTAATAGATATTGCCCCATTTGAAACCTAACCACGCGATGTCCTGCTGAATGGAATCCACGTACTCGACGTCCTCTTTGACGGGGTTGGTGTCATCAAAACGGAGGTTGCAGACACCGTGGTATTTCTCGGCGATACCGAAGTCCATACAGATGGCTTTGACGTGTCCGATATGCAGGTAGCCGTTGGGTTCGGGCGGGAAACGGGTCTGGATACGTCCGCCGTTCTTGCCCTCGGCAAGGTCTTTCTCTACGATTTGCTCAATGAAATTGAGACTTCTTTCTTCTGTTTCCATTTCGTTTAATTATGAATTTTGAATTATGAATGAGGAATTAAGAGAGGAATATATACCGCGGGCGGGGCGCCCGCGTCCCCGAGACTACACTGTGCAAGAGTAATAATTCATAATTCCTAATTCATCATTCCTAATTAGTTTATGCCGCGGACGATGCCACGGGGAGAGGCTTTGATAAAGTCGATGATTGCGTTGCGCTCGGGTGTCTCGGGTACGGTAGCGAGTATCTGTTCTACGGCTTGGGACACATTCAGCCCCGACATATACAGCGTGCGGTAGGTGTCTTGTATGGAGGCTATCTGCTCACGGGTGAATCCGCGGCGGTTGAGTCCGACAGAATTGATACCGCAGTACGATACCGGTTCGCGTGCAGCTATAACATACGGCGGGATGTCCTTGTTTATTTTCGTGCCGCCCTGTATCATCACGTGCGCCCCGATATGGGTGAACTGGTGAACCAGACTGCCGCCGCCGATGATAGCCCAGTCGTCCACCACCACTTCGCCTGCCAGTTGCACGGCATTGGACATAATAATATGGTCGTGGAGGAGGCAGTCGTGTGCCACATGGCAGTATGCCATAATCAGGCAGTTGCTGCCCACTACGGTCTTGCCCTTGCTGGCTGTACCGCGATGAATGGTAGCGCACTCGCGAATGGTGGTGTTATCACCAATGAAGACATAGGTCTTCTCGCCTTTGAACTTCAGGTCCTGCGGAATGGCACCCACTACGGCAGAGGGGAAGATATGGCAGTTCTTGCCTATACACACGCCCTCGCAGATAGTGGCGTTGGCATCAATGACGGTGCCTGCGCCTATTTCCACATCTTTGTCGATATAGACAAAGGGACCGATTTGCACGGAGGGGTCAATCTTCGCCTCCGGATGGATATATGCTTGCATAATGATGAATTAAGAATTAAGAATTATGAATGGTATGTTTTGTATAGCCGGAGCATACAATTTTTCATTACTGAATGACTTTGTTTCTCAGTTGGCGGCAGCACTGGGTGTTAAAGGTGTGTCCTGGTCGCTCGGCGATGAGTTTGCCTTGGATATAGCAGCCGAGTAGCGACATATCGCCGATGAGGTCAAGCAGTTTGTGCCGCGCGGGCTCGTTCTGGTAGTTGAGCGGGGAGAGGTAACCGAGTTTGGCGGCATTGAGGTGCGGTGCACCGAGTTTGTCGGTCATATAGTCCAATCCCTCCTGCGACATCTGGGTCTCGTATATCACCAGTGCGTTTTGCAGGTCGCCTCCCTTGATAAGCCCCATGCGCAGGAGCGGCTCTATCTCGCGCACGAAGCAGAAAGTACGTGCGGCGGCTATCTCGCGGGGGTAGTCGCTCAGGTTATGCAGTTCGGCATGCTGCTCGCGCAGGAAGACGCTCGGGAAAGAAATCATCACTTCTACCTCATAGTGGTCGGAAGGCAGCAGCACCAACTTGTTGCCGCGCTCGGAGACGTACTCGATAGGCTCCGTAACGACAAACACTTTGCGCTCCGCCTGCTGCTCCTGCAACCCCGCCGCCTGAATAGCCTTGACGAACAGTTTGGCACTACCATCAAGGATAGGCATCTCGGGACCGTCCAACTCGATAAGACAGTTGTCCACCCCCATCGCATAGAGTGCGGAGAGGGCATGTTCTACGGTAGAAATCTTCCACGCACCGTGTTCGAGAACCGTGCCGCGCTCGGTGGCACTGACATAGTCGGCAAGGGCTTGGTGAGTCGGTTTGCCCGGCAGGTCGATACGGCAGAGTTGTATGCCCGTATTTTCGTCTGCGGGCAGGAAGTTCGCCGTGATATGCAAGCCTGTATGCAATCCCTTACCCGAGAGAGTGAAGGGGGAGGAAATGGTATGCTGGTTCATTTTTAATTATGAATTACGGATTATGAATGAGGAATTAGATACAAAGAATTTACAAATTTACACACTTATAAATTTACAATTTTTTCTATATCGTTGAGGCGGCGCATCAGATCGGGCAGTTGCTTAAAACCCACCGAGGAGCGGCGCCAGTTCATTGCGTCGATGGCGGGCGAACCCTGATACATACCGGGCTTGCGGACGCTGCCTGCCACACCTGCTTGCGCACCGAAGACACAGCGGTCGGCTATCTCGATATGCCCTGCCACGCCAGCCTGCCCGGCAAGAATGCAATGGCTGCCTATCTTGGTAGAACCCGCTACGCCCACTTGTGCGCACATAAAAGTGGACTCGCCGACTTCCACATTGTGCGCTACCTGCACGAGGTTGTCTATCTTCGCATTGCGGCGGATACGGGTGGAACCCATCATCGCACGGTCAATCGTACTATTGGCACCTATCTCCACATCATCCTCTATCACCACATTGCCTATCTGCGGCAGTTTTTGGTTCACCCCCTGTGCATCGGGTTCAAAACCGAAACCGTCTGCACCGACTACCACGCCCGCATGGAGGATACAATCACGTCCGACCACACAGTTGTAATAAACCTTCACCCCAGCATAGAGAATCGTATTGTCGCCAATCTGCACATTATCGCCGATATACGTATTCGGATAAATCTGCACGCCTTTGCCGAGGCGGACGTTCTTGCCGATATAGGCAAACGCACCGATATAGGCATCGTCGGGTACGGAGACGCCCTCGCTGATATAGGCGGGTTGCTCTATACCATGGCGGGCGGGATTCATGGCTTTTGCCACCAATTGGAGCAGTTGCCCCATCGCCCCGCGGGCGTTCTCTACGGCAATCACGGTAGCATTGCTTTCGGGAGTCTTGTCCCCAAAAAGACTTGCCGTAACCAATACAACAGAGGCTTGCGTGGTTGCCAGATAGGGCATATATTTCTCGTCGCAGAGAAAACAGAGTTTGCCCTCGGTAGCGGACTCTATAGGGGCAACATCGCTCACAGTGCGATTGGGGTCGCCATAGAGTTTTCCTCCGAGAAGAAGGGATATTTGTTGTGCAGAAAATTCCACTTTATGCTAATTATGAATTAATAATTATGAATGATGAGTTATTTGTCTCAGTATGCTCTATCCTATACGCATCCTATAACGATCCTATAACAAAAAACACGAGTCAAAGAACTACGCTGTATGTTAATTGTTAATTGTTAATTGCCTATGCCCGGAACTCGAACAGGTAGAGTTTCTTGGGCTTGCGGGTAAGGGATGGCAGGTCAAGTATCTCACTGGCAGAGGCGATGTCGCGCACCGTACCATCGCGGTAGAGTATATCAATAGAGTCGTCTTTCTCCGAATAGGTATTGCTCGTGGACATATGTTCCACAAAGAAATACTCCGCCTCCCTGTCACTGATACCGAACACATTGGCGTAATGCCGGCGCAGGATCTGCTGCTCTGTATCGCTGAGCGGTTCGGTCAGCAGCCGCCCGCGGAAGAGTTGCCGGTTGATAAACGCCGTACTCAGTTCGCGAAGCACAATATCGTCCGAGTTCATCCAGACCTTGATTGCCGACAGCACATCGGTATCATCGAGGAGGGCATACTGCTGCATTGCCTCACTGCCGAGAGCAAAATCGGCTGCTGTAACACGATGGTACAAAAAATAGTGCAATGCGGGTGAGCAGAACAGTTCTTTGCCTGACAGAGCCAGTTCCTTTGCCCGCGCAAGTATCTTTACAAGGTGCTGCTCGGCGGCGACGGAAGTCTTATGGAGATAGACTTGCCAGTACATCAGGCGGCGTGCTACCAGAAATTTCTCTACCGAGTAGATCCCCTTGATCTCCACCACGAGACGGTCGTCCACCACATTGAGCATCTTGAGCAACCTCTCGCTCGCCACACGCCCCTCCTGCACGCCCGTGAAGAACGAGTCGCGGCAGAGATAGTCCATTCTGTCCACATCCAACTGGCTGGAGATGAGTTGGTGGAGGAAATGACGGGGATAACGGTCTTGGAAGATAGCAATCGCCTCGTCCAACGGACGCTGCTGCCAGAGTTGCTGCTCGTTGCCGCGGCTAAGGTCGATATTGATCTGCTCCATCATCAGGAGTGAGATCTTCTCATGGGTGATACCCTCTACCAGAGTATGCTCCAGCACATGGGAGAAAGGTCCGTGTCCGATGTCATGGAGCAGAATAGCCGCCAATGCACCGGTAGCCTCACCGTCACTGATTTCCACTCCTTTGCCACGCAATGAGGCAATTCCCTCGTTCATCAGGTGCATCGCACCCAACGAATGGAGGAAACGGCTGTGCATAGCACCCGGATAAACCAAATAAGACAGCCCCAACTGGCGAATGCGGTTGAGGCGTTGTACGTACGGATGCTGCAACACATCGTAGAGCAGGTCGCTCGGGATAGTGAAAAATCCGAATACAGGGTCGTTGATTATCTTCCGTTTGTTGGTTACCATTGGTACAAGCGGCACGGTTCACATTTCTGCCAGCGATAGGAGAAAGAGAGACCCAACATAAAATAGCCATCTCCCCACTGGAAACGGGACGATTTGGTAAGCGGGTATGCATCGAGGTTGCTATGTGGTACATCCAAGAGTCCCTGATGAACAGATGCCATAACGGTCATAAAGAAGCCGTGGGTCAGGTTGATATTATATCCTATCTCTATCGGTAACATAGGCAGCACGCTCACCACCTGCCCCTCACCGCGATTGGAGCGGGTAAAATCATAGTTGATAACGCTCAAGTTCAGTCCCAAGCCGCCATAGATATAAAACCCTGCCTTAGGGAAAGGATACCACTCGACACCCGCTGCCAGTTCGCCGAAACCGCTTCTGAAAGACCCCTTGCCCATCTGCGTCTGCATCTCTTGTCCCGTAACCGGGTCTGTGGTCTGCGCATAGCGTGCACTGTCGTTGCCATGCAGGTAACCTCCAGAAAGGGAGAAACGCCAGTTGGCACTATTAGCCAGCGGATGGAGATAACTGAATATGACACTGCCGCCCACACTGAGGTTCTGCTTTTGGAATCCCTCCTTGAACGCCACGCCGAGCATATCCACATCACCATAATAATACAGGGCATTGCCTGTCAGGGTAATACCTTGCGCCACAGAAGAGTTGCGCGTAGAATAGAGACCGTGTCTGTCGGGTGTCTTACGCCACGATCGGCGCACCTGTGTCTTTTGCTGCGGATTGCCTTTGTTCGGCTTTATCTCCGCCATCAATGAACTACTGTAACCCAAACCAAGTACCAACGCGAGTATGGAAATTAGCAAATGTCTTTTCATAACCTGCACTAAAACGCCACAAAGGTAGTTATTTTTTGTGAAAGTAACAAATTTATATTCATTTTTCCATTCCTATTGATGTTTCTTATGCCATAAACAGCATTTTTTCTTTGCATTAGGCAAAAAAACCGGCAGAGGACTTACCGCTTTCTGGTGATTTCTTTGCGCACGGAATTGATTTCGAGCAGGGTGCTGAAACTGTAGCCTTCGTACAAGCCGATGAGATAGGCAAGTTTGTCGTCTCCCTTGACATAGCCAATACGGAGCATATTCCCAGCCGTAAGCCGGAACAGATCAGATTTGTTGTTGTGCTTGGGGGCGTAGTGGGTATGTTTTTCTCTATGGATAGTCAGCGGGAATTCTAAATAAAAAGGGCAACTCCGATATGCATCGGTTTGCCCGCATCGTACCGCGAGTGGGACTTGAACCCACACAACCATTTCTGGTCAAGGGATTTTAAGTCCCTCGTGTCTACCGATTCCACCATCGCGGCGTTGAAAAACAACCACAGGGCAACCCTGCGACCATTATCCACTCAAAACCGGCTGCAAAGGTACGGATAAAAAACGATATATGCAAATATCACCTACAAAAAGAGGAGCAACCGCATCAAAACAATATCTATCCACTTTATGCAACAGATATAGTGTATAAAGTGGATAAAAGCACTGCCAAAAAGCCTATCTCGTTGCCGTCTCGTTGCCGTAAATGGTATTATAGGGTATGGGTATTGCATATTCTGCATAATTCTGCATAATTCTGCATAATTCCGCCTGTTTTCCACCAGACTGTTATCCGGTTGTGCTGCAGTTGTCCTATCACAAAAAAGGCTGCCCTGTCAGGCAGCCCATTGTATAGAGAAATATGATAAGACCGGATCAGATAGCGTTGATGTCGTGAAGGATAGAGGTGGTCTTTGCTACGGCAGCCTCGCTGGCAGCATAGAGTTCTTTCTCCTTGTCGTTGAGCGGCAACTCGACAATCTTCTCGATACCGTTCTTGCCAATGATACAAGGCACACCGATAGTGATGTCTTTGTATCCGTACTCGCCGTCGAGGTAAGCCGAGCAAGGAATGAGTTTCTTCTGGTCGTTAATGATGCTGTCCACTACGCTGGCTGCGCTGGCACCCGGAGCCATCCATGCACTGGTACCAAGCAGACCGGTCAGTGTGGCACCGCCTACCATAGTGTTGTGAACTACCTCGTCGAGTTCATCCTCGCTCATAAAGTTGAGGATAGGCATACCTTTGTAGGTAGCGAAACGAGCCATAGGAATCATAGTGGTATCGCCGTGTCCGCCGATAACGAAGCCCTCTACCTCGTTGGCATTGCAACCGAGTTTTTGGCTGAGGAAGTATTTGAAGCGGCTGCTATCGAGCGCACCACCCATACCGATGACGCGGTTATGCGGCAAACCGAGCGACTTCAGCGTCAGATAAGCCATCGTATCCATCGGGTTGGAAACTACGATAAGAATGGCATTCGGCGAGTAGGTCAGCACTTGCTTTACCACGCTCTTTACGATACCAGCGTTTACGCCGATGAGTTCCTCGCGGGTCATACCGGGTTTGCGGGGAAGACCGCTGGTGATAACCACTACATCGGAGTCCGCGGTCTGTGTATAGTCGTTGGTGACACCTTTAACCACGGTGTCGAAGCCCAGCAACTGTGCCGTTTGCATAATGTCCATTGCCTTCCCCTCGGCAACACCCTCTTTGATATCAATCAATACAACTTCGCTGGCTACTTTCTTTACAGCCAACACATTCGCGCACGTAGCACCTACGTTACCTGCGCCTACAACGGTTACTTTTGACATAACGTACTATTTATTAGGTTTATATTGTTTCCGTATTGTGCCGACAAAATTACTGCTTTTTTTCAAGCCCTGCAAATAATTCTCCATTTTGCCAATCGGTCTATACAAAAACTATTCGTTTTTGATGCCGAGGAGCGTATATCTGCCTTGCGGGGTAAGGATATAGAGTGTACCGTTCTCCAATAGGAAATGCGGCTGCGCCTTGTCGGTTTCGACATTGTCCAAAGCCGTTTCCTGCTTCACCCAGACCGTGATATGTACGTAGACATCTACCGCCCCACGTGAGCGCAGGCGCAGATAGGCATCCTGTATTCCCTCTACGTCCGACTGGAAACCGAGAGCCACTATGCCCCCCTCTGCAGGCAGCGTGTTCGGCGACATCTTGAACTTGCTCGGATGACTGCCCGTAAAGGACATAGTAACATTCTGCGTTAGATTCGCCCCCGTAACATTCAGAACAAAGGTTTTCAGTTCGTTAGGTTTGGCAGTATCATAAAACTCGGGCATATCCACCGAAATGAGCGGCAGGTCGTCGCGCCCCCATGATACATCGTCTATCAGATAGGTGGCTGCGCCCTCTGCACCGTTGATACCGCTAAACTTAAAGCCCATAAAGAAGACATCGGGGATATTCTCCTGCCCCGCGAGGTTCACCTGAAAATCAAGCCAGTCGCCCGATTGGTCTTTGGTAGCAGGCATATTGATTTCAAGGTCTTGGAAGAACACGTCATCCACATCGGTGGCATCAATGAAAAAGAGTTGTAACTTAGCCGACATATCGTCGGTGAGATAATCCCCTCGCACGCGGAAAGTGAAGACTTGGTTCTTGGCGTTCTTATAGTCCAAAGCGGGCGTAACAAGCCACATCGAATCCACTATGTCCGACTCGCCTTGCGAGACATACCCCGTAGCCTTGGCACAATGTTCCCCATCGTTATTCACATCTATATATCCCCGCCACGGGCGTGTACCGGCGGTAACCACATTCTGCCACCCCGTGAGTTGGAGGGTTTTGTTGCTCTCGGCATTGTCGAAATGTTCATTGAGCAGCGAAAGCGGGTTGCTCATATCCCAAACAAAAGCCGTAGCATAGTCCACAGGTTCGGGGTCGCCCTCGGTGGCCACACCTGTGATACGCAGTTGCTGTTTTTGTGCGTTCCTGCTCGACCAGTAGATGGTGGCGGAATATGCGCCTGCTTTGCGGGGAGAGAAAGTGATATAGGTCTTCGCCTCCATATTGCGTGGTATGAGCGAACTGCTGATAGTAAAAGCCGACTCGTTGCCGTCGTTGATAATAGAGACGGCAATGTCCTCCACACAGTTGAGCGATGTAACCACTACCGAGTCGCGCTTCTGCGTACCCGCTTTGGCAGCAAACTGCGGCAGCGCGGTCGGGGCGATATGTATCTCGGGTTTAAGGGTAGAATCTGAGGCTACACCACTGAGGACAAAAGTCTTGTTGTCGCTCAGAGCCTGCAAACAGTCGGTAACCAGCATTGCCTTGTGGTTGCCGACAACGGTAGGCGCATACCATAGTTTGACGGTCTCCTCGGGTTGCGTAACCTGCGTCTTCTCCAAACGGAACATGTTGCGGTTGGTGCCGCGGAGATCCAAATAGACCGGCTCGGTGAGGTTACCCTGACGGATAGTGAGCGTAGCCATCAGTACGCTGTCGCCGATGTTGCAGCGTGCGGCTGCGATTGTTTCGGGCATAACGGTGTACCATGGTTCTTTATTTTCGGTGCGGACAAACGAGAAGTCATCAAAGATAACTCTTGCCCCTTTCTTAACTTCGATGCTGAACAGGAAACCCGTTGCATCCTGCGGTTTGGTGGTTTTTACTTTCAGTTCCTGCCAACCGTTGCCGATAGGCAGTACCTGATTGAGTTTGGCACTGTCGTGCGGTGTTCCTGTCTGCGTCTTGTTGAGATTCCACACACTATTCAAGTACAGGTCGCCTGCATTGGCGGACAATACTTTGTAATGAATGGTCATCTCGAACTCCTGTCCTGTAACATCCGTTTGTAAATCAACAGACTGTTGGAGAGAACGGTTGTTTTTCTTTTCCTCTGTACGAAAAGCCTTTTCACCATAATAAACATCAGTAGTTTCAATAGCGATACTGCCACCGAAAGACCAATCTGTAAATTCTGCGCCAAAGAGGAAATTGGTTTGTGCTTCTTCAAAATCTCCGTTGCTCAGCAGATTGTCTGCTGCCATTGCGGGCAAGAGCATTACCCCACAAAGGAGAGATAATAATGTTCTTTTCATAAGTGTATATATTCTTGTAGTTTTCCCTGTGCATACCCTAAGGATAGCATACCCCAAAAGCGTTGTTCAGACGCTTTTGGGGTATGGTTATGGGTTGTGTGGTTAGCGGACTACCTTATAGGTCTTGTCGCCCTGACGGATGATGTTTACACCCGGTTGCAACTCCGATACACGCATACCCGATACGGTATAGATCTCGATTTCCGCACCGGTTGCGATATTGTCAATAGCCGTGCTTACGGCAACCACATCCTGTTTGTCACGTATGCGCAGCACTTTGCCAGTGGTGGTGCTGGAAATAGCGGTAATATCGGCTTTGTTGGGTTTGATAGTACCGATCAAGTCGTTGCCTGCAATCAGGTTGACAGTGGCTGTATTTTCTCCCTGTTTGATCTGATCACCGCTTACGAAAGCGTCTGTATTGGCGAAAGTAACACCTTCCACCTTTACCAGTTGGCAGAGATAGTCTGCTGGGTTAGCCTGTAGTTCAGCAAGCGTTACCACCTTCGGCGTAACCTCGTTGTCGTGGCTGAGAACTTCGATACCCCGTTCTGTACCGATATACATTATTCCTCCTACGGACATTTGCGCATCTGCATATACTATGCAATTGGTTACTTTGTCGCCACGTTTTATTTCGTCCCCCCAGTAAGAGTCGTTGATAAAGACACCTGCTGTAGCATCTTGCAGATACAGTTTATCACCGCTCTGGTTGTATTTGTATGTTACCACAGCCTCGCCGGTGTATTTGATATAAACAGGAGCATCAGTTGCCGTAGCAGCCAGAGTGTTGAGTTCGGCGATAGTAGCAGCCATACGGATGTTTTTGTTCCAATATGATTGGGTTACGGTAGCGGTTGCTTCACCCGATGTGAGTGTGATTTGATAAGAACCGTTGCCCTCTGTTTTGGGCGCAATGGTCATAGTAACCACTACATCTGTGGCTGCATCTTTACTGATGGTGTATTTATCCAAAGTAACCTCTGCATTGTTGCTGGTGAGGGTAATATCTTCTTTCAGATTTTTACCGTTTACCGTAAATGTTTGGGTGTAGGTTTCACCTACATAGCCTTGTAGTTGTTCGAAAGAAGCAGGGTTAACAGTTATTTCTGCCGGTTCTTCTGCAGGAGTTCCCCCCCCTACAAATAGGTCTTCCCATACGGTTGCGAGTTTGATTTCGTCCACAGCCACTTTGGGGCCGTTGTTGTTTTGACGCAGATATACACTTGATATGGTAGGGTCGCTTTTTGTGTTAGCCAATTCCATATTGCATACAAGAGTCGGTACTTGACGGTCTTTTGTCGGATTTACATACAGATTGACGCTATCATTCTTACTTCCTTCCCTGATAACATATTCAAGGACAACCAGGTAGTTGGTATTATACCGGAGTGCTGACGTATATGATGCTGTATTCGGATTGTATTCACTGTATTTTGATACGGCTAATTTGAAGCCTGTAGTACCGTCTGCTATTGCATACACTCTTGAATTAACAGTGTAGCCTAATCCAAAGAAATAATCCGAAGTTGATGTAGCACTCTCCATATTGATAACGGCGGCAGCATATACAGTTCCACTTTTGCATTCGCGGAAATAACGTAAATCACTTGTTCCTTTGACTTGCTGGAGTTGTACCTTGTTGCCTGTAGCGGTAGCGGCATATCCGGGATATGAAAGTGAACCTTCGGTTACCATAATAGGGTCGGTTGGTGCTTCTGCAGAGCCTGTCCACCCTGCATAAGACCACCACTTGGTGCTATCGTTGCAAGCAGCACGTCTTCCTGCTGTCAGTTGCCCAAGTTCCCGGTCGAAACTCTCGTGGAGGATGAGGTCGGCGTGCACAGTACTTAGGGTGAGCAGTGCCGTTGCCAAAAGTAATAGTTTCTTCATAATAAATTGAATTTTGAGAATAGATTGGTATTGCAGTTGTTTCTAATCGGTGCAAAAGTACGCAAAATAATTGACATACGCAAGCAATATATAAATAATTATTAGTGTTATGGTTTGTATTGCAGTGTTTTTTTACCTCTCTGTATGACTATTCCGTGATAATCGTCAGAAACAGGTTGCCCGATGGGCGTATATGCAGGGGACGAAGAACAGTTCTGGCTGATATTATCCAAAGCGGTCGGTTCGGGGTAAACCGTTTGGCTGATGATCCACAGCGTCAGCACATTCCAATCATACGACACAATGGCTTCTATGCGGGTCGGGCGGTTTTCCACCAAAGTGCCGATATTGAACTTGTCTGCGAGGGCGTAGGTTTGCCCACGGTAGGTGCATTGTTCACTGCTAACAACTACGCTGTCCAATACGACATAGCGGCACACATCTGCGCTATCCAAGGCAAGGATATTCGAGTCCGGCAGGCACTCTGCTTTGGTGCTGCCTACCGTCCACGCCTCCACGGGCGACAGTTCGGGTACGCCGTAATAGTTCTGATAGCGTCCGTGTACGCCTGTCAGCACATCGCCTTTGGACAAGCCCTGTCCGAAGGGTTTGCCGTCGGTGTCCGTACCATCGTATATGAGCATACTGCCCGAGTCATCACGCACGAAGATGTAGCGGTCGTATTTCTTGGTTACCACCACGGGGTTAAGATAGACAGTGGCAAAGTCCTCGTTCCGTACCGCCTCGGCGATGGTCTGTTGCGGTGCCACGCTAAGCAGAACCGTTACAGAAATGCGGGTGTCTCCGCTAACGAGGTCAAGCGTATCGATATACATCCCCGCCCCGGTGGCACGATAGGAGACGGTCAGTTGGTCTCCGTCGCGGTCAAGCGTTTGCGCCGAAAGGGCAAAGGTTTTGCCGTGGCGCAGCGTGGCTTGTATATCCCCGGTCAGGCGCACGGCGTTCACGGTAACGGTCTTGCTACCCGATACCTCCGTGCCGGACAGGCAGACCTCGCCAAAGTTGACCATTGATGTAGCAATAGCAGGTTTATCCGTACCGATAGGCGTTGTTTCGCGGTAGAGACATACGGGGGTAAACTTATGCGGGTCGGCATAGCAACCGAAGAGTTGGCTGCTTGCGTTATACTCGATATACTTGCCCGCACTTGTTCCTTGGCTCATTATTGTGGCTGCGCCGTCGGGTGCAATGGTCATCGTCCATACGCCGTAGTTGCCATAGTCCTCTGATGTATAGTTCACCCACAGGGCGAGTTTGTTTTTTGTCTTGCCGCCGTTTGCCACGAGGTAGGCTTCTTCGTAACGGAGTTCGTCTTGGAAGATATAGGCAGTGTCTCCGTTGGCATCAAGCACTTTGCGGAGAGTGTAGATTGCTTCTTCGTTGGCATTGACCGTATTACGGTCGGCGGAATAGATGCCGTTGATTGCGTGGATATTGTTTTTGCTGACGGTCTCGTTGTAGTAGCCCATCAGCATAGGCGTGGTGCCGTCGGCAATACCGAAGATGACCTGGTCGGAGTCGCGCAATGAATGTATGTCCGTTACCAGACGGAATGTACTCTGTGTAAACTCAGGGCTTACACCCTCGGCAGAGCGGACGGAAACCGAATTGAGGTATATTGAATTGCGGGTACAGTTGATTTGGAAGCGTATTTTACCCGTCTGCTCCGTTGGGAGGACGATGGTCAGATCGCTGTTTTTCGGATTGGAGATACTGAACGCAGTGTCTATGGGCGCATTGCCGCCTATTTGGACGCGTATGCTGCCCTGCCCTCGGGTAGTGGTGGCATAGTTGAACGTCAGACGGCGCACACCGGTGAACGACCGCACCGAGGTAGCCCCCGCGCCGGTGCCTTTGGCTGTCACTTTCACTCCTATCTGGTAGGCACTGCTATAGTCATTGCCGTCCTTGTCGGAGATCCAGCCGTCGGTCTTGCCATCGCAGGCGGTTGTACCCTGTTTGCTTGTCCATTGGGCATTGGTGAAAGTATAGGTAGTGATACCCGCAAAGGTATTGGCAGACAGCAGCAAGAGAGTGAACAGGAGAGTTAGAGTCTTTTTCATGTTATTATGTTGTTCAGTTGTATAATTGAATAAAACTATGCAACCTGCCCTTGTGCGGAGCAAGTTGCATAGCAGGTGTGATTAGTACGCAATAGCGAAGATGACACGTCCTTTGGAGGGTTTGCCCGTTACCATACACGTACCGGGTTCGCTCTTGTGTCCGGGCAGGTCATGCATAGGGATGCAGCGGATAGTCGCCTTGGTATCGGCTTTGATCTTTTCTTCGGTTTCGGGCGTACCGTCCCAGTGGCAAAGGAGGAAGCCGCCTTTTTTGATTTCTTCCTTGAACTCGTCGTAGGAGTTTACCTCGCGGGTGTTGGCGATACGGAAGTCGAGTGCCTTTTGGTAGATATTGCCCTGTATTTCCTCGAGCAGGTTCTTGATGTACAATTCGATGCCATCGAGTGCGACGGTGGATTTCTCCATTGTGTCGCGTCGTGCGATTTCGATGGTGCCGTTCTCCAAATCACGTCCGCCCATAGCCAGACGCACGGGCACACCTTTGAGTTCGTAGTCGGCGAACTTGTAGCCCGGAGTATATTTCTCGGATGTATCCACTTTGACGCGAATACCCATTTGCTTGAGGTTGTCGGCGATAGGATTGAGTTTTTCCAGCAAAGCGTCCAACTGCTCCTGTGTCTTGAAGATAGGTACTATTGCCACCTGTATCGGGGCGAGGTGCGGTGGGAGTACGAGTCCGTTGTCGTCGGAGTGTGTCATGATGAGCGCACCCATCAGGCGGGTCGATACACCGAAAGAGGTAGCCCACGGGTACTCGTATTTGTTTTCCTTGCTGAGGAACTGCACGTCGAATGACTTGGCGAAGTTCTGCCCGAGGAAATGGCTTGTACCGGCTTGCAGTGCTTTTCCGTCCTGCATCATTGCTTCGATGCAATAGGTTTCGACGGCACCTGCAAAACGCTCGTTTGGCGATTTGACGCCCTTAACCACCGGGATTGCCATAATGTTCTCCGCCACATCTGCATATACGTTGAGCATTTGGCGTGCGAAAGCATCGGCTTCCTCGCTTGTTGCGTGTGCGGTATGTCCTTCCTGCCAGAGGAATTCGGCGGTACGTAGGAAGAGGCGTGTACGCATCTCCCATCGCATGACGTTGCACCACTGGTTGCACAGCACGGGGAGATCGCGGTAACTGGAGATCCAGTTTTTGTATGTTGACCAGATGATGGTTTCGGATGTTGGGCGTATGATGAGTTCCTCTTCCAGTTTGGCGTCCGGATCGACGATGACGCCTTTGCCCTCTGGGTCATTCATCAGGCGGTGGTGGGTTACGACGGCGCACTCTTTGGCAAAGCCCTCCACATGCTCCGCCTCGCGGCTGAAATAGGACTTAGGTATGAGCAAGGGGAAGTATGCGTTTTTTACTCCGTACTCTTTGAAACGGCTGTCCAACGCCTGTTGGATACGTTCCCAAATCTCATAGCCATAAGGTTTGATTACCATACATCCGCGCACAGCGGACTGCTCTGCCAGGTCGGCTTTGACGACCAACTCATTATACCACTTCGAGTAATCGACAGCCCGAGGTGTCAGTTTCTGAAAATTTGCCATTATCTTAGTTTGTATTGTTTACGCAGTTGCTCAAACCGGTCGGGTTGCGCTTTGAGCGAGTCGGACACACGCTGCAGCCAGCCCGAAGCACTATCGCCGGATTTTTGTTGCAAAGTTACTGCTTTTTTGTCAATCTGCAAAGGCGAGAGTCCGAATTGTTGTGCGAAAGCCGTCAGACAGGTCTGCGAGGCATTGTATTTGCCCTGTACGGAATAGCCCGCAATATGGAAAGATGCCAGTTGCGAAAATGCCAATAAGTCGCGGTTCAGACGGGGTTCGTTCTCCCATGTGTCTATGATAGAAGGGTGGTGCGAGCGCAGTAACGCCTCCTCGTCCACGATACCTCCGCGAGCGGCGTTGATAATCAGTGCATCGGGTCGGCATTGTGCCAGAAAGGTCTCGTTGCAGAGATGGTATGTGGGGTATTGCCCGTCGCGGGTCAGCGGGGTATGGAAGGTAATAATATCGCAATTATGTGCGATTTCATCGAGAGAAACCCCTATTCCGCGGGGGGGGTCGTTGAGCAGTACCTGCATACCGTGTTGCTCCGCCATTTTTGCCACAAGCGTACCCACATGTCCGACGCCGACAATACCGATTTTCTTCGATTTCAACGGTGTTTTTTGCTCTAGCAAGGCTTCTTCTATGTAGTCGCAAACCGCCTGCGCATTGCACCCCGGACAGGAGATCCACGCGATACCCGCCTCACGGCAATAGTCCCTGTCAATATGGTCGTAGCCTATGGTGGCGGTCGCCACCAAGCGGACACTGCTCCCATCGAGCAAGTCTCTGTTGATTCGGGTGCGGGTACGGACAATCAGTGCATCGGCATCGTGCACTGCCTGCGGTGTGATTTCTTCCGGTTCCAACGCCAAAACATTCACGTTCCGCCAATCGGGCAGAGCGGTCTGCTCAATGGTTTCTTTGATGAAAGGGATATATTTGTCTATAACCAACAACACGGCGGATAATGAATAATGATGAATTACAGATTATGAATTAGTCTAAAATCTTAACAAAAGTGCATTTTTGTCGGTTCGTAGTTCCTTCGTAGTTCCTTCGTAGTTCCTTCGTAGTTCCTTCGTAAGCGGTGGCTCTTGATCAACGGAAAGTAAATCTTAACAAAACGCACTGTCTTGTCCTAAATCAAGTTGACTATTTCTTTTTTGTCCGGTACCCCGACAAGAAAGGAAATACTATAATACAAACTATTCCGCATTACCACTTTTTTACACCTCCAAGTCGGACTTGCGTTCCAACCTGTGCAGATGGCATAGCATCAGGCTGCCGTCCTCCCTGCGCAGGTGCATACCGTTCCCCTCGCAGAACCCGAACACCTTGCAGTCCTTGCATGGCGCCTCTTTGCGCATCCAATCACGGTTGCGGTACTGCCGGAAACCGTTTTCCCAAATGTCCCAAAACGAATCCTTATAGATATTCCCCTGGTAGTATTTGCCACGGATACTGGTACATGCCGATATACTGCCGTCTATCAGAATAGACGCAATCGACAGCCCCGCCGCGCACTGGTACAAATGGTCGCGCACCTTGCCCTCGTAATCTCCGAGAAACCCCTCGCACGAATAACTCACATGCCGTCCCGCTTCCCGCTCTGACACAATAAAATCCAACAGTTGCCGGAACTGCCCGTCCGTCAGTATCAGTTCAGGGTGCTGCGCTGCCCGCCCCATCGGGTCTATTCCAAACACCCGCCAGTCGCGAGCACCGAGGCTCCAAATCAAATCGCGTATCTCGCCCAGACGCTCTATATTCCTCTGGTTCGCACACGTTACCACATCCCATGCAAGGTCTTTCTCGCCCGCAGCCAAACGTATCGCTCTGCACGCCCCCTCAAAAGCCATAGGGTGCTGCCGCAGCCATATATGGTCATCTTTCAAGCCATCCAGACTAATTGCCATGGAGCGCAATCCCGCCTTGCGCAGCGCACGAAAACGCTCAGGCGTGAGTGCCAGTCCGTTGGTTACCATTCCCCACGGATAGCCACGGTCGTAGAGCGCACGCCCCACCTGCTCCAAGTCCTTGCGCATCAGCGGTTCGCCTCCAGATATGATAACCAGCACCTTGTGCGGATCCACGTGCGGCGTAACCTCGGTATCTATCACGTGCAGAAAATCCTCTGCAGGCATATCGGGCTGCGTTACCGACGACACACAATCGCTGCCGCAATGCAGGCAATGTACATTGCAGCGCAGCGTACTCTCCCAGAACAACTGCTGCAACGGGTGGAGGCTCTTCAGATTGCGGCGTCGCAACTGCTCAAGCCGCAGTGCCAGTCGAAGACGGAAATCCATAGGAACTTGTCAATTTACGAATTTACACACTTACAAATTTACAATCCTCCTATCAGTCCCTCGGTATCATAACCCCGTATTTTACCATTATCTGCGGGTCACGGCGAGGCATATCGCCCACTTTGGCCGAGTCCTGCGTCTGCGGAACAGGCTTAATCGAATCCGATTTGGCTGTATTCTCCGCTTGCTCGGTCACCACAGGGCGGTAATCTTCCACCTGCACGCCGTACAACGCCACCACACCATATTCGCCATTCGTGGCACTCTTCTGCGTATGACAACCCGCCAAAGCCAGACTGATTGTTCCCAACAGCACATTAATCTTACTCAGTATCTTCCGTTTCATATCTATTTATATTTTGTATCTGCAAAACTAATGGTTAATTAACGGCTAATTATATGTTCTCATAATTAGTGTTCCGCAAAGGTACACCAAAATCGCGGTTCCTGCAAATTTATTTGCCGTTTCCGTTTTTTTTGCGTACCTTTGCGACCTAATCAACACGTTTTCACTATGAAAAAACTGTTTATTCTCTGTTTGCCGCTATTCCTTTTTTCCTGCCAAAAGCAAATGCAGGTTGTTTCCGTCTCCACAGAAGCCATACCGGTGGATTCTTCATTGGATGCTATTCAGGACACGGCATATATTGCTTATTTAGCCCCTGTCAAAGCCGATTTGGAACGTGAAATGAGTGTTGTTCTCGGCTATGCACCCGAACCGCTGAAGGTCTATCCTCCCGAGTGTCCTATGCTCAACTGGGCAAGCGACGCCCTACTGACCAAGGCACGCCAACTATACCCCGGCGGACGTGTGGATATGGCAGTCGTTAACATCGGAGGTATGCGCTGCGAATGGAAAGCCGGCAATATCACACGGCAGGATGTCTTCCAACTGATGCCTTTTGACAACGAATTGGTCGTACTTACTCTGCGTGGAGAGGATATTCTCGAATTATGCCAGATCTTTGCCGAAGACTACGGACAGGGTGTAGCAGGATTGCGTATGTCCGCCGAGGACAAGCAACTCATTGATGCCCAGATCGACGGGCAATCCATCGACCCGGAAGCCTACTACACCGTCGCCACCAGCGACTATCTCTCCGGCGGCACCGACCATATGACGCCCCTCACACATTATATCGAGATATGGTGTTCCGACCGTCTCATTCGCGACCTATATATCGAAGCAGTCCGTGAACAAGATACCATCGTCGCACACGTGGACGGTCGTATGGACATCCATTGACATCATATATACTTTACGTTGATTATATCGGGTGGTTATCGGGTTGTTATCGGGTGATTAACGATAGAATACTATGAGAAAAGCATTACATCTGCTTATAGCCGCTTTGTCTTTTTGCTGCTGTGCAGCACAAACCGCCGATCGGGATACATTGCACATCCTGTGTATCGGCAACAGTTTTTCGTGGGATGCCGTAGAGCAGGAACTCGCGCCGATATGCCAATCCGCAGGGCAGCCCGTCGTGATCGGCAATCTATACTATGGCGGCTGCTCATTGGAACAACACTATCGCTTTCTTGACAAGGATACCGCTGCCTATAGTTTCCGTCTGATAGAAAACGGAGTGCGCACAATCCACGACCCCTATACTATGCGTCAGGCGTTGCGTTTGCACCGGTGGGACTATATCTCGCTCCAGCAAGCCAGCCACGACAGCGGCATACGGAGCAGTTACGAACCCTATCTGAGTCGACTCATAGACAGCGTACGTCTCTACCAACCACAGGCACAACTCTGCTGGCTCCAGACATGGTCGTATGCACAAACAGCCACCCACCCCGCTTTCCCACGTTATGCACACAGCCAATCCGTTATGAACGACAGCATACTTGCCTGCACCCGCTATGTCTTGCACAACCACCCCACTCTATTGCTCATACCATGTGGCACCGCCATACAAAACGCACGCCATACCCTCGGCGACACCCTCTGCCGTGATGGCTACCATCTCAACTACATATACGGACGCTACACCGCATCGTGCGTATGGTACGAGATACTCACAGGCAAAAGCAGCATCGGTATCCCCTATTGCAATCCCGATATGACTAAAAAACAACAAAAGCAGACTCAAAAAGCCGCACACCGGGCAGTAAAGCACCCGTTTGAACAGAAAAATACAAAAAAATCACGCTAACATTTGCATATATCAAATAAAAGCAGTAATTTTGCACCCGCTTTTGAGAAGAAAGCCTTTCGGTTGAACGAAGCATAAAACAAATGGTGCGGTAGTTCAGTTGGTTAGAATACCGGCCTGTCACGCCGTAGGTCGCGAGTTCGAGTCTCGTCCGCACCGCCAAAATTCAACCGAAGTAAAAGGAGCGAGTATCGGTGCTTTGATTAAGTATCAGTCCTTGCTCTCTCTTTCGAGAGGGTCCATTAGCTCAACTGAATAGAGTACCACACTACGGATGTGGGGGTTGCAGGTTTGAATCCTGCATGGATCACATAAGAATGCTACGACATTGCAATAAATAAGCAAAGTTGTAGCGTTCTTTCTTTTATTTTGATATGGATTAGTGTTTTGAAGGGATTGGTAGGCAGTGCTGCTCCTTACCGTTGTGCGCGGATATACAGCACTACACCGATGGCAAGGAATATGAAATTGGGCAGCCACGCACTCATAAAGGGCGACATCACGCCATTGACGGAAAAGGTCGTGCTAACTGTAGAAAACAAAATATACGCCGCTGTAAGCACAATACCGATACCGAGATTCTTTCCCATACCGCCACGCACTTTCCTGCTGCTCATCGTTACACCCAGCAACGTCATAATAAACGCCCCGATAGGCGAAGCCCAGCGCTTGTGATACTCTGTCTCAAACGCTTGTATATTACCTGCTCCGCGGGCAGCCTGTTTCTTCATATAGTCGCGCAGTTCGGGATTGGTCATCTGCTGTGCCTCTTCGGCAGTAATAAACAACTCGTATGGCTGTATCGGAATGATGGTATCCAGACGCGCACCACGTGTCATCTGTTCGCGCATACCCTCAAAATCACGGCGGATGTAGTTCTCCAAATGCCAGCAGTATGCCGAATCATACCGGATACGGTCGGCAGTAATACGCGAGGTGAGTGTCTTACCCTCAAAGTGCTCCAAAGATGCACGATAACCTACATTGCTGCGTTTCTGAAACGACTCTATATAGAGTATTGTCCCCGGATCCACCTCCATCTGTACATTACGGGCATTCTCAGAGGTAAAATGCTCAATATACTTGTCCGTAAAATTGAGCATCTTACCCGTAGCAGGCGGAATAACATATCCGCCGAGGTAGAACGAGAACAAGAACAAGAATGTGGCGGAAACAAAATATGGTACCATCAGCCGATGATAACTGACCCCTGCCGCCATCATAGCAATGATCTCGCTGTTACCTGCCAGTTTGGATGTAAAGAATATCACCGAAATAAATATGAACAGCGAACTGAACATATTGGTATAATACGGGATAAAGGGCAGATAGTAGTCCAGAATAATCTCTTTGGTCGGCACTTGGTTCTCAAAGAAATCGTCCATCTTCTCCGTCAGGTCGAAGACGATGGCAATACTCAAAATCAGTACAATCGAGAAAAAGAATGTACCCAAGAACTTACGGATAATATACCAATCAAGCCGCTTCAGATAATTATGAATGAATAATTATGAATTATGAATGACACGATGTGCCATTTACCAATTTACACACTTACAAATTTACAAATTTCCTCTATAGCCGTGTCATCACGCGGCGGAGTGTATCTTCTTTCCACGAGCGGAAATCACCCGCAAGGATATGTTGGCGTGCTTCACCGACCAGCCACAAATAGAATGCCAGATTGTGAATAGAGAGTATCTCCAAGCCCAACATTTCGTCCGAGTGAATCAGATGGCGTACATACGCCCTCGTATATTGATGATCGACATACGATGTACCGGTAGGGTCTAACTCCGTAAAGTCGTTTTCCCATTTCTTATTGCGCATATTCATCACGCCGTTGCGGGTGAAGATCATACCGTTACGCCCATTGCGAGTAGGCATCACACAATCGAACATATCCACCCCGCGTTCGATACCCTCAAGTATGTTCCATGGCGTACCCACGCCCATCAGATAGCGCGGTTTGTCCTCAGGAAGGATATCGTTCACCACCTCTATCATCTCATACATTTTCTCTGCAGGTTCGCCCACAGCCAAACCGCCGATAGCATAACCGTCCCTATCGAGGTCGCGCAAGCGTTTGGCAGCCTCCTGACGCAGGTCAGGATAGACACACCCTTGCACAATAGGGAACAAGTGCTGGTGGTAATCATAGACATCGGGCGTCGAATCAAAGCGGACGATACAACGGTCCAGCCACCGGTGCGTGCGGTTCATCGACTCGGTGGCATACGTGCGGTCTGCCGTACCGGGGCAGCACTCATCGAATGCCATCATAATATCCGCACCTATTTGCCGTTCTATATCCATTACCGACTCGGGCGTGAACATCAGTTTGCGCCCATCGATATGACTGGAGAAACGTACTCCCTCCTCGGTCATCTTACGTATCTGTGTGAGCGAAAACACCTGATAGCCGCCGCTGTCGGTCAGTATAGGGCGTGTCCAGCCCTCAAAGCGGTGCAGACCTCCTGCTTGGTGCAAGATGTCCGTACCGGGGCGGAGATAGAGATGATAAGTATTACCGAGAATAATCTGTGCGTGAATATCGTCCACGAGGTCTCGCTTATGCACACCTTTGACAGTACCTACCGTACCGACAGGCATAAAAATGGGCGTAAGTATATCGCCATGGTCGGTATGCACCACGCCTGCCCGTGCAGCCGATTGCGGGTCGGTATGTACAAGGTCGAAGAAAGCCATTATGCCAGGTGGTTATTTACAGGAAAAACAATGCTCGGGCGGAACGTTTTCTGTTCTTCGGGTGTCATCATCGCATACGCCATAATGATAACCGTGTCTCCTACGTGGATCAGGTGTGCAGCAGCCCCGTTCATACAGATGCAGCCGCTGCCGCGTTTGCCGGGAATGACATACGTCTCAAGTCGTGCACCGTTATTATTGTCCACCACCTGTACGCGTTCACCTGCCACAATAGTCGCAGCGTCCATCAAGTCCTCGTCGATAGTGATACTACCTATATACTCCAAGTTTGCTTCCGTCACCTGTACGCGGTGAATCTTCGATTTGAGTATCTGCAAAAACATTGTTGTTGAGATAAATTTTAGCCTGCAAAGTTACTGCTTTTCTATGGAATATGCAAACAGGGAAACTTTTTCACTTTCACGTATGCATAAAAAAGTGAATATTCTGCATAAAAAGGTATCATATCCATCTCTTAAAATCCAATCTTGTTGCCGTGTCGTTGCCGTCTTTTTGCCGTAATTGCTATATAAAGATACCGAAATGTATAATGTGTATAACAACTGCATAATGCGATATTGGATTGAACGCTCCGCATAAAACAAACATCGGCTACCCGAAGAACGGATAGCCGATACCTGTATTATAATATTCTTTACTTAATCAATGCCTCATACGCAGCAGCGTCAAGCAGGTCATCCAATTCCGCTGCATCCTTAATGGCAATTTTAATCATCCAACCTTCGCCATACGGGTCGTTGTTTACCAATTCGGGTTGGTCATTGAGTGTCTCATTGAACTCCAATACCTCACCGGTAACAGGGATATTCAAGTCCGAGACGGTTTTTACAGCCTCTACCGAACCGAAAGTTTCACCTTTGGCTACCGTTTCGCCCACCGTATTCACGTCCACGAAAACGATTTCACCTAATTCCGATTGAGCATAGTCGGTGATACCGACAAAGGCTTCATTGCCTTCCACACGAATCCACTCATGGTCGCTCGTGTAGCGCAGATTTGTTGGGATATTCATATATTATTGTATTAGAGATTTCTTAGTTCTGTGTAGCCGTACCCGGTATCTGGTCGCCCAAAGTGGACATTGCACAGCGGAAACCGATTTTGCTGGAGCATTGGTCTTGATCCAGATAACGGCGTGTGGAAGGATTGAGCCAATAGATACGATCAGCCCAAGAGCCGCCCTTGTAAACACGGGTCTTTTTGGTAATTCTCGGTGCAAGGATATCCGTCGGGTCGGTCTTAACCTCGGTAAGATTGGCTACGCCGACCGTGTCCAGAGGATAGTCGGTATCTATCAGTGAAGCGAAATCACCGTCTCGCACATCACGGCGGTCGTCCATACCGCGATAGGTAACTTTGATGCAGCCTACCGAGTCTATTTGGTACGTTCCTTCTTCGCTTAGAACAGGGGTGGTATAGATATTACCACGGAACGAGTTGTACTCAGACACTTCTTGGTTGGTAGTCTCACGATAGACATCAAGCACCCACTCATTGACATTACCTGCCATATTGTAGAGTCCGAAATCGTTCGGCGCAAAGGCATCCACAGGGGCAGTAATCACATAGCGGTCATTCAATGCACCACTTACACCCATCATATCGCCTCGTCCGCGCACAAAGTTCGCCTGCATCTGACCGGCATTCTTCTTGCTGAGGTCGCGCGGGTGATACCCGGACCAAGGATAGACTTTCCCCTCAATAGTCAGACCATCTTCGCCTGCGATAGGTGCATAAGCCGCAAATTCCCACTCTGCCTCCGTAGGCAGACGGTAGCCCGTTACAAAAATACCGTCTGCACGGTTCACCTTGCGCTCTACGCCATAGGAATCGTACATCGGCTTCTTGCCATAGTCAGGATTATACGTATCATCCAACAGATATTTCTCGGTATTGAAAACGAACTTATCACGGATATACTCATAAGAAGGGCGATACATCGTAATCGTTTCTTCAGGATCCTCCGGACTTACCTCCTCATACGAGTCCATCTCATAGCCTGTAGCGGTCTCCCACTCGTCTTTGTAAGCCTCGTCATCGGTCGGCTGCAAGTCAGCAAACGGCGGCACTACGATAGCACCGGCTTTCACCAGCGCCATCTCGTTAACACGGTCGGTACGCCATTGGCAGTATGCCATAGCCTGCTCCCATGTAACACCCACTACAGGGTAGAAAGAAAATGCGGGGTGGGTAAAATAGTTATCCTCGTAGGGGTCGTTGTATGCCAGATCCTCACGCCATACAGTATGATCAGGACGTGCTTTTTCAATCAATTCGGGAGCAGATGCCTCAAACACGATTTCCAACCAATGCAGGTATTCGTTCCAGTTAAGGTTGGTAACTTCGTACTTATCCATATAGAATGAACTAACCGTCAGCGAACGATTGGCATTATTACGCGGGGCGGTAAGGAACTCATCTTTCTCACCGATAGTGAAAGTACCACCTTGCACAGGCACCATGCCGGTAGGGTTCACGTTGCCCACTCCCTCTTTTGCCTCAAAATTGGTAGTCGCCACATCGTAGTAATTCCAACCCGTAGTGTTGGACACTTTGGTGTTCAGTTCACGCGAGTTGCAGGCACTCAGCACTACGAGCGAAACCAGGAACAGATACTTAGATACGTTATTCTTCATATAGGTATGAGTTGTATTTACGATTTTCAGCCTGCAAAGTTACAAAAAAAAAGTTATACCAACCAACAAATGCAAGAAAAAGTGGAAAAAAAATGTATTTTCCACGCAAAACACAGATTTTTATACACTATTTGTTATGTAAGTACCTGTATTTTCAAAGATTTTTCGTATCTTTGTGGTCGTTATGAACACTGATTTCTTGAATATCAACGGCAGGTTGCTTTCGATAGAAAAACCCATAGTGATGACGATACTGAATGCCACGCCTGACAGTTTTGTTCCATCCACCCGTTTGGCAGACGAAGATGCCGTACTCCGGGCTGCAGAACGCGCATTGCAAGACGGAGCGGCTATCCTCGATATAGGCGGCTACTCTACCCGTCCGGGGGCACCTGAAGTATCCCCTGAAGAAGAATGGCGACGTGTAAAAATGGCGGCATCGGCTATCCGACGGACATTCCCGAAAGCAATTATGTCAGTAGATACATTCCGTGCCGACGTGGCACGGCGTGCGGTGGAAGAAACAGGTGTTGCAATCATCAATGATATTTCGGGCGGACAATTAGACAAAAAGATGTTTGAAACAGTAGCCGACCTGCAAGTACCTTATATCCTTATGCATATGCGCGGTACGCCCGCCACTATGCAAACTCTCACCGACTATGATGATTTGCTATCCGAGATGGTCGCTTTTTTCCAAAGCCGATTGGATACATTGGCGCAAATGGGTGTAAAAGATGTGGTGTTAGACCCCGGATTCGGTTTCTCGAAGACCATAGAGCAGAACTATCTGCTCTTGTCGCGTATGCAGGAATTGGCGATACTACAACGCCCTATTTTAGCAGGATTGTCCCGCAAATCGATGCTATACAAAGTATTAGGAATCACACAAGAAGAGTCGCTCAATGCCACCACGGCAGTAAATATGCTTGCTTTGGAGCGGGGGGCAAAGATACTGCGCGTACACGATACGAAAGCCGCAGCAGAGACTATCGCCATCTATAATCAGTTTAAACACAATCAATAGAATATGGCATTTCAATTCGGATTCAAGGATGTTATAGACATTTTGTGCGTTGCCATCATTCTCTATGAGGCATTCCGCCTGCTGCGCCGCTCGGGTGCCGCAAATCTGTTCTGGGGAATTCTGGCGTTCTTGGTGGTTTGGTTCCTGGTCAGTTTTGTATTCCAATTAGACCTGACCGGCGCATTATTCGACCGCATCATCAGTGTAGGTGCCATTGCATTGATTGTTATCTTTCAGGAAGAAATCCGCAGTTTTTTCTATCGCGTGGGCGCACGCTTCAGTACATTCCGCTTCCGCCACCAGCGAGACGAACAGAAAGCCACAGACCAGCGTGTGCAACAGATAGCACAAGCCTGCCGCCATATGTCGCAATCGAAGACCGGTGCACTGATTGTATTTGCAGGGAAACAGGATCTGGGAGAATATGCTGATACGGGAGAACGATTGGACGCACGTATCTCAGCGCGGCTGATAGAGAATATATTTTTCAAAAACACGCCTCTACACGACGGAGCACTGATTATCAAAGACGGGAAACTGCTGAGTGCGGCTTGTATATTACCGGTATCCAAAAACCAAAACATTCCGCAACATTACGGTCTTCGCCACCGTGCCGCTTTGGGACTCACAGAGAAAACGGATGCTATGGCAATTGTCGTCTCCGAAGAGACCGGACGCATATCCGTGGCGCGGGGAGAAATCATAGAACAGATCAGTGAAGAACAATTGTTCCTATACCTATCTTCCGCTTTCTCTATTGTTGGATGAGAATCCCGTGTAGCCATCGCGACAGATGATACACCCTTTGGTTTGCGGCAACTCGAACAATACGGTAAACTTAATGCCCACTAACAGATTATTGACCACAGAAGCCACATTCTCAGTAGAGAGTATATTGTGCATTTGAAGTGCATTTTCACTACTGCCCACGTTTTTAGAATTAACGACCACGGAACTGAAACTCTGTGCCTTGTGCAAATCCGTCACGCCATAATCCGCAAATACCGCCAAGCGGTACTGCACTTTGGACTTAGGGACATCGAAACCCGTATGGTCGGTCATAAAGCCCAAACGTGCGCCAATCTCTACAGAAACATCCAGATTAACATTGAAAGATGTTTTCTCGTTGCTTTTCAGTTCACGGTTGGCAAAGAATTCATCGGTATAAGGCGGAGTATCGAAGAAACGGTCGAACATATACACTTTCTGCCCGTTTACGTATTGAAAATACTGCCCATAAGCAGAGAGGTTAGCCGTTATAGCGGTTTGGGTAAGTGCATTGAAACTGAACTTAACCCCTGCCAGAGCATAAAAACGCTTGTATTGTCCGCCCAACAGCAACGGTATCTTTACCGCCAAATTTGAATACGCATCGGTGCGTTTGTTTACCGAGCAGACATAGTCGAACATATCCCCTTCACTATCGGTCTGATCAGAAAAGGTGTAGGACCAATCCGGTACTTTGAACGTGGTTTGCCCGCCCGTGATTCCCACACCGCAATCGAGCAGGAAATGCCCTGCCTGCAAATCATAAACAAACCCGACGGAACCCGCTCCGCCCAAGGAGGGATTAAGAGTGCTATTTTGTGGAAGCAGCGACCATTCACCAACCTCGGCGGAGACACCCATCAAGTGTTTCACTTCCGTATTGCGAGCCGCAGCAAAAGCGGAACCGATCAGCAGCCAAACGGCAATAAGACTATATTTGAGATTATTCTTCACGTCCATCAGATTTACAAGATTTGATATAGCGCACGCAGGGCTATCAACTCTGCAAAGCAAAAACACCCACGCAATAATTTCGCCACAAAGTTACAGAAAAAACGCTGATTGCACAAGTGTTTAGTAAAATCTACACATTTTTATCCAAATTATTCCCCTATAGCCGGCATAACTCCGAATAAAAAGAGGCAATCCGATATGTACCTATCCGAATACATAACTCGCTATAATACAAGCAAAAAACCACCGAATTACATACACCTGACAGCATAAGGATACGTGGAGGAGCGTATCAATAAATATCCAACAAAAGAGCCTGCTTGACTATACATCAAACAGGCTTTTTGTCAGTCGAGAAGAGGCGACTCGAACGCCCGACCCCCACGTCCCGAACGTGGTGCGCTACCAACTGCGCTACTTCTCGGGTGCCTTTGCCTTTTGCAACCTAACCACACTTGCAAACGGTCAACAATAACCTTTTGCGCAAAAGCGGGTGCAAAGGTACGGCATTTTTTTTATTTACGCAAATTATTTTGCACTTTTTCGCTTAAAACCCCTTTTTTGTCCGGTAGGAGCAGTGGTGTTGATGATTTGTTGGCAGTCTGCCTCTGTCAGGTCTTCCGCCTTGGTACCCTGTGGAATCTTATAATTTCCGCCGGGAGCCTTGATATATGCGCCAAAACGGCCGTTCAGCACCTGAATATCGCCATATACGTGTATCGGATCTTGCCGGTGCGCTTTTTTTTCAATCAGTTCTTGCGCTTGTTCCAATGAAATCTGCATAGGGTCAATGGTCTTCGGGATGCTGGTAAATCCGCCTTTATAGCGCAGGTATGGACCGAACTTGCCTTCACCTACGACCACATCTTCACCCTCTAATTGTCCCAATGTATAGGGCATTGTACTCTTGAATAAATCCAAAGCCTCGGACAGGGTAATGGAGAAAATAGATTGTCCTTTTTTAAGCGAAGCAAAGCGCGGTTTCTGCGTATCATCACCGCCGCCGATTTGGATACAAGGACCTACCTTACTGATTTTAGCCACTACCGGTTCGCCCGTTTCGGGATCTTTGCCCAGTTCGCGTCCTACCACTTTACCGGCAGGTATCTGCAGCAGTTGCGGGTGGAAAGTCTTGTAGAAGGTATCCACCGTCTTCACCCAATCGGCTTTTCCTTCGGCTATTTGGTCAAAATTCTCCTCCTCATGCGCCGTAAAATCGTAACTCAAGATGTCCGGAAATTGGCTCACTAAAAAATCATTGGTGATACGTCCGAGGTCGGTAGGCAACAGTTTTTGCTGATCTGCCCCATACATTTCCTGTTTCTGTTCTTCCGTTATCTTACCTTTCTTCAGAGTCAGTACAGTATAGTCGCGTTTTTGCCCCGTTACACTCCCGCGCTCCACATATTTGCGCGTCTGGATAGTCTCGATAATAGTGGCATAGGTAGAAGGGCGCCCGATACCCAGTTCTTCCATTTTTTTCACCAGCGTTGCCTCGTTGTAGCGGTAAGGCGGCTGCGAGAAAGTCTGTTGCGCCGTGGTGTCTATGTTTTGCAACGGTTCACCTACAGACACCTGCGGCAGTACGGAACTATCTTCTTCGGGGTCGTCATTCGACTGAACGTATGCACGCATAAAACCGTCAAACGTTATCACTTTGCCTGTGGCAACAAACAGATAATCGGTATCGGATATCTTCACTTCGATACGGGTGGTCTCTATCTCGGCATCCGCCATTTGGCAGGCAATCGTGCGCTTCCATATCAGTTCGTAGAGGCGTTGCTCGTCGCTTCCGTTGCCCGCTGTACGCTTGCTCATATAGGTAGGGCGGATAGCCTCGTGTGCCTCTTGAGCCCCTTTGCTGGAAGTGTGATATTGGCGTGTGTGCGAGTATTGCTCTCCGTATTCGCTCAGTATCTCATCTTTTGCAGTGGCAAGAGCCAAAGTACTGAGGTTTACCGAGTCGGTACGCATATAAGTGATATGCCCCGCCTCGTAAAGCGATTGCGCCAGACGCATGGTTTTGGATACAGGGAACTTCAGTTTGCGTGCCGCCTCCTGCTGGAGCGAAGAAGTGGTGAATGGCGGAGCCGGTGTACGCTTGGCGGGTTTCTTTTGGATGTCAGAAATATGAAAATCAGCCGCAGCGCACTGCTCCAGAAAAGCATACGCCTCTTCCTTGGTGGCAAAACGGTGATTGAGTTCGGTATGCAGGTGCATTCCTTCTTTGCCGTTGGTAAAATCCGCCAGAATACGATACTGCGAAGTGGTCTTGAAATTCTCTATTTCGCGTTCGCGCTCCACTACCAATCGCACGGCAACCGACTGCACGCGTCCTGCACTCAAGCCGGTAGTAACTTTCTTCCATAGCACGGGCGACAACTCAAAACCGACAATACGGTCGAGTACACGGCGTGCCTGCTGTGCGTTTACCAGGTTGTAATCTATATCCCGCGGTTGCAGTATTGCCTGCTGAATAGCCGTTTTGGTTATCTCGTGGAAGACGATACGTTTGGTATCTTTCTTGTCCAGATTGAGCACCTCTTTCAAGTGCCATGCAATAGCCTCCCCCTCGCGGTCCTCATCGCTCGCAAGCCAAACCGTATCGGCTTTCTTCACCTCGGTTTTGAGGGTGTCCAACAGGTGCTGTTTTTTCGGATCTACCACATAGTTCGGGCGGTAATTATGCTCGAAATCAATGCCCATACTGTTTTTACCCAACGGCTCAATATCCCGAATATGTCCTTGTGAAGACAGGACATGGTAGTCCTCTCCTAAAAATTTCTCTATGGTCTTTGCCTTGGCAGGAGACTCAACAATTACAAGATTCTTGCTCATATATTTCTATATTATTAAGGTGTATCCGATAGCAAACCGGCACACCCGTAATACGCCTGAAAACGAAAACGCGGGCAAAAGTACTGCTTTTTTTTTGTTTGTGCAAATTTAGCCCGCATCAACCTTTGCAATGGCTGTTCCTTTCATCGCAAATAATCACATCAGTTCAATATAAGCAAAATTGTCTTACTTTGCCCGCCATAGGCGATAAGATTTATGGCAATTTATGAATGTAAAAATCCAGTATTTACTTAGATTTCTTGCCACTCTGTGGCATAGGAGGTTCGGACTGATGAAAAAAATATGGTTATTTCAGGTCTATGGGTCAAATTGCAGGCTGATTTCTTTGTATTTTACTGATATATAGTATCTTTGCGGCATTCAAAATCCCTAAAGATGCCACAAATGAATAAGAAAAAGTGCCCTCTGTGCGGGGCGGTCAGAACAAAGAAAAATGGCACACGCAACGGCGTGCAATTGTACAAATGTTTAGTCTGCCGACATCAGTTTCGCAGTGGTGTTCCATTGCCGCAAACGGAGATGTGGAATGCCTACCAAAACGGCAAACAAACTATCCGCCAATTATCAGAACAAACCCATCTGAGTACCTCGTCCATCAAGCGCAGACTACGCAAGATAGAATGTGTTTGGACACAGCCGGACTTGACCGGACAAACAGGATATGTCCATTTGGATGTAACCTATTGGGGACATAATTGGGGCGTGATGTTGGCATTGGATGATACGACAAACAAGCCCCTGTATGTAGCCTTGGAGTGTGGAATAGCCTTGTGGGTTCTTTTTGTAGACTGCGGCGTAGGCTGCCTGTTCCTGCGAAGATAGGGCGAGGACGGCTTTTCGGACGGTGGTGAACTTGGAACGGACAGCGAGTTCGTTCTCGTTGGGCGGCGTGGTGCGTGGTGCGCATATTTTGCTGGTATAGAGGGTGGTTCCCCGTTGGGCGAAATAGACATCGGAATGACCGCACACTTTGCCGTGGAGGGATTTGAGTAAATCCATGGGTGTGTACTTTGCCATAAGATTAGAAAATTTGTAAATTAGAAAATTTGTAAATGCAGGGCGGATAGCGGCTTGCGGTCGCTAATAGCACCCCGCTGCACGTTGTTTGCGGGGACCCCGTACGCTCCCAAAGCAGTGCTTTGCAAGCCTCTATCCGAGCGGGAGCAGGAGAGTCTCCTATCTTCCGGAAGACGATGCAAAGGTACTACATTTTCATGCTTTTTGTTGTGCATGGTGCGCAATGATACGCCGGACGTGGGATTCGGAGAGCCAGAAGGTTTCGGCGGTGGCGGCATAGGCTTGCATGAACGGCGTGCCGCGGCGGAGGAGGTCGAAATACATGGCGCAGATACGGCGGTTGCGCTGCGCGAGGAGGAATTTATCTTTTTTCATAATGTATGAGGGTTAAAAGCGGTCTATGGTATGCGCATCATAAGCGCATCCTATAACGATTGGTGGTTAATGGGGTTTTAATGGTTTTTAACGGACTCCACACCGGATTAACGGAGGCAGGGGGTAGACCGATAGACCAGCAGACCGGCTGTTTTTGTAAACTATATACCCACGTGTGCGCGGGCGGGTGTGTAGTATAGAGAATGAGCCGGTCAGCCGGTCTATCGGTCTATGGTCTGTTCGCGGGCAAAAAATTGTGCATCGGTCTTGATTTCCTCCGTACTGCGCTGATATACAAGCCATCCGCGTTGGCGGGTCGTTCCCCGGCGGACGCATTTGTATCCCTGTTGCCCGAGTATCATTCCCAATCGGTTGAGGGGCAAAGGTCGTTTTATGGAGCCGAAATCGATGAGTTTTTGGCTTATCTGCGCGGTGGTGAGGAACTCGCCCCTGCCGGCGGGGATGTCGAAGAGTACGGAGAGGAGTTGTTCCTCGTTGTCCTGCGCCCGGAACTCGTCCTGGTGCTCCGCCATCTCGGCTATCTCGTCCTGCTCGAACCAGTAGGGGTAGCCCATCTCGATGAGGTATTCTGCCTGGGCGTACATGCGTCCGTAGGGGAAACCCGTGTGGGTGAAAGGGCTCTGTATGCTTGCCACCTCGAAGGGCAGCCAGCGGCGGTTGCCGGTGATGTCGGAGAGGAACTCGCGCTTGTTGCCGCTCGCGCAGAAAGAGGCGAGGCGCAGACGGCGTTCCTTGGTGTAGCCGTAGGCGACACGCTCGTTGATGTCCACGGCGGTGATGAGGGACTTGAGGCTGTTGACCTCGCGGCTGTTCATGGCGTCTATTTCGTCGAGGTTGATGAGTCCGAACTCCGCCAGTCGCAGGCGGTCGTCTTTAGTCCATTGTGTGTTTGACATCTTGCAGGTGTAGCCTCTGAGCGATGGTGGGATAAGGTGTTCGAGCCATGTGGTTTTGTAGATGCCCTGTTTTCCGATGAGTACGAGTACCTGCTGGTTGACGGCGTCGTTGCGCATCCACGAGGCGACCATGGCGATGAACCATTTGCTGAAACAGCGTCGCCAGAGGTCGTGTTTGTTGGGGTCGGTGAGTGTTACTTGGTTAGCCATCTCTCCTATCCAGTTGGGTTCTTTTTGCGCATCATAGTCGTTTTGTTGCTCTACGTACTCGCGCAGTGGGTGCACCTGCGGCAGCATCGACGAGTGCAGGACCGTCAGCACCTCGCGGGAGGTGATTGCCGCGCCCGTCTCCGCACAGCAACCGCACACCATGTCGTTGATGTCGCGGTCAAGGAGGTCCCGCCAGAGACCGACACCCCCACCCCCTCCAAGGAGGGGGCTTGCGAATACTCTGAAACTCCCCCTCCTTGGAGGGGGTTGGGGGTGTTTATCTGCACCCGCTGCCTGACGGTGTCCACACGGAGGCGGTTGAACTGCAGGTAATTCTCCTGTATCCAGTCGGCGGCGATTTGCTGGCGGCTGTCTTTCGCCGCCCGTTTTTTCTTTTTTTCTTTTCTTTTGCCATAGTATAGTAGTTCTAGTAGTTCTAGATTTCTTGCTGCAAAGGTACGGAAAAGCACCGCTCCCCACAAGTGCGGAGAGCGGCAATCAAACGACCGTCAAATGGCGGTCAAGTAATAATCAAATCTATCTTTGCGGGCGGGAGAACACCGCTGAGAAATTGGCGTAGGAGTAACCTATACCGTACCAGTCTTTGAGATAGAGGAAGATGGTCTTCACCGTGTCGTTGCCGAAGTCGAGACAGCCTTGCCTCTCGAGGCGCATCAGGCAGTTGGCAAAGACGGACGCACTCTGTGCGGCGGTACGTACGAGGTCGGCTTCGATGTCCTCTGCGGGTCTCGGTGCGTCGGGTACGATATAGGTACAGAGGTTGTGTGCGGTGTGGGTGTCGGGCTGCGTATAGGAGCGTAGTATGCGTGCGCATTGGCGCAGACTGACGTGCGGTTGGCGGTGGGTAACGCGCGTTACCACTCCGATGATACGGCAGTCGTCCTCGGGGGAGAGGTGTATGGGTTGGTAGTCGGGATTGCCGGGCAGCATCCACCGTTCGCCCTGCCCGTCCTCGTAATAGACCTTGACGGTCATCTCGCCGTTGATGGAGGCGATGACGAACTCGCCGTTGTCGGCATAGGCGCGGGCGGAGACAATCAGTTCGTCGCCGTCGTGGAAATCGAAGTCGCGCATCGACTGCCCGTGTACGGGTATGACGAAAGCCGCCTCGCACGCGTATTGGCGGGGTATGGCTATGGTCTCGTAGGTGTCGTCGCCGGGCAGGGCAGGCAAGCCTGCCCGCACTCCGCACAGGAAATACGGCACCCGTACCCAATCGACTATTTGTAATTTGTAATTAGTAATTAGTAAATTCAGGGTAGCAAAGGTAATGCTTTTTGTCGGGATACACAAATGTATTTGTTGCACAATTCTGCAAAATAGAGAGTGCAAAACACAGAGTGTATTTGTATTTTCCGCAGAAAAGCAGTATCTTTGCAGCAAGAAAACCAGGAGATCCAGGAGATCCTAGGAGATCTAGGAGACCTAGGAGATCTAGGAGATCTATCCTAATTATATATTACACATTACACATTACATAATTACTATGTCTCTTCCAGAAAATGCAGGTCGTCCGCTCAAGCCGGGCGAGAAATATGAGCCGATACTCAAACCCGAGAACCACTACCCCGAGGTAACGGTTTACAGCGTGTGTATGGGTGTGGTGATGGCGGTTGTATTCTCCGCTGCCGCCGCCTATTTGGGTTTGAAAGTGGGTCAGGTGTTCGAAGCGGCTATCCCTATTGCCATCCTGGCGGTGGGTTTGTCGTCGGCGTTGCGCCGCAAGAACGCGCTGGGTGAGAATGTGATTATCCAGTCGATAGGTGCGTCGAGCGGTGTGATAGTGGCGGGTGCTATCTTTACGTTGCCTGCGCTCTATATCTTGCAGGCGAAGTACCCTGATATAACGGTTAATTTTATGCAGATCTTCCTCTCGTCGCTGCTGGGGGGCTGCTTGGGGATACTGTTTCTGATACCCTTCCGCAAGTACTTTGTACAGGAGAAGCACGGCGAGTATCCGTTCCCCGAGGCGACTGCCACGACGCAGGTATTAGTGTCGGGCGAGGAGGGCGGCAGTCAGGTCAAACCGTTAGTTTGGGCAGCGGGTATAGGCGGATTGTACGACTTTGTGGTGTCCACTTTCGGTCTGTGGACAGAGAGCCTGACGACTCGTATGACGGGTTGGGGCGAGGCTCTGGCGAGCAAGTTCAAATTGGTGTTCTCTATCAATACGAGTGCCGCGGTACTGGGTCTGGGCTATATCATCGGACTGAAGTATGCGGCGGTGATCTGTGCGGGTTCGTTCTTCGTATGGTGGGTGCTTCTGCCGCTGCTGGGTAGCGTGCCGGGTATGGAGAGTGCTGACCCGCAGATGCTCTTTACCGACTACGGGCGTAATATCGGTATCGGCGCGATTGCCATGGCGGGTATGATCGGTATCGTCAAGAGTTGGGGCGTGATCAAGTCGGCTGTCGGTCTGGCGGGCAAAGAGTTGGGCGACAAGGGCAAAGCCGTGGCGCAGGCGTCTTTGCGTACGGAGAAAGACCTGAGTATGAAATTCATCGTGCTGGCAACCGTGGCGGCACTCCTGATTACATTGGTGTTCTTCTGGCTGGGCGTGCTGCATAATTTTTGGCAGGCGATAGTGGCATTTGTGGTAGTGGCGGTGATTGCTTTCCTGTTCACCACCGTGGCGGCCAACGCGATTGCTATCGTGGGTAGCAACCCGGTGAGCGGTATGACGCTGATGACGCTTATCATTGCCTCGGTGATTTTTGTGGCAGTGGGTATGAAGGGGTCGAGCGGTATGGTAGGTGCGATGGTGATAGGCGGTGTGGTCTGCACGGCGCTGTCGATGGCAGGCGGGTTCATCACCGACCTGAAGATCGGTTACTGGATCGGCACCACGCCGAAGAAGCAAGAGACGTGGAAGTTCCTCGGTACTCTCGTTTCGGCGGCTACCGTGGGCGGCGTGATGATTATCCTGAACAAGACCTACGGTTTCACGGGCGACAATGCGTTGGTGGCCCCTCAGGCGAATGCTATGGCGGCTGTGATAGAGCCGCTGATGTCGGGTCAGGGTGCACCGTGGATGCTCTATATAGCGGGTGCGGTGCTGGCGTTGGTGCTCAATTTTATGGGTGTGCCTGTTTTGGCTTTCGCTCTGGGTATGTTTATTCCGCTGAGCCTCAACACCCCGCTTCTGGTGGGCGGTGCTATCTCGTGGTTTGTAGGCCGCAAGCGTGCGAAAGACGGTGCAGAGGCGGATACACTGGCGCAGAAGCGTCAGGACAAGGGTACGCTTATCGCCAGCGGTTTCATTGCGGGCGGTGCGCTGATGGGTGTGGTATCGGCGGTGATCAAGTTCTGCGGCGCGGAGTGCTACCTGAGCGGCTGGGCAGCCGGCAACGGTGCCGCTATCGTGGGACTCGTGGCATACCTGTTGCTGACAGTCTATTTTGTATTGGCAAGCAGGTCGGTCGGTACCGGCAAACCCAATAAGTGACACATTACAACATATAACCAAACATTTAACAATTATGGTAAGTTTCAAAGAACTGGGTCTGGTGAACACCCGTGATATGTTTGCCAAGGCCATCAAAGGCGGATATGCTATTCCGGCTTTCAACTTCAACAACATGGAGCAACTCCAGGCTATCATCAAGGCTTCGTCAGAGACCAAGAGCCCCGTTATCCTCCAGGTATCGAAAGGCGCACGCCAGTACGCCAACCAAACCCTGCTCCGCTATATGGCACAGGGTGCAGTGGAATATGCCAAGGAACTCGGCTGGGAGCACCCGCAGATTGTGCTTCACCTCGACCACGGAGACAGTTTCGAACTGTGCAAGAGTTGCGTGGACTTCGGCTTCTCGAGCGTGATGATTGACGGTAGCGCACTGCCCTACGAGGAGAACATCGCTCTGACCCGCAAGGTGGTGGACTACGCACACCAATATGATGTACCGGTAGAGGCAGAACTCGGTGTACTCGCCGGCGTGGAGGACGAGGTTTCCGCAGAGGAGAGCCACTACACCAAGCCCGAAGAGGTGATTGATTTCTCGACCCGCACGGGCTGCGACTCGCTGGCTATCTCTATCGGTACCAGCCACGGCGCATACAAGTTCAAACCCGAGCAGTGTACGGTTGACCCCAAGACCGGTCGCCTTATTCCTCCTCCATTGGCATTTGATGTATTGGATGCTATTATGGAGAAGTTGCCGGGCTTCCCGATTGTGCTGCACGGCTCGTCCAGCGTTCCGCAAGAGTATGTGGATATGATCAACAAATACGGAGGCAAACTGGAGGCAGCCGTAGGTATTCCTGAGGACCAGTTGCGCAAGGCTGCCAAGAGTGCTGTCTGCAAGATCAATATCGACTCCGACAGCCGTCTGGCATTCACCGCTGCCGTGCGCAAGGTATTCTGGGAGAAACCCGCCGAGTTCGACCCCCGCAAGTACTGCGGTCCTGCACGCGACCTGATGGAGCAACTCTACAAGCACAAGATCATCAACGTGCTCGGCTCCGACGGCAAAGCAGAATAAGCAATACTGCCTATTATACGCCGACACAGGCTGCCTTTTGCGGGGCAGCCTGTGTTTGTTTTAGTATAACCAAAGTTTGCACCGAAAAAATGCACTTTTTGCAGAAATCTGCACTTTTCTATAGTGTCCATTTAGAAACGCAATTTTGGGGTACACTTTTGCCCCCTGTCAGC
>ERZ808259.182-NODE-182-length-39578-cov-50.009007_pt1 | contig 39578 bp, 49 predicted proteins | sample MGYA00521279_ERZ808259 | MGnify/ENA primary metagenome ERZ808259 (study PRJEB31516, sample SAMN03275586) | gut metagenome | biome: mammalia-associated habitat; material: feces | host: Papio cynocephalus | place: Kenya | collected 2012-07-27 ... | reverse complement strand
AATTGCTTCCGGGTTGAGTTTGTCTTTTCGCATTTCCTCACCCCCCTCCTTTCCGTTGCATTGCTTTGTTCTTTTCGGAGCACCGCTCCGTTCTTATGGTGCAATCATATGCTCTATTAGTGCATTTGTCAAGCCCCTTTTTGCTCTATTGGAACATTTTTTCTTGACTTTCTGTTCTGAGGCTGTTAAAGTGTCCTCGAAAGGAGGTGCTGCCTATGTCCGTTGGCAGTCGTATCAAAGAGCTGCGCAATTCTCTTGACCTCACGCAGCAGAAGTTCGCCGATCGTCTCGGCATCCAGCGGGGAATCATCGGCAAATATGAAGTTGACGTTTCCGCCCCGTCCGATGCGGTGATCTCGCTGATCTGCCGCGAGTTCCATGTGCGGGAAGCCTGGCTGCGCGATGGCGAAGGGGAGATGTTCGAGATAAAGCCCCGCGCCGAGGAGCTCGGCGAGCTTGTCCGAAAGCTCCTGGCCGACCGGCCGGAATCCTTCCGCTCCCGCCTCATCACGTCGCTCCTGCGCTTCGAGCCCAATTCCCCCGAATGGCAGATCCTTGAGAACATCTATAATTCCATCGCAGACGAAAAAGAGAGCAGGGAATGATCCCCGCTCTCTTTTTCATGTTGACATTGTGCATATTTTGTAATACAATGTATATACAAACATCAAAGGAGTTGATAATATGGCAACCGCAGTTATGAATATCCGTATGGACAGCGAACTCAAGAAGCAGTTCGAGGCGTTCTGTGCCGACATGGGGCTTTCCGTCACCGCCGCCGTCACCGTCTTTGCGAAAAAGGCTGTCCGCGAATACCGCATCCCCTTTGAGATCGGCGCGGAGATCCCGAACGCCGAGACGAGAAAGGCGATCGAGGACGCCGAGGCCGGCATCGGCATGAGCGGCCCGTTCCACTCCGTCGCGGATCTGATGGAGGCGCTCAATGCTGACGATTAAGTACCAGGCAGCTTTCCGCCGGGATTATAAGCGCATCGTCCGCCGCGGCTACGACGTCCGCCTTTTGGAAAACGTCGTGCAGCTTCTCGCCGAGGAAAAGCCCCTTCCGGAAAAGCACCGCGACCACGCGCTCTCCGGCGACTATATCGGCTGCCGCGAGTGTCACATCACACCGGACTGGCTTCTGATCTACGAGATATCCCACGGTGAGCTGACGCTCTGCCTCACCCGTACCGGTACGCACAGCGATTTGTTCGACTGACAGAGAGAACCCGTCGGAGTTTCCGACGGGTCCTTTCTTCTTTCTACGCCGCTTTCAGAAAGCTCCGGATAAACCGCAGCGCCTCCTCGTCCGCATCCTTCAGCAGCTCCGTGATCTCCGCGATGATCTTTTCCCGCTCGTCCATTTCTTCCTCCCTTGTCATTTTGTTGTATATTTGGTCATTCTCTTGTATATTCCGACAAACTTGTATATTTTCTGCGCCGCAGGGCGGGAAACGGTGCTATAGTGTAGGCGAACGCCCGGGGGGGCCGTGCCGCAGGCTCGCCCCGGGCGTCTGCCGCGGGGCGTCCCGCTCGTCCTGCTGTGCCTGTATCGTAGCAGTTCCCGGCAAATTCCGAAACCGAACGCTTTACGGTCGAGCCGGAGTTCAGTTTTTTCGACACGAATATATCCCGGTTCAACCCGAAAATAACGAAAGGACGGAGAACATGAACGAAATGGACGCGCTGAAAAACCGCTGGAGAGAGGCCAAGGGCACACGCACCTTCCCGGACATCGCCGAAGCCGCCGATCTGTCGCCGAGCACCGTGGAATATGCCTTTTCTTCAAAATCCACGAACCCCAGCTTTGATACGGTCGTGCGCATCTCCCGGGAGCTGCACGTCTCGCTGGATGAGACGTTCGGCATTCTCTCCCCGAGCGATCGCGCGGAGTCGGAGCTTGCCCGGCAGGACGCCGCCCACTGGAAGGCGCGGTACGAAGCGTCCGTCCGGGACATCGAATATCTCCGCACGGTCATTCTGATGCTCGGTGCGTTCTTCCTCGTTCTGGTCGTCTGGTGCGTCACCATGGATCTTCGCTGCACGGAAGTCGGCTTCTTCCGCGGCGAGTGGAACTTCGCCGCGGTGTTCTCGATGTTCTGCGCCGCGATCGCCGCGCTGATGGTCGTCCTCGTCGTCGTCCGCGTCTGCCGCCGCCACCGGCAGCGCAAAGGAGAAAAGGAATGAAGTGCTGCAACTGTTCCCGCGAGATCCCGGAAAATTCTTTGTATTGCAACTGGTGCGGAAAGAAACAGCTCCGGGAGAAGGAAAAGAAGCTCAAGATCCCCGCTCCCCGGCAGCTCCCCTCCGGCAGCTGGACGGTGCAGCTCCGCCGCGAGGGCGTGAACGTCACCGAGCCGACGGAAGAGGCGTGCCGCACCAAAGCCCTCGCCATCCGCGCCGGGTTTCTGGAAGCAGAGAGCGCGCTCCCCCGGCTCACGCTCGGCATTCTTCTCGATAAGTATCTGGAAGACCGCCCCATGCTTTCGCCGTCCACCAGGCGAAGTTACCAATGCATCCGAAACAGCGCTTTTCCCGGCTGTATGGATAAGGATATCCGCTCTATAAACTGGCCGCGCGCCGTTGCGGCAGAGTCGCAGCGCGTTGCAAAGAAAACCCTGAAGAATGAGCTCGGCTTTGTTGCCGCCGCCTACAAGGAGCAGAAGATACCGTTTGACCCCGTGGATCTCGGCGTCGTCCCAAAGGCCGATACTCCGTGGCTGGACTATGCGCAGATACTAACCTTCGTTGACGCGATCCGCGACACGCCCGTCGAGCTTCCTGCGCTCCTTGCGCTGCACTCTCTCCGCCGCTCGGAGATCTTCGCGCTCCGTCCGGAGGATATCGACCCCAAAGCCGAAACGATTTCCGTCTCCGGCGCCACGGTCTATACATCCTCTGCCGAATGGATACGCCGGGACGAGAACAAGAGTGCCCGCTCGCAGCGCGTCGTTCCCATCGTGATACCCCGGCTTTTGGAAATTCTCAAAGACCACGACGGCGATATATGCCCGCTCGGCGACGGCGTGCGTCGGCAGATCAACCGGATCTGTGCCGCAAACGGTTTGCCGGAGGTCGGCCTGCATGGTCTGCGCCGCAGCTTTGCTTCCCTCGCCTATCATCTCGGATGGTCGGAAGAAGAGACCATGCGGCACGGCGGCTGGAGCGATTGGAAAACCGTCCACGATTTTTATCTCCGGCTTTCCGAAAAAGATTTGTCCAAAGCCGCGAAAAAAATGCGGCGGTTCTATTCCGTTAGTAAATCCGTTAGTAAAAAAGGGTCTAAAAACGCTCAAAAACGTACATCGACCCCGCCGACCGGCACAGAATAATAGTACCGAAAAACGCCGAAAACCCCTTGAAATTACTCATTTTTTGAGCATTTCAAGGGGTTTTCTCGTGGAGCGGATAATGGGAATCGAACCCACTTATAACATATAAAATGCGCTGATTTATCAATGAATTTGACACTTTGTCAGTAAAAGCGTTAGTAAAATCGCAAAAAACAGAGCCGCTACATGCGGCTCTGTTTTTTATCTCCCGTCATAGAGTCCGAGCTTCACGCGGATCTCCGCGTCCCGCTCCATGAGCTTCTCGTGCTTATATTCCCAGATGGCTCACGCCGGTGCGCAGAAAGCTGAATCGTGTCTTTCTTCTTGGGCATGTAAAAACCTCCTTGATTTATTGCCTTACCGGATATATAATCAAGGCGGTCGGGGTAAGGCTCCCGGCTCGCCTTGTTTTGGGCTTGAGCAGCGGTGCTTGGAAATGTGGCCGCTGCTCTTTCTTTATGCCTTGACCTTGCTGTCGCGGACGATCTCGGCGGCGGCCTCAGGGCTCTTCGCCGTGGCCTCAATCAGCTTCGCAATGTTTTCGAGAAACTGATTGAGCTCTGCGGTTGTCATTTCTGACATTTCCTCACTTCCTTTCCGAAGGGGCTTTCGCCCCTGCCTTACGAGTATCATTATAATCTATCTGCGCAGATATGTCTATTTCGTATATATACGCAGATATAGGCACGTGGTATAATCTCTCCGAAAGGTGGTGTATGCATGGCAACAACCAAGGCGCAGCAGAAGGCAGTAAATAAATACATGGCCTCGAATTATGATCGAATCAATCTCACCGTCCCCAAAGGCGCAAAGGAAACCATCAAATCCCACGCAGAGAGCCGCGGGGAGAGCGTGAACGGCTTTATCAACCGGGCGATCAACGAGACCATCGAGCGCGACAAACAGGACAGGGAATGACCCCTGTCCTGTTTTCGTTTCTCACTTCACACTCGGCAGCTTCCCGTACTTGAGGAAGTAGTCGATCGGGCTTCCTTCCTCAACATACAGCGTCCGGTTTCCCGCTTTGATCGCCCTTTTCTTGGCCTGCGTCACAGCCTTGCGGATGTCCGTCCCGCTCGACTTCTGCGTGAAGTCCGCGATCACATTTCCGCTCGTCTTCGCCGTTTTGGAAGACGGCGCAAGCGCATTCCCGCTCGTTTTCGCCGTGCTCCCTGTCTTCGCGGAAGCCTCCGGGATGACGATCTTCCCGGCCTTCGGCGTCGGGGCCTTGAGCGTCGTCTTCCTGCTGCTCCCGCGGCGGCTTCCGGAGCCGCCCGAGCCGCCGTTCCACTTCTGGTACTTTGCGCTCTTCTCGGTGTATCCGGCGGCAACGTAAAGAGCGTCCTTCTGCTCGGCGGGAATGTCGAGACTGTTGATGTACTCCACGACCTTCGCCTTCTTGGAGCCGGAAATGCTCTTGCCGTTCTCGTCCTTGTCGGCATGCATCTCCTTCGTGGCAAAGTAGTAGTCGTAGTAGGTCTCATAGGAAACGCCTTTTGCATACGCGGTGCGGGCTTTGTCGTACACGTCCGCGTTGTAGGTGCGCAGTGCATACTCCGCGCCGAACACCTCGCGGTTACATTCGCGGTATACGATGGCGTCCATGCGGCTCTCCGCCTGGTCCTCGGTGATGTCGTAGAGTTCGGCATACTCGGCGATGGCCGCGTCGTTGTCGGTCGCAAGCTCCGGGTGCGCCTTGAGGTATTTGTCCACCGCCTCGCGGTACGGCTCGGCTTTCGCGATGATCTCCTTCTGCCGCTCGATGAGCTGCTTCTTCAGCGCGCGGACGAGCCGGTTCTTTTCGCCGTCGGAAAGGTTCTTGTCGTTCTGAAGAGCGCGGATCTGCGCGTAATAGTCGTTCACCTCGTCGCCGGCACGGGAGACGTATTTCCGCGTGATGCCCGCTCCGACGTCGCCGTCGTTCGCGTCGTACTTGAGATCATCCAGAAGGTCGTAGTACTCGCCGGTGGTCTTGTTGGTGCTCGTCGTGTCGATGGTGAACGCCGCCATGGGCGCCGACAGCAGCTTGCTTGCCGCGTTTGTTGCCGGTGTCATCAGCGGCAGCAGGATGTCGCCGAAAATGCCGGTGTACTGGTCGAGAAGATAGTTGATCTTCTTCGGCGACAGGTTGAACGTTTTTCCGATCAGCTTGGAGAGCTCGTCCGTTTTCTCGTCGTACCGATCTCCCGGACGGTAGTTTTGCAGACGGTCGCTCTCGATGTTCCCGCCGTACCACGTCGTGCCGGGGTTGTCGGGATTGAAGAGCTTTGTCTGCGTGAACGCCGTGGCGATGTTCTGGTTGAAGATATCCGTGGGCGCGATGTTGCTCTTGATGACCTCGAACACGTCGGAGAATTTCACATCTTCGCCCTCGATCTTCTCCTTCCCGTATACCGCGAGCGTTCCCAGCACCGCAGCGGCGCGGCCCTTCGGGATCTTGACCCAGTACCCACTGCCGAAAAACTTCTCCGGGAGTTTGATGAGGTAGTAGTTTGACTTCGTATTGGCCGGGATATCGTCCCACTCGTCATCGTCCCACCACATCAGTTCGTTGAGTATCTGCGGCAGGATGCCCCAGAGCGCTGCGCTCAGTATCAGCTTTCCGGCGGCCTGTACACTGCGGACCCCCGTGGCGTTTCGGATGAATTTGTCAAAGCCCTGCACGGAGGGGTTGAGGAACGGCACGAGATACCGGTTGAGCATCTTGGTAACGCTGCCGCCGCGGGCAAAGTTCGTCGTGATGTCCGCCGCACCGAGCATCGCCTCCATGAGATCGTTCTGTGTGAACTTGCCGTCCTTGCTCCCGCCGCTGTTGGCGAGGATGGTCATAAACTCCGCAAGACGCGGAGCCGCTTCCACCTGCTGCTGCAAAAGCTCGAACCTTGCCCACAATTTCCCCAGTTTGTTTTTCGGTTCCTTCACCATGCCGGTCGTGTAGTCCAGCATGGAGGAATAAGAACCTCCCAGCGCCTTGTACTGCTGCCAGATCTCTCCGTTCTTCCGGATCTGTCTCTTTGCCTGCGGGAACATTTTCAGCCACGTTTTCATGTCCGTGGAATAGAATCCGGCGTCCTGGAAGTCCCGCACGGCGTTTTTGATGAGAAACCACGGAGACCATGCAGTATTCATTGCTTTGAATACATCGTTCAGCTTCTTCATTGCCTTTGCCGCGCCGTAGTTTGCGAACTTGTCCGGCTCAAAGGCCTTCATCGCCGCGGTGAGCCCCTCGTCCATCGTGATGTCGTAGGCTTTGCCGTTCTCCTTCACGGAGAAGATGTTCTCGAATACCGGTCTGTAGTCCTCGTCGCTCTCAAGCGCGGCCTCCGTCGGCGTGTACTCGCTCTCGGCAACGTCCCAGATGTACTTCTCCGTCGCTTTCTTGTTGCCGTCATACTCGCGCACCAGCGCAAGGCCGAACTGGTTAAGACCGGCGTTCCGCATCGTGGATACCGTTTTGCGGGATAGCGCCGTGTGCAGCGGCAGAAGCACGCCGTCGCTGCCGACAGCCCGCCCGATGGCGTTCGATACGACGATCCCGCCGTTCCGCCGGGCGCTTCGGGCTTTCTTGCTGCTCGTCCCTTCCTCGCGGAATGTGGGGATGTAGTGCGGATACCGCTTTTTCAGTGCGTCGGCAAACTCCCGCGTGATGAGCCCAGCCTCCACGCGGTAGCGGATGAGATCGTCCGAGTACTTGTAGACTTCCTTCGCCCACTCCTTGAACTCCGGGTTCTTCGCTGCAAGGAGCATAGCCGCCGTCTGGGAATCGTCCGCCGTCACGTCGTATCCGAACACCGGCTTCAAACCCTGCTTTTCCACAATGGCCCGCTGCCGTTCCAGCTCCAGCGCGTAGGCCGCGCCCTCCGCTACGGACGTAAGGCTCGGCGCCTCGCCGTTGTGCGCCGCGAGATAGATCTCGTGCGCCGCCTGGCGTACGACCGGTGAATCGCTGTCGCTGTTTGCGATCCGGCGCAGCTCTTCCTTTGACAGTTCCTTGAGCTGCGGGTATTTTTCTTTTACCCAGCGGAGATTTTCCTTGATCCGCTCCAGTTCGGCGCTGTTGTCGTACTTCATGCGGTCCACGTTGTGCATGTGCAGAAGATAGAGCTGAAAATCGCGGTACTTTGTCTCATTCTTCCGCATCGGGGCAAGGGTATCCGCAAGGCTCGCGCCGATCCTGTGGCCGTCGATGTCGGTACGCGCGCCGCCCTTGGCGATCCAGTTTCCCGCCCGCTGGGAGTACGCCCCGGCATTGAAGTAGTATCCCTCAAGACTTTTGCTTCCCGTAGCCTTGGCGATCCGGCGCACCGTGTCCCCGGCATTGACGAACATCCGCATGGCCCCGCTCGTGATTTTCTCAAAGTCCTCGCGGTAATTCCGCTCGGCCTTTATGACCTCGGACGTGACCTTTTCCGTCGTGGCGGCGATCGTCTCTTTTGCCGCCGCGTTTTCCGTCTCCGCGGCGTCGCTGCTCTCCCGGGACGTCTCCGCGTTGTCGGGCTGTTCGGGATCTCCGAACAGCTCGGCGATCCTCGCATCCTCGTCCGCGGTTTTCTCGGCTTCGAATTTCTTGGCGCGCTGGTAGTTCTCCTCCGAGAAATTCTTGTTGGCCATCGTGATAACTTGCTCCGCCGCGTCTCTTGCCGCCGTCTCCTTCAGCGCCCGGACAAGTGTGTCTGCCTTGTGGCCGTCGTGGAAGATCGTTGCCTCGAAGTATTTGCCGATCGGCGTTTGCTTCACCTCGACCTTGAAAGTGGAATCCTTCGGCGTTCCCTTGAGGAATCCGGTCATCTGCACCTTCACCTCGGACTTGCCCTTGCCCATAAGATCCCGGTATACCTCGCCGGAGCTTTTGTTCGGCACGAATCGCTGTCCCGCCCCGCGGTTCTCCCTGGCGCGGATCCGCTCCGTTTCCCGTCGGTCTGCCTCCTGCAATTTGCGCAGCCGTTCCCGCCGTGCATCCTCTTCACTTACTTCGGTTTTCCGGTTTTCCACCTCTACGCTCGCTTTGCCGGAAGAAGCCTTCTGAATCACTCCTCCGAGCTCGCTTAATTTTTTCCCTGTAATCTTGACACCGTCTTCGGCATATGCTATATTGCCGATAGAGCCATACGGTGGTTGGCGTGACGGGAATTGTACCCTGAGCTGCATCAACCATGTATTGGCTCTATTTTTGTTTGTGTCAAGGTACAGCAGTTCGGAGTTATTGATAAGATTCCGCAGATTTTCATCCGCTCTTCCGTAGGCGCTCGTCACAAGGGAAAATTCAGCTTCCGTTCTTCCGCCCGGCTTGGGTGTGAGCTCCAGCGCCACCATTAGGCTGTTGCCGTTTTTTGCCTTCTCCTCGCTCAGCAGTACGATGCTGTCCGGTCGGGTAAGAGACTTCATAATCAGTACCGGGTTTTCAAGGATACTCGGAACCTTTTTGATGACATCAACATTCACTTCTGGATGATCTTCAAAGATCGTCCCGATTTTACTCTTCCGCATGTAGATGTTATCCGTTCTCGCGCCGATGCTTTGCAGCGCCTCGGAAGTTGTTCCAGCGCGGAAATAGCCTGGAGAAGTGCTCAGCATGTCCGTCGGCGTATTTCTCACCCAGTCATCCACGTTCTTTCCGAAGTTCTCATCGATGCTATAGCTCGTCGCATTCCCATCCGCAAACACGGTATCCGCGTCGCCCAGATTGGGCGGCGTATTTTTTCGCTCTTCGGCGGTCATCCGACGGCGGGAGGCGGTGTCTCTCGCTTCGATCTCTCCGGCGGTGTTGCGGTAGAACTCGTTCACCGCCTCGCCCGCGTCGCCGAGAATGCGGTCGTACCGGTTCAGCTTTCCGAACCATTCCTTGCCGTAGAGTTGCTTGTACAGCTCGTCCGAGCGCTTCTCCAGCGCGTCCATGCGGCTTTCGTCGTAGAGCATGGAGCCGTCGAACATTGCCCCCATCTCGCGTTCGGTGCTGCGGTACTCGTCATAAAGCGCCCGATCCTCGGTGCTCAATCCGTTGAGAAGCCGTGCGCGGTTGTCGCGGTACTTTTCCGCTGCTCTGTCGTAGTTCTCCCCGCGGTTCCAGTAGCCGGGGTTCGTCCCGCTCGCAAATCCCTCCGCCGCCTGCACCCGGTGCTGTACCTCGTGCATGAGAACATCGAGCGCCTCGTTCGCGTCGTATTTGAGCTTTGCGTCAATGGTGATCGTGTTCGTCTCGCGGCTGTAGCTGCCCGCTGTACCGTTCGGCATATAGGCGAACTTCACCTTGGTTTCCGCGATCTCGGGGTACGCCTCGAAAAGGGCGTTGTGCTGCATGATGTCCCGCAGTGTCGCGTCCCCCTCGTCGATACGGCGCGCCAGCTCTTTTTTTGTGCCGCCGTGCTTCTTGTCCAGCCCCAGCAGTTCGGCGTGCTCCGCCTCGGTGAGATTACCTGTGAGCATGCGGTTCATCAGCTGCGTATAGCGCGCATAGTCCGCATTGTCGGTGCTGTACTGTGCCTCGCCGTTCCGACTGAAGGTCGCGTCTCCATCGTCGATCTCAAACCGCCACTGGCCATCCATGCCGCGGTACCAGCCCGTTTCCTGCCGGATGGTCTCGTTGTCCGTCCCGCTCTGCTCCATTGCTTCCGCGCGGCGCAGCGCCTCCCGGTCTGCGGTCCCGGCTCGAATGCCCGCTACGCTCGCCCTGCCGGAAGATTTTTCTTGACTATTTCCCTCCGTCTGGCGTATAGTAGCCGTAGAAGAGGATTTCTCCTGTTGAGCGCCGGTTTCGGTAACGGAATCGGAAGAGCCGTGCTTTCTGGCGGGGGACGTCCTCTTCTCCATTTTCCCCACGTTATACACGACCACGCCATTATTCCCGTCTGCAATAGATATCGTTACCTTGTAGTACTGCCCATCAAAGTCTTGGAACCACGCCTCACGGTACAGCCAGCCGTTTTCCGCAAACTTCCCGTGAATCGGGCGTCCGTCTGTTGAAGTCTCATCCGGTCTGGCGTTTTTGTTGACCCGCTCGGACACCTTTGCGAGCTCGTCTATATGCGCCTCGGCGTTCAGCTTCGTCTCGTATTCCGAATCGGTCATCGGACGGCGGCGTCCGCTCTCGTCCGTCACATAGTTCCGGAAGCTTGCCTTTCCGGCGGTATCCTTCGTGATCTTTAGCACGTCCCCGGAATCCGTCGTGAGTATCACGTCCTCGCCGTTGCGGATCTTCCGGTTGATGTATCCTTCGATCTGGTCGGCCCAGCTGCTCGGGTCATTCCCGAAGATTACCTGCCGGTCGGCCTGTACATACTTCTTGCCGTCCGGAAGAACCACAATGCTCGCCCGGCCGGAAGATTTTTCTTGACTATTTCCCTCTGTCTGGCGTATAGTAGCCGTAGAAGAGGATTTCTCCTGTCGAGCGCCGGTTTCGGTAACGGAATCGGAAGAGCCGCGTTTTTTGGTGGGAGAGGTTCTCTTCTCTATTTTTCCCACGTTGTACACAACGACCCCGTTGTTTCCGTCAGCAGTGGATATCGTCACTCGGTAGTATTGTCCGTCAAAATCAGAAAACCACGCCGTTCGATAATACCAGCCGTTTTTTGCAAGCTCACCGTGAATCGGTTTCCCGTTTGTTCCAATTTCGTCCGCTGCTGGTTTTTGATTATTCTTTTCAGAGATTTGTGCCAGCTCGTCAATATGCGCTTCGGCGTTCAGCTTCGCCTCATATTCCGTGTCCGACATTCTTCGCATTGTCCCGTTTTCGCCGGGAACATAGTTCCTGAAGCTCGCCTTCCCGGCGGTATCCTTCGTAATCTTCAGCACATCACCGGAATCTGTCGTGAGGATCACATCTTCGCCGTTGCGTATCTTCCGGTTGATGTATCCTTCGATCTGGTCGGCCCAGCTGCCCGGGTCATTCCCGAAGATCACCTGTCGGTCAGCCTGTACATACTTCTTGCCGTCCGGGAGCGTCACAATGCTTGCGCGTCCTTCCGGCGGCCCCGTCGTCTCCTGCTGCGCCTCTGCCCTCTGGGCAGGGGCGTTTCTTTCTGTCTCGGCGCGCACGGCCGCCTGTACCGGCGCTTCGCCGGAGAACCAGTTCAGCCCCGCGTAAGCGTCCGCCGCGATCTCCTCGGTGAGCAGCCGCTCGATCTCGTCCACGCTCATATTTGCGAAATCGTAGACCCCTGCGTAGTCCGCTTTATAGGCATCCCGCATGGCGTCGTATTCCTCGGCGGTCATGCTCTCGCGGATCACCTCATCTGTCGCGCGGATAACTTCCTCGGATGCATAGTTGTGGAACAGCTCGTGCTGCACCAGCATCTCCGGGCTGATGACATTTCCTGCGCTGTCCGCGGCGTCCACGCGGAAGAACACCCTCCCGCTCTCGGTATAGGCGTTCGCGTAGCCGTTTGAGATCTGGATCGCCCCGCGCACCGCTACCGGCTCAAGCCCGGTCTCCCGCACCGCGTCGTAGGCGCTCTTTGCCTCGCCGCCGAGCTTCTGCGCATCCACGACGGTCACGGTCTCCGTGCCGCCGTCCCGAATGCCGAGCTGCGCCGGCGTTACTTGCCGTAGATCCGCCTGCGCGTCCGTTCCCACGCCTCGTTGAACTTCCGTTCGGCCTCCGGCGAGAGCTTGTAGCCCTCCTTCGGCGCCTTCCGCAGCTTGTCCGCGGGAACCGACATAAGCAGCCCCGCTTTCTTCCCGGTGATAAGAACTCTGTCCATTGTTCATTCCCTCCTGAATATTGATCGCCGCCGCGGGCGTCGTGCTGATCCCTTCGTTTTGCGCCCTCTGCGCGCCCACAGGCGCGTTTTGCGCCCCGGTGGTATAAGTACCCTCCTGCATACGCGAAATACGCTCCTGCGCTCCTACATCCCCGCGCAGCGCTCTTTGCATCTCGCGGATCATCTGCATGTGCTCGCGCGCTTCCTGCGCCGCGGTCTGCTGCTGCGTTTCCAGCGCACCGAGCTCCGTGCCGGCGTCTATGATCTTCTCGCGTGTCTCGCTGTTGAAAAGGCCGTTCTCCTTCATGGAGGCGCGCGCCTCTTCGATCTTCGCGTTGACGGTCTCGTTGGCGTAGCTCTCGTTCTGCGCCCGGAACCGCCCGTTCACAGCGCCGTCGATGCCGGAGAGAAATCCTCCGGAGATCGCACCGGCGAGATAGCTTTCCCACAGTCCCCGGATCGTCACGTCATCCATCCAGTTTTCGCCGAGCGTTTTGCCGTTATAGATGCTCTTGGCAAACGGGGAAACGAGGTCCGAGGCGACCTCTTCCAGACCCTCGCCGTTCATCTGTCCAAGCAGCGTCAGTACGGTGCGCATCGTCTTGCTGCTCGTGAGCGTTCCGATGAGCGCCTTGGTAAACTGCTCCTTCGGCAGATATTTCCCGGCGGCTTTGATCGTCAGCTTGTTCGCCATATCTCCGGCGGCTTCCGTTGCTGCCTCGATGGAGCCGATCACCGTGCCGTAGGTCAGCGCTTTGTCCCAGCTTGCGCCGTCTTCCAGCGCTTCCTCGATCGCCGCGCCGGACGCCTGGTTGAAGAAGAGAAAGCTCTGGAACGCCTCGCCGCCCTTTTCGCCCAGAAGCGCCGTGCCGATGAGCCGCCCGGCCATCGGGAGCGCCTGGTTGCCCACGCTTTCGGCAATACTCATGGCCTGCTGCCACTTGGGGCCGAGATCGGCGTATCTCTGGTCCACTCTCTCCTGATATGTGTTGTCGCGCTGGAAGGCGGTCTTCACGCCCTCTTTGTCGAGACGCTCGTATCCTTTTTCGGCGGCGCGCTGCATGGCTCTCGCTCTGTCGTTTTTGAGATCCGCGACGCCCATATACTCGTCGAGATCCTTCTGCTGCTGTGTGCGGGTGTCCGCCGGGATCTCTACGCCGGTTTTCCGCCCCGTGGTCTGCTCCCACATGGCCTTGTAGTAGGCGTCGTCCGCCGCATTGAGCGGATTTGCCGCCTGTGCGCGGTACCCCGCCTCGTTCAAGCCGGTGCGCAGACCTTCCTTTGCGCCCGCTGCGGCCTTTTCAAAGATGCCCGCGATGCCGTGGAAAAAGTTGTTGTTCGTCCCGCTCTTTATCTGCGCCGCAGCGTCGGCGTATGGCGTCTGCATGGTGCTCTGGCCCTGCGAGGCTTTCAGAGCGTTTGTATACAGGAGCTGGCTATCCGCGTTTCCGCCTTTTTTGCTTTCAAGCAGCGCGTCCACGTAGCTCACCGGCTTTTCTCCGGAAGCACTTCCGGAGGAAGCCGTTCGGCTTCCTCCGGTTTTCTTTTTCAGAAGATCGTCTAATGCGTTCATTTTTTCCTCCGTTTTTGAGGTTTCAGATGTACTGTTTTCTGTACTGATTGAAAGAATCAAGTGACGGGTTTTTATCTCCGATCGTCGGCGCTATTCTCTTCGCATAATTTGCATATAGCATTACGTCGCCCGCTTGGTCTTCCGTCAGAGACTTATTCACCGTGGCCTCTTTCGCCAGCGCCGCCTGGATTTCCGCGAGCGTCGCTCCGTTTGCCAGAAGAGCATTCACTTTGTCGTAATACGATGCTATGTCCTTCCCACGGCCGCTCCCGCTGCTGCCGCTGGATCCGCCGTAACTTCCGGATCCTCCGCTCGACCCGGCCGCCGTCTCCGACGCCTTGACGTATCCGAGCGCCTGCGCCATCTCCGGATTGGCGGCGATCCACGCCTTTTGCATCGCGTCGATCTGGCTCTGCGAGTAGCCGAGATCGAGATAGCCGGAAAAGTCGCCGTACTGCGCCATGTTCTGCGCCTTCGTCGCGGCGTCCTGCTGCTGCTGAAGAATGAGATTCATCATGTTGGCGTAGAGATTCTGCTGCGCTTCCGCATTTGCCTGGTCCCGCGCGGCGTTTGCCTGATACTCGGCGTCCGCGCCCTGCTGCCGCAGCTGCATAATGGCGGCGATGCGCGCAGCCTCGTTCTCGTTCAGCCGCTCTCCATAGGCCGTGTCCAGCCCCAGCCGGGCGGACTCGCTCATGCCGCCGCTGTAGCCTCTCGCGGCCATCTCCTGCGGCAGCACGCGCAGGGATTCCATGTAGTCCCGGTAGAGCTGCTTGTTGAGACTGCCGTACTGGTCGCCCAGCTCGCCGATCCCCTGTTCCACCTGCGCGAGAGCGCGCTCCGCCGCGGCCTTGGCGGCGTCGTTGTTTGCTTTTACTGCGTCGTCGTACATCTTCTGGTACTGGTCCTTGAGATCGTCCAGATACGTTCTCTGCGGCTCCGTCGGTGTTTCGCTCGGCGTCTCTTCCGTCGTGCCTTCCGTCGTTCCTTTCTGTGCGTTGCCGTCGTTGTCGATGTACGTCACCCTGTCCCTGCCGGTCGAGGGCGTGCTCGGCTGCTGATTGGAATTTGATGGCGGCGTGTTCTTTTTCGTCTCCATGTTTTTCGCGACCGTTTCAATGGTATCCTGCGAAAACCCGCCCGGAGGCTCCGAGCCCGGCAGAAGGAGACCGAAGCCGTCGCGGTGATATCCCGGCGGAGTGTATGTACCGTTTTTGATCGCGTCGGTATAGTCCTTGCTGTAACCGTTCTTCTGTGTTCCTCCGCTGGACGGCATCTGCCCGGTCGTTCCGGATCCATTGTCCCACATATACGGCGTTTTACTTGCCATTCTTCTTTCCTCCCTGATAGCGAACGCACTTCGGGTTGCGGCACTCCCATTCCGCTGCGTTCTTCTTCGTCATCTCAATGCCGCATTTCGGGCACTTCATACCGGCGCACCTCCCAGCAGCGGGAGCGTCTGCGCCCCCGGTATTCCGCTCTCCTGGCTCCCTTGTGCAAAGGGAGCTGTCGCCGCAGGCGACTGAGGGATTGTCGCGCCGAATCTCCGCTGCCATTCGTCGATGATCTCCTGCTTACCCGGCAGATTGATGAGATCCAGCTGCGCGGCAAAGAGCTTCCAGTTCTCCGCCGTCACCTGGCTCTGCGTGAGCGCCTGCAGCGTCTGGAGCGTCTGCGCCTTGCCGTGGGCGATGCTGTCGCCCGCCGTGATCGTCACGTCCACGCGCGGGAAGTACTTCCACTCCTCCCGCACAACGTTCCCGGCCTTGTCCGTCACAGCCGGCATGGTGTCCCAGAAGTTGTCGGCGTTGAACTGCATCGTCTGCGCCGCGCGGTCCTTCGTCTCGTCCGCGCCGATGAACAGCATCCGGTCATCGTCGAAAAATTCCAGCGCCAGCCAGTCGAGCAGCTCATAGAGCCGCTCGAACCCGGCGTTGCGGTCCGCGCCCTTGATGTCCGCCTGGCTCTGCGCGTCCTGCCGCATCATGGCAAGGCCGGTCGCCGTCGTAACGCGGCTCGCTTCCTTGCCGGTGTTGGTGTCGTAGTTTCTTGACGCCCGCTCGATCTGCTGCTTGAAGAAATCCACGCCCATCGAACCGTTTGCGATGCTCTGCAATCCGCCGAGCCGCTGCACGCCGCCCATGCGCCCCTGCTTGAGATGCACCACAGCTCCCGGCTCATTGGTGAATTCCTCGCCGTCCGCGAGCGCGCTGTCCTCCACGAGAAGAATGTCATTGGCGAGGAACGTGTCGTTCAGAATGTTCATGGCGAGCTTCCGGTCGGCAGCGTCCACGAGATCAAGGACCGGCATAAGCTCGCTCCTGTTCCAGAATCGGTTCTCGTCCTGTATGCGCCAGTAGTGCGCGAACGGGAAGAGCTGGTTCTGTTTGCACGTCCTCTTCCAGTAGTTCGGGATGTACTTCAGCTCCCGCCCTCCCGCGAGGATCGAGCACGCCACCGCCCCGGCAGGGATCGTCTCGCCGTCCTCCGTCGTTTCGACCGGCTGCCGGAACCAATGCTCGAGCACCTGCACCGTGTCGTCCAGATCGTTCACCGCCGTCGTGAGATCGAATACGCCGGTGCGGGAAACGTAGTCCGCCGTGAGGATATCGTCCGCCGTGAGACCCAGCTTCTCCAGCTCGCGGCGGAACACCTGGCAGAACTTCACCCGGTGCATCGTGTACACATAGTCCACATACTGCCCGTCCTGCAAGCCGCCGTCGCGGATGGCGGGATCCGGGAAGATCGCCTCCGTGGGGATATCCTTGATCCGGATATCCCCCTCGTTTACGCCGCAGCGCATGTCCTTGTCCCAGTACGCCTTCCAGAAGGCGTCCCCGAGTTTCAGCAATCTTCGTTCGTTGCGCGTGTTCATATCGGCGAGACGGTTGTTCTCCGTGATGTAGCGCACGGCAAATTCGCGCTGCTTCGCCTTCTGGCTGTCGAGATCGTTGTCTCGGCCCCGAAACTCCGGCTCCGGTACCGTCGGATCGATCTGGCTTTCCACAAGGATGTACGGATCCGGCATGTTCGCCGGGATCCACGGCACATCGTTTGCGCGGCAGTATTCGATCATCTCCTTCGAGGCGTCATGGATTCCGTTGTAGTAGTCGTTGCACCGCTCCCACTCGATCTCCACGGCGGTGCGGGCGTTCTTCGCTCGGCGGAAGAGCGCGTCCGCCGTCTCTTCACGCATCTCGGGTGTGGAATAGTCGTACCCGACGATCGCCCGCTCGCCGGTCTGTTTCTTCTTTCTCATTTCCGCCGCTCCGCGTCGATCTCGTTGACGCGCTTCTGGACGGCATCGTATTTGTCACCGAGCTTCTGTTTGCGCACCGTTCCGTTGCCGTAGTCGCCGCGGATGACAGCGTAGGCAAGAGCGTCGATCTCGGCTGCGGTCAGCTCATCGGACGTCGGCGGCGTGGTCGGCTCGCCCGTGCCCTGCTTGGCGAGAAGCTCATTGACGCGCTTCTGGACTGCTTCGTAGTCATAGCCCGCAGCCTCAAGGCGCTGCTTGCGCTCTCCGCCGTTGCCCCATTTGCCGGTAAGCACTTCCTGCGCCAGCTCGTCAACGGTCGGCTTTACCGGGGTCTCCGGCTCCACCGGCGCGGCAGTTTTTCCGCACAGCTTGTCCCAGCCCGCGCGGTCGATGTAGGCCAGGTTAAGGTCAAGGCGGCGGGGATAGCCGTCAAGAAAGCCCATGGAGGTGTACTGGCGGATGGTGATGTTCTCGCCCCACGGTCCTACTTTTTTGTTTCCGGGCGGATCGGCGAGGTAGCCGCGCACCGGGGTGTAGCCTTTCTTGTAGTTTTTGTCGGTCGAGATCGCGTACTGCGCCACCCAGAGAGGGTGATTCTTAGCAACCTCGGCCCACACCTTAGAGTTGGCCGTGCCCTTGCTCATGTAGATCATGGCGCGGATGCCGGTCTTTTCGTAAACGTAGTCCAGCCAGCGCTTGGCCCAATCGGAGCCGAGCTTCACGGCCTTCGCTTCCCAGTCAAGCGCAAGGACGATCTTGCCGAGGTAAGGCTCGACTACGCTCAGAAAATGCTGCGCTTCTCTCTCCGGTGTCGTGCCGGTGAAGCCGTCCAGCGCGAAGTGATAAGCGCCTACGCACTTACCCTCCGAAAGCGCCTGTTCGATCTGCCGTTTGAAGTCCGGGGAAACGTATCCCGTGCCGCCCGTGGCTTTGCAGATGACAAAGTCACAGGGGACTTTGGTGAGGTCGATTCCTCTCTGGTGGTCTGCGATGTCAATGCCGTTCATCATTTTTCTGTTCCTCCTTAGTTTGTGTATTGCACATAAATGTCGCCGTCGGCGCCCGTGCCGGTGCTCGGCGCGCTCGTTCCGGCGTAGATGTTGCGGACATTCGTGTTGCCCATGACGATGATTCTGGGAAGGTTGTGCCACTTTGTGATCGTGACCATGTCGCCGGGGCGGTCAAGGGAAATGCTCCCCGCGCCGCTCCATAACATCTTCCGGTCATTGCCGTCGATTGCGGGGATATCAGCCTCCCAGCCGACTGTGTACGTCACGCCGCCCACCACTTCGCCTCTAATAAGTGTTACGGCCCATCCAATCGGTAGCGCCGCGAGGACTTCGGAGGTCAACGTGAAGTTTCTGCTGGCAGATGGCGCGACAACACAAATTTTCCCATTGCATTCGGCCGCAAAAGGCGTAATGTCAGATCGTGATTCGATGGCGATGCCCAAAGCATCCGCCGCCAATTTCTCCCGTGTCACAACGCCCTCGCCGAGATTGGCCGTAACGATCGCTCCATTCGCGTTAGACGCAGCGTTAAGATTCGCCCTCGCCGCTGCCGCTGTGGTCGCGCCCGTGCCGCCATTGGCGACGGGGACAGTCGAAACAGCGGAAAGCGCACCGCTTCCGTTCGCCTTTAAGAAGCCGTTCAGCGTGCCGAAAAGCGCCGTGCGGATTTTAGCGACGATGTTCGACCAGAGCGTTTTCCGGGTGATCTTTTCGGAGGTATCGTAGAAGGGGAAATAGTCTCCGTCCGCGACATCCTCGACGGCAGTCAAAAGCACTGCGTCCTTCTGTCTGGCGTCGAGGGCAGATTCGACCGTGGCCTGCGAGCCGGACACAAGGGGGATATTTGCGGCAACGACTTCCATATTGCCGGAATCGTCCGGGAATTTACCGTTGACCTTTCTAACATTGCCGCCACGATAGCGGTCAAACGAACAGACAAGGTGCTCTAAAGTGGCCTTTTTGTTTGCACCGGCAACGTACACCGGAATTTCTCCGGTGAAACCTGTGCCCAGCAGTTCTGCGGGCTGCGTTTCCGGCAGCCCGTGCGTGAGCGGCTGCATCTCATCAATGGCCGCGGAGAGCGTTGTCTCATCCTCTGTACTCATCGGGATATCCGCGCCGGTGAGCGCGACATTCCCGGAATCGTCCGGATCTTTGCCGTTGACCGTATCGACGGAGCCCACGCCATTCAAGCCGTTATAAACGGAGAATGTGGTATACTCCCCATTGTCGAACGTGATCTTGTATGCATCCGCCGTGCCGGGAGCGTGCGTGCCGCTTTGCAGCGTGATAGACGCGATGCCGTTTCCGTTCTTCACGGTGAAGGTAGATGTGGAATCGTCCGTCAGCGTGACGGTGTAGGTGTCCGTCAAACCGTTCGTTCCGGTTTTGACAATGCTTTTGATGGACGTGCCCGGCTCGCCCCGGTCGCCCTTCTCGCCCGGCGGGCCCTGAAAGTAAACTCTCTCGGGCATCGCCATTTTCCCGCTCATGGACGCTTCCGGCGTCAGTTGTCCCGACAGGGAAACAATAGGGGTAATGTCTGCCATTATGTGACCTCCTTGAGGATCTCAAACGTTGCCGGCGGGATGACGGTGTAAACATCCCCCTCCGCCGTCGTGAGCTGCACGTCGTATATATACCTGCCGAACGCCAGCGCCTTTGTGTTCTCCGGTTTGATGTGGAACGCTTCCCCGCCGGGTACGCGGATCTGCACGGCGGGCGATGTATCCATCACCGTTTTCTTGACGGTCAGAGTAACCTCGTCCTCCTCCGTGAATACGTATTCCTTCCCTGTGACTGCGTTCGTCGCACGGTCAATAAACAGCCGCGCCGTGTCGCCGCGCGTCAGATGGATGGTGTTGTCTTTGTCTACTGTGAGCACTACTTCCACGCTCCCCCTGTTTTGAATTTTACCGGCCCAGTTTTCCACGCGCCGGAGACCTTGACGTACACCGCCGACGCTTTTTTCCACGCGCCGGAGACCTTGACATAAACCACATCGCCGAGAAGCGCCGGGGCGGTGAAGCTGGTCGTTCCGTAGTTCGTGCCGTCGTTGTCCTGCCCGACGTAGACCTTGATCGTAGCGCCCGCCGCCGCCGTTCCGGTGAAGTAAGCGGTCCTTGTGCCGCTGGTTGCGGTCCATGTGAGAGATGTGCTCGCCCCTGCGTTCGAGCCATTCACGTCGCATCGCAGGTAGGATGCCTTGACGTCGTTTTTGTACCACGTTCTGGTTTCGACGACTTTGAGCGCAAACCCCGTGCCGGTCATGCGGGCAAAATAGACCACGCTCGTGATCTTGAGGTTGTTGCTTTCCCACGTCGTGGTCCCTTTCTGCACCCACGAACTGCCGCTCGGCCGCGTCGGGGCGGTTAAGCTCCATCCCATTTAATTCACCTCAATTCGCGTACTGGATGTAGATGTCGCCTTCGGAACCGCCGGACGGACCCTCTGTTCCGGCGGTTATGGTCCGCACCTGATTTGCGGCGATGCCGAATTTCGTGTAAGAAATGTTGTCGGCGAGCTTTGCGGCGGTGATCGTCTTATCCGCCATTTTGGCAGCCGTAAGCGTCGCATCCGCGATCTGTGCCGCGGTGATCGTTTTGTCCGCGATCTTGGCGGCGGTGATCGCCTTGTTTGCGATCTTGGCGGTAATGATCGCTAAGGCGGCGACACGGTCTGCATCGACCGCCCCGGCAGCGATTTTATCGGACGTGACCGCGCCGGAGGCGATTTTCGCCGCCGTGACCGCGCCGGAGGCAAGGTTGTCTCCCGTCAGCGCCGGGATGCGCGCTGCGGCGAGCGTACCGGACGTGATGGCCGATGCTGCATGCGTGTGGCTCGCCGCCGCGCCGCCGAGAGCCGCCGCCGTCACCTCCGCGGCGAGCTTTGCGAGCGTGATGCTCCCGTCCATAACGCTGCCCTGCGTGATCTCCTGCATCGCCACGATGATCTCTTCGAGCGCCGACTGGATGTTGTCTGCCGAAAAGCCGGAGATCGTCGTGATGCCGAGCTGCCCGGCCGCTCCCGTTCCGGTCAGCTCGTCAAGAAGCGCGTTGAAGCGCTCTCTCACCACCGCCGTCACCAGCGCGTCGAATACCTTTTTGTTCTGCGCCGCCGTGCCGGTCAGCTTGTCGGGCTGGCTCTGCACGCCGTTTGCGGCAATGGCGGCTTCCGTGATCTTCTGTTCCTGTATGCTCATTTTTCTCTTCACCTCTTTGCGTAATTGCCTGTGACATAGTGCTTTGTGATCTGAAAGATACCGAACCCCTCGTTCGGCTCGGCGTTCCGGACGATGACCTGCAAGCGCTTGTAGTTTTTTACCTTGCGGTTGAGAAAGATCTCCTGCGGGCTCTCGTCCGTGTTGAACGTGATCCGCTCAAAATCGATGTCGGAAAAGTCCAGAATGTCCATCGGCTTTCCGGCGACCTTCTTTTCGTGGCCGCCGGTGCGGTCGGCACGGATGTATACCTCGGCGCTCGAGCGCGCATACGGCTTGATCGTCACGCAGCAGCCGCGCTTGAGCAGCGTCTTGAGAATGGCGGGCGTGCCGTCATCGTCATACTTCGTCGCCCATACCGCGGATATGGCCGCGCCGTCGTCGCTGTAGCGGCTCACGGCCTCGACGTCCGTGTTGAATTTGCAGATCCGCCCGTCCGCCGTGCCGAAATACAGCGATTCTTCCGCGCCAGCTCGTCGGTTCATCCAGCAGGACGCCGGGATGTTCTCAAAGTAGTAGCCTTCGTACACGTAGTCGCCGAGTGCTGCGCTCCGGTAGCTCTTGTTCTGCCGCCCGTCCAGCGCGTAAACGTGGCCGTTCGGGAAGGCAAGCATATACATGCCGTTCCAGATCACCGCCTCGGCCTTTTCGCGCTCCGGCTCGTCGTTGAGAAGGTTGTTTACATAGAAGCTGCGCCCCTGCGTGATCTTCTCGCTCGTATACGAGTTTGTGGCCACGGCCATCACCCCGGTACGCGATAGGAAGAGAGGGTCGTCCAGCAGGGAGGCGAAGCTCCCCGGCGCGATGGATCCGACACCCGCCACGGCCTGCTGCTGCGGCTGCGCGATCTCGCTGTCCTGCAATTCCGCCGTGCGGAGATAGATCGTGCTGTCCTGCCCGTTGTCCTCCTTCACGATGCCGAGAGACTTTCCCAGACGGCAGTACCCGAGGATCGCCGTTGCTTCGCTCCCGACCTCGTTGTACAGGAGGTCGGGGAAGTACGTCGGATCGTTCATCCCGCTCGTCCAGTCCACGTTCGGTAGGTCTGAATTTCCGGAGAGCACCGCGCGGTCGTTCGTGCCGATGCCGTAGGTCGTGATGATCGTGCACTTGTCGATGCGGTCGGTGTAGCCCTCCACCGTGTGCGGAAACTGCACCACCAGCCCGTCCTCCGATCCGGCCAGCGGCTTTTCCGGCGCTGTGGTCATCTTGACGATGCCCTTCTCGCGGTCGAGCGTGAACGCCGTCGTCTCCTCTCCGAACACCCAGACTTTGACTGTGCCGGTCGCGTCGATGTCTCCGTCGAGCTGAAACTCCTTTGTCGTGCCGTCCGTCTGAAAGGCGTTCTTCCGGTATGGCGTGAGCATATTCACGTTCTCGTAGCTTTGTCCGCCGCCGGACGGCATGCGCGTGATGACGGTCGTCGGGATGTAGGCGTCCTGTGAGGCTCTGTGAGCCGCTGTGCCGTCGTATACGTAGAATCCGCCCCCCGTTACTATCCAGAGCTTCCCGGCCAGATACGCGGCGTGTGAGCGTCTCTCCGGCAGCCCCGTGAGGATCTGCGCCGGCGCCGTCTCATCGTCCCAGGCGTAGAGCACCGTTCCGATGTGGGCGAGTTTTTTCTCCGCGCCGTCGAATTTTCCGGCGAACAGGCCGTATACCGGCTTGTCCTTCTGCCAGAGCGTCCGCCAGCCGAGCCGCTTCTGCGGCATTCCGCCGCCGTCCGCCACGATGTTCGTGCACAGCGGACTTCGGGAATAGTCCACGAGCGAGGGGTCTGTGGAAAAGTCCGCGCCGCGGAATGTCTTGTACACCCGCTGCTGGATGCTGACTCCGGTTTTCTTCGCCATGGCTCACCCCCGGAACAGACTCTGCGCGATGCGCCGGTTCTCGCCCGGCTGCGTCGTTTTGAGCAGACTCGCCTGGTAGTTGTACATCTGGAGCATCGCGCCGTAGTCCATCACGAGATCCGGGAGGAGCTGCTGCGCCGCCACGTAGTACGGCATGCACTCGCAGGCGTCCTCGGCGATCTCAAACTCATAGTCATCCGCTGCAGAGGAGTCGATGCTCTTCGGCAGCGCGTAGTACTCCACGATCACCTCCGCGGCGCTGCCCTCCGGGATGACGATCTGCCCGCTCCGCCAGCGGAAGCGGTTCGTGGCCGGGCGGTCATCCGCCCATACGCGGTAGAGCGCGTAGAAGTCGTCCGGCATGTCGTAGGCCGTCACGCCGGATACCGGCCGGATCGTCTCCTCCCGAACGATCTTCTTGATCTGCGCAAGCGTCTTCTGCGCCATGTCGAAGAACGCGGTCATCTTCTTCTCGATGTCCTCGTCGTGCTCGATCTCGCCGCCCGCGCTGTGCTCGTCGAGGAGCATGTATACCTTGTTTTTCGCTTCTCCGAGCGTCATGTTGATTCCTCCTTGCGGAAACAGGGCGAGTCGCCCCGCCCTGTTTCCTTCCCAAATGTCAGTTGTCCGGCGGGGCTTCCATCTCCGCCTTCTTTTCGGCGGTCTGTTTCAGACGGTCGAGCAGCTTCATCAGAAATCCCGGCATAGGCACGCCGATCTTCCCGCTGTTCTCCAGAATGGAGATAAGTTCGTTGATAATGAGCCACACGATCACCAGCAGACCCACAATGAAATTCACATCCAGCTGTACGCCGAGCTTGCCGCCGAGCATCGTGATGAGATAATCAATGCCCATGCCCACGGCCACGATCATCAGATAGAAAACCTTCTTGATCACGCCCTGGATCCCTTTGCGGCTTGAAAGCTCCTTGTTCATCCACGCCGCCGTCATTCCCGTGACGTAATCGCAGATCATCACCGCGATCAGTACCGCCACCGGGATAACGAGCTGGCGGAGATACGCCATCAGCGCCGCCGCAGCGGCCGTGATGATCGCTTTCCAGAAGTTGTCCATACCGTTCTCCTTTCAGTCCAGCAGCAGGAACCGCACGTCCGTGGATGCCGCCGAAGCGACGACCGCCAGCTCTCCGGCGGCGAACGGCACCTGCAGCACCGTGTTGGCCGGAACGGGGAAGCCCGCCGCGGCGGTCAGCGCCTTGTTCGGGTCATACGGCGCGATGTACACGACGTTCGCGCTGTTGTTGGAAACAACGGCGGTCTGACAGTGGCAGTCCACCTTCGTCTCCTTCGTGCCCGCCGCAACGGCGAGCACGCGGTCAATTTTCATCATATTCGTTTCCTTTCTCCTGCCTCGCAGAGTTTGCGCCCGCAGGCGCAAAAGGATTTTAAATCGTTTTCTCCGGCGACATGTGCGTCGGAGAAAACTCTTCTCGGCCTGCAAACGTGCGAGCGCAGCGAGTGCGCTGCAGCAGGCCGCATCCCCATCGACGGAAAGCCCAGCGAAGCGGGTTTCCGTCGAAATCAGCCCGGATCGCCGAAAATGATCTGCCGCGCGTCGCCCCAGCCCACGCCGAAGTCGGCATACGCGGTGTAAAGATCGATCAGCGGGTTGTCCTGCTCCTGCTGCATGACGGTCGGGCGCGTGTTGTAGACGATGTTCACGATCTCCTTCATCAGTCGGCGGTCGCACACCGCCCACTGTTTGCCCGTGAAGCCGTCCGCGCCGCCGCCCATGACGATGTAGCGCATGCCGTACACGGGGTTCGCGGCATTCGTGTTGTCGTCCGGGTTCAGCATGGGCGTCAGACGGGAGTTCTCTCCGAACATCTTCTTCGCCTTTTCCTCCAGTTCCGGCGCGATGAGCACCGTGTCGAGATCGCACAGGAACGGCATGCCGTCCGGCGTCACGAAACGGTTGGCGCGCGCCTGCGCCGCCGTAATAGCGGAGACCGAGAACGCGTCCGTGGAGACGTTGGAGTACGTACCCGCATCCGCGTCTACCTCAAAGCGGCGGCCCTGCGATCCGCGCGAGGCGACAGGGTGCGCGGCGTTGGCCCAGCTCACGCCGTCGCCGCCGTTGTGACGGCCGTCGGTGTTCCAGGCGTTGGCGAACATGCGCAGCACATGCAGATACACCGTGATCGCCATGCTGTCGCCGAGCTTCGTGCCGACTTTCTTCGTTTCGCCCATCTTGTCGATCTTCGCCTGCTTGTAGCCGACAGGGACGGAAAGCGTGTACTCCACCGGCGTGATCACAGTCTTAAAGCCGCGGTGCAGCTCGGCGGTGTTCAGGTTGTTTCCGTCATAGACCATCGCCTCTCCGTAGCCGCCGGAGCCGGTCAGCTCATAGTCGATGCTCTTGGCGTTCACCTCGCCCACGACGGGCGAGAGCTTATTGAGACGGTCGGCATACGCAAAGTCGAACGCCTTGCCGACAAACTTGTAGTTGTCGGTCTTCCAGTTTCCGAAATTGTTAGGCATTTTCTTTCCCTCCTTAGGTCAGCGCATGGCCGATCGCCATGAGCTTAATGGTGCCGCGCTCGTAGTCGTGGCCGATGCAGCGGATCTTCGTCGCGCCGACGGTCTTGAGCGTGATGCCGAGGCGCTTGTCGCCGAGACTCGCAACGCCGCCGATCGCGGCGCCGATCACGGGGTAGACTTCGTACACGTCGCCCGCGGACGGCGTGCCGCCGCTCGCTTTCGTCATCACCGTGCCGGTCTTGGTGTAGTCGGTCACGACGATCTGCGTGCCGAGCGCGTCGGTGTTCGTGCTGTTCGCTGCCTTCTCCTTCAGGACGAGGATCGCGTTGTTGAAAGCGTCGTCCGCGGCGGCGGCGTCCACATCGCCTTCCGCCGGTACAATGGTCGCGGCGCTGCCGGAGGCGGCCTTGATCGTCGGCGCCGGGCACTCGAAGATGAGCGTCGGGTTGTCGCAGACAAGGATCTCCTTGCCGTTCGCGCGCAGGTTGAGCGCGTCCTCCTTGCCGGAGTGGAACTCCGCGGCAATGCCGAGGATACCGCCGGTCTCCGCAGCGGCGGCCAGAACGACCTTGCCGGCGGAAAGCTTCACCACGGCGCCCGCGTCGATCACGGTCGCCGCGTCAATGGGGTAGTTGCGGGCGGTCTGCAATACGCTGCCGCCGTCCGCATTCTGTACAGGATGCATGATGTTCTCCTTTCATCGTTTCAGAAATTCTTTGGCGGTCATTTTCATCTGCGGGTAGCTGCGGTTCCATTCGTCAAGCTCCCGCTGCTGGGCGGCCGTCAGCCCATCCGATACGCCGCCTCCGCCCGCTCCCGTGGAGCGTTCGGCCTTTGCGGCAGACTTTTCCACCGCCTTTGCGGCGGCGTCCTCTCCGACAAGCTCCTTCCAGTCGTCGTACAGGTCGCCCAAAGGCTCCTTCCCGTAGCGGCTGCCGCAGAAGCGGCGGAATTTGTCGTTCGCGTCGAGCTTGCGGAGGTCCACGTCCGGGTGCTCCCGGAGGAATGCCGCGGCGTCCTGGGCTACCCAGTCGCTCCGGCGCTTCGCCTCGGCCTCGGCCTTCTCTTTCTCTGCCCGCTCGCGCTTCTGGCGTCGGACGACCTCTTTGGCGTCCTCTTCCTCTTCCAGATCCTCCACGGTGCGTCCGCTCTCCGCCGCGGCCTTTTTGAGCCGCGCCGCGCGGGTCTTGTCGGCATAGGATTCCAGCACATCCAGCGAGTCGATCGCCCCGCCGCCGTCCGGATCGCTCAGCCCCAGCTTGGCCACCGCCGCGCCGTAGCGTTCCGCTGCCTTCTTGAAGCCCGCCGCCTCTCCGGCCTTGCGCGCCGCCTGGTATCTGGCGTTTTCCTCCCGGCTCTGTCTGGCAGGTTCGGCGGCCTCCTGCTTCTTTTCGCCTGCGGATCCCTCCGCTTCAGCTCCGGTCTCCTCTGCGGTCACGACGCCGCCCTCCGTGCCCTCTTCCGGAGTTTCGACTTCCATGTTCTCGATATCCATGCGGGGTTCCTTTCTGCCGCTGTACTGCCGCGGCCGCGATGTATTTTTGCTTGCTGATGAAAGGTTAACCCGAAATATCTGTCCGTGCTCGGCGACTTTTTTGTTGATTTTTCACGAATCGTCAAACCCATTGGTACAACAGGCGGTTTCAGCCCCGAAAACAGCAAAACCGGAGCGGTTTCCCGCTCCGGTCGAAAAATTTCTGTGAAATATTACCCGTGATTATAATCCTGTTTGCGTTACTCTCATGCCGCCTTTAAGAAGCTCCGTATGAACCGCAGCGCCTCGTCGTCCGTGTCGGCCAACAGTCCGATGATCTCCTCGATGGTCTTTTCCCGCTCGATGGTTGCCGTATTGCTTTTCATGCCCCAGACTCCTTTCAAATCATTCCCAACAGGAAGAAATACACCCGCCGCAGCGCCCGTATATCCATCCGGCGCAGCATCCGCACGATCTCCTCGATTTTCGTCTCTGTATCGTTATTCATACTCTCTGTTCCTTTCTCCCGCGAAACGGAACGCATCACAGCCTCCCGTTTCGCGTCTTTCGTATTTTTTCTCTATCACAGCGAGGATTTTTTGATTTTCGCGGTCAGGGAATATATTTACCTTACCCGACCGTCTCGCTCGTCTCCGCCTCGTTTATAGCGCTGTTTTTTCTCAACATCGAAGCTGCGATCCGCGCCTTCTGTTCTTCCGTCCGTTTGGCCTTTTTCCGGAAAGGATTCTTCCCGAAGCGGAACGGCCACAGTGGGCAGTTGCTCTCACAGGGGCATAGCTCTACCTGCTTCATGCTGCCGCAGCAGCAGTCAAGGCATTTCTCACGGATGACTTTTACCGGGTTTGTGCTTTTGGGCATAGAAAAACCTCCTTCAAATTGTCCTTGACCTTTGAAAGAGGGCATAGTAATATTATTTACGCCCTCCTTGCAAAAGGTCGGTAATGGGTCTCCCTGTGTTGTCAGTCCGCCAAGATAGCCAACACGGGGGGATTTTTTATTCTTCCTGTTTCAGACGGTCGTACACCGACTTGATACCCTGCCGGATAATGTCGGCCTTGCTCTGCCCGGTTTTCTCCGCGCAGTACTCCAAGCGGTCTACATCCTCCTGCGACAGTCTAACGCGGGTGCTAAGCTGCTTCGGGTTGTCGGTGGGTCTGCCTGTTCGTGGAGACATTGTATCACCTCTCTTTCGTATCCACATAAGTCATTATATATTATGTGGATACATATGTCAATACACAAACGCAAAAACAGGACAGGTTTTTCCCTGTCCTGTTTCTCAATACACTCTCCGCGTCCGCTTCTGCCGCTTCATCTGGTCGATGAGCTTTTCTCTCGGCTTCTCCGGCTCGGTGAGCACCGTCATCCGCTGCTGGTGCCGCACCGCGTAGGTGATCGCCGCGCCCATCACAAGGTCGTCGTGCTTCCCGGCGAGCGCCTCCGGCCGGTGATCCTCGTTGTAGCAGAACGTCAGCATCTCTTCGAGCAGCTCCCGGTCGGTGAACCATTCCGGGTGCGAGGAGAATACCTCCACGAGATTCGCAATGGCGCGCGGGCGCGATTGCCGGTCGGTGCGGAAGCCGAAGCTCTTCTTCATCTGCCGCGTGTATGTGTCCTCCCGCTCGCGGCTGTACTGGTTCGGATACTCCATCTCCTGGAGCTTCATCGCCGGGTAGGTGGAAAAGTTCGTCTCGATGGCGACGAGCGCGTCGTTGTAGAATCTCCCGAGCGCGTAGATCTGCCGGACATATTCCGGCTCGCTGTACTTCTGCCGCAGCTTCGCCGCGATCCTGCCCGTGACGTTGTTGATAACAACGGCCGTGAAGTAGTCCGAGCCTTCGCCCGCCGTGTCGCCGCCGAGCACATACGGAACGCCCTCCTCCGGCAGCTCGTAGAGCGTGATCGCGCCGGTCTCGCTCTCCGTCCACTCGCCGTTTGCAAACTCGCCGCGCCCGACCGGTTCGGGCAGCCGCTCCAGCCGCAGGACGATCTGCTCGTTGTCGAATACGCCCGTGCCGCTGTGCAGGAACGCTTCGCCCGGGCTTGCCGGATACTCCTGCCGGAACATGTCCAGACTCCCGCCGCAGTTGTTCGCAATGCACCAGCGCCGCCATTGGAGCTGCTCGTCCGTCAGGTGATATGCGTCCCGCAGATCCCGCTCCTCCGGCGTCCATTCCGTCCCCGATACAACGGGCATAGAGTAATCCGGGTTTTCAAACCATGCGAAGAATACCGGCTCAAAGTCATTCTCCCCGGCCACGGCGGCGTCCCATCGCTCCTTGAAGTCCTCGAAGCCGTTTGCCGTGCTCTCGATGACGACCATCGTGCCCGGCAGACTCGGCACGGCCTGCAAGATGCCGGCAAGCGTGGAGGCTTTCCCGTCCGCGCCGTCCGGCCAGAAGGCGTACTCCGAAAGATGCACGCATTGCAGCGTGTCGGATCGTCCGATGCCGCGCCCGCCCGCCGTGGCGCAGCGGATCCGGGAGCGCAGCCCCGGCCTTGCCTCCCGCTCGCTGCGGAGCTTGGACGGGTTCTCAAACACCAGCTCCTGCGCGTTGGAGGATCGCATCATCGGCTTCACCGGCGCGGGCAGCTCGTCGTAGAAGAGCTTGCTCATCCGGAAGAGGTTCGCCGTCGCGTCCTCGCGGTGCGCAACGATGAGGGCGTTCGTGTTCTTCCGCGTCGCGCAGGCGTGGAAGATGAGACCCTCGGTCAGTGTGGAAAAGCCGAGCTGCCGGGCCTTGAGGATGATGAGCCGCACGGGTTTCCCCGCGTCCTGCTGGCGCTTCGCCACGGCGTAGAGCTTTCGCTGCGCGTCGTTCAGCCGGAACGGCACGACCGTCCCGCTCTTCGTCTTGATCTTCAGGCAGTTCTCGATGTAGTCCCTGGCGATGCACGGGTTCACAGCTTCGATCCCTCCTGCCTTGCGAGCCAGTCCTCGATGCTCTCGGCGGCGCTCTGCTCGCCGTCCGCGAAGTTCATGTGCTCGTTGAGCTCGTGCAGCGCGCGGATGGCGCTGTTGGCGTCGAGCAGCTTCTCGCCGTTTCTCTCGTCCCGGCGCGTCTCCGGGTTCCAGCGGTAGGCCGGGACCTTCTCCATGCATGCTTTCACGATCTCCACGAGCCGCGTGCCGATCCACTCCTTGGAGATGCCCATCTCGTCGAAGAGCTTCTTCTCGAGCGAGCGCCGGTATTCGATCACGCCCGGCGTCTCCAGCAGCTTCGACGCGCGCGACGCGGCGCTCCTCGCGCTGTACCCCGCGGCGATAGCGGCGGCGGTGGCGTTCCCGGATTTGAGATATTCCTGTACGAATTTCCGCTGCTGCGGTGTAATGTCTTTTGCCATTACTTTCCCTCCTCACATCGGCCAATACGCCGCATAAAAATCCCGGCGCAGCTCGTAGATCCTGCCCACCGGCACGCTCGTCTCGCGGCTCGCCGTCTCCGGCGATTTGTTTTTCAGCAGAACGGCGATGAGGGCACGCCCCTCGGCCCGCCCTTTCGCTGTGGTCTCTATCGTTTTCCGGATCTCGTCCTGCTCCGCCGGCGGCAAATTGCGGTACGCCTCCAGAAACGCATGGACAATGCGCTGCTGCCAGACCGCCCCGCAGCCCTTCATCGGCCGGAATTTCAACGCCGCATCACCTCCGTCTTCGCGGAGGCCCCGCCGACATTTGTTTTATCTGAACGCGCAGAGACGCGCGCGCCGTTGCCTTTTCTTTCCTTCTCCTTGCGGACGTAGCGGACATAGGCGCTATAGAATCCGCTCTCCTCGTCCCGCGTCTCGGTCTGCTCGCGGATGGAAGCGTCCTTCGGCAGCTTGATCTTACTGTGGGCATACACCGGCACCGGCTCGGTGTATATCGGTTTCTCCAGCCCGCGCGAGGGATGGTATTTCTTCTTTCCCTCCTCGCCCCTGGCGTTGGAGATCATGTACCGTGCAATGCCCGTATAGTCTCCGCGCCCGTCCAGACGCCGGTAGCTGACAGCTTCCTTCGGCCAGAGCGCACAGATCAGCTCATAGTCCATCGCCGGGAGGACGATGTGATAATGCGGGCGGGCATCCAGCTCTCCGCTTTTTCTTCCCTCCGCGTACACGTAGATGAGATTCTTTCCGTGCACCTTCCGATACGACGCGCGGAGTTTTCGCATAAACCGGCCGAACACCGTTTGAGCGGTCTCCCAGGATATTTCTTCCTCCGGGAAGGTGAGCGTGAGCCACAGATCCCCGCAGACAAAATTGCAGTTGAGCGTTCGGGCAAGGCTCTTTACGGCGTTGATCTCATTCCGGAGAATTTTCCTGATGCTGGACTTCTTAGCTCTCGTTCCCCGCCGGACGCGGCGATCCTCCCGGTTGGTCGGCATCATCGCGCGGCGGATCTCCTCCACCGGTCCCGCTATGATCTTGTACTCCATCAGCGCAAGCACTCCTTTTTCCTCCTCGGTCGTTAAGTTATCCTTTTAACAAGTCCGCAAAAATTCGCGCACGCGCACGCGAATTATATAAGGTGTAAAGGCTCCCTTGTGCGAAGGGAGCTGTCAGCCGCAGGCTGACTGAGGGATTGTTTCCGCCCTCATTTCCGCCGCCGTCCCCGGCAGCAGAAATCAAACCGGAAATTTCCTCTTGCTTATATCACGGTATCGTGATATAATGTAGTCACAAACGAAAGGAGGCATTATCATGCCGGTAGTCGCCCGATTTTATGGGATCATCGTGAAAATGTATCTTCTCGACGGAGAGCACAATCCCCCGCACGTCCACATTCTTTATGGAGAGAAGAACGGCGTCCTTGATCTCAACACGCTCACGTTCAAAGAATGTGACCTTCCCACGAAAGCCCGCGCCCTCGTCCTCGAATGGGCTTCCGCGTACCAGCAGGAGCTTCTCACCATGTGGAAAACGCAGTCGTTCCGCGTGCTCCCGCCTCTCGAATGAGGCAGGAGCTTTCCGGAAAGGAGGTATCTCATGTTTCATAAACTCAAATCCGTCACGCCGCTTCCGGACTATAGGCTCCTCGCCAATTTCTCGGACGGCTCCGTGAAGTCCTACGACTTCCGCCCGCTCTTCGACCGCATGGAGGTGTATGTCCCGCTGCGGGAATCTCCCGCGCTCTGGGCGTCCGCCGCCGTCGATCCCGGCGGCTACGGCGTTTCATGGTCGGACGAGATCGACATTTCCGCCGAGGAGCTGTGGGAGCACGGCGTCGCCGCCGAAAGCCCGTTCTCCGGTCTGCTCTCGTTCGCCGACGCCACCGGTTTATGGGGTCTCAGCGAAAGCGCCCTGCGCAAGGCCGTGGAATACCGGAAGCTCACCGTCGGCGTCGATGTCCAGAAGTTCGGCAAGCAATGGGTCGTCACCCGCTCCGCCATGGAACGCGAGTATGGCCATCCGCCGCGCCAATAAGGAGTTCGCAATGAAACAGCAAGACCGCTATTGTTTCCCTGCCGTGTTCACCTATGAGCCGGGGCAGGAGATCGCCGTGGTGTTCCCGGATCTCGACGTTGCCACCAGCGGCGAAACGCAGGACGACGCTTTCCGCTCTGCCAGGGAGCTCCTCGGCTGCGTGCTTTTCGGCATGGAAGAGGACGGAGAGAAGATCCCCACGCCGTCGTCCCTGGAATCTCTGCATATGGACGCAAACGAGCGCAGCGCCCTGATCGACGTGTATATGCCCGCCGTCCGGCTGGCCAAATCCGGTAAAGCCGTTTATCCCATTGTCCTCACGCCCGATCCGTCCGGCGGCTACGCCGTCCGTGTCCCCGGTCTGGATATCAATACCGAGGGCGATACCGTCCCCGAATGTATCGACATGGCGCGCGAGGCCATCGGCCTCTGGGGTATCTGTGAGGAAGATTCCGGCCGCGCCGTTCCCGCTCCCGCGTCGCTGTCCCCGGAGCACGAACCCGGCGAGATCGTCACGCTCGTGGACGTGGACTTTGATACCTACCGCCGTTCTTGAATACGCCTTCGCCCGCCGGTCTCCCGGCGGGCTTTTTCTGTCCTTTTATTCCTCCGGCGCGTATTATCCGCACCTCCCGATCAGCGTTTCCAAAATCTTCCTCGTCCCCGCGAGCAGCTTTCCCGCCGTCTCGCCGTCCGTGCTCTTCATCACATGCAGCTTTTCCACTGCCAGATTGAAGTTCTCCTGCGCGAGCTTCACGAGCAATATCACCTCGTTCGCCCCGCTCTGCGCGGCTGCGAGCCGTTTTCGCAGCTCTTCGGCCTCGGCTCTGGCCTTTTCCGCCGCCGCGCCCGCGCTCTTTCCGGCGTCCCTCGCGGCGCTCTCCGCGGCTTTCAGCCGCTTTTCCAGCTCGGCCACGGCCTTTTTCTTTTCCTCCGCGGCGGCGGCCTTCGCCTCCTCTACGGCCCTCTGCACCGCCGTCTCGTCGATGGCGACCTCCACCGGGCGGTTCTCCGTCTCGCGCAGCATCGCCTCCATCTTCTGCGCCGCGTCCTCGGCGTCCTCGCGCTTCACGCGCTGATCCTCGAGCGCGTCCTTCGTCTCGGCAAGCTCGGCCTCGGCGTCCCGCAGCGCCTTCTGCGCCGCCCCGAGCTCCCTGTCCGCCGTCTCCAGACTCTTTCGCGCCTCGTCCCGCTCGCGGATCGCCTCTTCGAGATCGCGGGCCGAAATGTGCTCGGCGTCCACCTCGCGGGCAAACTCCTCGCGTTCCTCCTCCGGCACGGCCAAAAGCCGCAAAGCATTGGAAACACTGATTTTTCCCAACGTTGGGAAAATGTTCTCCACGCCCAGAAGCGACCCCTGCGCGGCCCCGTACTCGTTGTAGAGCTTGATGAAGCGGTACGCGCTCGACTTGCTGATCTCCGTTTCGCGCTCCACCCATCCGGCGAAGTCCTCGCCTACCTTGTCCTTCGCAAGCTGTAGCCGGTACCCGATCTGGATGCCGTATTCCAGCACCATCTGCCGCGCCTGCCGCGTCAGCAGCCGGATCTCGCCGCCGAGCTGCTCCGGCGTCATGTCCTCGGTCTTGATAATGTCATTCACGCTGCGCTTGTCCTCCGTTTCCGGCCGGAGCGTACCCACTCCAGCCATGTATTTTCAAAGTTCCGCACCTCTTCGGTGCGCGCACAGTTGCGCATGCCCCGGTTCTCCGTCACCGAGAGCTGCTTCTCGTTGAAGTTGAGTGTGAACCACGGCTCATCCGGCTTGTCCTTCCGCCGGATGAAGAAGATCGTGAGCCCGCCCCGCGCGTGCCGCTCGGCGTAGGAGGCGACGCAGTGGTGCAGCGCCTTGCCCTCGGCGACGAGTTCTTCCTCCGTCGCGCACGGGCGGATGAAGATGCCGCCGTCCTCGAACGCATACTTCTTCATGCGCTCATACCGCTGTTGAAAACGCTCCCGCCGCTCCGCGGCGGCCTTTGCCTTCTGCCGCTCCTGCATCCGGTCGTGCGCCCGCCGGAGATTCTGCGGCCACATCGCGTCCCGGTCGCCGAGATCCTCGCCGAGCTTCTCGGCCATATTCCAGTAGTCCAGCAGATACCCCGGCCACAGCCGGCTCTTATACCGCGCCGCCTGCCTGTCAAGATACCTCTCCGCCTTTGCCGGCAGCACGCCGCGCTTCAAAAAGTCCTCCTGTTGGCTCTCCGTTACCTTCGTGACCTCCTCGCCGAGACGGCAGGCCACGCCGTATTTCCGCGCGAGCAGCAGCGCCTTCAGACGCTTCGGCGCGTCCTCCGCGCCGTTGAAGCAGGCAAGCTCTTCCTTCGTCAGCCGCAGCATCTCGTGCGGCTTTCGCTTTTTCCAGTCCGCGCCGTGCAGTACGTCGGTCCTTTCCGACCAGTTTTTGTTATACGCCGGAGAGCGCTTCCCCTCGGCGATGAGCGCCGCCGCGAGCTTCTTCGCGTTCGGCGCCATCAGCGCCTCGGCGGTGCGGTGCCGCTGCCATAGCTTCATCCATGTGACCGGGAAGCGGTATTCCGTCTCTATGTCCATGTAGGTCTCCAGCTTGCAGTCGGCGCACTCCGTCTGCGCGTAGACGTTGGCCAGCCCCTCCGGGCAGTACACAAGATCCACGTCGAACATCGTGTCGCCGAAGCGTTTCCGCTCCTGCCAGCCGGGGATAATGTAGGTCGCGGTCGTGAATTTCCGCCAGTGCCGCCAGCGCGCGGCGCTCGTCCCGCCGAAGGCGTATACCTCCCACGGGTCAACGCGCCATGTGACGCGCCCGCTCTTCTCCACGTCCCGGCACACCCGCCAGAGATAGAGCAGCAGCTTCCCGCCCCGCGCCTCCGCCGTCATCGGCCAGACGCAGCGTTCGAGACGCCGCGCGTTTGACACATGCCGCGCCTCCACCGCCTCGCCGCACATCGGGCAGGCGAGCCTGTCGCCGCTTATAAGTGCATCCCCGCTCACCGGGTGGCGAAAGCCGAACGGCGCGCTGTACCCCGCGTGGCCGCAGCCGCCGCCCGGCACATATGGCATCTTCACCGTCTCCCCGCACGCCGAGCATACGGCGTCCGCGCATTTGTGCCGCAGCCCCGTCAGGGGATCCGTCTGCCGTCCGGCGCGGTAGATGAAATAATCCCGCCAGTTAAGCCGTTGCGCCTTTACCCAGTCGAGCAGCCCTTCCGGCGGCGTTTCCGAGAGAGTCATAAAAACGCCCCCAGATCGATGATCTCGGCATTGCCCTCAACGCCGCCCGCAGGGGCGGGGCTCTGCTCCGCCCGCGCCGCCAGCCCGTAAAACTCCCGCAAAATCCGCTCGGTCTCCGCGCCCGTCACGCACGCAAAGTTCCCGGTCTTATGCGCGTCCGCGTATGCCTTGATCTTCTTCTCGGCCTGCTGAATGCTCATCTCCGGGATATCAAGATCCCTGTCGAGCAGCTCCGCGCTCTCCGGCTCCCGCCGTGCCATGTCCTTGAGCTGCTCGCCCACCATCCACGCGGCGGTGCGCCCCTTTTCCTTCGCCTGCTGCCGCTCGATCTTTTCCATGACCGGCATACACATCCGTCCTTTCTCCGGCCTGCCATCTTCAGGCATGGGCGGCCATCCCCATGCGACGGGCTTTCCGCCCGTTTCGGCTAAAAGATATGCCCCAGCACCGCGAGCAGCGCCGCCATAGCGGCGCACGCCCCGCAAGCCCACATGACCCGCTCACGCATCCTTCGCCCTCCTGTTCCACCGCCGCTCGATCTCGAGCCTTGCCTGCCGCTGCGGATCTTTCATCCCCGGCGGCGCCGGGTACAGCGTGTGCATCTCCGCGCCGCAGGCAACGCAGCGGATCGTCGCGATGTATGTCCCCATCGGATGCCCCTTCGCCGGGGCAATGGAGCGGCGCGCCTCTGCGCCGCAGAACGGGCAGGGCTTCATCCGTGCCGCCCTCCTCTCCGGAGCAGCGCCGCGTCCGGCAGCCGCATCCAGCGGCAGATGTCCGCCGCGAAGGAGATGTAGCCGTAAAGCGCAAACAGCGCCTCGATGATCCCGAACCCCTTTCCGTTCAGCCAGATGAAGAAGATCACCGCGCTCATCAGCGCCATGATCATCGCCGTGACAAACATTGCCTTGCTCCTGCTCATTTCGTTTTCCTCTCTCTCTTTTTGTTGGGGCAGAAATGGAACCTGTGCGCCGCCCCGCGCATCTCGTCCTCCTCGCACTCTACGACCGGCAGCGGCGTGCCGCTGTTGGTGTAGAGCGTCACCATGTCGCGCTCGCCCTCTTCGGCCCGGCGGAAGCGGTACGGCGTCAGCGACGCTTCCACGCACAGCGTCCCCCGCGGCCCCGGCACGAACAGCACCGGCCGCCCGCAGTATTTGCACTTCGTCTCTTTCGGTATCATCGAATCTTTCCTTTCTTTTTGCACCACTCCGGCGTCCTCACACTGTCCGGATACGGATTCCCCTCCCGAACAACATGAATCACCCGCCCGAACTTGTCGCCGTTCTCACGGCAGAAGCACCGCACCGCCTGCTTCCCCTGCGGCCACTGGTCCAGCGCGATGTGCGGGCATCCCCTGCACGTCTTCATGGCGCTTTCCTCCGCGGCGGAGCATTTGGCGGCAGCTCCAGCTTCTTTCGCGCCTTGTACACCGACGGCCTCGACGCGCCGAGCCTCTCCGCGATCTGCGGATCGTTCAGCCCCTCGGCCCAGCATTTCTTCAGCTCCTCCGGATCGATGACATACCGGAACGCGTTCGGCGCCAGCCCCGCCCGGCGCCGCCACCGCCGCACGGTGTCCGCATTGCAGCCGATCTCCCGCGCGATCTCCGTGTCCCGCTTGCCCTCTTCCCATAGCGCCCGGAACTGCGCCCAGTCGTACTTCTTCCTGCCGGCCGTGCTCATCCGGGCCTTCGGCATCCTGTCCGGCGGTCTCTTTGCCGATACGACGATCGGCTGCGACCGCCTTGTTTCGGTCTTCCCCGTGCGGTACAGCCCGCATTTCCGGGTGATGTCGGCCTCGCCCCGGCTCGTCTTTGTCTCGCCGGTGATAAAGAAGTAGTTGCAGCTCGGCACGTTCCCGTCCACGCGCCCGGCGTGGTACCGGCACTTTGTCCGGTAACATATGTACTCGTCCTTCAAAACGGCAGCACCGCCCCTTCCTCGATCAGATGAAAGGCGCTCTCGTTGTCCCAGCCGTCGTCCGGGTGCTCGATCCCCCAGATCTCCGCCTCATCGAGATAGTTCTTCCCGAAGTGCGCGACGAACTCTTCCTTGCTCCACCTCTGCTCGGTCATCGCCTTGTGCTGGCCGTAGCGGTGCAGAAGCTCCGCCGTCTCGCCGGAGCGGTGCGCGCTGTCCGCGTCGATCCGGTGGCACCACGGGCAGAGGCGGACGGTCAGGCCGTACTTTGTGGAAATAGGCCGCCGGGCTCCGCCGAAAATGTGGTGCTCTTCGAGCTGTTCATAATTCCCGCACAGAAAACAAATACCTTTCATCGTTCTTCGTCCTTTCAAAATTCTTGTCTCTCCCTCCGGGAGAGGTGGCGCGGCGCAGCCGTGACGGAGAGGGTCCCCCCCTATTTCGTCGCTTCCAGAATTCTCGCCGCCAGATCGTCCACGCGCCACTTCTTCTTTGTGCCGCGCTGGAAGCACGGCAGCCCGTCCAGAAACTCCGCGACGATCCTCCGGTTCTCTATCCCGAGATACCGCCCGATCTGCGCCATGTCGGCGTACCTCGCGCCGTCCGTGCAGTGCTCCGTGAGATCCGCCTCGATCTTCCTCTGCTCCGCCGGAACGCACAGCCGTACCCTCGGCATTTACCCCGCCTCCTTCTCGTCCTTTTTCTTGCTCTGCATATACTCCACGGCCAGAGCCGCGCCGTCGATCTGCTGCACGAACTTCTCCTGCAGCTCCGGCGGCAGCGCGCACACCTTCTCGGCCAGCGCCTTCTCCTTTTCGCTCATGTCCTCACCTCCTGTCGCTTGTGTTTTTCCCGCTCCTGCGGTACGATGAAAAATGCCGCGGCTGTGTGCTGCTTTGTATCTCCATCTCGGAGATGAAAGGTGGTGGTACATTGCCGCACCCGGAAAAAGAGGGTCTCGTGCTGTTCTTCCTGAACAAGCAGGACAACGCCGTCTTTGCACGCCGTCTCGGTGTCTCCTTTCAGACGCTTTGCCGTTTGTACCGCGGGACCGAGAGAATGAGCCGTTCCGTTCGCCGGAAGGCTCTTTCAATTCTTGGCGTGACCGAAGACGAGTTTTCTTTCCTTGTCTCGAAGGTCGCCTGATTCCCGGAGGGAGGCCGCACCCCGGTCTCCCTTTTCCGCGGCATTTTTCATCGCACCGCTTGCGTTGCATTGCTTTGTCTCCGGCGTCGCTTCCGCCCTTATCGTTGAGCACCATATGGAGATTTTCCGTTTCTTCGTCTCGCTTTTCCGCGGTTAACACAGCAGCATCTTCACCGCAGCCACGAGAAGCGCCCCCGCGATCCCGAATAGCACGGCGACCGCCGTTTCAAGCGCTTCCGCTTTCCAGCGCAGCCGGATCAGCTCTTTTCTCATCGCGTCCACACTCTCTTCCAGCTCCTCCAGCTCCTCTTCCACCCGCTCACCCCCTCCTTTCTGCGTTGCATTGCTTTGTTTTGCCATCCTCCCGCCGTTTCTGGATTGGTCTTACTCAGAAAAAAGGAGGTTCGCTCATGTCTTATCTGGTAAATTTCGTTCCGTCTCCCGCTCCGGTTCTCGACCCCCGGCTTCGCGGTCGGATCGTCTTTTGCTCCGATGCGCAGATTCCGCAGGAGATCAACCTCGCTTTGTCGCTGGTTCTCGTAGCTGTCGCCGATCAGTTGGAAAAAGAAAACCGCCTCTTCGGCGATACGCCGATCACCTGCATCTTTTCCAATTCAGATTCCTTCACGATTGCCCTGAACGAACCGGAGCAGGCCGTCTGTATGCGGATCATCTTTTATCCGCTTTCCCGGCTGTGCCGCCTCGGAGCAAATCAGCTTCTCACTTCTCTTGCCGAGGAGCTTTGCCATCTTATCTGGGACATCCCCGACGAAACCCTTGTCAACTTTAAGGTTCTTGAGGTGCTTCGTAATCTTCGTCCGCAATTCTCCCTCGCGGATCTGTACTCGGCTGCTGAAGTTGAAGCATGCGCTCAGTACGCGCAAGAACATCCGAATCTACCTCTATCGGAATTGCTTCCGGGTTGAGTTTGTCTTTTCGCATTTCCTCACCCCCCTCCTTTCCG
>ERZ808259.181-NODE-181-length-39668-cov-16.848989_pt1 | contig 39668 bp, 44 predicted proteins | sample MGYA00521279_ERZ808259 | MGnify/ENA primary metagenome ERZ808259 (study PRJEB31516, sample SAMN03275586) | gut metagenome | biome: mammalia-associated habitat; material: feces | host: Papio cynocephalus | place: Kenya | collected 2012-07-27 ... | reverse complement strand
TCTCTATGCTCTATTCTCTATGCTCTATTCTCTATGCTCTATTCTCTATGCTCTAAAAAATACGGGGCAAATGCCCCGTGTTTTATTTCACCCGTTTCAAGACCAAGCTGGCGTTTGTGCCGCCAAATCCGAAACTGTTGCTGACGGTGACGTCAACCTTGCGGTGCTTGGCAACGTTTGGTACTAAATCAAAATCGCCAACGGATTCTTCTGGATTTTCCAGATTGATTGTTGGTGGTACAACACCATCACGAATCGCCAATGCGCAGAATATCGCCTCGACCGCGCCGGCCGCCCCCAACAGGTGACCTGTCACGGACTTTGTTGATGACATTGATACAGGAACGCCCGCAAACATCTTTTTAACCGCAGCCAATTCGCCCACATCGCCCAGACCGGTTGATGTACCGTGCGCGTTGACGTAATCAACATCAGCCGGTGTCAACCCCGCATCATTCAATGCCGCACGCATTGCGCGGAATCCACCCTCGCCATCTGGGGCGGGGGCTGTGATATGATACGCATCACCCGACAGACCGTAACCTGCAACTTCTGCATAAATCTTTGCACCACGTGCGACGGCATGTTCGTATTCTTCCAGAATCAGAACGCCCGCCCCTTCGGACATAACAAAACCATCACGGTCTTTGTCCCATGGGCGCGATGCCGCGGTCGGATTATCATTACGGGTCGACAACGCCTTCATCGCGTTAAATCCCGCGATACCGATTTTATCAATCGCCCCTTCGGTACCACCGGCAACCATAATGTCCGCATCACCGTGTTGAATCAGTCGGGCCGCTTCGCCAATCGAGTGAGCCCCCGTTGCGCACGCAGTCACCACCGCCAAGTTTGGCCCTTTTAATCCATACTTGATGGAAACATGACCCGCGGTCATATTGATAATGGATTTTGGAATAAAGAACGGGCTGATGCGACGTGGGCCACCGTTAAACAATTCCAAACAGTTTTCATATATAGATGTCAAACCACCGATGCCCGCACCAATGGAAACACCAAACCTTTCCTTGTCGCCATCATAATCAATCAGGGCCGCATCACGCAACGCCTCGTCCGCGGCAACAACGCCGTACATAATGGACTTGTCCATCTTGCGCATTTCGCGCGGTTCTAATACGGCCTCTGGATTATACTGGCCGGCGTCCGTCCCACGCACGGGAATACCCGCAATCTGTGTTGCCAAATCAGACGCATCAAATGTATCAATCTTGCGAATACCAGAATTACCCGCAACAACATTTTTCCATGCGTATTCAATTCCTGTGCCAACCGGCGAAACAATACCCATACCGGTAATAACTACTCTTCTCATACTTGTTCCTTTGTCAGAGTTTAACCTTTTGTGCCCCCATATCATAGACCGTTTATACGACAAAATACAGTAAAAAAAATCCGCCGGCAAATTGCCCGACGGATTTAATCACAGAAACACAGGATTATTTCTGGTGCGCTTCAATATATTTGACAGCATCACCAACTGTATTCAATTTCGCAGCTTCTTCGTCTGGGATTGTGATATCAAATTCTTTTTCAACTTCCATAACGAATTCTACAACGTCCAAAGAATCAGCACCCAAATCGTTAACGAATGTAGAAGCTTCGGTAATCGTATCTTCCTTTACATTCAGTTTTTCAGCTACGATTTTCTTTACTTTTTCAAAAGTTGTCATTTTTTATCCTTTGTTTCGGTTAAATTTGTTGTCCACTCTGGGACGTCATTACTTAAAACTATCATTTTACAACGCCAGTGTCAAGAAATTATAACAAACGCTAACAACACCTTGACAAATGCAATTTTGTGTGATTATGCCATCAATTCCGTCAACAGGTTATTCATATTAGTGCGTAAATCTTCGCGGTCAGACGCCCAAACCAGTTGTCGCATCAAGAATTTGTTCACGTCATCCATCGTTAAATTCGGCACGCCCGCCGCCGCGGCAACCGCACGCCACGCACGTCGCGGATCGGTCAGATGCCCACGCCCACGCCCCGCAAAAACCCAACGACCATTCTGGGGCAAATCTTGTAATAACACAACCGCCGCATCGGACAACGGACGCTCGCACCACGTATCGTGGTTGAAATCCAAATCGCGCCACTGCATTGCAAAGATTTGTGATTTCGGCGCAAAACCATAGACCAACATAAAAAACGCCGCACGCATATTCTGCGATTTGACCGATTTAATCGCGCGCATCAATCGATAAAAACTGGTACGGGTCAGTGGCCGAACGCGGCGCGTCTGCACAACCTTTGGTAAATCGTCAATCGGATTGGTGGCGGCATAGCCCGCATCACAGGCGTATGAAAACATGCTCTGTAATAATTCTTGCATGCGTCCACGAATGGCCGTGCCACGTATGCCATCAATCACCGCGACACAATCATCGCGCGTTATATCGGCAACATTTTTATCAAACAATCCCGCCAGATGCAGATTGATAGAGCGCACCAATTTTTCACGCGACGCCGCCACCCGACGCACACGCGCCGTCATATATAAATCAACAAATTTCTTGAATGTGATTTTACGACGCTTGGTATTTTTGGGGGCATCGGCACGTGCCAACGCGTCCGCCACCGCGGCACGCGCATCTTCGATATCCATATCAGGGTATTTGCCAATAATTATACGCTTGTCACGACCGTGACTGCGATGACGAACAAAGAACGTTTTTACCCCACGGCTGGTAATATACATACGCAGGCGCGGTTCAGACAGATCCTGAACAACATCAAAACCAGTACTGGGCGCAGGCAAATTGTCCAAAATAAACGGATTAAAAAAGAACTGATGTGCCATTTGCGCCCCCTATTCTGTTTTTACCTGTCCATAAACTTATTTGATTTTTGCATACAGGTTTGGCCAGTAACTGTCCCGCACCGCGCACGCCGCACGATAAATATCGCGTTTAACAAAATAATCCTGATTCTTTGCATGATATTTACATGCACGTTGACCACATGGACGCAACGGTTGATAATACCAACATTGATCACGCAAAACCACAGAACTGCACGGATACGAAGTAAAAACATCAGCCAAAGACACCTGTGGAATTTCCATAACCTTCATACACGCATGTACAGAATAAAACGATCTGTCAACCGGCACGTCCCCGACCAGCGCATCATATGCTGAATCCATTTCACGTTTTGCACCACGCGCACGACGCGCTAATTCGTTATATTCTGCCGCATACAACGCACGCTGTGCCGACGTAGTTTTAATGTAATATTTAATTTTTTCAAACATATTATTTCACCCGTTTGTATTTTTCAGACCAGAAATTGTTCAATTTATTCAATGCATTTTTGTAATCGTTGTTGCGTGACACATACAAATGGTTTGCCAACAGTTTTGGACAAGAACTATGTTTGCACGGATGCAACGACGAAAAGCAATCGCATTCTTCCTGATGCCAGAATTGTGTGCGTTCATAAAATTCCACACGCTGTTGCTTTACACACGATAAAATATCCCACAAATCCGCATCAGGTTGTGCCACCGCACAAATTTCATCATATGCCAATTCACGTGCATGATACAGTTTATCGCACTGGCAATTCAGTGCATCATATTCAGCGCGATCCGCCGCACGCTGTGCGGCCGTCGTATTTAACAAGTATTTAATTTTTGCAAACATATCTTTATTTTACCTTTTTATATTTTTCTGCCCAAAATTCGTCCAGTTTTTGACGCGCCTGTTTGTATTCTTGGTTGCACGCGACATAGTCATGGTTCATAGTATTCATCGGACACATTGTGCGCATGCACGGAACGTCATGCGAAAAATACGGACAATAATATTCACGAAACAGAACCTGTTTTATGCAACTAATTCCATTTGCAACATTATCATCACACGACAACAACCATGAAATCCTGTTCAATGCCATACGACGTTTTGTATCAGATGCAACATACGCACGCGCAATCGGTGCGCACTGCGCGGCATCGGCCGCACGTACCGCTGGCGACGCTTTCAAATAATATTTTACCTTTTGTGACAGCATAACAAAACCACCCACAATTATTTTGCTTTTTGGGCTAACTCACGCTGGTACACATGATGCCAAAATTTGTCCTTGGCCTTGCACGCCTGCGCATAATCATCGCGCGCATCAAAGAAATTTTTATTCAATTTATACGAACGACAATTTGTACATGTACAACGATGCATTTCATCAAACTGCGGACAAAATTCTGTGTACGCTTTTTCTGGAACAAAGAATCCAATATCGTCGTCTGTTTCATCTGCCTCAATCCAGAAACAACTGCCCACACGCATGGCGGCACACATGGCGTTTGTAACATCTTTGCCTTTCTGGTTACACATACGTTTCAGTTGCTTGTACTGTGCCCTGTCCGCCGCGCGGGTTTGGCGGTCTGTTTTTAACCAATATTTTATTGCATCTAACAACATAATTTTCCCCTTTTGTCTTTAACGGGATTTAGTATAAATATCACGCCAGTACGATTCCACACGGTCACGTACAAAATTACGTTGGGCCAGTATATCAAAGTGCTGTTTATTTTTTGCATACATCGCACACCCACGATTGCCACAGCACGCATTTTCATCAAAGTATTTGCATGCAAAATTATAACTGAACAAACGCGACACTGATGGCAAATCATCAGACGTCAGATTACGGCTTTTCATGCACCAATCGCCTATCTTGCGAATATCGACATTTGCCGGAACATCAATACTGATTTGATACCACGAACGTTGCACACGTGCATTCAGTTCTGCGAAATATTGTTGCAATTCACGATAGCGCTGGCGATCCGCACGACGCTGCGCCGCACTGGTTGTAAAAAAGTATTTAATTTTTTGTTTCAACATATTATTTGCCCTTGGTTTCGCGCAACTTCATTTTATCAGACCAAAAACGTTGTAACGCCTGTGCATATTCGGCGCGTGCCGCACGGGCATCCGTCCATTTTTTCATATTGTCATACTGTGGGCAATAAATGCGACCACAACCACTGCGATTGAAAAATACACAATCATGAACGGCGCGTATTTGACCTGTCTTGCGGTCAGTAACCTCTATCCGACACGCACAGTCGGCCATCTGTGGCTTGTTCTTCTCATACACGCGCGTAACCGTCATATGGTCATACGCATTTTGTTCCGTATCAAACGTTTTGATATATTTTTCAAACAATAAATTATATTCGTTTTTATCAGCACGGCGCGTAGCCCTGTCTGTATTCAGCAAATATTTTATTCTGTCAATCAGCATCGTGGGACTCCTTTTTTTAGTTTTATTACGATACTTTCAGTGCATTGATAAACGCGCTTTGTGGAATTTCAACATTCCCAAAGGTGCGCATACGTTTTTTCCCCTCTTTCTGCTTCTCCAACAGTTTGCGTTTGCGGGTGATGTCCCCGCCGTAACATTTCGCCGTAACATCTTTGCGATATGCAGCGATTGTTTCGCGCGCAATAATTTTGCCACCAATGGCCGCCTGCAATGGAATTTTGAACTGATGACGCGGTATCAGGTCTTTCAGTTTTTCCACAATTTGGCGACCGCGACGTTCTGCGAACATGCGATGGCACATAAACGATAACGGTTCGACATTTTCATCATTGACCAGAATCGAAACCTTGACCAAATCAGACGGCTGATACCCATTGACCACATAGTCAAACGATGCATAGCCCGACGATATGGATTTCACCCTGTCGTAGAAATCAAACACGATTTCCGCCAGTGGCAACTGGTACACCAAGACCGCGCGATTTCCAACATAAGACACATTTTCTTGGACACCGCGACGTTCCGCACACAGCGACATAATCCCACCCATGTATTTATCTGGCATCATAATCGTTGCGCGAACCCATGGTTCTTCGATAGATTGAATTTTTGTCACATCGGGCATATCGGCGGGATTTTCCAAATCAATCACACTGCCATCACGCATATAAACCTTGTACAGCACACTGGGCACGGTATTTATCAGCGACAGATTAAATTCACGGGACAATCGTTCACTGATAATTTCCATATGCAACAATCCCAAGAACCCACAGCGCAATCCAAACCCCAGCGCAGATGACTTTTCGGTTGTGAACATAAATGACGCGTCATTTAACGCCAACTTTTCCGCACTGTCGCGCAACGTCGGGTAATCGTCCGCCGCAACTGGAAAGAACGACGAAAACACCACCGGCACAGATGGTTTGAACCCTGGCAAAGGTTCAGCACCCGCAACATCTGCGACCCTGGCATCGGCGATTGTGTCACCAACCTTGCAATCATGAATGGTCTTCATACCCGTGATAATAAATCCGATTTCACCGGTATTCAGTGCATCTGTATCAACCATCTTGGGCGTAAAGTAACCGATTTTTTCAATCGTGTATTCTGCCCCCGTGGCCAAAAATCTGATTTTCTGCCCGCGTGATAATTTGCCATCAACCACGCGCACCAAAACCACAACCCCCAGATAAGAATCATACCACGAATCCACCAACAGCGCACGTGTCGGCGCATTTTCATTTCCATGTGGGGCGGGCAATTTATGAACGATTTCTTCCAATAACTCAGGAACACCCGCGCCAGTTTTCCCAGACACACATACGGCATTCGTCGCGTCCAATCCAATCGCATCTGCAATCTGTTGGCGCGTGCCATCAACATCACTGGACGGCAGGTCAATTTTGTTCAGCACCGGCAACATTTCCAAATCGTTGTCCAACGCCAAATATGCATTTGCCAGCGTCTGGGCTTGAACCCCTTGGGTTGCATCAACCAAAATCAACGCCCCCTCGCACGCGGCCAAACTGCGCGATACCTCATAAGAAAAGTCCACGTGCCCCGGCGTATCCATCAGGTTTAATTGATACGTTTGCCCATCGCGCGCATGATAGTTCAGACGCACCGTTTGGGCCTTGATGGTAATACCACGTTCGCGTTCAATGTCCATGGAATCCAAGACCTGGGCCTTCATCTCGCGCGATTGCAAACCACCCGTGTATTCAATCAGGCGGTCTGACAATGTGGATTTGCCGTGGTCAATATGTGCAACGATTGCAAAGTTTCTGATATTTTTTTGATGCATGCGGCAATGATACACCAGTACATTTCGGTTTTCAACCGTATTTTTTTCATATTACATTTGTTATTGCGAGCGCAGCCGTAGCAATCCAGTAAAAAATGTGTCCGCCATCGGCGGACACATTCATTGCTCTCTGCTCTCTGCGCTTTGCTCTCTAAAAATGTCGCCCAAGGGCGACATTTTTACAGATTTTCCAACAGCGCATCAATTCGCGATGCACGTTCCAATGTGTCGTCATATTCAAATTTGATTTCTGGTACATATTTCTGGTTCATACGCGCCGCCAGTTCAAATCGTACCATACGGGTAATCGCATCCAAACGTTTCTGTACCGCGGGAATGTTTTCATCACGGGAATAGTAAAACAGGCGCACAAACTGTAACCCGCCATGCGCAACCGCCCCGACCAGCGACACCCCCGACAGGATTTTATCATCGCTGTAATTATCACGCAAAATTTCCGCAACCAGCGTCTGAACCTTGGACGCGACGCGACCCGCGCGATTAGAATTATTAGGCATCTGTTTTCTTGGCATAAAAATCACCCCTGTATCATTATCTGATTGTAATGTAGCCGATATTCATTTACAATCAAGAAAATTTTGCTAAACACGGGGAAAAACAATGAAATTTGCCGAATATATTCTTAAAAAATCCGAAAGTCCCGCATACGCGTGGATTGTGTTCTATCTGACCATCTGTGAATCTATATTTCTGTTTGTCCCGCCAGAGGTTTTTATGACCCCACCCATTATTGCAAACAAAAAACGCGCCCTGCCCATCACATTGGCGGCGGCATTGGGCTCTATTGTCGGCGGCGCGATTGCATATATGATTGGGGCATGGCTGTATGATTCGGTTGGCATGTGGCTGATAACGACATTTTCAAACCCAGAATTGATAGAAACGGCCATCAAGCCAATGTTTTCACGGTACGGCATATTGATTATCGTGCTGACCGCGGTAACACCAATACCGTATAAATTGCTGGCAATCTGGTTGGGCTTTATCGGCTATCCAATTCTGTTGTTCTTGGCCGTGTCGGCAATATTCCGCACGGGCCGTTTTGCCATTGTCGGGTATCTGTTGTGGCGATTCCAAGAACGCGCAAACACAATCGTAAAAAAGTACTTCTGGCCATTGACATTGGGCGCAATCATCGCCGCCGGTCTGGGCATCTGCCTGATTTCACTGTTCTAGGCAGCAATATAGTGAGAGAGCGATACAGTGATATAGTGATAAGTTTTAGAATATAGAACTTAAAAACATGTGTCGCCTGCGGACTTGCGTCTTTGCACCCTTGTCATTGCGAACGTAGTGAAGCAATCCAGTGTATAAACTTGTGCGCCAAATGGCGCACTACTTTCTTGTCATTCCGTGGCTTGACCACGGAATCCAGGTGGTGTAATCTTATTTGCACAGCAAATACCGATTTATACATGTACGGATTACAAAAATACTATTACGTTTATATCTTGGCCAGTGGCACAAATGGCACGCTCTATATTGGCTTTACCAGCAATTTACCACAACGCATATATGAACATAAGAACCATTTAACGCCGGGGTTCACCAGTAAATACGACGTATGCAAGTTGGTGTATTTTGAACGCTTTACAGACGTGCATGATGCGATAAGGCACGAAAAACGTCTGAAAGAATGGAAAAGGAATTGGAAGAAAGATTTAATAGAAAAATATAATCCAGAATGGCGTGATTTATATGATGATTTACATCAACTGATATAACAAAAAAGCAGTGCGCCATTCGGCGCAACATACTCACCTAGATTCCGGTGTCAAGCACCGGAATGACAAAGGTGCTAGTAGTGCAAAAAAATGATTATGGCAAAGACGCAAGTCCACAGGCGACACAATACTAATTTCCTAGAAACGTTGTCATTGCGAGGAATGAAATGACGAAGCAATCCAGTAAATAAAAAATGTCCGCCGAACGGCGGACACATCATTTGAACTTTGAACTCTGTACTTTGAACTTTGAAAAAACGCGCCGGTGGCGCGTTTTTTTATTCAACCCAGATTGATGCCACGCTGGTCGGCGCGGTTGCCGATCCAACAGGAATCTGGACATATGCTGTTGTTGCCGTGACGGTTGTACCACTCTTGGTAAAGTTAGTCACATACTTACCCGCCGTTGCCGATGCAGGATTAAATGTCTGAACCGTTGCATTCAGTTTTGTTTTAACCGCATCAGACAAATCTTCTTCCAGAATTGTGCCGTTGGCAATCTTAGCCGTGGTGATTGCACCATCCGCAACCTTGGCCGTGGTGACATTCGCGTCCTTGATTTTTGCGGTGGTAACTGCGTTTGCTGCAATTTTCCCCTCGGTCACGTTCAAATCTGCGATTTTTGCTGTCGTTACTGCACCGCCCGACAGGTCAGCCGTTGCAATCGTGCCATCAGCGATTTTAACAGATGTAACCGCACCATTATCAATCAAATCAGTTGAAACAGTGTCATGAGTTGCCAATTCGCCATATGTTGCCGTCGCTGCACCCGCTGCAATCTGTGCAATTTCCAACGATGCTTTCAATGTTGGGTATTTTGTATCAGCATCTGTTGCATCCAGTGCCTTTTCCATATCACCACCGGACGCAACCTTGTTCGCTGTGTTTTCTGCCGTGTAACCTAATTTGTCTTGCTTATTACCTAACTCTGTCTTGGTGGCATACGTTGTTGTAATTGTATCACCATTGGCATCGGCCGTTGCCTTGGCCGCTGTGCCAGATGTAGACAATTTGCCATTCAATGCATCTGTAATCGCTTTCTGGGTCAGCGTACCATCGGTCGCCGTACCCGTGCCCGCGTACAATTTTGTTGTACCAGAATACGTTGTTGTACCTGTGGTATACGTCGTATTCGTATCAGTCGCGGAAATAACAACCTTGCCCGCATTATTACCAGACGTCGGCACTGTTACAGATACATTTGTTCCGCCGACGATATTCGTCTGGGACACGATATTTGCACGCGCATTCCCCACCACAGCCATGGCAATAATCGAAACAGCAAAAATACTTTTAATATATTTCATGACTCTACATTCTGTGTGTTTAATCTCTCGATAATATAATATCAAAAAATCCTGTTTTGTGGCAAGTGCCTTTTATGGTATGGCGTAAAATTATTTACACCATACCACGGTTTTCGTTATGCTTTAACGACCAATATTTTCCCACGCATATGTTTTCGTTGTGGAATTATATGTCAGCACCAACAAACCAGTATTATTGGTTGCAGTTGGAACAGGAATCTTGCCAGCCAACGCATCCGTCAATCCAGAAATCTTGGACTGCGCAATCGCCGCACTGGACGAGATATCGGCATTTACGATTGTACCATCGGTAATCATAGCAGACGAAATTGTGCCAGTTGTAACCTTGCCATTTGCATCGGTGATAACGGCCTTGTCCTTGTTAGCTGCCCCCTGATCTGTTTTAACAGCTGCACCATCAGTTGCAGAAACAGCGGACTTAATTTCCTTGATCGCGCCCACAACTGTCGTGGCGGTTGTACCCATATTTGCAGCAGAAACAGTACCAACCTGTGATTCATACGTTGCCTTTGGCAATGCATTGTTCGCTGTTGTCACAGCCGTATCATACGAGCTTACCTTGGCTGATGTGATGCCAGAATTTACAGCATTCAACTGCGCAGTGGTCAATGTTGCCTGTTTACCGGCCAATGCTGTATCAATCGCGGTCTGATTACCGGCAACTGCAATTTTGCCATCTGTGCCAACCGTAACGGTTACGCCATTTGAACCACTGATGTTTGCATTCTCACCACTGGAAACCAATTTATTTTGTTTATTATTTGTCAAATTAGTAATGTTGGTTTCAGCAGTTGAAACACGTGTTGTCAACGCATTCACAGTTTCACTGGTTGCCATGTTCGCCAACTTCTTTGCGTTGTCATCAGCAATTTTTTTCGTCGCCGCCAATGCAGTATCATTAGATGTTTTATAGCTGTTCAATGCTGTCGTCGCAGCTGTACCTGCCTCCTTGGCATCGGCAATAGATGCTGTCAAACCAGAAATCTTGGACTGGGCGATGGCCGCATTGTCTGCGATGTCGGCATTTACGATTGTGCCATCAGTAATCATAGCAGAAGAAATTGTACCGGTTGTGATAGTACCTTCTGCATCCGTAATCACTGCCTTGCTCTTGTTTGCATCGCCTGTAAATTTCTTGTCCAACTTCGCGTTAACGCTGCTGCCCAATGCATTGTTTGCAATGTCGTACACAGCTGCAACCGTTGGGTAATTTGTATCATTGTCTTCTGTCAAATTTTCACTGGTCGAATCAACCATTGCTGACTTATCTTGCTTACCAGATTTCAATGCTGTGATGTCGCTGGCATTAGTATCTGCCTTGGTCGCAACCGGTGATACTTTGTCATCGACATATGTTGTTGATGCGATATCCGCGCGTGCCGCACCAGCGGACATAACCGCAATCACTGAAATCGCCAAAATACTTGTTAATCTTTTCATTTCCCAAAACCTTCGTTTTTATAACCTGTTAAATCCCTGACCTGAATGTGTCATGTCCCCCGTCCGTGACCCAAGGGCCATGACACAACTTATTCGTGATTACTGATTTTCAGAAGCGTCACGTTCAACAACTTCCCATGAATATACGCCATTTTTCAGAATCAAAGCACAACCATTAGCTGCGTTTGGATCTGTGCATGTCGCAGGAATTTTCGCCTTGGCCAATGTGCCCAAATCCGTTGTCTTGGTATAGTTATCAGCCAAATCTTTGGTAACCCCTTCCAATGCGGTCTTTGTTGCATATGTCGCAGATGCGTTTGTTTTTGTTTCCATATCTGCGATTGCCGCTGGCTGAACCGCTGTATCGGCTTTTGCACCCTGTGCCGCGGTTGCATATGCTGCGTCTGCACGGGTTACTTCACCAGAAATTGCATCAGCAATAGATTTTGCAATAGAACCATCTGTTTCAGCAGTACCAGTCAATGTGCCCAATGTCGATGTATGTTCACCAACTGTTTTTTGCAAGTCGGCCAAACCTGTATCTGTGGCGATGCCTTTCAATGTGATTGTATTGTCGTCATTGATAACAACGTTATCTGTTGATACCAATTTGTCCTGTTTCTTGGCCAATTCTGCGGTCACAGTTGCAGAATCTGCTTTTGCTGCAACGGCGGTATCATTAGATGTCTTGTACGTCTCCAATGCTGCGGACGCAGCTGTACCTGCCGCCTTGGCATCGGCAATCGCGGCTGTGTTTGTTTCTTGGAATGTTGTAAAGTCAGATGCAGATACCTTGGTGCCAACCTGAGAATCAACATAACCCTTGGACGCGATGGACGCATCAGCAGAGTTCGCTGCAACGATTCCCAGCATAACGGTCAAAATACCTGCTGTCAGTTTTTTCATTTTTCTTTCCTTTCTTTCTTTTTTTAGTTTTTATTTAATCTCTTGAATTATTCACCTGTTGTGGCGTCATCGATTGGTTTTGTCACATCCATCCAGTATGGTGAACCAGATGTATCAACAGACAAGACGCAACGGCCGGATTCCGCAGTGCAATCTGTGCTTGGTTTTGGAACCGCGTAAGTCTTGATTTCGGTTTCTGTCATTGCGTCTGTGATGCCGTAACCACCCAATGTTGTGGACTTGTCGGCTTTATTCTTGATTGCATCGGCGATTGCTGCGGAAACCTCATCAGATGTCTGTGCACCATTGACCTTGTCCGCCAAATCTTGGGACAGTTTGTCTTCGGTTACCGCGCCATCTGCGATTTTTTCAGTTGTAACTGCGCCGTTTGCCAATTTTGCACCATCAATAGAATTGTCACTGATGTTATCTGGATTGACTGGCAGACCAGATTCACTCAGAGCACTAATCTTTTTGTTTGTCCATTCAGTAACAGCACCGATTGTTGGGAACAAAGATGCAGAACTCTGATTTTCTGCGGTGATGTTGCCTGTTTTATTTGAGGTATCTTCTTTCAGCGCCAAACCGTTGGTCAATTCTGTTTTTGTCGCGGCAGCGTCTGCTGTGGCCTGTGCTGCTTCGGCGGCGGCCTGTGCATTGCCTGCCTTGGTATCAGCAGCAGCAGCAGCGGCGGCGGCATCTGTTGCAATTTTGTTTGTCGCGTCCAAACCAGTTTCTTCGTTGTTTACTTTGTCTGCCGTGGCGTCGGCTGTTGATTTGGCCTCATCCGCGGTGGATTTTGCGGTGTCAGCGGTTGTTTTTACTTCTGCAACCGTGCTGGCGTCTGCCTTGGCATCCAATGCGGATTTAATCGCACCATTGTCCTTTAACGCAGAATCAACTGCGGCAGCGGCAACAGATGCTGATTTGGTATCAACGTATGCCTTGCTGGCGATTTGTGGTGCAGCGATGGCTGCGCCAGTTGACAGCATAATTGCCGCCATAAATCCAGAGAATGCAATGTTTTTGACTTTCATTTTCGTTCCTTTCTTTTTTTCTTTCATTTTTTTGTTCTAAATCTCTCGATTATGGCGGGAATTCAGATACAAAACTCTTTCACTTGGTTACTACTCTGTTATTGTTATTGGGTCACCGTCCTTGTCGATAATCTGGACAGATGTCCACACTTTCGAATCACCGTTCACCGTCAACAAATATGTGCCAGAATCCGTCGGCCCCGACAGTTTAGACGCAACCGCCGCCGCCGCATCATTTGCGGTGGTCTGGGCACTTTGCGCCGCGGTTGCAGCATTCTGTGCTGCGGACGCATTCGCCGCAATCAGACCAGCATATTCGTTATACGTTGTAACATCATCGGCCGTGATACCAGAATTTGCCGCCGCCAACTGCCCCGCGGTCAGCGCATTCTGTTTAGCATTCAATAATTCGTCGGTCTCACCCTTTTTATAATAAGCAGTCAAATCGACAGAACCCGAAACCTTGGCCTCGTCAATCGCCGCTGCGATTTCTTCCGCGGTCATTGCATCAGTAATACCATAACCAGCCAGCGTTGTTGCCTTGTCGGCCTTGGCCGCCAGATCCGATGAATTTGCCTTTTGCGCCAACGCCTCGTTTACATCCGCCGTTTTGGCATAGCCCGACAAATCAGATGTTTTTGCATACGCATCCAGTTCACTTCTGTTTGCCTTGTCCGCCAACGCCGTTGTCAACGCATCGGTCACACTCTTGTCCGCCTTGTTCGCCAGTGCCGCATTTACATCCGCACTCTTGGCCAAGCCGTTTAATTCACTTTTATCTGCCTTGGATTCCAAATCCGCAACCGTTGCCAAACCAGCCAACGAACTCTTGTCCGCCTTGGTATCCAACGCGCTGTTCACATCGGCCGTTTTTGCATACGCATCCAAATCAGATGTATTCGCCTTGGCGTTCAGTGCCGTTTCAACATCTGCGGTTTTGGCATAACTTTTTAACGCCTCGCTCATATCACCAGCAACAACGTTGGCGACTTTTTCGTCAACTTCGCCCTTGGTATATGTTTCGGATTTTGCATAAACATCGGCAACATTTGCCTTGGCCGCCAAATCAGACGCGTTTGCTTTCTGCGCCAACTGTTCTGTGGTGGCATAGCCCGACAAATCAGTTTTTTTCGCATAAGCATCCAAATCAGACACTTTCGCATAATTTGCCAACGACGCCGCAATCGCATTCGCAATCGCCGTGTTCATATCAATAATTGTCGCATAGTTTGCCAACACTGTCGTTTTGGCATAATCATTCAACGCAGACATATCGGCCTTGGCCGCTAAATCAGACGCATTCGCCTTGGCCGACAACGCACTTTCAACATCAGCAGTTTTGGCATATGGCGTCAAATCAACATCAGCACCATCACCCGGTTCACCCTTTGGCCCTTGTGGCCCAACCAGTGCACTCTTGGCAATCAAATCCTGCCACGCAGTGTCGCCAACATAACGCCATTGCAAATATTCATCGTTAGAGCCAATCTCAACCTCGCGTCCATCTCTGCCCGCGATCGTACCAATGGCATCCTTCAAATTTTCAACATCAACAGAAATTTCGTGTGTTGTATCATCAATCAACACAAAACCATCTGACTTTGGTTGTAACGTATCCTGCTTGCTCTGTAATTTATCAGACAAAGCATCGTCCGCATCATGCAAGCCGTCAACATCGCGACGCAACTGATCCACATCAGAACGCAGTGCCGCCGCAACAGACGGATCAACACCACCCGACGATGAACCACCCGACGTCCCTGGGTTTTGTGGTTTAATTGACGAACCACCAGACACACCCGTGCCACCGCCCAAATATTTACCAATCGACAAACGCGGCGTTGTTGCAACACGCGTGGTCGACGAACCAGTTGAAGATGAATTGCCACCAGATTGCGCACCAGACGACACCCTGTTCACCGTTGGTGTAACACGCACAGAACCGCCACGCGCAGTCGCAGACGACGTCGATGTACCCGACGCGGCCGCCGCACTGGAATAAGTCCCAGCACCACCCAACGTGCGAACCGATGACGCACCGTGTGCCGCAGAAACAGCCGCACACAGAACGCAAACAATCGCAACCGTCGAAATTTTCAAATCTTTTTTCATAACTCTCTCTGAACGATTTTTATTTTATCATATTTTGCGAATCGGCGTCAACACCTTTTCAGCATCAAATTCCTTTTTTTAACTTTTTCAGAATTAAAATTCGTATCTAATGCCAACTGATATAGAGTTATCCAAGACCAATCCAATCTTGTTTTCCAAGTACGCTTCATGCGTTACCAAACCGCTGTCATAATATTCGAAATCACGTGTGTGCTTTGTACCATTAAAGCCCGCCAAGCGATAGCGAATATCCAGAACCAGATTATCATCCAATTCCTGTGTATAGCCCAACATCACGCCCGCCATTGGCGACAATGATGTTTTGCTGCCATCACCTGATTTGAAATTTTCCCAACTCAGTTTTGTTGTTGGTACGGCAACACCCAAGCCACCACCGACATACAAACCATTTGCAAAATCATAATAGCCATTCGCCATCAAATACGGCACAGACAATTTGAACGAAAAACCATTGTCGTCGTCCGAGAATTGACCAATATAACCGGCCTCGACTTCGCCACGCCATACATAATTAAAGTAACGACCGGCGGCAAAACTGCCCCCAAACACCGGTTCAAACGAATAATCGTCTGAATCAAAATCATTATTTGCATCTGGGTAATCCGAACTGTATTTATTTTTCCAGTTCAAGAAACTGACCTCTGCACGGCCGGTGATGTACCAACCTGTCTTGGCCTTGTCTGTATAGTCATATGTGACGTTGTATCCACCGCGATTATCGCGCTGAACATAACTGGGGGCGGCGTTTGCCGCGGTTGTCAAGCCCAGCAAAACAACCAATGAAACTAATTTTTTCATGATGATTTTCTCCTCCAAAATTTTTTCTTAGTATATCACATTTTGACCAGCATTCCAAAACATAAAAACAGATATTGACATCTTTTTATGAAATTTGCTAAGTTTTGGACATAGGACTGATTATAAAAAGGAAAAGTATCATGAAAAAAATTCTGATTGCATTGACTGTTCTGGGTTTGGCCGCATGCAGCAGCACACCAAAAAACATCGATGACGACAAGGTGTTCTATGAATTTGATTCTGCACACGTGTCGGACGCCGCACGTCGTGATTTGAAGGCACAATCGCGTTATATGAAACGCCATCGCGATGCAAACGTCGTTATGCAGGGTCACTGTGACGAACGCGGTTCAACAGAATATAATTTGGCATTGGGCGCATTGCGCGCGGGCAACGCCGCACACGTTTTGATTCACGACGGTATCGAACCAGAACGCATCAAAACAATTTCATACGGCAAAGAAAACCCACAGTACTTGGGCACAGGCGAAGAAGTTTGGGCCAAGAACCGTAATGCCACAACCAAGGTTGTTGAAAAGAAATAAAAAACGGGGCGACGCCCCGTTTTTTCAAAGTTCAAATAATGTGTGCGCCATTCGGCGCACACATTATTTACTGGATTGCTTCGTTACACTCGCAATGAATCCAAGCGAAGCGCAGGATACGGCAAGGACGCAGTCCGCAGGCGACACACGTTCTAGAATCTCTGTCATTGCGAGCAAGCGCAGCGACGCGTGGCAATCTAGTTTATTTTATGTTGCGCGTAGCGCACAAAATTTTTATCGCGGCGAGCATCAGCGAAGACGGATGAACTTTGAACTCTGAACTTTGAACTTTTCTTTTGACCCAGATTTCTTTTTTTACTAACATCACAACCATGGAAGAAAATACAGCAATATCTTTTGCAAATGTTGGTGCCGCATACGATGGTGGACGCGAGGTTTTAACCGACGTGTCGTTCAACATCAGTGCGGGTTCGTTCTATTTCTTGTCGGGGGCATCTGGTGCGGGTAAGACAACGCTGTTGCGCCTGATTTACCAGTTGCACAAGCCATCGCGTGGGCAAATCAAGTTGTTTGGCCAAACAACAAACGACATGTCGCGCGACGACATCGCGCGCCTGCGTCATAAAATGGCGATTGTATTTCAGGAATATTCCCTGTTGTCACATCTGACTGTGTTTGACAATATCGCCCTGCCCCTGCGCGTGCGCGGCTTGCCAGAGGCAAAAATAAAAAAACTGGTGGACAAGGTTTTGGAATGGGTTGGTCTGGGCAAATATGCCGACGCAAATCCATTGGCACTGTCCGGTGGCCAGCAACAGCGTGTATCGGTTGCCCGCGCGATTATTGTACAGCCGGCAATCTTGCTGGCGGACGAACCAACGGGAAATCTGGACGATGAAAATGCGTCGCGCCTGATGGAACTGTTTATTCAAATGAACAAGATGTTTGGCACAACGATTATTTTGGCCACACACAGCCAGAAATTGATGGACACTTACAAATTCCCCGTTATTCGTGTGGAAAATCACCGCGTCGGCTTTGTTGGTGGTGCGAAAAAGGCCACCCCCGCCCCAGACGCCGATGTAAAAAAGGTATGGAAAGGGCCAAAGCCACAAAATTATTTTACAGAATTGTCCAAACAATTTGATGATATTGGGAATGCGTAATGAAGACACCTATTGTATTTTCACTGGTTCGTGAACAGTCGGTTTTTATGACCGCGATTATGTCGTTGCTGTCGTTTCTGGCGGTGCTGGCGTTGGGCGTGGGGCTGTCCATTGGCACGGGCGTTATGCGCTGGAATGCCCAGTGGGACAAATTCGCCACGGTTCAGATTATGGATTCTGACAATGCCGCCGGCGTCAAAAAAATCATAAATGACAATCGCGATAAAATGGTTTCAGTCAACGAAATCACATCGGAACAAATGACAGACCTGTTGCGGCCATGGCTGTCGGGGGGGACGGGCGCGCTGAAAAATTACCTGCCCCAGATGTATGAAATCAAATTCAAAACCCGTGCCGATATGACCGCCGTTGGCGCACAGATATCAAAAAGCGCGCGTTTCCTGACACACAGCGACGCATTGCGCACATCAACACGTGCGGGCTGGTACATGATTATGATTTCAACATTGGTGTTGGCGATGGTTCTGGGGTCAATTACGATATGCATATCATATATCGCACGTAATACGGCAATGTTGCATCGGCGCGAATTGGAAATATTGAATCAAATTGGCGCATCTGATTCATTTGTTGCGCGTCAAATGCAAATCATCGTGGCCAAGATTTCTGGCGCGGCGGGCGCGGCCGGATTCTGCGCGGCGGCGTTGGTATTGCTGATGATTCTGGGCACGGCACACAGCGCGCGCGTCGGTCTGATGGCAATGATGGGACTGGGCACGGGTGGCTGGATTACATTGGTGATGCTGCCAATCGCGATTGTCATATTTTCAATTTACATCACCCGTCGCACAACATTAAAGATTCTGGCCAACGACTGATGAAAATTTTAACACCGTCTTTGTTATTTCTGGCCATGTTTGTGATTGGCGGCATGATTTTCAAAAGTATGTCACCAACAGGGTGCGGCACGATATTGCCCGACGACAGCATATTTGTGCTGACCGGCGACATGCGTCGCATACCATTTGCAATGCGTATGTTGCGCACATATCCTGATGCCGACCTGTACATCATTGGCGCAGGGGCCGAAGGGTCATATGAAATGGCGCGCCGCGTCACCATTGAATCAGATTCTAAATCCACATACCAAAACGCACGCGCAATCCGCGATATTGTCACACGTGCCGGTCTGGATCGAATTGTCCTGATTACAACCGAAGATCACATGAACCGCGCGCAATACTTGCTGCGTGGCGAATTACCGAACGTTGAAATCGTTGCGTGCCCAACCCGCCTGTCGGGTATGCCCGCACCACGCCGTTTGGAACGCTGGACAACAGAATACTTAAAATATATCGTAACACTGCTGGGAATCAAAGAGGGGTAAAATGTTTCGCACAATTATGTTCAAACTGGCATTGACATTGCATTATGTAATTTGGTCACCGATTATTTTGGTCGGCCTGATTTACAAACCACTGAACGATTTCTTGGTGCTGACGTGCGCACGTGGCGTGCTGGTACTGGCACGCATTGTGGCGGGTATCAAATACGAAATCCATTGCCCCCCAACCGAAGAAAACGGCATTCCATTCGCACCCGACGAAAACATTCGCAATGATGGCAAGGCGATTATTGCCGCCAAGCATATGTCTGTGCTGGAAATCGCGATTTTATCAACACACATTCCAAATTCGTTCTTTATCGTAAAACGCGAATTGATGTGGCTGCCGATTTATGGCTGGGCGTTTTGGCGCATGGGCCTGCAACCGGTCAACCGCGCACGTGGCGCAACCAATATGAAGAAATTATCACACGACGTCGCAAAAAAAATCATGGACGGCCAAACATTGGTTATTTTTCCAGAGGGCACACGTGTCAAACCAGGTGCGCGCCCACAACTGCGCCGCGGGCTGTTATTCTTGGCACATGAATTAAAATTACCAATTATACCAGTTGGCACAGACGCTGGTCTGTATTGGCCAAAACGTGGTCGCATTCACCCCGGCACGGCAAACGTATGGTTCGAACCAACATTGCCATGCAACGCGACACTGGACGAAATCAGCGCGGCCATCAACCGCCACAGCGCATAGAAAAAACGCCGCCCAATGGCGGCGTTTTTTTAGAGAGCAAAGCGCAAAGAGCAGAGAGCAATGAAGCGCGCCTGTTGACGCGCTTGTTTCTTTTATAGATAAAAAATAAACTTTTTCACTTTATCACTTACTCACTTTCCATTGCTCTCTTTATCGCGGCGCAGCGTCAGCGGAGCCGGATGCTCTCTGCTCTTTTTTATTTACACCAGCCATCACGGTGACCGCCACTGTATGGCCGGCCTAATTTTTCATGAATTAAAATTTTACCAACATCGCGCCCATCTGGGGTAAATGCACGCGCATCAATTCGTCCCAGATATTTATCGTCCTTGATATCACGCAATTCGGCAATCGACCCAACCGGCAACAATTCCGCCAAACGCGCCTTGGCCGCAAAGGCCGCACGAATTTCAGATTTACATTCACCATGGATTTCGGGCGTATCAACATTTATCAGACGCACACGCACCGTAATTTTTGTATCGTCCGCCAGCATCACACGTGCCGCGAACGTATCACCATCGATGATATAAGAAACCTGGGCCGGTGTGGCATACGCCGCACCAGCAATAAAGCAAAACAATAAAAATGAAAATATTTTCCGCATCTATTATCTATTCTCTATTATCTATGCTCTAAAAAATGCGCCAATGGCGCATTTTTTTATGGCAGACGTGGCGACCATGTTGGTTCAACGCCATTGACATTTTCAGGCAATTCAATGTCATACACGTTCTGGCCCGTGATGTCGACACTGCGAATATGACTGATGCGTTCAATGTCGTCCAATGCCTTTTCTGTTTCATAGTACACGATGCGACGTGACCCTGGGGCCCACGATGGTGCTTCCATATACCAGCCACCGGCCAAGATTTTTTCATGACGCCCGCGTGGATCCATAATACCGATATAGAAAGTGTCATCCGCCATCTTGGTGAACGCGATAAACTGACCATCGGGCGACCACGCCGGCGTCGCATACCGCCCCGCCCCATATGTCAGGCGTGTGGCTTCCAATGTGTCCAAATCCATAATCCAGATTTGCTGATTTCCACTGCGATCCGAATTAAATACCATCTTTTTACCATCAGGCGAATACGACGGACTGGTGTTCAGCGAACTGCCAAACGTCAACTGACGTAATTTCTTGGCTTCAATATCATATTCATAAATATGCGTAATGCCGTTCTTCACCAGCGACAATGCAACACGCGACCCATCGGGCGAAAAGCGCGGTGCAAAACTCATACCGCCAAATTGCCCCAAACGACGTTGTTCACCCGTGTTCAAATCCAGTGTCCAAACCATCGGGTCATCGTTACGGTATGACAAGAACACAACGGTTTGCATATTTGGTGAAAAGTGTGGCGACATCACAAACGTTTTTTCATCTGATAAATAACGCAACCCATAACCGTCCTGATCCATAATTGCCAAACGCTTTACACGATTGTCCACCGGCCCTGTTTCGGCAATGAATACGATTTGGGTGTCGAAATAGCCAACCTCGCCCGTCAGACGTTCATAAATAGCGTCGGCCATAATATGCGCCAAACGACGTACGGATTTTTTGGACGACACCAACGACTGTGCCTCTATCTGTTCTTTGCCGGCAACGTCCCAAACATAAAATTCCAATTTATACCGATTGCCAGATTCCGCATACAATTTTGCCTGAACCAGAACCTGTGCCTTTATCGCCGACCACAGGTTAAATTTCGGCATGTCACCCATTTTTACATATTCAGGAAACGCATCATGATTTGCAATGCGGAACAGCCCCGTTGTCTTCAAATCATTTTCAACCACCGCGCGTATCATTGCCGCATCCTTGGGCGATGCGTTACCAGCAACCTCAAACTTTTGTACGGCGATTGAAATCGGTTCGGTTGCGCCCGCAACAATATCAACCTTTAATTCCGCACGTGCCGCGCCAAACACCAGCGCACACGCCATAAATACAGATAATATCTTCTTGAACATAATTAAAAATCCTTTCCATAAATATGCGGTTAATTCTACACACAAGAATCCCAAAAATCAAATATCTATTATCTGCACAACCGCACATACAGCCGCCATCACATCCGTGATTACAACGGTAATTACACCCGTATTCACATTTGTATTGACAAACGTCAACACAATGTTATAGTCACCTGTAAAGACGTAAGTATTGTACTTAGTATAGGAGTTCGTCTATGCCAAATGTTATGCAGCAGTTGTTCATTATGAACATTGAATCATTACTGCGTGAATACGCCGCGTACCGCACTTTTAACAAGTCGGATTGCGTTATAAATATGCGAATCCCGCGTCCTATTCTGGACAGAATTAAACAGTTGGCTGAACAACAACACGTCCCATACCAATCATTGATATCGTCGGTATTATTTTCACTGGCCAATATCGAAGAAAATAAATAATCAATATCAGAAATAAAAAACGCCCGCCCCACGGCGTGACATAAAAAAACAGGCGACCAATCGGCCGCCCGTTTTAATTTTATAAAGTTACCATTGCCCTATGATAGGACAACCGAAACTCTCCATTGTGCTCTCGCTCAGGAAGAAAGACAGAACAATACCGATACCGAACAGCATTACAAAGCCAACCAGCATACCAGTACCCTTGTCCTTCAAATCGTCTTTTTTAACTTCGCCTTTGGAAATGTAACCCCACGCCCAACCGGCGATAACAAATGCCGCACCGACGAATGCCAGTGTACGCAAAGTCACAAAAACATCGTGCATTTGTTCAATCAAAGCACACAATCCATTATTATTGCCCGCTGGCGCAGCCATTGCCGGCACAGCCGCCATCATACCAATCAGTGCAAAATTTGCCTTGTTAAACAGTTTTTTCATATAAAACCCCTTTTCCTTTTAAGACAATTTTATCACAAATTCCGCCCCCATTCAAACATATTTTATATAAACAAATGTGCACGCCACACGGCATGCACAAATATCTATTATCTATGCTCTATTATCTATTCTCTAAAAAAACGCGCCAATGGCGCGTTTTTATTATTCTGCAACAATCACATAGCGACGTTTCAAAACGGGCTGATTGCATGCCTTGCAACCACACGATGGGGCGACTTCAACCTCGCGCGCGGCTGGAACGATAATCTGACGATCACGACGTGGGGCCTGACCCATATTGTCACGGGCATACAAATCCGCGCAACGGGTGTTGCGATAAACAATGCGTTTGCCACTGTTCATATCATAAATTGAATTTGTAAAGTGTTTGCCCTGTTCACCCATTTCATAGATGCAATCTTCGCCATCTTGAGTGTACTGGATACCACCTTTGTAATAATCATAACTGCTGCATGCGGCCAACGCTGCCAATGCAAAAACAGAAACCAGAACTTTTTTCATAACGCGTCCCTTGTGCTTTTGTCTGTTTGCCTCTCTGACCACTCCCCGATTCGTTGTTATCATTGTTGCACAAAACCGCGCGTTGTCAAGCAACCGATAAAAATCAAACATCGCACGCGCGCCACAAATATGGTATAATCACCCCGAAAGAGGAAACACACATTATGAAATATTCTGATTTTGGTTTAACAAACACACGTGCAACGTTTGCCGACGCAATCCGTCGTCACTATGCCGTGCCGGCATTTAACTTTTATAATATGGAAACATTACAGGCGATTTTGTCCGCCGCACGCGACACGCACAGTCCGGTTATTCTGGCCGTGTCTGAATCCGCGCTGAAATACATGGGCGGCAATATGCTGATGGGAATGATACGCGGCGCAGACATTCACCCAGACGAACGCATTACATTGCACTTGGATCACGGGGGCAGTTTTGATGCGTGCCGCACCGCACTGGAACTGGGATTTTCATCTGTAATGATTGACGCCAGCAAATTGCCATTTGACGAAAATGTCGAACTGTCACGGCGCGTTGCCGAACTGGCACACAAATACGACGCATCGGTCGAGGCCGAATTAGGCACAATATCAGGAATCGAAGACGAAAATACTTTTTCCGACCATTCCAGTTACACCAATCCCGCCGACGTGATTAAATTTGTAAATGCCACAGGCATTGATTCATTGGCCATCGCCATCGGCACCAGCCACGGCGCATACAAACGCAAAAACGAAAACGAAGAATTACGTCTGGACATCTTGGACGAAATCGCCAAACAATTACCAGAATTTCCATTGGTCTTGCACGGCGCATCCAGCATTCCGCAAAACTTTGTAAAAACAATCGATGCGTTTGGGGGAAAAATGTCGGGTGCATTGGGAATTGACCCGCATCAATTACGCGCAGCAACAGAAATGAATATTTGCAAGATAAATGTCGACAGCGATTCCCGTCTGGCATTCACCGCAGGCGTACGCGAAACGCTGGCCCAACATCCCGAAATGTTTAACCCGCGCGACTTTTTGAAACCCGCCCGTCAAAACATCTATGATAATTGCATAGACGAAATCAAAAACATCATGGGCTCTGACAACAAGTTGTAAAGGCAAATTTTAAGGGGTGATATATGCTCATTCTTACATAAATAAACCTATTTTCAATCTGTTTATTTTTGATTAGAACTCTTTTGTTGCTTGCACCAATTTATATAGAAATTTAGCATTTCAAATGTAGATTAGCAAAAAACTACAACAACAAAAGAGGAACTACCAGGAACTATATTCTTTTGATGCAGAAGAAGAAACCTTATATGAAATGCGATGCTCTGGATGTTGAGCCATGCGCCGGAACAGACTTACCAGATACACCGACCTGCGGAATTATGATTGAGGACACCGATGGCGAATGGATTGAAATGAAAAACAAAAGAAACATTTTGCCTTTGCTTGCCCAATACAATAATAGTGTCAAGCATATCGCAAGAACAAACCACTACAAAATCAGATAATTTGTATTGGCTGGGAACACCAGCCAATACACAACTTTTTCACAATAATGCAATACACTCCAAGTATTTACAAATTATCAAACGGCCTGAATGTTATTCTGGACGATTTCGACATTGCAACAACCAATGTTCAAATCGACATACATTCTGGGGCAAATGACGAAACCACCAGCACAGAATTTGGCATCACGCATTTCATTGAACATATGCTGTCCAAGGGAACACGCCAACACCCAGACACCAACGACATAACCACCAATATCGCCGCCTCTATCGGCGCATCACGCAACGCAGGAACATCATACGACAAGCTGTGTTTATTTGGACGCGTACTGACCGAAAATCTGAATAAATTATTAGAACTATTTTCTGAACAGTTGCGCGATTCCCTATTTGACCCGCGCAAGATTGAAATTGAACGTGGCGTCATTCTGGACGAATACAGACGCAAAATGATGGACAATGTGTCCACGTTTAACATATTTTGCTATGAAAAACTATTTGGCGCGTCCAACCTCCTTGGGACACCGGATACTATAAAATCATTTTCACGCGAACAACTGGTGGATTATTTTTATAAAATATTGTCTGCGCAAAATATGACCATTTGCATATCTGGGAAAATCATTGATTCAGAAAAAACATTACAACATTTAGAACAATTATTCGGCTGGATTCCATCATTTCCTGTGCCGCACACACAACAAAAAATTACGCAAGTATTTGCACATAATTTACACGACGACCAACCGAACGTCCAATTGCGCATTGCATTTGAAAATACAATTCCCACCGATTTAGAACACAGACCACAAACACTGGCCACAAACAGATTCAGTTTCTTGTTAGGCAAAAAATTGCACGAAATTCTGCGCAACAAACAAGGATTGACCTATGGAGTATCCGCCACACATTTTGGCCATGCAAATGTGTACGCAAATACAATAAACACATCAACCAGCCCACAAAATATTGATACCGTCATTGCAACCATCGCGCGCGAATGTGCCACTGCACACATGAACCCCGAAATTTCCGATGACGATGTTGCACGGTTGCGCATGCTGATGAAATTACAATTTGCCGACATCATGGAATCCGCATCAAAACGCTGTGGGAAACTGATGGAACACTGGCATCAATATGGCGCACTTTACGACCTGATGGGTGAAATGCACATAAATGACCAAATGACAAAATCAAACATCATTGACGCCAAAAAAGATTTCTTTAACCCATCAGTATCAATTCTGACCCAAGGGCCAGAGACAAGTTCTGATTTGCAAAAAATTTGGAATGATAATTTCAAATAGAAACACGCGCCGAATGGCGCGTGGTTTTTCCTATTTCAAATTTCAAAATGAATTAGAACGGTGCAGATGTGCGTAGTGCGGATTGCGAAGTGTACAAGACGTACACGAGCAAAACGCACTGCGCACAGATGTGCCGTTATAATTTATTTGGCGCGTTCAACATATTCCAAAGTTTCAGTGTTGACCACGATTTTTTCACCGGTTTCAACAAACAATGGAACTTGGACACGAATACCATTGTCCAATACGGCTGGCTTACCACCACTGCTGGACGCGGTCTGGCCCTTTAACGCTGGTTCTGTTTCTTCGACAGTTGCGATAACGGTCTTTGGCAATGAAATCGATACAGGTTTGCCTTCTACGAAGTTCGCCTTGACTTCCATTTCTGGGGCCAAGAATTTCATCTGTTCGCCCAATGATTCAACCGGCATTGTGAACTGTTCATAGTCAGACAGGTTCATAAAGAACGCATCTGTACCATCAGAATACAAATACTGGCAATCGAAATCTTCGACCATCAGTTTTTCAACCTTGTCTTCGGCACGCCAGCGATCGCCACCCTTGTTGCCGGAATCAATATCACGCAAATCGGCCTGAACAAAAGCACCGCCCTTGCCCGGTTTTACCTTGGTGATTGATGTAACGGAATAACGACGTCCGTTGTGTGAAATCACCCAACCAACGCGCATATCATTTGCAATATATGATGCCATTGTTATACCTCTTTGATTTTTGCGTTTGAATTATAAAAACGCAGCCGCGCCGATGCAAGATTTTTATTGCGCCGTACGCTTGTGCGCCCAATAGCGGTCGATACTGTCCATAATCAGTTTGTCGGCCGCATCACGATCCGCCCAACCAGATACCTTTGACCAAGAATTTGGTTGCAAATCCTTGTAGTGCTGAAAAAAGTATTCAATCTTGGAACGCAAGATTTCCGGCAACTGTTCAATGTATTCCGTATTGGTGTAAAACGGGTCAATTCTGTCCAGTGGCACGCAGATGATTTTTTCATCACCGCCCGCCTGATCTTCCATAATCAGTGCGCCGATTGGGCGAACCTCAATCAAAACACCGGGGCGCAGTGGCGCATTACATACAACCACACAATCCAACGGGTCGCCGTCATCGCCCAGCGTCCCTGGGAAATATCCATAGTTCGCAGGATATGCCATTGGCGCATGCAAGATTCTGTCCACGCGTGGCAATCCGGTTTCTTTATCAATTTCGTATTTTACAAATCCATTTTCTGGGACTTCTATAATTGCGTTCATCTTCTTTGGGGGCAATTTCCCCGGCGCAATTTCTGCTATTGTCATCTTCTATATCCTTGGGTTTCAAGCGGCAATCTTATCAGAAAAAATCAGCATTGCAAACGAATCGGGCAATAAAAAACGCCCCAAACGGGGCGTTTTATTGCATTTTTGATTACATTCTCATCGGCATCAAGATGAACAACGCATCGGTGTTCTTGTCTGTCGATTTGATAATTGTCGGCGACAATGGGTCTTGCATTTCCATTTGGAATTTGTCCCCTTCGACCTGACCGGCAACATCCATCAAGAACTTTACATTAAATGTAACCGTGAACGATGCGTCGCCATTGTATTCGATGTCCAATTCCTGTGTTGCCGTACCGGCATCTGGGCTGGACGCGTTGACGACCAATTTGTTCATGGAATATGTCAACTGAACAGATTTTGTTTTATCAACACTGGCAACAGATACCAAGTCAACAGCGTTCAAGAATTGTTTTCTGTCCAGAACGGCAATCTTGTCATTGCCCTTTGGAATTACGACACGATAGTTTGGATATTGTGCATCAACCAGTTTGCTGGTCAAAATTGCCGCACCAACCGTGAAACGTGCCTTGGTATCAGACAATTCAACCGTCACATCATCAACTGTCGCATCTTCCAGTAACTTGGACAATTCGCCAATCACGCGACGTGGCAAAATAACTGCTGGCATTTCTGCACTGCCCGCGGGGGCTGGCATTGCGCACAACGCCATACGCTGGGCATCGGTTGCAACCGCGGTCAGCATTTTTTCTTTGCCTTCGTCCGCGATGTGGAAATAAATACCGCCCAAGTGATAACGAACATCGTCTGTTGGGATTGCAAATTTGGTCTGGTTTATCAGGTGTGCCAAATCGCCCGTTGTCATCTGGAACTTGGTGGTTAAATTGCTGCCCGCCATGGCTGGGAAATTTTCCGCCGGCAATGTTGGCAAACGGAATACCGCACGACCGCTGGACACAACCAACTGGTCACCATTCTGTTTGAATGTGATTTCCGCGTCATCTGGCAATTTACGAACGATATCGTACAACATCTGGACAGGAACAGTTGTTTTGCCCCCCAATGTGATATCGGCCGTAACATGTTCAACCAATTCCAAATCAACGTTTGTCGCAGACAGAATCAAATCATCTGCAACTTCTAACTTTACATTCATCAATATCGGCAATGTCGCGCGCTTTTCCACGATGGACTGCATATGCCCCAGCGCACGTATTAAAACCTGACGAAATACCGAAAATTCCATTATTTTGCTCCTAGGTATCTTATGGTTTCCCACATTCTTTTTTATAAGTTTACCAAAAAATGCCGATTCGGTGCAAGGGTAAATACAACCCAGAATCATGGACAAAACCACGAACCAGTCAACCAACAAAAAACCGCCCAAATGGGCGGAATTTTATTTAGACAACACCTTGTCCAACTTTGCACGTAATTTCTTGATATCGTCGTACTTGGTGAATTTACCCTTTTCTGCAATGGAAATATCACCGCTTTCTTCGGATACCACCAACACGGTCGCACGTGAAACCTCTGACAATCCCAATGCCGCACGATGACGTGTGCCATATTTCCAATTCAGATTATTCTGCGACAGTGGCAAAATCGCCCCCGCATACGCAATACGCCCATGTTCAATAATAACCGCACCGTCATGCAATGGCGTCTTGTTAAAGAATATGGTCAGCAACAATTCACTGGTAATCACGGCATCAACACGCACGCCCTTTTTATCAATCGCACTTTCGTCCAATGTGGTCGGGAATACAATCAGTGCCCCCGTGTGCTTGTTCGACATATATTCAACTGCACTGCAAATCGCGTCCAGCGCGCCCGTATCACGTGTGGTAACCCCACCTTTGTGAATCATGCGTGACCAACCCTCGATACTGCCCAACAAGGCCATAAACTTGCGCAATTCTGGTTGGAAAATAACAATCAACCCCAACGACAAGAACAATGCCGTCCAATGCAAGAACGCGCCCAACAAATCCAAATGCGCCCACGTTAAAATAAAACTCAGCACCCACAGGCCCGCCAGTCCCAACAGACCGCGCACCATTTTTTCTGATGATGTGTTTTCAATAAAACTGCGATAAAACAACCATACAATTACCGCAATAATTAAAATCTGAATCAAACCCAACCAATTAAACATTTTCTGCCTTTCCTTTTGTTTCTTGTTCTTGTTGTGTTGTTACATCTGTTTTCATGATCGTTGATTGCAGGTCGCTAACCGGCAACCCCAACCATTCTGGATCATCACGCGATTGCGGCGCACCACGTTGCATCGCCGTTTCGCACGGATGATCGTCCGCCAGCCAGTTTTCCAGCAAGTCCCCCGCCAGCAATCCAACGCCCGCGCCCGCGACAAGTCCAATACCGCCGGTCAATGGCGCAAGCAACAGCCCCAGTCCGGTTGCCGATGCAACCTTGCCTGCGACGGCTGCGCCGCTTATTTTTATATCAGGTTCTGCCAAATTTCCAGTTATTTCTATGGAATTTACAACATTGCCCGTCAGCGACAGTTTCAACCCACGCACCGGCACGGTCGTCAACGCCATTTTCAAGCGTTCCGCCCCCAGATTTAATTGTCCCGCCAAACGCAAATTGATTGCATTTGTTTCAACAGCCACCCCCTGTTGTGTGTCAAAAACACCGTTGCGCAACTTTGCATTCATTGCGACACATTTTATCTTGATGCGATTGTGTTTCTTTTCCGAACTCAGCGAATCCTGAATTGCATGACGCAATGTCGTCAGGAAATCCGTCCCGTACATATACGACATCAGTGTCGAATACGCATACCCACCATCGGCGGATTTAATCTGAACCGGCCCTGTTACCGTCGACATCAATTCAGACAGGTTTGTACCGTTCCCTTCCAAATATACATCAAAATTTGTTGGCAATTCAGAAATCAGGTCTGTTTCGCGAACCTCTGTCAAAATCTGGCCAATCGACACGTTGCGACCACGACCCGCGGCCTTGGCAAAGATGCGCCCTTCGCCATCAATCTGGCCATCGGCCGCCAACTCTATTTGCCCCCCACCCATGGACAGTGTTCCATCAATACGCGCAACATGGTCAACCAATTTCGCGGTCAAATCAATATCACGCAAATCCAAATCACGATACACAATCAGATTATTTATCTTGGCATGCAACTTTATATTAAATTGCGACAGTTCGCGCCCAAACAGTGGTGTATCTTTGAATGCGTTCAGTTCCCTGTCTGGATGCACCCATTTGCCATCATACCATGTTGGAAAAACCTGAACCAGATTGATTGACTTTGATGACAAATCCAGATTTATCGCCTGACGCGATGCGCCAAAATCCCAACTGCCCGACACGGTCAATTCATTGCCACGCACAGCGATTGATGATTTGCGTAATGTCAATTTTGTCCTGTCCAAGCCACCCGCCATATTCACCTTGACCGTTGGAATGGTCGATAAATTCATATTCAGCAAACGCCCCACCGCCGCCATATCAGGAATGTCGCCCTTGATAATAAAATCAATCGGGGCGTGACTTGTTCCCTCCAATGCGATATTCGCAATCAAGGCATCGCCCGACGCACCAAATGCCACCCGCACCGGATACACTTTGCGTTCCGCATTGTACGGCGAATACGTCAATATAAACGGAAATACATCATTCTTATTTTTAATCCAACCCGAATATTCACGTGAATCAGATGTCGGCACATACCGAATCTGGAATCCAGTCAGTTTATATGTTTCGTCCACAATATGCACGGTTAAATTATGAACCTCTACCCCGCCCAACCCTGGATCTTCGAATGGGAACTTTGACGGCGCGGGCGCGTTTTGCGCATCGGACGTGGCGGGCTGCTTTGATAATTTTGATGACAACACAGAATACGCACCATCAGAATTTTTTTCCAGACATATCGTCGCATCATAAATCTTGACATTCTGAATTGTTGGACGCGCCTGAAACAATGAAATCAAATCCAATGTCACGTCGATTTTTTCGGCGGCAAACGCATCTTTGTGCTTTGCCCATTCGGCATTTGGCACGCGCACCTTGTTCAATTCAATACGTGGCCGCAAAGACAATTTCCACGATACCGCACCATCAATTTCAACCGGCAGCCCCGTTGCATTCTGCAAGATAGACAAAATACTGCCGCGCATTTTTTCTAAATCAATCTGGCTGAGTGCAATTATAAACGCAACAATCAACCCCATGCAAAACAGCATGACGATACGCGCGATTGCCAGAAAAGAACCCTTTTTACGTCTGACCAATTTTTATAAACCTTTTTACGGTAATTGAAATTCAAAAAAATCCATCACAACTTTCATAAACTGTGGCGGCGCGGCACGCAGTGTCATCATACGCCCCGTTGTCGGGTGCTGAAACGTTAAACGATGCGCAAACAAAAACAGATTGTTTGTTGCCGTAACCGTTGCCAACGCATCGGGCGCACGACGCCCCGCACCATACAGTGCATCACCCACGATTGGCGCATTCAGTACAAACGCGCTATGTACACGTAACTGGTGCGTACGACCGGTTTTAGGTGAAAACGCAACCCACGATAAATGTTCACCGGCGTGTGCCAAAACCTTGTATTCAGTAATCGCGCGTTGCGGGCGTTGTCCTGTGCCATCATTCGTACGGGCGGGCGTATCAAAAACCTGCCCCTTGATCATATAATCGTCAATCAAACCATGATCCGGCACAACGTTACCATTCAATAACGCCAAATATTCTTTGTATGCGGTTTTGGCCTGAAATGCGGTTGCCAGATTTTGCGCCGCACGCAGATTTTTTGCCACCACCAGCAAACCAGACGTTTCTTTGTCCAGACGATGCACCAACGAAATCTTGTCATACGGGAATAACGCCGCCGCCATTTTATCAACGGACTTGCGAATACCGCTGCCCCCCTGCACCGCCAGACCGGCCGGCTTGTTAAACACAACAATGTCATCATCATTGTGAATGATGCATTTTCGCAATTCCTCTAAATCAGCCAACGAAAAATTATCGCCACTTTCGGTTTTCTTTGGCCGCACCGAATAACCCGACAGCGTCGGTGGCACACGCACGGCATCACCCGCACGCAACATTTCCTGACCATGTACGCGACGTGAATTTACACGAATTTGCCCACCACGGCACAACTTGTAAAACTCGCGCTGGGGCATAGACGGAAAATTACGCAAAAACCAGCGCAACAAGCGTACGCCATCTTCGGTTTCTGGAATTGTAATTATCTCTGCCGCCATTTTAATTATTCGCCGTATGTGATTTGAACCGTGTTATTTGTGGCATTGCGGCAATCACCGGTTGCACCACCTTCTTTGTTATTCGAATTGATACGTCCAACCGAATCAGACCATGCCTTGGCCACAAAGTATTCACAATCCGATTGATTCAGTCCCGTAATAGACACAATAAACTGGCGCGAATTTGATGGATCAACCGACAGTTCATATGTACCGCCATATGGGTTCTTGTTCGTCATACCGATTGCGCCAAATATCGTTGAGTTGTTGATATGGGAAAAGTCATCGTATTCACCCAGCAACGTTCGAACCTGTGTCGTCATCTGAATAACCTCGTCATTGACGGCATTACGCTTTTGCGTACGCATTGCGGTCGAAATCATACCAACCGCGCCAACGGTCAAAACACCCATAATGGTCAACACGCCCAGCATTTCAATCATGGAACGTCCGGATTCTTGTCTCATATTTATATCCCCCATTTGCTATTTGTTTTTTTTATTCTATCATATTTAGCATGAATATTCAATTTTCTGATTTAATCGCCAGCAGCCCAAACGCCCCCGGTGTCTATAAAATGTACGACGCCGATGGCGCACTATTGTACGTTGGCAAGGCCAAGAATTTGGCCAATCGCCTGCGCCAATACGTGGACGTGTCAAAACTGGAATTACATAAACAGGTCATGCGCAGTTTGGTTACCCGCGTGGATTGGGAAATCGTTCCGACCGAATCGGACGCACTGATACGCGAACAAGAACTGATTAAAACCCTGCGCCCGAAATATAATATCATGCTGACCGATGGGAAAATGTACCCAATGTTGGCATTGACCAATTCTGAATTTCCACGCCTGTTAAAATTCCGTGGCAAGATTTCCCAGCGACGTGACGTATACGGCCCATATCCATCGGTTGGCGCATTGAACGAAACAATCAAAACAATTCAAAAAGTGTGCCAGATTCGCACATGTACCGATACGTTTATGCGTAATCGCACGCGTCCGTGTTTGTTGCACCAAATTGGCCGGTGCAGCGCACCATGCTGCATATTGCCACAATCAGATTATGCCGCGCGCGTATCATTGGCACGCAAAATCTTGACCGGCGACAGTGAACCAATCATTGCGGATTTAACAAAACAGATGCAAAAATTTGCCGCCGAAATGGACTTTGAATCCGCCGCCGCCGCGCGTGATAAAATTGCCGAATTGACACACACTGCAAATCGCGGTATACAGCGGAAACGTGTACATAGCGCGAATTTTGATTGGTCGGGTGCAACCGATGATTTGGAAAAATTGACGGGCTTGAAAATAGAATGTGCGGGCGTATTTGATAACTCTCATTTATTCGGGCGCAGTCCCGTTGGTGCAATGATTACATTTGGTCATGACGGATTTATCAAAAACGGTTATCGCCATTTCAAATTGCGCAATGCGTCCGCCGCCGGAAACGATATCGCCATGATGGCGGAATTTGTCGATCGCGCGCACAAGCAAAATATAAAACTGGATTTAATCATTGTCGACGGTGGCATTGCCCAGTGGCGCATAGCACACAAAACCGTACCTGACATTCCCGTTCTGGGCGTAACCAAGGGCGAGGTTCGCAACGGCGATGAACACTTCATTATGCCCGACGGCACAATCAATCGTGATATTCCAAAGGATTCACGCCTGTTCTTGTTATTACGCGCCGTCCGTGACGAGGCGCATCGTTTCGTTATCACATATCACCGCACCGTGCGCGCAAAAACAATGACATCGTCCGTTTTGGACGACATTGATGGTATTGGGCCAAAGCGCAAGCATGCATTACTGACGCATTTTGGTTCTGTACGCGAAATTGCCGATGCCGATATGTCCGCCCTGTTACGCGTGCCAGATTTGGGTCGCAGCGCGGCCGAAAAAATTTATGCCTATTTTCACTCAGGGGTGGTATAATATGGGCATTCATGATTTATAAACACAAAGGAGTATAACCATGAAATTTTTTGTGAACTTTTTATCAGCGTTCCGCATTGCGGCGGCATTCGCGATAATCCCGACAATTATGTTCGGTATGTACAAAACAACATTTGTGCTGTATGTGCTGGGCGCAATATCTGATTGGTTTGACGGATTCTTGGCACGTAAATTTGACGTGTGCAGCAAACTGGGCGGTGTGATGGATCACATCGGCGATAAATTGCTGGTTTGCAACACTTTGATTATGCTGGCGGTCATGATGCCGGTATGGTTCGTGGTTGTACCAATTATATTGATGATTGCCCGCGAATTGTACATCAGTGGTCTGCGTGAATTTTTGGGCACTCAGAAAATCGAAATGCCTGTGCCAAAGTATCGCTTTTCAATGGGCAAAATCAAAACAACATTCCAGATGATTACAATCGCGGCATTCTTGGGCGTGTTTGCAATCGGTTCGATTATCACTGCCAACACAACCAGCCGTGCGATCGTGTACATGTTATACATCTTGCCACAGGTTGGCCTGTACGGTCTGTGGGTATCACTGGCGGCGTCATTGATCAGTGCGGCGCAATACACACGCACATTTGCCCAGAAATTAAAACAGGTAAAATAATAAAAATCAAACACAAAAACACCGGCAATATTGCCGGTGTTTTTTTACTGCAAAAAAAATGCGCTATATGCACGATTTCATGCACATAGCGCGATTTTTAGAACCAACCTTTTTTGCCGGATTTTGTTTCAGCAAACTCGGTCAAAATCTTCTTTTGTTTTTCGGTCAACTTGGTTGGAATTTGAACATTTACCAGAATGTACAAATCACCAAAACTGCCCGCGCGACGCGATGGCATACCATGCCCGCGAACACGCAATTTTTCACCGACCTGTGTGCCCGATGGAACTTTGACTGACAATTTTTTGTCGTCGATGGTATCTACCTCAATCTCGCCCCCCATGGCCAGTGTTGTGAACGGAATATCAATTCGTGATACCAAATCCGCCCCGACGCGTTCAAAACGCGCATCTGGCCGCACATGCACGTCCAGATAGAAATCGCCCGCCGGCGCGCCGTTTTGTCCGGCCTCGCCCTGACCTGCCAAGCGCAGACGCGTACCATCATCAACACCCGCCGGAATCTTTACCTCTAATGTTCTGGATTTGTGTACCGTGCCCGTGCCGCCACATTCACTGCACTTTTTATCAATCTTGCGCCCCAGACCATTGCATTCCGGACACGGCGTTTCCATTGCAAAGAATCCTTGGCGTGTATGAACATACCCCGTGCCACCACATTTTGGACATGCGGGTGCTGGCTTGCCATCATCTGTGCCATTGCCGTGACATTTTTCGCATTCGACATTGCTGGAAAATTTAACAGTGTGCGTTGTGCCAAAATATGCATCCTGCAATGAAATAGTAACCTCATCCAGCAAGTCGCGCCCACGGGCTGCCTGTGCGCCACGCGACGCGCCGCCGCCAAAATCACCAAATCCGAAGCCACGCATTGCCTCGCGCAAAATATCATCCATACCGGCACCGCCGCCCATATCAAAGTGAAACGCGCCATTACCAAATGGATTACCACCACCAAAACCCGCGCCCGCCGACGCACCATTGCCACCGGCAAACGCCGCATCACCAAAACGGTCATATGCCGCACGTTTTTGCGGGTCTTTCAGAATATCAAACGCATTGTTGATTTCCTTGAACTTTTCTTCGGCGGATTTGTCCCCCGGATTTTTATCAGGGTGATATTGCATAACCAATTTATGGTATGCCTTTTTAATATCAGCGTCTGACGCGTCACGCGCCACGCCCAAAACTTCGTATGGATTTTTGTTCATAATCTCAGGCCTATTATTTTCTAGATGCTGAATATATAGGCCGATTGTATAAAAAATCAAGACCCGAAAACTGTTTCGCTTGCGAAAAATGAAATTTTGCGCTAATAATACGGTGCTATGACAGAAAATAATACACACACATATGACGCATCAGATATTCAGGTATTAGAGGGGTTGGAACCCGTCCGCCTGCGCCCCGGCATGTACATCGGCGGCACAGACGAAAAGGCGTGGCATCACCTGCCGATTGAAATCATGGATAATTCTATTGACGAGGCCGTAGCCGGCTTTGCCAAGAAAATCACCGTGAACCTGATTGATGCAAAAACCATTGAAATTACCGACGACGGACGTGGTATTCCGGTTGACGAACATCCTAAATACCCCGGCAAATCCGCGCTAGAGGTTATTTTGACCACCCTGCATTCGGGGGGCAAGTTTAATAATAATGTTTATAAAACCAGTGGCGGTCTGCATGGCGTCGGCAGTGCGGTTGTAAACGCATTGTCGTCCGAGATGATAGTTACAATTTCCCGCGATGGTTATGAATGGCACCAGACATTTTCACGTGGTAAAACCACATCGCCAATCACACGCGGCGACGCCACACGTGCACATGGGACAAAAATCCGCTTTACCATTGACGACCAGATTTTTGGCGCAAATGCTGTATTCAAACCGGTCAAGATTTACCGTATGGCGCGCGCGAAATCATTCCTGTCACGCGGGGTCAAAATTGACTGGCATTGCAACCCAGAATTATTGACCGACGATATGAACATCCCCGCCGACACAACATTCTATTACCCCGGGGGCGTGGCCGATTTCTTGGACGAAAAGACACGCGACAAACCACGCATTTTGCCCAAGATTTTCAGTGGCAGCGTTGATTTCCCAGATGACACGGGTCGCGTGGAATGGGCATTGACGGTATTGACCGATGAAAATGGTGCGGCATCCGACGATGGATTCTTTGCATCATATTGTAATACAATCGCAACCATTGATGGTGGCACGCACGAAACCGGATTCAAGGCCGCCATTACCAAGGGTATCAAGGCGTATGGTGAAAAAGTAAATAACAAGGCCGCCGCCACAATCATTGGCGACGACGTGTTTGATTCCGTCGCCGCGATTGTATCAGTATTCTACAAAACACCACAATTTTTGGGCCAGACCAAGGAAAAACTATCTAATCCAGAGGTTGCCCGATACACTGAAAACGCATTGCGCGACCCATGGGAAATATTCTTGGCGTCTGACCCCAAAACCGCAAATGCATTGCTGGACTTTGTCGTGAATTTGGCGAACGCTCGTATCAAGACCAAACAGGTCAAAGATATCGCACGCAAAACCCCGACCAAGCGCGCCCGTATGCCGGCGAAACTGGCCGACTGTTCCAAACATGGGATTGATGGCACAGAACTGTTTATCGTAGAGGGGGAATCCGCTGGTGGTACGGCGAAACAGGCACGTGACCGCGCAACACAGGCGATTATGCCCCTGCGTGGCAAGGTTTTGAATGTTATCTCTAATTCCGACGAACGCTTTGGCGCGAACAAGGAATTGAATGAACTGATTGACATTATCGGTGCTGGCACGGCCAAGGATTGGGACGAATCCAAACTGCGTTATGAAAAAATTATCGTCATGACCGATGCCGACGTCGACGGCAGCCATATCGCATCACTGTTGATGGCATTTTTCTATCAGCATATGCCTCAACTGATTTACGGTGGCCACCTGTATTTGTCGTGCCCACCACTGTATAAGTTTACATGTGGCACGGAATCGTTCTATGTCGACACGGATGAAGAATTGGACGCATTGCAAAACGGTAAATATAAAAACAAGAAAGTTGAAATTTCCCGATTCAAAGGGCTGGGCGAAATGATGCCGAATCAGTTAAAAGAAACGACCATGTCGCCAAAAACGCGCCGCTTGATACGCGTTGACCTGCCCCCACGTACGGACGATGGCGCAGAAGACACCGAAAAAACGCGCACAATCGTTTCCGAACTGATGGGTAAAAAGCCGGAATTTCGTTTCAAATTCATTACTGAACATGCCCAGTTCGTCAAAGATTTGTTCGTCTGATGCGCGGTTACATACCACCGCGCTGGGTGCGGCGCGCATTGGACGCAATCTGGGACTGGCACACAATACCGATATTACCGCACATAAAAATCTGCACCACAACCATTGACAATTTCACATTTTGTCCTATATTTACAATGTGAAGAAAAACAAAAGGAACAAAAATGGAATTTGGTGCAACACGTAAAAAGAAAAACACATATATTGTCAAGGTAAACAACCTGATGGCGGACACATCTGCATTTGGTATGTGCAAGAATACGCCACTGCCAGTTGTTGTAATGAATGGCCAACGCATGCAAAATGGCGCGGGCGCATGGATGCGTGGCACTAATTTCCCAAATCCTGCGGCGGCATTGATGCAGGCCGAATTTGATTCCTTGGAACCGTTTATGGGCGAAAAAATGGCGTCCATGATTATCGAGTATTTGGACAAAGACACCGGCCGCCCTGTTCTGACATTATTCCCAACATCAGCATACGTGCACGATGGCTATGAAAAAGATTACATGGCGCACCTGAATCACGCGTCACGTCAGGATTTGACCCATCAGCTGAAAATCCGCGAACAGTTGATTGATAAACTGATTAAAAGCAAACAAAAATAAAACCCAACGCCCGCATGGGCGTTTTTTAGTTGGCAAATGACAAAGTGATATAGTGACAAAGTGAATGTGTCCGCCAATGGCGGACAAGTTTTATTTACTGGATTGCTTCGTTACACTCGCAATGACAATGGTACTAGGAAATT
>ERZ808259.180-NODE-180-length-39760-cov-9.964287_pt1 | contig 39760 bp, 24 predicted proteins | sample MGYA00521279_ERZ808259 | MGnify/ENA primary metagenome ERZ808259 (study PRJEB31516, sample SAMN03275586) | gut metagenome | biome: mammalia-associated habitat; material: feces | host: Papio cynocephalus | place: Kenya | collected 2012-07-27 ... | reverse complement strand
TGCAGATGGTGTAGAGGGAGCCTTGTATGGCGACTGGCATCAGTTGTGGATTCAGGTCGTAGCCACCGTGGTGAGCATCATCTTTAGTGCCATTGTCACCTTTATATTATATAAGGTGGTGGATAAGATGGTAGGTATTCGAGTAGATAAGCGAGTAGAGGAGGAAGGTCTCGATATCTATGAGCATGGCGAGAGTGCATATAGTAACTAAGTTTTTTTAGATATGAGCTTCTTGCATGAAGCTTTTGTGGAAAGTCAATAAAACAAGAAAAGGTCGCAACTCGAAAAGAGCTGCGACCTTTTTTAAAATTTCTGGGTGGAGCTGGAGGGAATCGAACCCTCGTCCGCACAAGGAAACCATACGCTTTCTACACGCTTATTCCAGCCTTCGGTTTTCGAGGTATGGCAAGACCTGGACCACCAACCATACCCTTATCCTCTAAAGTTTCATCAGAGCATCGAGGCTTACACTGACTATTTCCGATTTACCTGCACCGCTTGACCAACAAGATTCGGAACAACATCCGTTGAGCGATGTCTCGTTCCATCACCTAGTGACGGAATAATGCCAGTTTACTATACTTCGACTAGGCAGCGAGAGCGTAATTTCTTTCGCCAATTAATTTTTTGTTCACTAAGATTTAGGAGGTAGCCAACGAGCCTCCGCGTGCTTACGTACCATCTCATCTCGCCGTCAAATCCAGTCAACCCCGAATCTTTTTGTTTCGATGGTGATACCAAAACATCCCAATCCAAAAGAACGTTTTCTATCGGATTGGGATGCAAAGATATAGCGAATTCTTGAAATCTCCAAATATTTTGGCAAAAACTTTTTCTTTTTGTATGATAAACTTGTCTTTTATCCCCAAAACTGCAAGTTTTTGCAAGTTCTTTTATTTCTAGTCGTTCGGGTAACGTTATTTTTTAGTCGCTCTGACGAAGAATACTATCAAGCAAATGTAGGCGATGAGTGAGCAGACTTCAGACATTGGATTCGTCCACCAACTGTCGGCGATGCTGGCTTCAATGCCACCAAACTTGAGCAGGGCGCTGACTACGCCCATCAAGGCTCCGCCAGCAATAAAGCCACTGGCAATCAACGTACCCTTTTCGCCACGTTCGCTGTTTACCTTGGTGTCTTTGCTACGAGAGGTAACATACCAGTTGATGGCACCGCCGACAAGCAATGGTACGTTCAGTTCCAATGGGATGAACATACCCAAGGCGAAAGCCAAGGCAGGAATCTTGAAATAGGTAAGCACGATGGCTATCACGGCACCAATGGCATAGAGTACCCAAGGGGCGCCCACACCATTCATCAATGGGTCGATGACGGCAGCCATCGCATTGGCTTGTGGAGCGGCGAGTGAACCAGAGGCAAAGCCATAGGTCTCGTTCAGAAGCATCATCACACCACCCACAGTAGCTGCGCTGACAAGTGTACCAAGGAATTTCCATCCCTCCTGCTTCTTTGGGGTAGTGCCTAACCAATATCCAATCTTAAGATCGGTGATAAAGGAACCTGCTACAGACAAGGCTGTGCAGACGACACCGCCCATAATCAGTGCTGCCAACATTCCGCCAGGACCTTTCAGACCTACAGCCACCATCACGACAGATGCAAAGATGAGTGTCATCAAGGTCATTCCTGATACAGGGTTGCTACCCACGATGGCGATGGCATTTGCAGCCACAGTGGTAAAGAGAAAGGCAATGGCAGCCACCAGTAAGATGGCAATGACGGCAAACAAGAGATTGCCATCCATTACGCCAAACCAGAAGAAAAGGAAGGTGATAAGGATGGTGACAAGCGATCCGATGGCGATAATCTTGAAGGAGATGTCGCGCTGTGTACGCTTCACGTTCTCGTCGGCATCGCTCTTGCCTTTTAGTTCCTTGGCGGCAAGTCCAACGGCACTCTTGATGATACCCCAACTCTTGATGATGCCGATGATACCCGCCATGGCGATACCTCCGATGCCGATACTACGAGCATAAGCCTTGAAGATTTCCTCAGGGCTCATTGCCCCTACCGTAGCTGTGATGCTGGGATCCCATGCGTTGAGTACGCTGTCATGGAAGATGACGCTCATGCCAGGTACTATCAACCACCATACCACGAGTGAACCCAAGCAGGTAATGAAGGCATATTTCAAGCCGATGATATAACCCAAGCCTAATACAGCCGCACCCGTGTTCACCTTGAAAACAAGTTTAGCCTTGTCGGCAAGGTCGCAACCGAGACTAACGACACGGCTTGTGAAATTCTCATTCCACCATCCAAGACTTGCCACGATGAAGTCGTATAGACCACCAACCAGGCCAGCGATGAGCAAAGGCTTGGCTTGGTCGCCGCCTTTGGCCCCCGAAACCAAGACCTGGGTGGTCGCCGTAGCCTCAGGGAAAGGATATTTGCCGTGCATGTCTTTTACGAAATACTTGCGGAAAGGTATCAAGAATAAGATGCCCAACACACCGCCCAATGCCGATGCCATGAATATTTTGAGGAAGGAAGTTCCCATCTCTGGATACTTCGCTTGCAAAATGTAGATGGCTGGCAAGGTAAAGATCGCACCAGCTACTACGGCACCAGAACAAGCACCGATACTCTGGATAATGACATTCTCGCCGAGCGCCTTGTTGCGTTTGGTGGCTGTACTTACACCCACGGCGATGATAGCGATAGGAATGGCTGCCTCAAACACCTGTCCCACCTTCAGACCTAAATAAGCTGCGGCGGCAGAGAAGATGATTGCCATCACGATACCCCAGGTCACTGACCAACCGTTTACCTCGGGGTAAACTTTGTCAGGCGACATCAGAGGCTTGTACTCTTCACCGTCCTTCAACTCACGGAAGGCATTTTCGGGGAGCTGCAAGTTTTCTTTTTCGTTATTTTCCATTTTGTGATTGTTTTGTTATCTATAAAAAAGGCTCCTCGCCCAAGATAGTGCGAGGAGTCGATATAAAATTCGATTATCTTACCTCTCGATTCTGATGATGTACTCACTCATAAAGCTTGCACCTGGTTGGAGACGGTTCATCAAATATTTGTCCTTGAACTCACCGTCGTACTCTGCCCAGTCATGGATACCATACCATGGTTCGATGCAGATGAAAGGCGCATGTTTGCCTGTTGGGTTCCAAATACCTACTGCAGGAGTTTTGAATTCGAGCGTTACGTGAGGCTCGCCCTTCTCGTTGAGGATGCTCACTTGTTTCACTTGGCTCTTGTCGAAGATGACTGCGTCATCGGCAAAAGTTTCTTCACTTACCTCCCAGATGCCATTGTCGGTCTTTACGGTCTCTTTGGCTTGGCGGTCTATGCAGCCACCTACATTGCCGAAGAGACGAACCGGAGCTTCGTTGTCGAGTTTCAAGGTGGCTTTCATTTCCTCGCCTTTCTTGCAACCAGGAACCATGAAGGCAGGGTGACCGCCTATTTGGAAGAAAATCTCCTTGTCGTCTGTGTTTTCCACGTGCCAGATGACATGGATTTCATTGCCTTCCAATCGGTAGGAAATGGCGAGGTTGAAATGGTAAGGGTAGTTTTTCTGTGTTTCCTCATTGTCGATGAGGGCGAAAGTCAAGCGGTCTGCCGTCTTACCTACGAGCTTGAACTCCGTGTCACGAGCAAAACCATGGCGTGGAAGTGTGTATTCTTTTCCGTCAATGCGATAGGTGTCTTTCCACAAACCGCATACGATAGGGAATAGAATCGGTGAGTGACGATTCCAATATCTCTCGTCACCATCCCAAAGATATTCATTACCATTGGCATCCTTGATGCTCTGTAGTTCTGCTCCGAGAGATGAAATCTCAAGTGTGAGCTGGTCGTTCTTAATCTGTTCCATAGTTTGTTTGTCTTTTGTTATTATAGTTTTTGTAACTTCTTGATTTCTGTTCTTGAAGGAATGAAATAGCCCTTGAAAGTATCATAAAGATGCTTTCAAGGGCAAAGGTACGACTTTTTTTCGTAAAAGCCACATAATTATGTGGAATTTTGTTTTATCTCGAAATATTACCGATGAATACTGTGGATTTATTTGTCAAATCCACAGTCGGCTTGTGGTATCTCCTCGTCATGGTCGTTGAGGTAAAGGAGTGCCCCTGCATGATAATTAGGACTGGCTACAGAATATTCATCCGTGCGATAGCGAGTAGCAATTCCTCCAAGGTAGAGCATGGTATGGAAGGCAGAACGACTGCTTTGCACTTCTTTATGGAGATTCTTTTCAAGAGCAGTTTTTATCTGCGGTTGGTTCTTGTCATAGCTCTTTGAAGTCCAGACCAAGAAAGGTACTTCCAGCTCGTAGTGGGAAGCCCGAGGGGAGGCATGGAGGAAGAGCTTGCGATTGTCGTCGAAGATGTTTTCTCCATGGTCGCTCGTATAGAGCATGGCGCTCATGCCTCTTTGATGCTGCAGTCGCTCAATGATTCCATGCAATACATAGTCGGTATAGCGGATGGTGTTGTCATAAGCGTTCAGCAAATCTTTGCGATTTTCTGGCTTGGCGTCGCTCTTGGTGTCAGGTTTGAAGAAAGCCATTGAGCGAGGGTAACGTTCCATATAGTTGAAATGTGAACCGTATGTATGGAGTACGATAAAGAGTTTCTGATGCCTTTTGCTCAAGATTTTGTCAAGCATCGGGAGTAACTCTGCATCGTAGATGTTGCCTTTTTCGTCGGGTTTCACCCACTGGGTGGTATTCCCATAGGAATGCTCAAAAGCTTTGTTGCAGTCTCCTGTCTTGATGAATGCCCATTCATCTGCTTGCTCTCCCAAGAAGTCGATGAACGAGTGGTTGGGGAGCTGGTTGCTGACGAATATCGTATGAAATCCAGCCTCCTTGTAAGCTGCGAGTATTCCCTTCTCGTGGAAGAGTCGTTCGAAGTCTGAGGCGGATGCGGCTGAGAGGAGCATGGGCACACTCTTGTGTGTGGTGTTTGACTGAGTTGTTACCTTGTCGAAAGCCAATAATCCATTGGTCTTGCTGAGCAATGGGTTGGTGTCTCTGTGGTAGCCATATAGGCTGAAGTTGTGTGCTCTGGCGGTCTCACCGATTACCATGATATAGACTTCTGTTGAGTCTTTCTCATGAGTTGGCTTAGCATGAAATCGGAAGTTTTTGCTGGCTTCTTGGTAATTTTCGGAGGCATTGTTCCGTTCGATGGCAAGCCCGAGATTGTAGAAGACATTGATAGGGTAAAATTGGTCTTGTATCTGATATTTTCCTGTGTATAGGTAAGCGTTGAGCATACACAGTATGCCTATGATGCCAAATGATGTACCCCATTTTCTAAACTTGTGAATCCAAGTCGGGTTGAGACCATCTTGTTTGCCACGGATGGATACTATGCCGAGGATGAGTAACGGTAGATAGACGATGAATACTCCTGCCACTGCTGGTACGAGATTGTCGAGAAGTTCCATTGCCTCACCAGGGTTGGTGGTGACAAGGTTGAGGAACATATCGACAGCTATCACTCCTTTTCCAAAGAGATATAGTAATACGAGTTGGAAGGCGGCAAAGAAGATAAGGATAAAACATCCCCAAATCATTTTGCCGGTCTTTTTGCATAATGATAGCAGCCACATATAGATGCCTAATGGCAAGAACAGGTTTGCGGCACTAGCCCATAGGGATAAGTGCTCTGTGATGCAGAGGGCTATGTTGGGCAACATGAGTGCTGCAACTGCATAATAATAAAGGTAGTGGTTAAATTGCTTTTGAATGTAATCTTTGCTCATTTAATTATGTAGTAAAAGTTTATATATATAATAATGTATAGGGGTAAAATGCTTAAAAAGCCTCGTTGATGCTGAAAAGAAAGCCCGATTGCCCAGACTTCCCAAATCCATAGTCAAGTCGTACGTTGACATTCTTCTTGAATTCCCAACGATAGCCGATGCCGTAATTGGGCAGGACTTTTTTGCTTCTGATATTGCTGAATTTATTGAATACAGTGCCTGCTCCCACCCATGCGGTGAGACTGTTGCGCTTCCAAATGTGTTGGCGTAATTCGACCTGGGCTTCCATCTTGTGCTTGTCGCGATAACGTCCCTCGTAATATCCTCGCATGGAGTAACTGTTGCCAAGCAATGCCATCATGCCCCAGGAGGGATTGCCAAAGTTGAGCATGGTGCGGAAGTCTTCGGCGAGTATGGCACCTTTCCAAACTTGTTGGTAGGCATCAAATTGAAATTCTGTAGTGCTGAACGCATAGTCATTGCCAAGAAACTTAGGTCTGAAGCATTGGCTGAGATTCAAATAGATGCCTTTGTGTGGATAAGTAAGGACATCTCTGGAGTCATAAACGGCAGAGAAGCCAACACCGATGTTCCAGGTATGCCTGTCCATGCCATTGAGCAACTCTGGACGTTCTATATGTTTGCCGATGACGTAATCGTAACTCATCATAGGACCGATGTAGAAATTGTCGCCCAAGTGAAAAAGAAAACTTCCCTTGATGCGAGCTTGCCATCGTTTCATTTCGCTTTTGTTGTTGTCGTCGTTTCCCATCTCGTATCCAATGCCCCAGAAGTCACTTGGGAATGAATAGAAATAGACGGTATAGTCGGCTCGATACTTATCTTGTGGAAAAATATGGGTGCCTCTGATTCCCAGCATGTAGAAGCCCACCGTGCTCACATCGCCAAACAAGGAAACATTGGATGGGGGAAGCAGGGTGTCGTTGGGATTTGTGCGGTAAAGACCTGCAGCCACCAGTCCGATGCCCAATTTGGTGTCTGTGCTATAATGTGGACCTCCAATGATGCTGAAATCGAATTTCTTGTGCTTCTTGTTCTTGTTGGCATCGTTGAAATAATTGAGAAATTTGGTGACGAGGGATTGTTTCTTGACCACATTTTGGGGGACGGAGTCACTTCTATCCATCTCTTGTGCAGAGATGGATAGAACAGAAAATAATCCCATAAGGCTGATAATCCAATGTCTCATGATTTCAATAGGATGCCATGTAACACAATATTCTTTAATAGACAAGACCTACATTGTCAATCCAGAATGTGTTGCCTGGAGTTCCGATGTAGGCTCCGCCATGTGAAGAGGAGAACTGGAGCACGAGGTGGGTAGGAGTCTCGTTGGCTGAAGCCCATCCGATTTCCTTGACAGGTACGCTCTTGCCCTTTTTGTTGCGAGCATAGTCTGTAGAGCGCAATCCCATGAGCAAGGCATCGTAGCCTGCCATGTGGCGAATGTCGCCATAGTGGATTTCGTAAGTAGCACCTTCAACCCAGCCATTGGTGCTCTTGCCATATTTTACAACGACCGTGCCAACACGCTTGGCTGTGATGTTGCCTTTGGCATCTTCCGAACGTTTTTGGAGATAGAGTATCGTGACAGCGTAGTCATGCCCCTGTACTGTAGATGCACTGCTGAACCCAGTCTGTTTGATGCGGGTAGGACTTGTGCTGAGCTGGGTTTTGTAGTCATATCTCAATGCCTTAGGACGTGCGGTGAAAGGAATACCCCAGTTGATGGCCTTAGGACCATCCTTGGTGCCCGTGATAGGTTCGCGTACATCACCCAGGAAGAGGGAACCTGCCGCAAGAACCTTGATGTTGATGAGGCCGAGTACCTTTACTTTTTCTATGTGGGTAACGAGCTTGGCGCAGTGACCATGCCCTGCGTGGGTGTCTCGATAGACGGAACAATTGGTCTTGTAGATGCCTGAAACATGAGCCAACACGTTGGATGTTCCCCAAGGTGAGCCTCCCTTGTTGGTGTATGGTGTATTGCCGGAGAGAGACATGGAAGGTCCCACCTCGTAGAGAGTCTTTTGATTTCCACCAATGATACCAGATTCTTTGATGCTTCTTGTTATCCAACTGTCCATGTTTCCATACTTGAATGGAACGAATTTTCCCGCACCCTGTGCTCCCATCGTTATGGTTGAGCCGAGTGCCATAGCTAATGCTAATCCTTTTAACTTCATTACTGTAACTTTTATTGCTAATCTATTTCGTGTGCAAAGTTAGGAAAATATTTTCGTATTCTGAGTTTTCTGTGGTAATATGGGACAAAAATTGTCCCATATTAAATAATATTTGTTTTTTTTATGAATTTAAGGGAACTTAGGGTAGTCATCGAAGTTTGGCTTTCGCTTTTCAAGAAACGCCTTGCCGCCTTCTTGCGCTTCGTCCATGGTGTAGTAGAGCATGGTGGCATCGCCAGCCAACTCTTGGATGCCGGCCTGGCCATCGAGCTCTGCATTCAATCCTGCCTTGATCATACGCAAGGCGAGTGGTGAACGCTCCATCATGATTTCAGCCCATTCCACGCACGTATCTTCGAGCTTGTCGAAAGGAACGACCTTGTTGACCATGCCCATTTCCTCGGCTTCCTTTGCCGTGTATTGCTTGCAAAGGAACCAGATTTCTCGTGCTTTCTTCTGACCTACCATTCGTGCTAAGTAGGATGCGCCGAATCCTGCGTCGAAACTTCCAACCTTTGGACCAGTCTGACCAAAGATTGCATTTTCGGAGGCAATGGTCAGGTCACACATGACATGGAGTACATGGCCTCCACCGATGGCATAGCCATTCACCATGGCGATGACAGGTTTTGGCAAGCGGCGGATTTGCATTTGTACATCGAGCACGTTGAGACGAGGAACCCCGTCTGTACCGACATAACCACCTCGCCCCTTGACGTGCATGTCGCCTCCTGAGCAGAACGCCTTGTCGCCAGCACCAGTCAATATCACGACTCGGATGTCCTGACATTCACGGCAATAGCTGAATGCCTGTGACATTTCCCATGTGGTGAGTGGGGTGAAGGCGTTGCGATAACGCTCGCGGTTGATGGTAATCTTGGCGATGTGGTTGTATTCTTCGAAGATGATTTCCTTGAAATCGAATCCTTCTATTTTCTTCCAATTTCTCATTTTATTTTTTTCTATGAATGTGTATTTTACTTTTGATGAACATGTATGGAGACCTTAATGCAGACTTGCGAAAAAGTCTTTTACTTCTTGGTTGTCGCTCTCTACGTCAGTGAAAACTTCGAGGAGCATCGGACGGTCAGACTCTGTATGGATGAGCTGGTCGATGCCATATTGCATGGTCTTCATGTTGTCTGCTCCTAAATAGATGATATCGTTGGCTTGGCAAACGTTGACGGCGGAAGTCTGGTGCTTTGCCATCACCAATTTTTCTCTTGCCTTGCTTTCCTTCAGTCCTTTGAATTTTCCGAAGATGGCACCGCCACCATTGTTGAGCACGATGATGCGAAGGCTGCCATTGAGATTCTGGTTCCATAGGGCGTTCTGGTCGTAGAAGAAACTCAGGTCGCCTAAGAGACAGAACACTTTTTGTTGTGCCTCTTTGCCTAACTTCAACTGTTCTGACAGATAGATAGACAAGCCTGCCGCTGTTGACAAGGTACCCTCGATGCCGTTGACTCCTCGATTGCAATGAACAAACTGGCGAGCGAAGAGGCAACCGAGCCTGATGGCCATGCTATTGCCATAGAACACTCGGCTATTTCGGGTATCACCTAAAGAGTTGGCATGAAATTCAGTCTCGAAGTATTTTACTGCAGCCAAACTGCTGAAGGCAGGGGCGTAATCGAAAGTTTGGTGCTTGGCAGCCAACAAGGCTTCTTCCCAAAGGTCTATGAAGTCGTGTACTTCCTCTTTGTGGGTGCAGTCGAAGTCGGTCATGGCTTCGCCCAGTTGGTTGGGATCACATTGGAAAATGCGGTCTGTGTGCATGAAAGTGTCAATCAAGTCTCCGTCTTTACTTGCGCGCCAAATCTTAGCGTGCGTTGCCGCTTTCCTTAGGAATAGTTTCAGCCGCTTGCTTACGATATTTCCTCCTACATAAAGGATGAAATCTGGCATATATTCCTCATGGTCTCCGACGACACTAAGCACTTGCTCGAAATAAGGCATGGTCAATTCGTATGAGACTTTGTGGTTGGCAGGGTCTGGACTGCTAGTTCCCAAGGCTGTAGGCTCGGCCAGAATGACAGCCCAAGAGTCTAACTTCTTGATGCCATACAGCATGGAGGATGGGTAATCTTGACCGATGACAATCATCGGTTTCTTGGCATTGAGGAAATCGAGCAAGTCGCCATAGTGGAACTCCCCTCCGTAGAGTGAAGTTTTAACATAATCCACCCAATGGGTGGCGGGAAGTTGCTTGCAGTTGAACTCGTAGAGTGGTTCTTGAATAGGTATGTTGATATGCACAGGACCTATTTTCCGATGTACACAGTCGATGATGGCTTCATGGACCAATCGCTCGCAATGCCATGCTTGCTCGTCGTGAAGGCGATTTTGCTCTTCTATATTATAATAAGGTGTAATGATAGGAAGGTTTACGCTTCTGTTGACCAGGTTGCCAAAGATGTTGGCTTGTGGCATGGTTTGTCCGTCTTGTTGTCCAATCCAAGCCTCTGGGCGATCGGCGGAGATGAAGATGACAGGAAGCTTTTGGTAATAAGCCTCTACGACGGCAGGGTACAGATTGACCAATGCTGAACCCGAAGTGACGCAAACTGCCACAGGTTCAGGACATGGATAGGGGTTGCCCAAGGCTAAGCCTATGGCGATGAATCCAGCACTTCGTTCGTCTGTCACAGGATAGCAAGTGACATCCTCCAGCTCGTTCAGATTATGAACAATGGGAGCGTTTCTGCTGCCAGGACAAACTACGACTCTTCTGACGCCATGGCTTTTTAGCACACTGGTCAAGATATTGACGTTTTCAATATTGCTAAACATATCGTTTTTTCTTTCTTTTGTAGGCTTCCCTTCGGTTGCCGATTTTCTTCACTCTTCACTCTTCACTCTTCACTCTTCACTCATCACTCTTCACTCATCACTCTTCACTCATCACTCTTAATGACGGCTCTCATCGTGTTCATTTTTGCCTCAGTTTCTTCCCATTCTTTTTTCATGTCACTCTCTTCGAGTAGTCCTCCACCTGCATAGAGGTCAAATTTGCCCCCTTGATGGATGTTCATGCAGCGTAAAGAGACATATAGGTGAGTCTCGCCAGAAGGAATCAATGGTCCTATGAAACCACTGTAGTATTTTCGTTCAATGCTTTCGTTGTCAATGATAAACTGTCGGGTTTCTTCTTTCGGGATGCCGCAGATGGCTGGAGTAGGGAAGAGCTCGTCCAACACGTCACCCAAGCAATCTGTATCATCAAGACGGAAGACAAAGTCGGTGCGTAGATGGTAAAGTTGGGCGGCCATCGTTGTGAATGGTCCTTTTTTGCTATAATGTTCCGTGAATTCAGAGATGATGTCCTCGATGTAATCACTTACGTATTGCTGTTCATCTTGGTCCTTTTTGTCCCATTCCACCCCTTCAACAGGTTGGTCGCTAACGATGGATGATGCCGGAGCGGGTTGTGTGCCAGCCAATGCCATAGTCTTGTATTCGCTCCCGTTTCCGCAGAGCAGAATCTCAGGGGTGGCCATTAGCCAAGTTCCCGATTGGGTGGTTGATACCAATGCGATGAAAAGGCGTGGGTACATTTGGCAAGCTTTCTTGAAGAGGTCTTCAGCTTTCAGACGATAGGCTGTTGGAGCTTCTAATCTGGAGCATCTGGCAAGGACTATCTTGTCGAAGTTGCCGTTGGTTAGTTGCTCATGGAAATAGTCGAAGTCATCGGCATATTGTTGCGTTGGCTCTGAAGTCTGGTTGGGTATTTTGATATTTTGGACTTCAGAAGGCTTGATTTTGAAAGTCTTGACAACATCAGGGCGCATCAAGAGGATAGGGCAAGTTTCTGATGGTGCGAATGGAGCGATGACAAATCCTGACTTGCCGTTGAGTTCGTCAATGGAGTAAAGTTTTTCGGGGTCATCGTCATTTTGCATCACCAGGGTATAGTTTTGCTTATAGGGTAAACGATAAAATGCGAATGCTGCCATGTCTTTTAATTTTCTTTGTTCAAAGGGGTGTCTTCTGCTTCCTGAAGATTAACTTTCTTGTTATCTTTTTTAGGAGTAAAAACATAGTTGGTAACTTGTACGGTGCAGATTAAATCGCCGGCACTGTTTCTTATCTCGACTTGCCAAGTATGCAAGGTCCTTCCTTTATGCACGAGTTTGCCATAGGCTGTGACGGTATCTCCTTCAGAAACAGCGAGCACGTGAGTTCCACTGACGTTGATGCCAACTGCGATTTGTCCAGGACAGGTAGCCAGCGAACCTACACCTGCCAAGTTTTCTGCCAAGGCGAGTGAAGCTCCACCGCTAAGGAAACCAAAAGGTTGCTTGTTTCGTTCATCTACTTTCATGCTGGCCTGTAAAGTATCAGGCTCTGGTGTCGATATAAAGTGCATACCGAGGGTCTTGGAAAGACCGTCGGACTTTTCGATTCTTTCAATGAAATGTTCTATGTTCATAGTCTTAATTCCTTTCTTTGGTCTAGTTTTATCGCAAAGGTACAACAAATTCTTGAAATAAGAAGAGAAAACATAGAAAAAATCATTAATAAAATGTAATATGCTCAAAAGTCTTTTGAATTATATTTACATATAGGCAGATATGATATGTCTTTTCCTGTGGAACTTTTATAGCTTACCTAGTACCACTTTTATTTTTACCTGGGCAGAGAAAAATTTCTCCCTGGGCAGATAGGAATTTTTCTCTGCGCAAGGAGCATTTTTCAGTTTGTTTTGTTATTAGTTTATGGGCATAAATACAAAAAATATCAAAATCGCCCAAGGAATGGCAAAAAAACTTTTGGCATATTCATATCTTTTCATTACCTTTGCATCATTATTCACATAAAAACATATAATGTCAAACGAGGTAGATATCATAGAGAACAATCTGTTGGAGGATTTTGGTCAGGAAGTTTTTGACATCTTGCTCACCGATCATTCCGTGACGGAATACAAGCAAGATGGGCAAGTTCATCATATCTTTTGGGCCACCCACGACTACGAACAGTTGGGGGAGGGGTACTCTTACTATGACGAAATCGCTCGTGAACTCATCACGGGTGAGCATTCTGATGTCATCATGCCTCGTGTGCTGAAGAAGAAGGAGGTCCAAAAAAAGAGGGTGAAGAAGAAGGCCGAGATCTTCACGCCGTCTTGGGTTTGCAATTATATGGTCAACAACGTGGATGAAAAATTCTTTGGAAGAAGAATTGTCTTCAATGAGGAACTTGGCGAGGATGGAAGAGAATGGCGAACGGTGCGTAAGAAAATCACCTTTCCTAAGGGGAAGACTTGGCAAGACTATGTGGAGAAGACTTGGCTTGAAATTACTTGTGGCGAGGCTCCATTCATGGTGAGCCGATATGATTCTACTACAGGTGTCGCTATTCCCTTGGCTGATAGAATTGGTTTCTTGGATCGCAAGCTTCGTATTGTCAATGAGAATACAGACACTTTGGAGACTTGGTTAAAATATGCACTTCATGCTTACCAGTCTGTACGTGCTTATGAATGGCAAGGCGACAGTTTGTTCTTGGCAAGGGAGAACTTGCTTTACACTTTCGTTGATAATTATGAATATAAATTTGGCACACGACCTACAGTAGAACAGGTGAGGGAAATTGCCGACGTCATCTCTTGGAATGTTTTTCAGATGGACGGTTTGAAGAGTGTGGTACCCAATACTTGTCATGATGTGGTGACGAAAGATTTGTATGGAAATATCGAGACTCATCCTTGCCCTGGGTGCAAAAAGGATAAAAGAACTGGTCACAACGGAATACCCGCCTTGTTGAAAGACTGGGAAGACGGTCTCCATCATCCTTTCGAAATACTTTATACATTACACAAAAAATAATATGGACGATACGATTCTTGACCAATATATCATAGGGCGTGTAGAGCCTCAGATATATGCCTTTACGACAGGCACTGTGCCTAATTACCTGAAAGTGGGCGATACGTATCGTCCTATAGATCAACGTCTGACCGAATGGCGCAAATATTTTCCTGACTTGGAAAAGCAATATGCTGCCATATCAAAGGTTGATGATGAAATCTACTTCCGTGACTTCGCCGTTCATTACTTCTTGGAGCATGAGAGACATTACCATCGTTTGCTCCCTACAGACATCAAGAACTTGCCTTATTACTCCAAGGAATTCTTTGAGTATGCCACAGGCAAGGACGTGGCTGAAGCAATCCGTGACATCAAGGAAGATTTTGAGAGTAATCAGGGTAAATATCAATTCTATACTTTCAAGGAGCGTCCTACGAAGATGACCTTCACTTACAAGCGAGGCAATCAACTGCTTGAGTTGCGCCCTAACCAAAAGGAAACGGTTGCTAATTTTACGAAGGCAGTAAAAAAGGGAAGAGGCAATCTCTTGATGTATGCCGTGATGCGTTTTGGCAAGACGTTTACAGCCTTGAGCTGTGCGTCGTCTTGTAATAAGTATAAGACCATCCTTGTTGTTTCAGGTAAGGCAGATGTCAAGATGGAATGGAAGAAGACCGTGGAGGGAATCAAGAACTTCGAGGGCTTCGACTTCATAGATAGTCTCATGTTGGCGAGAAATCCTCAAGCGGTCAGCGATGCCTTGAAGAAAGGACGTCGCCCTGTCGTTTTCCTCACCCTTCAAGATTTGAGTGGAGAGAAGATGAAAGTAAAGCATCAAGATATATTCTCCCGCCGATGGGATATGCTGATAATAGACGAGACCCATTATGGTGCTCGTGCCGAGGAATACGGAAAGGTGTTGCGTGGAAGCAAGAAGGAATTGAAAGGAGAGATGAAATATACGGATTCCTCAGATGATTATGAGAACAATGAGGAGTTGAAGATATTGCAAGCTCAAGTTCGTATTCATCTTTCGGGTACTCCTTATCGCATCTTGATGGGCAGTGAGTTCCAAAAAGAGGACATCATCGCTTTCTACCAGTTCTCGGATATTGTCAAAGACAAGGAGAAATGGGATGCCGAATATCTTGATAAAGACGAGTATAATGAATGGGACAATCCTTATTACGGATTTCCTCAGATGATTCGCTTTGCCTTTCAGGTCAATGAATCTTCCATGAAACGACTGGAAGAGATGAAGAAAAACAAGGTGGAATATGCCCTTAATGAATTGCTGAGACCGAAGTCAACGATAAAGGACCCCAATGGCTTGCATCGGAAATTTGTCTATGAAAAGGAAGTATTAGACTTGTTCATGGCTATAGATGGAAGTAAGGAGGATAGTAATCTTCTAGGTTTCCTTGATGATGAAAGAATCAAGAAAGGAAAGCTCTGTCATCATATCGTATGTGTGCTTCCTTATCGTGCTTCATGCGATGCCATGGAGTCGCTTATCATGGAGCATTTGGCTGATTTCAAAAATCTTGCCCAATACGAGATACTGAATATCACGGGTGTAGAGAATGAAGGTTTGTATCGTGATGTGCGTGATGTGAAGGACAAGATTGATGACTTGGACAGACAAGGTAAGAAAACAATTACCTTGACTGTGAACCGTATGCTGACAGGTACGACCGTGGAGCAATGGGACACCATGATTTATCTGAAAGATACGGCTTCGCCTCAGGAATATGACCAAGCCATCTTTCGTTTGCAAAACCAATATATTCGTGAATACAAGGACAAAGATGGTCATATCATCAAATATAATATGAAACCTCAGACGCTCCTTGTGGATTTTGAACCAGGAAGAATGTTCCGGATGCAAGAGGCGAAGGCTCAGATATACAATGTCAATACTGACAAGAAGGGAAATGCTAAACTGAGCGACCGTATAGCCGAAGAGCTCAGAATATCTCCTATCATCATGGTCAATAAAGACAAGATGAGGGAAGTGGAGCCAAATGACATACTTGAAGCGGTCAATGCCTATTCTGCCAACAAGAGTATCATGGATGAAGCTACGGATATTCCTGTGGATACGGAGTTGCTCTCCAACGAGGACATATTTGAAGCTTTGAAATCCTTGTATCCGATAGATGCCAAGAAAGGTATTAGAATGAAAGCCAATGAAGGTGAGGGCGATGAGTTTGATACGGGTGAGACTTCAGGTGAAAGTGGCGAAGGAAAAGAAAAAGGAAATCCTGATAAGCAAAGCGAAGAGAGTGTTGACGAGGCTAAAGAACTTCAGAAGAAGCTTTCTACATTCTATTCGCTGATATTGTTCTTTGCTTTCCTGACTGATAGCAAGGTCGCCTCTCTGGACGATGTGATTAAGATACTTGATGTGAAGGACAATGTTCGTATTGCTAAGAATGTAGGGTTGACTCAGGACATCTTGCAAACGATACGTTCCTTGATGAATCCTTTTGTGTTGAGCGACTTGGATTATAAAATCTCACACATGAATCGGTTGGCTCATGACAAGTCCATACCTGTCGTAGAGAGAGTGGATAGGGCCATGAAGAAATTCGGAAGACTATCTACTTCGGAGATAGTTACGCCAGTTTGGGTAGCAGACCTGATGGTCAGTTATTTGCCTAAAGATAAGATAAAGAAGGGAACAAAGATATTGGACATCGCTGCCAAGCAAGGCGAGTTTGCCAATGCGCTCTTCAAAGCATACGGCGACAAGGTTAAGAAGTCGGTCTATTCCTTGCCTACTTCACCTTTGACTTACGAGTTTACTCGAAAGGTTTATGCTTTGTTGGGGATGCCTGTCAGTCATGTGATAGAGAATTTCAATACATACGATTTGTTGAATAATAAAAAGAAAGAGATATTGATGAATAGTTTGAAGGAACTAGATTTTAGTATAGTAATAGGAAACCCACCTTATCAAGACAATGCGGTGGGAGAACAGAAGACCTACAATGGTCCTCTGTATAATAAATTCTTGGACTCTGCATACGAAATGGCTGGCTTTGTCGAGATGATACATCCTGCTCGATTCCTGACGAATGCCGGCAGTACGCCAAAAGAGTGGAACAAGAAAATGTTGGGTGACCCACATCTTGCGATTCTAAAATTTTGGGGGAAAAGTATATTTGACAATACTGAAATCAAAGGTGGTCTTGCCATCAGTGTGAGGGATGATGCCGTGCATAAAGGACCTATCGGTCTGTTTACTCCCTATCAAGAACTGAACACTATTATTCAGACTGTCATCAATCGAAAGGACTTTAAGTCGATGAGTGATATTGTGGTGTCAAGAACGGCTTACCGCTTTACTAACAAAATGCACGAGGACCACCCAGAGGCTCTAGCCCAGTTAAGCAATGGTCATCCGTATGATGTTTCGACAAATATCTTTGAGCGTTTGCCACAGGTTTTCTTTGACGAAAAACCAGATGATGGCAATGATTATATCAGAATCCTTGGGCGAATGGACAATGCTCGTGTGCTAAAATATGTAAGACGCGATTATATTAGAGTGGTTGAGAATTTGGATGATTATAAGGTGTTCTTGTCTAAGGCCAATGGTACTGGCGAATTAGGAGAAACATTGACTCCTCCTATTGTCGGGAATCCTGGTGTTGGAAATACCGAGACTTTTATCAGTATAGGTAAGTTCGCAACGATAGGTGAGGCTGAGGCTCTTTGCAAGTATATAGCGACAAAGTTTGCTAGAGCATTACTTGGGGCATTGAAAACTACGCAAGATATAACTCCTGAAAAATGGAAGTTTGTGCCTCAGCAAGACTTTTCGGACCAATCGGATATTGATTGGTCGCTTTCTATAGATGAGATAAACTCTCTTCTTTACGACAAATATCACTTGTCAGAAAAGGAAAGAGCCTTCATTGATGAAAAGGTGCAAGCGATGAAGGCTATGGGATGATTGGATAGGAATATTCTTCTGTAGGGAGATTAATGGTTTGGACTAATCTTTATTCCTTATTATAGTTGTACAGTATCACGATTGATGTTGCACGGTTATATACTTCCATGTTGTGCAACTATAGAGTACATAAATGCGCAACATGACAGTATCATGTTGCGCAACTATAAAGGTTGAAATTGTGGATGTATAGAGTTTGACCACTACGCTCAGCAGCTCTGCTGACTATAGTCGGCAGACTTGCTGACTAGGCTCGGCAGAGCTGCTGACTAAGGTCATATTACTTGATTTCCACTTCGTGCAAATCGACAAACTCGCCATTCTTTTTCTTTCTTTCCACCAGCATGGTGAAGAGCTTCTTCTTGCGGTTGTCTGCAATGAAACGGCGGAAGAACACATTTGGTATGGCTACACCCAAGGCGATGCAGATGATGGCGAGGGAGGCCTTGATCATGTTGTTCATTCCGACAGTCACTTCACCCACCACGCCGTGCATGTCGATGAAGGCGAAGAGGGCACGATACATCAATACTCCAGGTACCATAGGGATGACACTCGGAATGGTGATGCACTGATGAGGAGTGTGGAACCAGTGGCGAGCCTTGATGACAATGATGCTAATCAAGGCGGAACCTGCCAAGGAACCGATGCTCAATCCCATATCCAAGCCAATGTTGCCGTTGGATGGACCGAGATTCACGAAATTGCGGAAGCATACGGCGATGATACCACCTACAGCTACTGCTGGCAACAATCTGCGAGGAATGCTGAAAATGGTGGAGAAACCCATGGCAGATACGGCTGCAGCGATGGCAAACTCCCAGTATTCGTGGTGTGGAGTCATGGTGAGGTCCGTCACGAAGTTGTCGATATGACAAATCTGGATGGCGAAGGCGATACCGAATGCCATGGCTATGATCATCAACAGGGTATTCAGCGCACGAACCATTCCCACCTCGATATATCCGTCGAGCATATCACTCACGAAGTTAATCAGTGGAACTCCTGGCACAATGAATAGGGCGCAAGCCATCAATGGATGCCAAGGGGTATCGGAATGCATGAAGGCTGGCAATGCTGATGCAATCGAAGGGTCGAGTGACAGGAAGGAGGTCAGCCAGGCAATCAATGTGGCGACGAAGGCCGAGATGCCGATGGCGATATAGTTGTTGCAACCCTTTGTTGGCAAATACATGCGAAGGCGGAAACCCAGAATGGCTGCCAATGAACAGAAGAAGAACGCAGGCCAGTCGCAACCGAACTGAATGCAGAATCCGCCGCAGGCAAAACCACCGCCGATGGCTACCTGCCATGGAGTGAAACTACGTGGGGTCTTTACTACGGTGTTGAGTGCCTCCTCGTATTGGTCGAGCGTGTAGTCTTCCTTGATGGCACGCCAAGTCAGTTTGCTGACCATGGAGATGCTGGTGAGGTTGATGCCGTGCTTCTCGCAACGCTGAAACTTAGAGAACGAATGTTCCTCGTCGCTATAGTTTACCATCAAGACATTCCAGTTGACAAACAGGTGTAAGTATTTCTCGTCGAGTCCGAGGTATGCCGCTGCACGCTTCATCGTTCGCATGATACGAGAAGTGTCGGCTGCGCTCTCCATGAGAATGCAGCCCGTACGGAGCAGCAAGTCGAGCTTTCGGCGAAGTTCTTTCTCGGAAATCTCTTGGCACTTGCTGTTGTCCTGGTCGTTGCCGCACTTGCAAGTTTTGCTTTCTTCAGAATTGGCTAAGATTGCCCCTAATTCATTCTCCTTTTCCATGAATAATGTTTTTGTTTTATCCTTAAATAATCTTTTAATATTTTATATAGTCTTATCCAAATACGAAAATAATAATCTGTATGGTCACGATGCGTAGGAACATGGCGAATGGATAGACGTTTGCGTAACCTACTGTAGGTGCATCAGCCGATGTCTGGTCTCTTACATAGGCTAAGGCTGATGGATTGGTGTTGGCACCTGCCAATACACCGAGCAACGTGAAGTAATTAATGTGGAAGGCAAATCTACCGATGATGCCACCCAAGATAATTGGCACCATGGTGATGGCGATACCGTAGAGTATCCAAATCATTCCTTTTTCGGTAGCCACGGTCTCGATGAACTGCTCTCCTGTTCCCAATCCAACACATGCCAAGAAAATGCAGATGCCTATTTCTCTTAACATGAGGTTGGCTGAAATGGTGTTATAGGTGACGAGGTTGTGCTTAGGACCAAAGTAACCGATGAGGATGGCTACAACCAAAGGACCACCTGTCAATCCGAGACGTAAGTTCTCGTTGATGCCTGGGATGAAGAAAGGTATGTTTGCCACGATACAACCTAGCATGATGCCTAAGAAAATTGGTATCAAATTAGGGTAGTTGAGGCGTTTCATCTGGTTACCCAATACCTTCTCAGTATGGCTGATGGCAAGTTCTGTGCCCACTACTGTGACACGGTCGCCCAACTGAAGTTTCAAATCAGGAGTGGCAATCAAATCGACACCGGCACGGTTGACGCGGGTGATGTTGGTGCCAAGGTTAGAACGGATTTGCATCTGAGAGATGGTCTTGCCGTTGATGCCGGGCTTGGTGACAAGGATTCGTCGGGTGATAAGCTCGTTGCCGAATTCCTCCCACGCCATATCAACCTTCTCGCCGAAGAGGGCGATGAGAGGTTCCTGTACAGATGGATGTGCTACCACATATACGACATCTCCCTCGTTGAGTATAGTCTGTCCATTGACCATCTCCTTTTGGCTATTTCCTTCAGCGCGATGGATTTGCGAGATCATGAAGTCACGATTCAAGATGTGGCGCACTTCCTTGACGGTATCTCCAAAAATCATCTTGTTGGTGATCTTGACAGAGAACGTGTTGAGGGTCATCTGTTCCAAGTGTCCGAATCCACGTTTTGCTTGTGCTTCCTCCTCGCTCTTGTCAATACGGAGAGCGAATCTTAAGATGACGAAGGAAAGTATGACGCCCAGCACACCCATTGGATAGGCGATGGCATAGCCGGCGGCAATGGATGGAGCATCGATATGACGAAGGTCACTGAATGCTTGTTGGGCAGCACCCAGTCCCGGGGTGTTGGTTACAGCACCAGAGAGAATACCTGCCATCGAAGTAATGGAAGTACCTGAGATGGAGTAAATGCCGAGAGTTGTGATGATACTCAGGGCAATGACGATGATGCTGAGCAGGTTGAGGCTCTTGCCACCATTCTTGAAAGAGGAGAAGAAACTTGGTCCTACTTCCAAACCGATGGAATATACGAAGAGAATCAAGCCAAACTCCTTGAGGAAGTGGAGCAAATGCTCGTCGAGATTGAGAGAAAAATGGCCAAAGATGAGGCCGATGAAGAGTATCCACGCTAATCCGAGGGAAACTCCTTTTACTTTGATTTTGCCTAGACTCAAGCCCAATGTAATCACTAACGCTAAAATCATTACGGAATGGGCTACACCGCCTCCCCATAGATCGGGAAAGCCGTAAAATAGGTTTCTTAAGATATCCATAACTACTAGTAATTTTGAAATTTCGGGTGCAAAGGTAGTAACTTTTTTCCGATTATGGTGGCTGTCTCATGCTTTTTTTGTATTTTTGCACGCAAGAATTTGATTTTTGATAGGATATAATATATAAAAAGAGGTGTAAAATGATGTATAATGAGATAGATACTCCAAGAGAAAAAGAGTTGGAGAAAAATGAGATGGCGTTTTTGGCTGAGGTCAAGAACAAGAGAATTGCCGTGCTGCTTTCTGGCGGTGTCGATAGTTCGGTGGTGGTCTGGGAATTTGCTCGTCTGGGTTTGCATCCTGACTGCTTCTACATTAAGATTGGACCTGAGGAGAAGGAGGAATGGGATTGCTCTTCCGAAGAAGACTTGGAGATGGCGACAGCTGTAGCCCGTAAGTATGGCTGCAAGTTGCAGGTCATTGACTGTCACAAGGAATATTGGAGCGAGGTGACTCGCTATACGATGGACAAGGTGAAGGCTGGGTTTACGCCTAATCCTGATGTGATGTGCAATCGTCTGATTAAGTTCGGTGCCTTCGATGAGAAGATGGGGTACAACTATGACCTTATCGCCACTGGTCACTATGCTCAGACAGAGACGGATGAGAATGGCGACAAATGGCTTGTTACAAGTCCTGACCCAGTGAAAGACCAGACCGACTTCTTGGCGCAGATAGAGAGCTGGCAGTTGAAGAAGGCCGTTTTCCCAATTGGGCACCATATCAAGAACGAGGTGCGGGAGATTGCCGACGAGGAGCATCTCGTCAATGCCAAGCGAAAGGACAGCCAGGGCATCTGTTTCTTGGGACAAATCAACTATAATGATTATATCCGCCGCTATTTGGGTGAGAATCCTGGTGATGTGATAGAACTTGAGACTGGTAAGCGAATCGGTGAGCACAAAGGATTGTGGTTCCATACCATCGGTCAGCGCAAGGGACTGGGTTTTGGCGGCGGACCTTGGTTTGTCATCAAAAAGGATGTAGAGAATAATATCCTCTATGTCAGTCATGGGTATGACCCTCAGACCGCCTATAAAAAAGACTTTCCTCTTCAAGACTTCCATTTCTTGACCAAGGAAATTCCTATGCGGAAGGTGACATTTAAGATTCGTCATACCCCTGAGTATCATCCGGCAACTATCGAAAAAATGGAGAACGGCAGGTGGATGATTCATTCTGAGGAAGCAATTCATGGGGTAGCTCCTGGACAATTCTGCGTGGTATATGATGAGAATCACCATCGCTGTTATGGTTCTGGTGAAATTACAGTGTAATTCTGGACTATATATTTGAAACATAGGAATATATCAAAATTTAAAAATAATGATATGAAGAAAATTGCAATGATGTTGATGCTGATGATGGTGTTTGCGGTGCAAACCCTCTCGGCCAGGTCGGCGAAAGACTTGATCAATGAGTATAAGGACAAAGACAAGGCGGAATATACCTATGTCTCTCCGGCTATGATGATGATTGCCAAGATGGCTGCTGCCAAGTATGACAAGGAAGTGGGCAAGGTGGTTGACAAGGTGACGAGTGTTCGTATCCTCACGCTTGATGCTTGCAAGACCAAGGTGAAGAAGAAATTCAACAAGGAAGTGAACAACTTCGATGAGGAGGAGTATCAGCCTTTGGTGATGAAGGATGGTACCTACGATGGCTTCCGTGTCTTGGTGAAATCGGAGGGGGACACCCTATCGGAGGTTGTGCTTGTGAAGGCAGACTACGACAAGTGTACGATGATTCAGGTAGAAGGTCACATCGGCATGGATGACATTCAGAACTTAGTGAAGGGAACCAAGGTCTTGGATGGAGCGAAATAAAGGAAGAGGCGGATAATTAATGTTAGAAGAATGTTTCGACTAAGAAGGAAAAATCAAGAATGAAAACGCAAGATGTCATTAATAAATTGGAGTCGAAGGGTATCAAGCCTACTGCCAACCGCATCCTTGTCTTGAAGACTTTGGAAGGGGAGGCGAATCCGCAGAGCCTGAAAGACCTAGAACGGAAAATGGTGTCGATGGATAAGTCGAGCATCTTCCGAACCCTCACGCTTTTCTTGGAGCACGATGTGGTTCATTCCTTTGAGGATGGACGGGGCGTGCTCAATTATGAGGTATGCGAGGAGGAAGGCAAGTGCGATCACCACGACGGTCACATACACTTCTATTGCGAGTCGTGCCATCGTTCGTTTTGTATGGAAGACATTCATATTCCGAGCTTCAGCTTGCCCGAAGGATTCTTTCCTCATTCCGTGTCTTTCGTCATCAAGGGAATTTGCCCGGATTGCAGATAAGTGTCGATATGGGAAAAGAAAGTTGAAAGGCTTTTGCAACCAAGTTGCAGAAGCCTTTTTGTAATTTTGCAGTCGAAAAAGAATATAAACTAAAAGTATTGCAAAATTATGGAAGAAATGAAACATCATCATGGTTGTTGCTGTTCTACGGAAGAGCATCATCATGAGCATCATCATGAGCATCATGGATGCGGTTGTGGATGCCATCACGAACATGAGCATGAGGAGGGAGGATTGAAATCAAAGCTTTTCCTCATCGCCGTAACCATCGTATTGTTGATAGCTGCAGTCTTCGTAGAGAAGAATTACAACTTAGCCACCTGGCAGTTGCTCCTCGTCTATCTTATACCTTATTTATTAATAGGTCATGAGACTTTGGGCGAGGCTGTAGAGGGTATAGTCAAAGGTGACGTGTTCAATGAGGACTTCTTGATGGCGATCGCTACCATCGGTGCTCTTTGCATTGGGTTCTTTCCAGGGGCTGACACCGAATTTTCTGAGGCGGTTTTCGTGATGCTTTTCTTTCAAGTGGGTGAACTCTTCGAGGGATACGCAGAGGGAAAGAGCCGAGACAGTATCTCGCATCTGATGAACATCCGCCCGGATGTAGCTAACGTAGAGCGAGAAGGCAAGGTGGAGGTGGTTTCTCCTGATACCGTAGAAGTGGGCGAGACCATCTTGGTAAAACCTGGTGAGAAAGTACCGCTCGATGGTGTGGTAGTAGAAGGTAGCTCGGCATTGAACACCTTGGCGTTGACGGGCGAGAGTGTGCCTCGTGATTTGAATGAGGGCGATGAGGTCATCTCGGGTTGCATCAACCTGACAGGTGTCATCAAGGTACGTACTACCAAGAGTTTCGGAGACAGTACTGTGTCGAAGATTATCGGCTTGGTGGAGAGCGCCGACGAAAACAAGTCGAAGAGCGAGGCTTTCATCACTCGTTTCGCTCGTGTCTATACTCCTATCGTAGTCTTTGCCGCCATCGCCTTGGCTGTCATCCCACCATTGTTGGGCACCCTTGGTGTTGCCACATCATTGTTGGGTACTGGTAGCTTTGTTGATAATTTCCCATTGTGGTTGAACAGAGCCTTGATATTCTTGGTGGTGTCTTGTCCTTGTGCCTTGGTCATCAGTGTGCCGCTGACGTTCTTTGGCGGTATCGGTGGTGCTTCTCGCAGCGGTATCCTCGTCAAGGGAAGTAATTATATGGATGCACTTGCCAAGGTAGGCACCGTGGTGTTCGACAAGACAGGAACTCTCACCCATGGTGAGTTTGCTGTTGAGGCTGTGCATGTAGGCGACGACTGTAGGGCGGAAGCAGAAAACCATCATGATGCAGAAGAATGCAAGATTCATGAAGGCGAGTATTCTGACAAGGAAAAGATTCTTTTGCATTTGGCAGCCCATGCAGAGCACTTCACCACTCATCCGATAGGTGCGGCACTTCGACAAGCTTTCCCTAATGAGGCGACGGATGGTTGCGAGGTAACTGATGTAGAGGAGATTGCTGGCCACGGCATCCGTGCCAGGGTAAACGGTAAGATGGTTTGTGTGGGCAATAAGAAGATGATGGAGAGCATCGGCATCAAGTGGCATGATTGTAACCAAGTGGGTACCATCATCCATGTAGCGATAGACGGCAAGTATGCGGGGCATATCGTCATCAACGATAGAATTAAGGAAGGCAGTGTTGAGATTATCTCCCAGCTCAAGGACTTAGGCGTAGAGAAGACTGTGATGCTGACAGGCGATCGCCGTGAAGTGGGCGAGGATGTGGCTCGTAAGTTGGGCTTGGATGAATGTAGCACCGAACTGCTGCCTACGGATAAGGTATCGGAAGTGGAGAGATTGCTAAAAGAAAAGTCCGATGGGAAGTCTCTCGCTTACGTGGGTGATGGTATCAACGATGCTCCTGTGTTGAAACGTGCCGATGTCGGCATCGCCATGGGAGGCTTGGGCAGTGACGCTGCCATCGAGGCAGCTGATGTAGTACTGATGGATGATGAGCCAAGGAAGATTGCACTCGCCATCAAGATAGCTCGTCGCACCATCCATATCGCCCATGAGAACGTAACCTTCGCCATCGGCGTGAAAGTGGCAGTCCTCGTCCTTGCTGCGATAGGTCTTGGCACCATGTGGATGGCGGTGTTTGCTGATGTCGGTGTAACGGTATTGGCTGTGCTCAATGCCATGCGAGCATTGAAGAAAGAATAAGAGTTTATAATCTGGGGAGACCGTCAGGTAGTATTGTAAAAAAAAGTTTGAAAAGAAAAGCCCCAACTGGATAGATACTGTATGTCTTGCCAGCTGGGGCTTTTCAAGAATTTATATTATTAACGCATTTTTTAGGAAGGACCAAGATAAGACGATTTTAATCCTCCCCAATTAACAATGACTTTCTGGATCATCATGCCTGCGTCGCCACATATAAGCGACAAAGTATGGGACGGTTTTGACTTGTCAATAGCGAATTTAAAATGTGCTATAGCTCCATTTCTTAACACCTGGTTTTTCCATGACTTGCCATATTCCTTAAATTTGTTGTCGAATATCTGCGGTTGACAGCCATCAATTGATATACCAATTTTTGTGGACTTTCCCTTGTAAATAGGGAAGAAAGGTACTGTGTTGATGATTAGTTCCACTTGGTCTGCATCTATGGCAGGAAGCTTGTATTCTATGCGATCACTATTGATATTGGACGCATCATCACCTTTGCTTGTTGGAACGCCAAGTTGAACAACCTTCCAATTATAACCTAATCCTTCTACCAGTTGGATGGGGTTGCCGTTTTTCTCGACTTTTTTACTATATTGGTTTAGGTCTATTATATAGCATTTGTCCAAGTTCTCATCCTTCACGCTCAAATCTATGGGGGATTCTCCGACTTCATTTAAAACATTTAGATTGGGCATTTTGTGTGACAAAGAGCACCAGGCTGGAGCCATGTTCATCATACCATTCCATTTGCCGTTGGCTGTAGAATTGTATTGTTTGTTGAGGGATGCGATACTATCAAATGCTGCCTGTGACTGGCGTGCCGCCCAGTTAGCTTGCTTGATGTAGCCTTTTTTGAATTGTTCGTGATTAAGCTGAGCCATCAAGAACTTGCGGTTCATTTGGTAAGAAGCCATAACGGGATGACCCAAAATTTCAAAGAAGGCATCACGGCTAACTTTTGGCAGTTCGTCCATCAATGATTTCACGTCATTTGATAGCAACTCATATTCCCTAAGACGTCTTTGGGCTTCAGTATAGTTTTGGAATGAAAATTCTGTGTCTTTCAATCCCGTAAATTCCTTGCTGTCCCATTCTCGTTCCCAACCCATGAATTCTGGCTTGCGACTCCATGCAAGACGATAATATGTGTCAAGAATACTTTGGAATCGAGGGGTATAGGCTTGACCAAAAATTTGTCCAAGATACTGACTTTGATGATGGTTGATGGTTTGGATATTGTAGTCTTTGACGTTCCATGCCAAATCAAAAAAAGTCTTGATTCCCAATTCCATAGGCTTGATGTCACCCACATTGAGCAGCCAATAACGATCGGCCCCCGTATTGTAGGCTTTCATCAGCTCCTCGTACATGAGTACAGGCGGAGTCGTGTTGAGCCAAAGATAATCGTGTGGAGCTCCCAAATACGAGAGGTGATAGTAAACACCAGAATGCCCTTTCCGCTTTTGCTCTTCGGGATTGCTTACTCGTTTCATGTATCCGTAGTTGTCATCCACCCATACCAAGGTGATGTCATCAGGAACTTCCAAGCCATTTTCATAGACATCCATCGCCTCCTTGTAAGGTACGTATATCTGAGGAATATCCTTGATGTTCTTTTTGATGTTTTGGGTTAGAAGAGACCGTTGGTCTTTGATGATTTGATTCATCAAGTTCGTTTGTTTGTCAATGGGTAAGTTTCCTCTCAATCCAGCGTCGTGCAACCCACGCATTCCCATGGTGTAGATGTTATCGTATGGAGATGCTATTTTCAGACGGTCATTCCATTTTTTTTGTACTCCCTTTGCGTTCACTGCATAATTCCACTCACCATCACGTTTTGTGTTCCATTCCCATTTTGAGGCTGTATTAATCAGCAGTGGTTCACAATGCGAAGTTGTTATCACGATGCCAAACGAATCAGCTACTAATTTGCTTTCTGGATGCGAATAAAACGCACCAGTGCATTCATGCATGGCTGGTCCCAACATATTGCCTTTGAGACGAAGTATCAATTCGCATACTTTGGCATAGGTCTTTGGACCGATGTCGCCCAATTCTTTCTCGAAGTTATGGGATGCCCATGGCTTCAATCCCCAGTCTTCGTCATTGATGAAGAAACCGCGATACTTAATGGATGGCGCCTTTGAAGTCTCAGTGCCAGATATCCAGATTTCTTCCTGATGTTTCACGGGGATGTCCGACCACCAATAGAAAGGTGACACTCCCATTTTTTCGGAAATGGCAAGCGTACCATAAGCTGTGCCTCTCTTGTCGCTACCCGCTATTATGAGAGCTTCTTCTATGTTTTTGGAAGGATTCTTGACAATCTGAATGAGATATTGTTCCCAACCTCCACGAATGGATTTGGCATTGAGCTTTCCCTGTTTCACTAAGTTGTCGATGTAAGTGTTGCTGCCCAATGTGCCTATGATAATCGCTTTCTTGCTATTTACTTTCTTACTCATGTAGAGACTGGGCTTGACACCTGTCACTCTGTTCACATCTTCCGTGAACATATTTGCAACCTTTTTTACCACAATAGCCTCAGATGGAGAAATATACACAGGTACAGCTTTCTGGAATGTTGCGATAGCAAAGCCCTCATGGACTGCTGAACTCACGATTTTGACATCGGCCTTAACGGGCATGACTGCCAAGGCGGTCAATGCTCCGCTAAGGAACATTGACCCTATTGTCTTGTTTGATATCTTCATGATTATTGATAGTTTATATGTTGGATATTATTTTATTTGTAACCTGGATTCTGCTCTAAGACAGCCCCATTGTTTGCCTCTATTGCTGACTGTGGAATAGGCCAGAGTTCGTAGGTTTTCTGCATGCCAAGTCCGTCTCCATTAGTCTTTGGGTCGGCATAATATGGATTGCATTTCATCACCCTGTCATAGAGCTTACCCATGCGCATCAGTGTCAAGCGACGTTTTTCCTCGATACCCAACTCACGCATTCTTTCATCCAGCAGGTAATCGATATCAACCTTTGAGGCTTCGACGGGTTTGGCATGTGCGCGAGATCTTACCACATTAATGTCGGCGGCAGCCTTGGTTTTGTCACCCAATTTTATATAGGCCTCGGCACGAAGCAGGTAAGTTTCTGACAAACGGAACATATATTGGTCCACATAAGTTGTACCAGCAATGCTCTTGAGTTGGTAGGTACTTGCATTTTGGTACAGTTCGGTAGGATGGTTGAATGGAGTTGTTGCCTTAGTCTGGTATGCATACAAATATCTGCCAGGTATTTGTGTGCTGTTGCCTTGGCCTACAATGAGCCCTACTGGGGGATTGTCGACATTGATGGTGTCAATACCAGTTGCCTGAGTAAAAGAAGCGTTATTTACAGGAAACTTCCTCACGAAATTATAGTTGGAATTGCGGATGTCACCGTCAAAATCATCTTCCCAAATCTTATTGGAGAAATACGTTGTAGAAATGCCCCAACCGATGCCACGTCCGCCAGTATAGTCCCCGATAGGCCAATTGAATGGAGATAATTTCTTGCCATTCACGGGGAGTTTTACGTCTCTTACCATAGGTACGAAATGGCGCTCCAGCATATAGTTGCCAGTAACTTTCAGCGTAGTGGTAGAGCTGCCACCACCAGGAACGTTGGTCTCAAACTGGATAACCCAAATTCCTTCAGTGTTACCAGCTCCACGATTTTGATTGTTTTTTCGGAAGAGATCCCAATATACATCGCCAGGTTCTGTCATTCGAGCCCCAAAGCGGTTTTGCATGAGTGCGAGCGCAGGGTTGTCTATCACTTGGGTTGCAGCCTCTGCAGCCTCTTGGTTCTTTCCTTCTGCCAGGTATATTTCTGCCAAGAGATGATAAGCTGCAGCAGAAGAGATTTCTCCATCTTTCACAGCCTTGATGTCTGCTAAGTTTTGGGCCGCAAAGAGTACATCCTCCTCTGCCTGCGCCAGTACTTGCTCTTTGGAAGCACGTGTGTAGTCTTTCTTTGGACTAGCTACCTCATTCAGTTCGATAGGCACTCCGCCATACAGGTATGCTAACGTGCGGTATGCCATGCCTCTAAAGAATCTACCCTTGGCCTCAAACTTAGTCTTTAGGTCGTCTGTCAAGGCAGAGGCTGTGGCGGAACGAGCTATCAGAATGTTTGACTCGGAAATAATCTTGTAAAGAGCATCCCAATGGTGCTTAGCGATGCTTCCTGTAGCATTGTATGCTGCCAGCATGTTGCCATGACGATTGGTACTGCCTGGTTCTCCGTCATAGACCAAATCTGTACCATAGATATAATCCATGGGCTTGTTCTCGTCATATCCATAAAACTCGATTCTGATGAGGTCGTATAAATCGTTGACCGTCATGTTGAAATCGGTCTCAGTCTTGAATGAGTTTTCAGAACTCATGAAATCTTTTGGTGTCTCTTCGAGGAATTTGCTCTCATTGCAAGAGATTAATCCCAATGCCATGAATAAATATATAATCTTTTTCATTGTCAATTACATTTTAAAGAGTTAAATTCAAACCTAATGAAAAACTTCTCAATACGGGGCGGCCACCATAGCCACTTCCTGCCTCAGGATCCCATCCCTTCCATTTGGTGATGGTGATGAGGTTTTTGCCGCTGAAAAAGAAATTCAGGTTCTCCAAGCCAATGGCATTTATACATGCCTTAGGAAGCGTGTAGCTCAGCAAGACGTCTTGCAAACGTACGAAGCTTCGACTTTGGTATAGGGTACCTCCTATTGTTCCGCCTTGGATAGAACGGGAATAGGTTGCGTTTGGATTGTTAGGTGACCAATAGTCTTTTGACAGTTCGCTCATCCTGTTCCATCGGCGAGCGTTGGTGTCTCCTCTTACAAGTGTTTCATTGTTGGCTTGTAAGTAGCCATTGTGTCCACCTTGTATGGAGTTGATGAAGAAACTCAAGTTGAATGACTTATACCTGAATGTATTCAATATACCGAAACGATAGGCAGGTGTCTTCTTTCCTAAGATCACGCGGTCGTTCACGGTGATTTCTCCATCGTCATCGGTATCGACGATACGATAGTTGCCTGGGTGATAGCCTGTAGGTATGTCATCGGATAGCTGCCAAATGCCATTCAACTTGTAGTTGTAGATAGACTGCAAACTTTTGCCAATGAACAGGTTGCTGGCCACCAAGTCATCCTCTTTGCCGTCACCGTCATTATCTTCTCCTGTGAGCGATATGATCTTATTGGAGTTGGATGAAATGTTGAAGGTGGTGCTCCATTCAAAGTTCTTGCTTATGATGTTGCGTGAGGTAATGGTAAATTCTATACCCTTGTTGCGCAACTTGCCGATGTTTGTGCTCACTTTACTGAAACCTGTAATGGTAGGGATGGCCAAGTCGTATAAGAGGTCGCGGGTGGTATTGAAATAGACATCCAATGTACCATTGATACGGCTGTTGAGTACAGCGAAGTCCAAGCCGAAGTTGATACCTTCTGTCTTCTCCCATTTCAAGTCGCTGTTGGCCATGGTTGAAACTTTTTGACCTATTTCAGTTTGTCCACCGTCTCCAAAAACATACGACGAAGACGTGGAGACTTTGGACAAAGACTTGTATCTGGTAGTCTGGTTGCCGCTGATACCCCAGCCTGCTCTTACTTTCAGTTGGTCTATCCATTTTGCATGGAAGAACTTTTCTTGGTTTACATTCCAAGCCAAGGCTACGGATGGGAAGATGGCAAACTTGTTGTTCTTGGCAAATCCTGAATAGCCATCTCTACGCACAGTGGCTGTGAACAAGTAGCGGTTGTCGTACTTGTAATTAATTCGTCCCATCTGATAGAGCAGCGCCTCATCCCAGGCTCCCGAAGTGGTATATTGGTTCGTACCTAAGCTTAGATTGTTGTATCCTAATGTCAGTCTGGAGAAATTTTGGGCATCGGCTTTGGTGGTATCGTACTTTCGCTCACTGACTCCGTAAAGTAAGGTGGCTCCTACGCTATGTTTACCAAATTCTTGCTTGTAGTTGAGGATGTTATCTACCGTATAGTCATAATATTCGGTATGGTTCTTGTAGGCGTCTCCAGTCAAGCTCGCACCATATACACTTGCATAGTAATGATTGTCAATGCGATAGTTGTTGCCATAGTTGATGCGATAAGTCAATCCTTTGATTGGTAGCTTGACTTCAGCATATACATTGGCGAAGAAATAATTGTGCCGTTCCTTGTCCGATACATTTGATCCCATCAAAGGGTTTTCGTCTAATGTTTGGAAAGGATAAGGTTTGATGTCGCCATTCTCGTCGTAAGGTGAAATGAGTGGAGATTCTGTCATCAGTCCAAAGATACTTGGTTCTGCACCATCTTGGTTTACAAATGAGGCAAAGGATTGCATGCCAAATTTCAACCATGTGTTCGGAGTTATGTCCAAGTTGATGCGAATGCTATTGCGCTTGAAATCATCATTCTTGATAAATCCAGCCTGGTTTGTGTTCTCGTAAGAGAGCAGATACGCCATCTTGCCGTTTCCTCCTGATGCACTTAGTCGGTTCTCGAAGATATGTCCAGTTTGCGTGCCAGCGTCCCACCAGTCGTAATCTGTAGCAGATATGCCGTCGGGTTGAGAACTGTCAAGCATAGGCGTGTCGGGCAAGTAGTCAGCCACGTTGAAATCTGGATTTGGCGTGGTGTAATCTGGACCCATATATGCCTTGTCGTACCAGAAATCTTTAGTGAACTGAAGATACTCAGCTCTGTTCATAGGGTGAAGATTCTTGGTAGGATTTGAGAACGTATAGGAGGAAGAGAAGTTGAGGCGAGTTTTCCCTTCTTTACCTTTTTTTGTCGTAATCAAAAGTACGCCGTTGGCAGCTTGCGCACCATATACGGCTGTTGCGCTTGCGTCCTTTAATACATCAATGGACGCAATGTCGTTGGGATTGATGGAAGATAAGGAGCTGGTATATATGATGCCGTCTAATACAATCAAGACGCTATTGTTACCTGAAATAGTGTTCTCGCCTCGAATAGAAATGTCTGGTGTAGCTCCGGTGGTTGTGCTCTGTCCGATATTCAGTCCAGGTACTGTTCCTTGTAGAACCTGGGCGATGTTAGTGTTTGGCGCATTCTCGAAGTCTTTCAAGTTGGCACTGGCTACAGAGCCAGTCAGGTCTGATTTCTTCATGGTGCCATATCCCACGACTACCACCTCTGATAAAGTCTCTACGTCTTCTTTCAGATTGATGGTCATTGGCTTGGATAGATTAGGCTTGATTACCTGTGTGTTGTAACCGATGTAGGAAACTTCTAATTCGGAATTTTGCAAGATATCTAACGCAAAGTTGCCGTCCAAATCGGTAATGGTCCCATTGGAATGTCCTTTCTCCTTGATGGTGGCACCAATGATAGGCTCTCCGGCAGCATCAAGAATGCGTCCGGAGATGTGGTGCTTCTGTGATTTAGGGGCTGTTCTCATGTCATTGCTTCCCTGTGAGGATGTTTTATGAGATAATACGATGTTTTTACCCATTATCTCGAATTTCACATTTTGACCAACGAGGATTTGCTCAATAGCTTGAGCTAGGTTGGTGGCTTTTACGCTAACTGTTTTTGAGAGGTTTAAGTCTGAAGAGACGTAAACAAAAGAGTATCCGCTCTGTTGTTTAAAGAGGCTCATTGCTTTCTTCATCGGTACATTCTGTATGTTGACGTTTACCGATTGGGCAAACAGAATCAGATTGGCCGACAATGCCAATGGCAAAAGGATAGCTTTTTTAAAGTTCATAATAAATGATAATTAATGTTATTAAGCTTTGGGGTTGTTGTCAATCTGAGGATAATGCTGTAACTTTGCAAAATCCTCGATTTGTTGCGTTTGGTGACGTTTATGAAACAAGGATGTCTTAGGCGGAAAGGTGTAGGCTATCTTTCTGCCTTTTTTTGTCTTCGTTCCATAGAATTGTCTTAATGGGGCGTTCTGTTCTTTTTCATTTTCATCTAAGTTTAGTTTATTAATTGAAGGTATTGATAGTTTTTTATTTTTAATAGATGGTTACTACTCTATCTTGTATCCGATAGTGCAGTTTGTCTGTTGCAGCTAAAGCGTCCAATACTTCTTTCAGACTTTGCTCTTGTCTTAAGAAATCTCCATTGAAGCGGTACTTCTTCATCGATTTGCTGCTGATTTGCACTTTTACATTGTAGCTGCGCTCTATGCGTTTGGCGATTTCTTCCATTGTAGCGTCGTTGAAGATGATTAAGCCATTCGACCATTGACAGATGGCTTTCACATCACAACTTTCTGTAATCAACTTGCCGGTTTTCTTGTCAAGTGTTACTTTTTGTCCTGGAATCATGATTTGTGATTGCTGAGCTTTTGGTAGCTTGCTGTCAAGCTTCACGCTTCCTTGTTCCAGCATGACTTCTGCTTCCTTGTCTTCCGGATAGTCACGAAAATTGAATTTCGTACCTAATACACGTACGGTCAAGTCTTGTGAACTGACACTGAATGGTAATTTCTCGTTATGTTTGACAGAAAAATATCCTTCACCTGTGATTCTAACCTTTCGGTCGTTTAGACCATATCCTTGCGAATAGGTTAGTTTAGAACCAGAGTTCAGCCATACTATCGTTCCATCTGGCAGCAATACTTTGGTACGTGAACCATAAGGAGCTTCCATTTGGATGTCAGCAAAGGTGTCTCTCACATCGTGTCCTCCCCATTGATAAGCAAAAAAGGTGGTTGCAATTATCACTGTGACTATGGCAGCATAGCTCATCCGTTTTTTCCAGATGGTTGGATGGTCGTGCAGAGAATCAGTTTGTGCTTCTTGTGCTTGCGCCATATTCTGCATGAATACTGCGTAGGCTTCTTCCTTGTTGTATTTGTCTAATAGGGAAGTTTCTACAGCAGAAAACCAAATTTCTTGTTTCTCTTGAAAATACTTCATGTTTTCTGAAGACTTGGCAATCCACGCTCGCAATTCTGCGAGCGAACAATCACTCAATTCTCCGCAGAGCAATTGAACGATCAAGTCGTCTATGTGTTCGTTTGTTTGTTTCATATAGCGTGCTTATATAAATGTGACAATAAAAAATGAATGTGGGGTAGTCAAAAAACAATAAAAAAAAGAAAAAAATCCATGAGGTATTGATGTAAGTTCTCATGCAATAGTGCCAAGGCATGTTTTATATGGTATTTTACCGTATTGATGGAAATGCAAAGTGCTTCCGCAATTTCTTGATTTTTCTTGCCTTCGAATCTACTTAGTTTGAACACTCGCTTGCATTCTTCTGGTAAATTGCCAATGGCTTCTGATATTTTGTCTTCCAACTCGTCTGCCAACAATCTGCCTAAAGGGTAATCGTCGCTCTTGATATATCTCATGAATGGAATATCTATGAGATTATATCCAGAAAGTACGGATTCATGTTGTTGCACTTGTGAGTTGAGATAATTAAGGCAACGATTGCGCACACTTTGCGCCAGATAACTACGTATGGATGTAGAGATGTTCACAGTTTCTCTGATTTCCCAAAGATGGAAAATGACATCGCTAACAATCGTCTCGGACAAAAATGTATCATGTACATATTGCTCTGCGATATAGCATAGCGTTGGATAATGATAATCATACAGAAATTTGTATGCTTTCTCTTTTCCTTCTTTTAATTGTCTAACAATAATTTCTTCTGTACTGTCCATTGTATCTAATTTTTCCTATTAAGTCTTTAGTTTGTATCTCCGATCATTAAAAATTTAATATATTTCTAAATATTTGCTGCAAATTTACTATTAATATTCGAAACCGCCAAAGCTTTATACATTAATGTTAGCTGTTTTAACTTATAACATTCTATTGTGATTTATATTCTCAGTAAGTCACAGAGATTTCTCTGTTAGTCACGGAGAAGTTTGGGATAGTCTCTGGCGAGTTCCCGATAAGCCACTCCTAATTTTTGGCTTAATTGCTGCGGCAGGTGGCTGGTGTGGCAAGTAGTTTTCTAAACTCTTTATATAATTTCTGATATCGTTTTAATAATAAGAAAATGTTTTTCTCGCCACGCATAGGGATTTAAAGATTCTACCTGACGCACCTGACATGCTGCCGCACAATTGAGATAAAAAGAGGAGGTTGTCACCTTCGATTCAAATGTTAAATCTCACCAAAGATTTTGGTAGTTAGGGGATAAATGTGTATTTTTGTATTTAAATCGCATATTTTTAATCAAATATTTATCATCAAATAGTAATTATCACATGACAATAACCCTTATCATACTAATTGTGACTGTTGCCATGTTTATCTGGGGCAGGGTGAGGGCAGACATCGTGGCGCTCACTGCATTGGCGGCACTCCTTGTTTGTGGAATTCTTACCCCCGCAGAGGCCTTGGCTGGTTTCTCGTCGCCCATCGTCATCATGATGATAGGACTCTTTGTGGTGGGTGGAGCCATCATGCAGACCGGACTCGCCAAGTTGACCGGCAATAAGCTCATGGCTCTCTCGCATGGTAATGAGACCATCACTTTTCTGCTGGTGATGCTCGTTACCTCCTTTATTGGAGCCTTCGTGAGCAATACGGGTACGGTGGCACTGATGATGCCCATCATCATGAGCCTTGCCTCGGCTTCGGGTATGCAGTCGAGTAGGTTACTCATGCCGTTGGCTTTCGCAGGAAGTTTGGGCGGAATGCTTACCCTGATAGGAACGCCGCCTAACCTTGTCATCGATGAAGTATTGACGGATGCGGGCTTCGAACCGCTCGCTTTCTTTTCTTTCTTCCCTGTGGGTATCATTGTCATAGCCATCGGCATTATCGTGCTCATGCCTCTGAGTCGCCTTTTCCTCAGCAAGAAACAGAATGGTAAGAAAAAGAAAAAGGCAAAGTCGCTCGACGACCTCGTGGATGAATATCGTCTGCTCGATAATCTGCATCGCTATATCGTGCCGAAAAAGCGTGCTTCTGCCGCTGATGTTCCTGCCGCTGACGTTTCAGCTTCAAGTGCTTCTTCCATGGATGTCTCAGCGAACATCGTAGGAAAGACGCTCAAGGAACTCAGCATTCAAAAGCGATACGGCGTGAGTATCATCGAAATTAGAAACGAGAAGAAATTGCGCCTCGGACTGATGAAGGACATTAATCAGAACATGGCGAAGAGCAACAGCGTCATCAGCGAGGGAGACACCTTATATATAATAGGTGATGACGAGAAGATAAAAGTCTTCGCCAAGGACTATGGGTTGCGGAAGATAAAGAACGTGAAGATAGACTTCTATGACCTCGGACTGACGGAAATCGTCGTGATGCCGACTTCCAACTTCGTGGGCTTGCATATCGGCGAAGCCAACCTCAGAAAGCGATTTGGCATCAATGTCTTGGGCATCAAGAGAGATAATAAATACATTACTGAGAACCTGATAGACAGAAAGCTCCATGTGGGCGATGTACTCCTGGTGCAGGGTGAATGGACCAACCTCTCACATCTATCAGCCGACATCGTCAACTGGGTGGTGCTCGGACAGCCCGAGAAGGTAGCCGACAAGGTGCTCTTGGACTACAAGGCCCCTGTTGCCGCCCTCATCATGCTCCTGATGATAGCGATGATGGTGTTCGACTTCATCCCCGTGGCTCCTGTTACGGCAGTGATAGTGGCAGGTTTGCTCACGGTTTTCGCAGGTTGTTTCCGCAATGTGGAGGCGGCTTACAAGACCATCAACTGGGAGAGTATCGTGCTCATAGCTGCCATGATGCCGATGTCCACCGCCTTGGAGAAGACGGGAGCTTCAGCCTTGGTCTCACAGACCTTGGTGGATAGTCTCGGTTCGATGGGACCTACGGTACTCTTGGCAGGTATCTACTTCACCACTTCGCTGATGACGATGTTTATCAGCAACACCGCCACCGCCGTCTTGATGGCGCCTATCGCCTTGGTTGCCGCCCAGCAAGTGGGAGTGAGTCCATACGCCTTCCTCTTTGCCGTCACCTTGGGATCCAGTATGTGCTTCGCCTCTCCCTTCTCCACGCCGCCTAATGCGCTAGTGATGAAAGCTGGAGGATATACCTTCATGGATTACGTGAAGGTGGGATTGCCGTTGCAGATTATCATCGGCGTGGTGATGACGTTCGTCTTGCCATTGCTGTTTCCCTACTAAAGTCGTAGGCTTTGTACGTAACTCGCTTTTCACATACAAGAAAGGAATTTTGGTAAATAGTTGCACATAGACTAAATTTAGCGCAATATTTCTCAAGGCATCAATAAAAAGAAGAAATTTACCTTTGTCATTCCGAAAAAAATGATTAGCTTTGCAGATGAATTGCTAAAGTAAGTGCAAATGTGGTTCACGGAATGTAAATAACGCATAGAGTAAGGTGATATGAAATATCCTATAGGCATACAAGATTTTGAGAAAATCATCCAAGAAGATTATCTGTATATAGATAAAACCCAGATGATTTATAATTTAGTTCATGGTGGAAATATTTATTTTCTGAGTCGTCCACGACGATTCGGAAAGTCCTTGTTGGTTTCCACCCTTGCATGCTATTTCCTGGGTAGGAAAGACTTGTTTGAAGGTCTTGCCATGGCTCAGTTGGAGAAGGAATGGAAGCAATACCCTGTCTTCCGTATTGACTTCAATGGAAAAAACTTCACTGAGGGGGGCGAACTGGAGAAAACCTTAACAGGATTTATAGAATCACAAGAAGCTATTTATGGAAAAGATCCTTTTCATGATACGCTAGGCGATAGATTCTGCTTTGTGCTGAAGGCCGCACACGAGAAGACTGGGCAACGTGCCGTGGTCTTGGTCGATGAATATGACAAGCCTTTGTTGGATGTGCTGGACACTGGTCTCGAAATGACAGTCAATGGACAAAAAAGAAAGATTGAGGATTGGAACCGTGAAGTGCTGAAGGGATTCTATTCCGTATTCAAGGCCGCCGACGCAGACCTTCAGTTTGTCTTGCTTACGGGTGTCACCAAGTTTTCGCAGGTGAGTGTTTTCAGCGGCTTCAACCAGCCTGACGACATCAGCTTGTCGGCTCGATATGATACGCTCTTGGGTATTACCGAACAGGAACTCCATACTGTTTTCAATGAGCAAATCAAGGAGATGGCTGCATGTTATGAGTTTACCGAGGAGCAGATGAAGGCTAAGTTGAAACGTCAGTTTGATGGATACCATTTCAGTAGAATGTTGAGGGGAGTGTATAATCCTTTCAGCGTGTTGCGTGCCTTCAAAGAGATGTGGATAGACGATTACTGGTTCAAGACAGGCTCCCCTACTTATCTGGTTCGATTGTTGGCTCATTTCAAGGAAAATCTGAATGAGATAACAGGAAAATATTATCCTACGAGCAAGTTCGTGGACTACAAGGCTGACGTGGAGGCGCCTCTCCCGATGCTTTACCAAAGCGGTTACCTGACCATCAAGAAATTTAATCGCCTCACGAATTCTTATCTCTTGGATTTCCCAAACGATGAGGTACGGAATGGCTTTGTCACCTTGGTGGCTGCCAATTATCTCAAGCCGAGGGAAGACCCCGATGCCTGGGTCATTCAGGTGGTGAATGCGATGGAGGAAGGCAATCTGGAACAGCTCAAGAAGCTCTTCGCTGCTTTCTTGGCGAGCATTCCTTATAGCCAGCGTCGCCATGAGGACGAGCGAGAGAAGGAACGCTATTTCCAGTACACCTTTTACTTGATTCTGCGGATGATAAGTTCTTATACGGTTTTTATCGAAAAAGAGCAGAGCGAGGGTAGGGTGGATTGCATAGTTGAGACGACTAACGATGTCTATGTATTTGAGTTCAAACTCGATGGCTCCGCCGAAGCGGCTCTTCAGCAGATAGAGGACAAGGGCTATACTCGTGAATATGCTACGGATAAGCGACGTATTCACCAGATAGGTTGTAACCTCTCGTCGAAGACTGGCACCATTGATGGATGGGAAGTAAAGTAAATTCAGAGAAATAAACAGAAAAACAGCTATTGGAAAAGTCTAGATTGACTTAACCAATAGCTGTTTTT